>Ga0207422_1000085_pt1 | contig 365655 bp, 324 predicted proteins | sample MarCyaLeptolynsp_FD_187757 | JGI IMG/M metagenome (GOLD analysis project Ga0207422, IMG submission 187757) | Marine cyanobacterial communities from Panama - species 1 Leptolyngbya sp. (SPAdes) | ecosystem: Environmental > Aquatic > Marine > Unclassified | place: Panama: Panama City | collected...
TCCGACGCGGGGTGGAGCAGCCCGGTAGCTCGTCAGGCTCATAACCTGAAGGTCAGAGGTTCAAATCCTCTCCCCGCAACCAAACCAAACGGCTTAGCCAATCAATGGCTAGGCCGTTTTTGTTGGCAATGAGGGGCGGAGGACAACCCCGCCAATCTGTCGGGACGCAGTGCGACGGACCTGCCTGAGAGATTGCAACGCCGGGCGAACCGCAAGTACAGACCGTCGAAGCTGCGCCAAGCGACACTCAGACAACCCTCTCCCCCAATAGTCTTTTAGACCGCGTCCAGTCCCGGGGATTGCGGTTCCTCGTCAGCGACAAGATGACCGCCGGTCTCCGGCGTTTTCCCTAACGTGTCTGCACGGTGAATGTGGAAACGCCCGGATCCGGTTAAAGAGGTTCTCCGAGTTCTCTCTCCAAATGAAGGGAGAGTTGGTGCGCCGCCGAGGTGGTCACATCGGCAGCTTTGTACAGTGCTATTTCCGAGGTCGGTAAGTCCGGGAACCCGTGACGTCTGTCGAGCAGCCTTAGGCCCTTTCTCGCCGTACCTTTTTTGACGACGGTTACCGCGATGCCTGCTTCGGCGGCGGCCTCCATCGCCGAAATACTTGAACTGGTGAAAACCACACGCCAAGGAATGCCCGCATTGTCCAAGGATTCCATCGCCCATTTTCGAAATAGGTTTCCGCGCTCGAGAACGGCAAGCGGCACAATGGCGTTTTCCGGCAAAGTGCGTGTCGCCGAAAAGGCCCAACAGGTTTTTTCCTGACGTAAAACCTTCCCTTTTCCGGTCCCCAGAGGCTGTGTCGCCAGGACCAGGTCGAAATCTTCGCCGAGGCGCCGCAGCAGGTCCTTCGTCATGCCGGTCGTCACCTCGAGAATGATGTTTGGGTAAGCGCGTTCAAAGCGCGCGAAAACCGGCGGGAGAATATGCGTTGCGTAGTCGTCCATCACGCCGATGCGCACATTCCCTTCAACGATCATCTCCTTCAACTGAAGCAGAGCCTGATCGTGGATTTCCAGCATACGCCGGGCATGGGCGAGAAGGGCTTCGCCTTGCGTCGTTAGGGATACGCCGCGCGTCGTGCGCTCAAGAAGCGATGTTCCCAGGGCCTCCTCAAGCTTCTTGATATGCATGCTTACCGCTGATTGAGACCGATGCACTCTCGGGGCTGCGGTGGTGAATCCGCCGGTTTCGGCGACGGCAACGAACGACTTAAGGGACTGAATCTCCAGGTCGTACATGGCATGTCCTGTATTTCGAATAAGATTCATAAGATTAATTCGTTTTTTGGATTTCATCCAGATCCTTATCGTTGGGCTTGGCAAGCCGGATCTGGGCCGGCCGGAGAAACAGGAACCATCGGACGGGAAAAAACATGCCCCCATATCGATCAAGAACAACGACGCAGGGGAGAACCATGGCGGCCGCCCGGAGTCTCTGGCGCGCTACCGGTTTGTCGGGCGAGGACTTCGAGAAACCGATCATTGCCATCGTAAACTCCTACACCCAGTTCGTCCCCGGTCACGTACACCTGAAGCCGCTCGGGGATATCGTCGCGAAGGAAGTCTGGAAAGCGGGGGGCGTTCCGCGGGAGATGAACACCATTGCTGTGGATGACGGTATCGCAATGGGGCATGCCGGGATGCTTTACAGTTTGCCGTCCCGGGAACTGATAGCGGACTCAATCGAGTATATGATCAACGCCCATTGCGTCGATGCCATGGTTTGTATCTCGAATTGCGACAAGATCACGCCGGGCATGCAGCTTGCCGCCATGCGCTTGAACATTCCGACCATCTTCGTGTCTGGCGGACCAATGGAAGCCGGGCGGGCCGGCGACGGTCCGGAGGCACGCAACTTCGATGTCATTGAGACGATGGTGGCAAGCGCCGATCGGTCGATCGATGACGCTGAGCTTGAAGAGATGGAGAAATCGGCCTGTCCAACCTGCGGCTCTTGCGCAGGCATGTTTACCGCCAACTCCATGAACTGCTTAGGGGAAGCCCTTGGACTAGCGCTTCCAGGCAACGGAACGCTGCTGGCGACCCACACGTTTCGGCGGAACCTTTTCGAGGATGCGGGACGGCTGATCGTCGAGCTGTCGAAACGTTGGTACGAACAAGATGATCCGACAGCCTTGCCGAGGGGCATTGCGACCTTCGCGGCCTTTGAAAACGCAATGTCCGTCGATATCGCCATGGGCGGTTCGACGAACACGGTGCTTCATTTGCTCGGCATGGCGGCGGAGGGGGACGTCGATTTCAAGATGGCGGATATCGACCGTCTGTCCCGTCGGGTTCCCCATCTTTGCAAGGTGGCGCCCTCGACAAACCAGTTTCATATCCAGGACGTGCACCGCGCCGGCGGAGTGGCCGCCATATTGGGAGAGTTGGATCGGCTGAACCTGCTCGATACTTCGGTGCCGACCGTGCATTCCCGATCCATTCGCGACTTTATCGACGATTGGGACATAACCCGGACAAAGTCCGCCGATGTAAGCGCGTTTTACAGGGCTGGCCCTGGCGGTGTCCGATCCGCGGTGGCGTTTTCACAATCGGCGGCCTATGCGGATCTCGACACCGATCGGCGCGAAGGATGTATCCGAGACGTAAAGGGCGCCTACAGCGCTGATGGCGGGCTTGCCGTTCTTTTTGGCAATCTGGCGGCGCAGGGAGCCATCGTTAAGACGGCCGGCGTGCCGAAAGACCTGCTGTCGTTCCGTGGTCCGGCCCGCGTGTTCGAGTCCCAAGAAGCGGTTACCGCCGCGATACTTGCCGGTGTGATCGAAGCGGGGACAGCCATTATCGTTCGGTACGAAGGTCCCAAGGGTGGGCCGGGCATGCAGGAAATGCTTCATCCATCGAGCTTTCTGAAATCCATGGGGCTTGCGTCTTCCTGTGCATTGATCACGGACGGCCGCTTTTCCGGCGGATCTTCCGGACTTTCCATAGGTCACGTATCTCCGGAAGCGGCCGAATGCGGAACAATCGGTGTTGTCGAGGATGGAGATATGGTTGTGGTGGATATCGAAAACCGGAGCCTTAGCGTCGAAATTCCGGAGAACGAGATTTCGAAGCGACGGCGGGTGATGACCAATCTGTTCGGAGCGCGATGGCGTCCGGTATCAAGAGATCGCAAGGTCTCGACCGCGCTGCAACTCTATGGGTTGTCTGTCTCAAGCGCAGCACATGGAGCGGTGCGAACCCTACAGCCGTTGATCGGAGAGGACTGACGACCATGAGAGCGTTCGCAGTAATTGCAGTGGCGTATTTTGCCGCGTTGACTGGGCTCGATAGCGCGCAGGCTCAGTCTGCCGCTCACCGGCAGGAACTGGGAAATCCCTGTGCAAGCGTCCTGGATGGTTCCGTCGAAATCGTCAGGCTTAGCAGTCGGGGCACAAGCGGCGACCCTGTTGCGATCGAAACGTTGTTCATGGTGCCGGAGCGTGAGGAAGCGGTACCGGCAATCATAATGCTGCATAGCGCCCGCGGTCTTCGGCCTCCAGAATGTTACGCGCCTATACAGAGACTCTTCGCCGGCTGGGGCTATGCATCGCTGGTGATAGACCATGCAAGCGGCGGTGTTGAGGGCAAGGGAAGGGGCTTCGAGGCATCCTCCTACGACCGTATCCACGACCTTCAGGCGGCGATCGATTTCCTCAACACCGATAACCGGGTGGAGAGTGGGGAGCTCTTTGCCGTGGGTTGGTCGAGAGGCGCGATGACCCTGTTGGCAAGTTTTAGCGAACTGCCGAGTTTGAGTAACGGAACCCGGCCGGCGTTGAAAGCAGCGGCGGCATACTACCCGCTCTGTCCGTCCGCACTGAAGTCTCTGGCGGTCCCGCTGATTCTATTCCACGGCGCGGACGACCGGATGACGCCGGTTGCCTCCTGCCGTGCGCTAAAGGTTCCGCCGGAGAAGAAAAGTATCTATCGCTTCGTGGAGTTTTCCGGCGTGGATCATCTGTTCGATCACCCATGGGAGCATGAGTACAACGTGTCCGCGGCAGCGTTGTCGCTGAACCAAATGCGGGCGTTCTTCGAGAGCGCGATAAGTAGGGGGAAAGAATGACGGAAGTGCAAAAGCTACTGATTGCGACCGTTCTGGCGGTTTCCATTTTCCCGCTGTCAAAACCCGGCAGCGCCGAAATACTAACGGTCGCAACCAGCGATCCGTTCAATTTCAAAGAGGCGCTGGAATCGCCAACTTCCGATAGCGCGTTAAGCATCGACGTCCAGCTCGAGTTTCCGGAGACGACGGCGGAGAGAGTTCCCGTTGTGCTCTTTGTCCATGGCGCCGGCGGACCGCAGCCGCACCATCAGGCATGGCTCTCTTCGTTCCGGAAACAAGGCTATGCAACAGCGTACGCAAACCACTTCAAACCACGCGGGCGAAGTTCGGCCGTCGGCAGTCATATCAGATTGACCGGAGCCGCTATGGCCGCCGACTCATTGAAGATCCTTGTTGCCCTCTCCGAACACGGGCGGATCGACAAGACCAAGATCGCAATCATGGGGGCGTCCAAGGGAGGCGGCGTTGCCTTGTACACAGCGTGGCGTCCATTGCAGGAAGCGGTTGCTCCCGGTCATCGTTTCGCGGCCCATGTCGCACTTTATCCCACTTGTATGCATTGGGATGTGTTCGACTTCACAGGTGAGCCTGTTCAGATACTTCTGGGTGATGAGGATAATTGGACGGGTTCGGAGCAATGCATTCAAAGCGCCTCGGCGTTGTCGAAGCAAGGCGGCGTACCGGTTCAAGTAAAAGTCTACGATTGCGCCCATCATGGCTTTGACAGCAATGCTGAACTGCGCCAGTTGGGCGCCGCCTACAATGTCACGGGTTGCCGGTTCTCGCTCGCTCCGGACGGTAGTGACTATGCAAACGGACTGCCGTTGACAACACCGTCCCTGAAAAGGGCGGCACTGATGGACTGCATAATGAAGGGCGCGACATACGGTCGGAACGAACATGCCGCAACCTCTGCATCGATGGATGTAGAGACGTTTTTGAAGAAGGTATTTGCTGAGTAGATCGGCGCTTTTCCGTCACGGTACCGGTTTCGCCGCGGTCGACACTCGACAGTTCTTCCATCTCCACTCCATTTGAGAATCGAATGAAAACGATATGATATATCCGTTTATCGTATTTTCGATTCTGCGTTACCACAGTAGTGCTGGGCGACCCAAATCGAAGCGGGCTCAGTCCGGAAGTAACAATACACAATAAAGCTTAATGGGGAGTCAGATGAACAAATGCCCGAAGATTCTATCGAGCTGTGTTTTCGCGATAAGCCTTTTGTTGGGCGGACCGGCGCAGGCGCTGGATGAACTGCGTTGGGATATGCAGTCTACCTATCCTGGATCTCTTACCCAACTTGGTACCTTGGGCAAGGTGATTGAGAGCCGATTGGCGGCGGTCTCCGGCGGAAGGATTTCCGTTAAGTATCAAGAGCCCGGTGCGATCGTTCCGGCACTCGAAACATTCGACGCCGTTTCATCCGGTGCGGTGCAAGCGGCATGGTCAACGCCCGGATATTGGACAGGTAAGGATACGTCCTTGGCGCTTTTTTCGGCGGTGCCATTCGGTCCGGAAGCCGGTGAGTATTACGCTTGGATCAAGTTTGGGGGCGGGCAAGCCTTGCTGGATGAGATCTACGCGCCGCACAACATCAAATCACTGATTTGCGGCGTGATAGCCCCGGAGGCGTCGGGTTGGTTCAGGAAAGAAATTCGGAACATCGACGACTTCAAGGGTCTCAAGATGCGTTTTTTTGGCCTTGGCGCGAAGGTCATGGAGAAGGTCGGAGTTTCCACCCAACTGTTGGCTGGTGGAGATATATTCCCGGCTCTCGAATTGGGAACGATTGACGCCACCGAGTTTTCAATGCCCGCGATCGACTTGAAATTGGGGTTCTATCAAGTCGCCAAGCACTACTATTTTCCAGGCTGGCATCAGCAATCGACCATGTTTGAACTGATGATTAACAAGGATGAGTGGGACAGTCTGAGCAAGGACACACAGTCTCTGTTCGAATTGGTTTGCGAAGCGAACGTCGCATACGGGCTCGCCGAGGGTGAAGCCATTCAGTTCGGCGCCCTGCAAGAGCTGCGCGATAAGGGTGTCAGTATTCATTCATGGCCCGATGATGTGCTGCAGGCGTTGCAAGCGGCCTGGCAAGACGTCGTTGCGGAAGAAACAGCCGCCAACCCGAACTTTGACAAGGCGTGGTCTTCGCTCGCGGCCTTCCGCGAGGATTACAGGACCTGGAGTCAAATCGGGTATCTGAAATAGCCCTTGAAAGTCCGGCAGGAGAGGGGCGTTCATTCTCCGGCCCCTCTCTTCGTATCCCGACGGCGCGCCGCTCTTCACCAAAGTTCCATCAACAGTCAAGTTTGAGAAGCCGGCCTCAACGCGGACGAAGAGGCTCGGTCAGCAAGGGTGTACGGTTATGGTAAACCAATTGAAACGGAACGTCTCCGTCATTCTAGGAATGGGGCTTGGCGCGAGTGCGTTGTTTTTCGATGGGCTGCCCGGCGCGGTATTCATACTCATCGTCGCGGCAGTCCTAAGCGCAATCTTCACCCGGTCAAGACCTTCGGGTGTGTTGGCGCTTTTACTGATGACGCTGATTTCCTTCTCATTGTCGAGCGCGGGATTGCCCGGGCTGTTGGAGGACCTAGGAGTAAACGCGAAACACTTCTTCCAGTCCTACGGACTGGCGCTACATTTGGGTGGGTTGGGCATCGTCCTTCTGACTTTTACCATCGCCGTTCTACGGCAAGGCAGCCCGGCCTCTGTCCATCTTCAAACCGCGTCGAATGATCTCACGTCCTTCGTAGAACGGATCGGGAAGGGCGCGTCCCTTCTTTTCATACCCTTGATGTTGATCATTCTCTACGACATTTCCCAGCGAAAACTCATCGGGTATGACAGCAACTTCATAGATTCCATCTTTTACTTTTCATCGACCAAAATGCAGGAATTGCAATGGCATCTACATGCCGTTCTTTTCCTTCTCTGCCTGGGCTTTGCCTACACACAAGATGCGCACGTCCGGATTGAATTGGTCCGGGACCGGTTGTCGCATCGAAGAAAGGTTTGGCTGGAGCTATTCGGCATCGCGCTCTTTCTACTGCCCTATTGCGTGTTGTTGGGCGAGATGGGGTTCGTTTTTGCGCAGCGTGCCTGGATATCCAACGAGGCTTCCGCCGCACAAACAGGCCTGTCACACCGGTGGGTGATTAAGAGCTTCGTTCCTCTGGGGTTCGTCATCCTGGGACTTGCAGGCGCTGCGACCTTTCTCCGGTCTCTCACCTGTTTGCTCATCGCCTCCCCGCGAAAGCCACTCCACGGAACCGGCTGTGAAAGGAACGTATCATGACGATCGTTCACTATCTGCCTCTCTTCATGTTTGCGGTCTTGGGATTGTTGCTGTTCACAGGTTATCCGGTGGCGTTCATCCTGGGCGGTATTGGGTTGGTATTCGCGGTGCTTGGCGACTGGGCCGATGTTCTGAACTGGTCACGCATGAATGTGCTGCCGAACCGGGTTTTTGGACAGACGATGGAAAACCCGGTGCTCGTCGCAATCCCGATGTTCATATTCATGGGAACGATGCTTGAAAGGTCCGGCGTTGCGAGAGATCTGCTGCACAGTCTTCAGATCCTGACCAGACGTGTTCCTGGCGGTCTGGCTCTATCGGTGACCGTCATGGGTACGATCATGGCGGCCACAACAGGCATCATTGGCGCCTCGGTCGTGATGATGACGCTTCTCGCATTGCCGATGATGCTGGATCGCAAATACGATATCCCGTTGGCGACCGGCACGATCGCCTCGTCGGGCACTTTGGGTATCCTCATTCCCCCATCGATCATGCTGGTCATCATGGCGGATCTGATGTCGATCCCGGTTGGTACCGTCTTCATCGCCGCGATCATGCCGGGCCTCATGCTGTCGGGATTGTATAGCGCTTACATTCTGACCCGCTGTGCGATCTCGCCTGATTTGGCCCCGCCTCTGCCGGACGAGGAGGGTTTGAGCAGTCGAGGAGAACTTGCCGCACTGCTGTTGAAGAGTTTCCTGCCACCCGTCTTTCTGATCGTCGCTGTCCTCGGTTCCATCTTCATGGGCATTGCCGCGCCTACCGAGGCGTCGGGAGTGGGCGCGATCGGTGCAACTCTGCTTGCTTTGTTGAACCGCAAACTCGATCGTCGTTCGCTCTATGAGATTTGTAAGAGTTCCGCCCTCACGACAGCGATGCTGTTCGGAATTTTTCTGGGTGCCACGTGCTTTTCCCTGGTCTTCCGGACTTTGGGGGGAGACGAAATGATAGATCAATTCATTGCGTGGGCGGGTGTCGGCCCGTGGGGGATTCTATTCGTCCTGATGGCGATGATTTTCGTGCTTGGCTTCTTTTTCGATTGGGTCGAAATCACGTTGATCGTGCTGCCTGTTTTTGGGCCGGTCGTGTCGGATCTGGATTTCGGTGCTCATCTTGCCGCATATGACGGCGTGGGCGAAGTGGCGTTGATTTGGTTTACCATTCTCGTTTCGACGAACCTGCAGACGTCCTTCCTGACTCCGCCATTCGGGTTTGCTCTGTTTTACATGAAGGGCGTTGCGCCCGAAGGCGTATCGATCTTGCACATCTACAAGGGGATTGTGCCGTTCGTACTGCTGCAGCTCTTAGGGTTGCTGCTTTGCGTGTTCTTTCCCGGGATTGCGCTTTGGCTTCCGAATGCGCTTCTCTGACTGTTGGACACTGTAACAGATGAATACTGGCCCTTAGAACTCTCGCATTCTAGCAGAGGACTGTTGGTTCCCAATCCAACGGAGCTTCTCCATCTCCCGGCCTATATGCCCGTAAAGATACTGCATTGGAACTCGCCCAATCTCGGAGTAGGCAAGATCACCCCTGAGTTGGTAGCCATTTTCGGATGGTAAAAGCCATCTCACCGTAATGTCCTCAAGCCCGAGGTTGGACGGCCGCTCCGCGAGACGGCGCCGCAGGGCGGCTTTATCGACACCGTTGGAAAGATACTGGTCCGACACTAGAGCCATGATCCGGTCCATGTCGCCAGCCTCATGAGCATCCAAATTCTCGTCGAGGAATTCTTCAAGTTCCGTCGGCAGAACAGGAAGCGGAGAACCCGCATCGCGATCGCCTAGGAATAGCCACTCCCCATCCTCGCGGATCAGGTATGTGTCGCTGGCCGATGATCCGAAATCCCCGTAGACCGTGCCGTGAAACAGGCGGATGTCCTCATCTATGTCATGCAGGGAATCGACAGCATAGGCGAGCGTCCCTCCGTTGGCGATATAGCGTCTCCACATCGGACGGCGTTGCGCTTTTGTAACCCCACCCGCAGAGAAGCGTGACGAGTACTTTCGCATGACCTTTTCCAGGTTGCGTTCCCGGAAACCCAGAATGAAGTCTTCGAACAGTCGCCGCACGTCGTCTGGAAGTTTTGCGAGTTCTTCGTCCTGATTCAGTTGGGTTGCCGGATCGGCGCCGCTGTATCGTCTCTCCGCACTGCATGGATCAGGAAAGAGGTCGGCAATCCTTTTAAACAGTTCCCAATAAGGCGTGGGATTGCCGCCCCCGATCGAAGGGACCGACGTTACGACCGTCACAAGATTTCTCTCCGGGATGACGATGATGAATTGTCCGCCGCGCCCCCAGGCCGCGACCGCCGCACAGTCATCCAGGTTGCGGCGCCACCACTGATATCCGTATCCGAGATCACTATTGACCGGGATCCGGACCGCCGTCGAAGCATCGATCCATTCGGCCGGAACGACTTGTCTGTTTCCCCATCTGCCTCGATTGAGAACAAGTTGTCCGATCTTCGCGAGGTCGCGAGGGGAAAGGATCAGCCCCGCGCCTGCATTATCGTAAGTACTCCCGTTTGACAGCCATACGGCGTTCTCAATGCCAAGGGGGGCGAAGAGGTTTCGCGCTGCGAACTCGTGAAGCGGTTGGCCGGTGTGGTCCGCCAAGATGTGGCCGAGAAGGTCGCTGCTTCCGGTGTTGTAACGGAACGTAGCGCCTGGCGTAGTGACGACAGGCAATTGCAGCATCGCGTTCCGGCGATCGAGGCTGCTTGCCCATACCCAAAGTGAGTGTCCTCTCTCCTGCCACAGTTGGCCGCCAGTCATGGAAAGGAGATGATCCAGGCGAACGTCGCGATACGCGCTCAGGTCGTTAGGCGCGATCTGGTCCGGGTAAAGGTGCCCCAGCGTTGTACTCAGTTTTGGGAACATCCCCTTTTTCAAGGCGATGCCGACCAGGAGCGAGAGCACGCTTTTTGTTACAGAGTGGACTCGTTGCGGTTCATGGGGCTTCGCTCCATGGAAATAGCTTTCATGCAGAATTCTGTCGGAATCCGCGACAATCAGGGCGCGAACCGTACCGGCGTTTCCCTCGATCCATCGATCTAGATCCGAAAACGACTCTTCGTTTGCGAACGCGGAACTTGATTGCAGAACAACAACCACCAAGGCGGCGCGCAGAGTTTTGCCAGCCGGTCGTGACAGCTTGCCCGACCGTGAATCTTGGAAAAAGAAATCTCGAAACATTGGGGTGTTGTCCAAACGGATAGCGAGACACGAGGTCGACGGAAAGCGAGCCGCTGCAGCGTGTTGTCGGCGGTAATCTGTCAAATGCTATCAGGAGAACCGTGAAGGGCCGAAACTCAACTTTCGAATAAGTTCAATCATGATATCCGATGAGACCCGAAAAACAGGGGCGGCTGCGGCTTACCGCGGACGGACACGGTTGGTCCCGACATTGCGCGCGGTTGGTAAGCCGGCGCGGAGAACGGCGGACTGCACAAGTCGGGGCGCGTCCCCGCAACCAAACCAAACGGCTTAGCCAATCAATTGCTAGGCCGTTTTTGTTGGCGGGCTCCCCACGCCGTTTAAACGGTGTGCAGGGAGAAGCCGAACGACGCGCCTGCAAAACTGCACAAAACAACGCGCTAACACACCTCTCGCAGCAACCGATCAAGATTGGCAACAGCGGTAAAAACAGCCCTGGAGACCAGGGCCGGGCAGGTTGGCGGATTGCAGTGGGAAGGCGTTCAAATGCCGTTCTGTCAGACCAGGATATTGACGATACCGGTCGGGCCCGCTGTCACGGCGGACGTAATTTCACTCAAAGAGTTATCGACTGCCCTTAAGGCTTTTTCAGCATCCTTTATGTCCTGCTCCGCGAGTGGGTCCTCTTCTTGTTGCAGCCTTTTCTTGATTAACTCGATGATGTTTTTCAACGCGGTTTTGACCTCCTTTGCCGCCGCGGTAAAGTCCCGGTCTGCTTGCGACCCGGCAAAGGATTCCTTGATGGTGGCGACTTGCTCCTGAATCTGCGCCCGGAGAGCCTCTTGTCCCTCTTCTTCGTTTTTCCTGGCTGCGTCGATCGGTGAAGGGGGAGGCGCCTCGGTATTGGCGGTTTGTACGCCTTCAAATTGTGCGCCGTTTGGATTTTCGCTGCTTCCGGCAATTTGCGGGGGCTGGGCCGTGCTGCGCGATGCCGGCGGTATTTGGCCCGCTGTGTTCGTTTCAGTATCCGCTATAACCGTATTTGCCGTTCCAGCGGTAGCCGTCGCATCGCCCTGTGCCGCGGCTGCCGGTCCGGTAGCGATAGACGGGCCGTGTTGAAGGGCGGCTGACCCTCCGCCGCCGGCACTGGCATACTCCTGTAAGGCCTGTTTCAATTCGCGGGCAAGCTGTTTCGCCAGCCGCGCGGCTGCTTTCGGGTTCACCGCCGCCAACAGGCGCAGTGCTTCCAGTTTTGCCTTGATCTGCGCAACCTTTTCGGCGGCTGCGGCTTTGCGTTGTTCGCTGATATCCTGCCTGGAAGACTCAAGACGTTTTATGAGGTCTTGGGACTCTTCCAGTTTCTTTTGCAAGTCATCGGCTTTTTTCGGATCGAGCTTTTTAAGCACTTCGATTAAGGGGTTGGCTCGCTTCGTGCTGCCTTTATTACTTCCATTTTGAAACAGGCCCTGTGAAAAAGTGTTAAGGGCACCGATCGTCATTAAGACCTCCTGAAACTACAGTTCGGCCAAACCGGCCTTGTCCACTCAGTACAACAAAGAGTGTTTCTTTGACTGTATTGGCTTACGCAATCGGCGCGCCAAAATGCCGGGAGGTTCATGAGAAAACGTCATTCGAACACTTAAAATGGCGAACATAAAAACCTTATAATGTTCTGATTTGAATGGAAAAAAATTCGAAGTCCGTCTGGAGGCTCTTTGGAATGCAAGCTAAAGGCTAAGGATTGGCATCCACCGGCTGCAATCATTCCGAGAAAAACACAGCCTTGTATTCGGCTTTTGTCTGCCGGTCATGTTGCCTGAAACCGACTCGCGTGGGACGGCTCCACGCTACAATGGAGGAGGTTCAAACGCGCGGGTCAGGAACACAGCGAACATCGCCCGGAGTGAAAGGCTCCGAGCGTGTCTTTGTATAGAAAGAGGGGAGGGAGGATGCGGGTGGCTTCAAAAACTTATTGCCGCATATAAGCGCTTTGTGTGCCGTTTCGGGCCGTGAACGAGTCGAAGTTTGTACGGTAGGAAAACTCTTCAACATCGCGTTTGTGAAATTCCCCGCCCTTCATGATGACTTTCAGTCTGGAGGCATCGGTCAGGATCTTTACGTCCGCGAGAGGATCGCCGTCAACAAGGAGGAGATCGGCGACATAGCCCTCCTTCACCTGCCCAAGCTCCTTGCCGCGCATCATGATTTCGCCGCCGAGCCGGGTCGCGGATTCAATCGCCTGCATTGGCGTGAACCCGAGATACTGAACGAAGTGGTCCAGATCGCGTGCATTGGTTCCAATGGGGTTCCAGGCAAAACCATAGTCCCCGCCCGGCAGAACCCGCACGCCGCGCCGCTGCAGTTCCTTCATGTTTTTGATCGCCGTATTCAGTTCCGCCTTCATGCCCAAGGCGGTCGCCGCTTCGGTGGTGATGCCCCAGGCCTGCGCTTCGTAAAGCGTTGTGTGCGTGATGCCGAGGGTGGGAGCCACGAAGACCCAGCTGCGCGCGCCCTCAAGAGCGGCCAGGGCATCGTCGTCCGACAGGGTCGCGTGGTAGATGACCTCCACGCCGTGTTTCACGCAGAGTTTGACGGATTCAGCGCTACGGGCATGCGCGGCGACGCGCTTTCCCCGTTGCCGGGCGACTTCACACACCGCGGCGATTTCCGCCTCGCTCATCACTGTCTCGTTGGCCCGTGCATGGGGAACGAATTCGTCGCCTGACGGATTGATCTTCAAAGTATCGACGCCGTATTTCACCATCCGCCGCGCGGTCTTCTGAAATTCGGCCGGACCATCGCAGATCAGCGCAAAGGAATGCCGTTCGATGTGCGGCAGGTGCTCGTCGCCCAGGCCGCTGGTCACGGTCAGTTCCGGCGAGGCGGCGAGCGAACGGGGCCCGGGAAAGCGCCCGGCATCGATTGCGTCACGGAGCACGACATCCAACCGCTCCTTTCCGGCCGCGGCACTGTTCACACTGGTGAACCCTTGATCGAGCATCTTCTTGGCATTGCCAAGGGACAGCAATACATGCTCTTCCGGCGGGATGTCGCCAAGCTGTTCCGGCCGCTCGATGTCGGTGAAGGTCATATGACCATGCGCCTCGACCAGACCGGGCATCAGCGTTCCACCTCTGCCGTCGATTACCTCGGCATCGCCCTGGTAGGGGCGGTAGCCGCCCGTGCCGATGGACTGGATCATGCCGTCCGACACACGGACCTCGCCCGCAAAGGGCATCTGACCCGAGCCGTCTAGGACCCTTACATTTCTGAAAATTGTGTCTTTCATCGTTCAAAGCATGGCATAGGGGGAGCGGCGCTGTCATCCGATTGTTGAGGCGCTTTTCCTCCTGCACGAAATCGGGCACGCTTACCGGCGGGAGGGTGTTTGTGACCGTTAAGCCGTCGAAGGGAAAGTTTCTGGTTGCAGCGGCTGTCGGCTCCGGCGGCACGGCCCTTGCCGCCGAACGCGGCGGTGCGGACATGGTTCTGGCCCTCAATGCCGGACGGTTCAGGACGATGGGCGCCCCGTCCATTGCCTGTATGCTGCCGATCCGCGACGCCCGCGCGATGACGGAGCGGTTCGCCCGGGAGGAATTGCTGCCGCAGTGCCGTATCCCGGTCTATCTGGGGTCCAGTGTCTGGGGGCCGGACCTCGATCCGGTGAAACGGGCCGAAGAGGTTCGGGAACTGGGCTTTGCCGGCATGGTGAATTTCCCAAGCTGCATGCACTATCCACGGGCGATGCAGCAAATCCTCTCCCGCGCGGGCCGGGGCATCGAGAGCGAGGTCGCCCAGTTGCGCGCCGCCCAGGATGCCGGTCTGTCGTCGATCTTTTATTGCGCCACCCGAACCCAGGCGCGGTTGGCGGCGGACGCAAAGCTGGACTTCGTCTGCCTTAATCTTGGTTGGAATGCCGGGGGGGCGATCGGCCACCGCATTCGCGCTTCGTTGGACGAGGGGGCGACGGCGGCGCGGGAAATCGGGCGGCTGGTGAAACGGATCAGCCCGGAGACGCGCTTCCTGTTGGAAGGTGGCCCGATCGCCACGCCGGAAGACCTGGGGCGGGTGATGTCGATCGCGCCGGTCGACGGCTATATCGGCGGGTCGACGATCGAGAGGATGCCCTTCGAAGTTTCGGTCGCCGATCAGATCGATGGTTTTCGGCAGGCTGGGAACAGAAGGGCCGCCCTCGACAGGGCCAGCGCACAGCTCGTCAGTTGGTCGCACCGGATGGGCTTCGTCGGCCGGTCCGCCGCGCAAATCGGCTTTCTTCGCCGTCTTCGGGATCTGTCCGGCGGCGCCCATCCTATCCTGGTCATCTCGGAAGACGGCACGGATCAGGAACCGATTCTGACCGCATTGGGGGCGGACGCTGCGGCGGGGCGCAAGGGGGCGATCGCCCATGTCGATTGTGCTGAGCTGAACGTTGTCACCCGGGCGCGGAACGTCCTCTTTGGTCACCGGGACACAGCCGACCGGCGGCAGCCCGTGCTGTCGGATCCGAATGTCTCGGTTCTGGCGATCCATGCACCGGAGAACCTGTCGGTAGGACTGCAAAACAAACTCGCCCGGGCGCTCACCGACGGCGTGTTCCGTGTGCCTGGCGGAGGCCGAAGTCTGCCGGTGGTGCCTCGAGTGGTTCTTCTGACCAGAACCGCCTTTCAAAACATGGAAGGCAGCCCGAACGCCACGGCCCTTCAGGCGGAGCTCCGGCAGGTCTTTGACGGCTGGACGTTGGATGTCCCGCCCTTGCGGCATCGGAGCGAGGATATCTTTCCCCTCATGCAGTCCGTCGCGCTGCGGGCGACAGGCACCCAGATCCAGAAGGCGCATTTCTCCTCTCCAGCGCTGAAGTTGATCCACGCGCATCCGTGGCCTGGCAATGAACGAGAGCTTCACGCCCTGATCGGCGCGCTGGCGGGCCGGTCGCAGGAGAACCCGGTTCAGCCGCAAGAGATCGAGCGGATCCTGACGTCCGAGCCACGCGACGCCAGCGGTCGGCAAACCGAAAAGGAGAGGGTCATCGAAGCGCTTTGGCGCAACGGTTTCAGCCGCACGCGTACGGCGGACGCCATCGGCGTTTCGCGGAAAACGCTCTACAACAAGATGCGCAAATTCAACCTGTTGGGTTAAGGCGACAGCGGTATGGCGGTCGGCCGGCAGACGATTCCGTCGACCGCTTCTGGCCATTGCGTCGGCAACAAGGCTTCCCGTTCATCCCCAAAGCCCAGAAGCGGCCCTGTCCATCCGGCGGCCAGCAGAGATGATCGAACCGCCTGCGCCACGGCACTTCGCTGCCGGGGCGAGGGAAAGCCAGCGGCAAAATCCGAGACGCGGGGGAGAACGACCACCGCGTCCGGTTTGAGCTCCGCGACGGTGGACACGCCGTCCGGGTCGGATATCGTCGCGGCGATTTTAAGTCCCGATTGCTGGAACGCCGCCAGGACCTTGTGTTCCATGTCAAGATTGAGGCCGACATCCGCCAGATACTGCGTGAACTCGTCATCGTGCTGGTCGACGGTAGGAAGGTTCGCCACCCACCGGACCCCTAACTCCAAAAGTCGTTTCCCATCCCGCGCGGGGGAGACGAAAGGGTCGGACATGAATAAGGCCGCGGCGCGGGGAGCGCTCTCTCCGCGGATCGACTCCAAGATCCGGAACAGGTCGGTCGCGCCGTCATTGGCGGGCAGTAGAACGGCGACTTCGGGCGGCATGCTCTCGTGCGTGAACGCCGGCGCCGCGCTGTAAAAGCAGGGCGGCAAATCCGCTTTCTGCGCTCGCTGTTCGCGCAGGTGGAGGGGCCATTTCAGGGCGACGGTCATCGTTTCTGGGCGCTTTCTGTGTAGAGAGGTACCGCATCATCGCAATGCTGGCCGCGCTTCCGGGAAAGGTCCAGGACATGCAGCCGGCGGGCGCTAAAATCCACCTCCGGTGCCGCTCCAGGCAGGTGATCCGGCTGACCGAACAATCGCGAGTGGTACAGAATTCGAAATTCTTACCCCCAATAATTACCCATATTTACCCAAATATGTAAAATATCCACTTCCCTGGCATTCGTTTGTCTGCGCACGATTTCTTCGACAACCGCAGCGCTGTTTCCGGGCACGACGCCAAATTCGTGAGGCCGAGTCTGGAAACATACGACAAAAATGACGAGGCGGGGCATGTCAAAGCCGCCGAAGAGCGGCCGTGACGGGAGGAAACAGGGATGCGTTTGGCGGTTCCAGAGCCAGCGCCGGTTTGGCGTCGCATGGGGGATGCCGTTCGATGAGAACATTCATCGAGCGCCATACTTTCTGGGCCATCGTTATTGTCCTGGCCGCCGCTGTTTTCGCCTGGATGATTTTCGCTGTCTGGCCGGACTGGCTCGTTTCCGCGATCGGCCGCAAGAAAACCTTCGTCAACACGTTGCTCAACGGCGTCACCTTAGCCGGACTGTATTTCCTGGTGGCCAGCGGCTTCACTTTGGTCTTCGGGCTGATGCGGAACGTCAATCTCGCGCACGGCTCGATGTATCTGCTGGGCGCTTATATCGGCTACGAGGTGGCGGAAGCTTCCGGCAGCTGGTTTCTCGGTCTGGCGGTGGCGTTTCTCTCGGTCGCCGTTTCCGGCGTTCTTCTTCAAGTTCTCGTTTTCCGGCGCATGCAGGGCGACGATTTGCGGCAGACACTGGTGACGATCGGCATCTCGATCATCGCCGCGGATCTGATGCTGGCGATCTGGACTGGGACGACATACCAGTTTTCTCCGCCGGAATGGCTTTTCGGCGCCGCGGAACTGCCGGTCATATCGACCATTCGTTCCTCGGGTCAGGAAGTTTACATCAAATATCCGGTCTACCGGCTGACGGTTCTGGGCGTCGCCATCGCGATTGGCGTTGCCTTGTGGCTGTTCCTGAACCGGACCAGGCTCGGCATGATGATCCGGGCCGGCGTGAACGACCGTGAGATGCTCGCCGCGACCGGTGTGAACGTTCAGCTTGTCTTCGCCATGGTGTTCGCCATCGGGGCAGGGCTCGCCGGGTTTGCTGGCGTGGTCGGCGGTACGGCCTTGTCGGTCGCGCCGGGCGAAGACGTGCGCTACCTGTTGGCGTCGTTGGTCGTCGTCATCGTCGGCGGACTTGGATCGGTGACCGGGGCGGCGATCGGGGCCCTGCTGGTCGGCCTGGCCGAGCAATTCGGCCTTGCCTATTTCCCGACCTACGGCGTCGTTCTGACATTCCTGATCATGGTGGTGGTCCTGGCGGTCAGGCCCCAGGGTATTATGGGGGGACGCTGAGCGATGAATGTCAGGCGCTTGTTTTCCGGATCGTGGTCCTTCAGCGATATCCATCCGACGCTCTACGTTGTGGCGGTTTTCCTGCTTGCCTACCCGGCCTTCACGACCGACTTCTTCACCTTCCAGATCGGTGCCTATTCGCTGATCCTGGGGACGATCGGGCTGTCGCTGATGCTGCTTGCGGGTTATGGCGGCATGGTCAGCTTGGCGCAGCTGAGCGTTGCCGGCGTCGCCGGTTACTCGATGGCCATCTTGGGCACCAACAGCGTGGAGGTGATGGGGCTGGGCTGGCCGTGGTGGCTGACGATACTGGCCTCGATCCTGATTGCCGCTCTGTTCAGCGCCTTCGTCGGTGCGATCTCCGTCCGGACGGAAGGCATTTACACGATCATGATCACGCTGGCGATCGCCGTCGCCTTTTTCTACTTCGTCCGGCAGAACTATGTGCTGTTCAACGGGTTCACAGGCTATGCGGGCATCGAACCCCCGACGCTCTTCGGGGTGTACTGGCGCGATCCAATCCCGTTCTACTATCTGACCTTGGCGATTTCCGCGGGCTTCTATTTCGCCGTCGTCTATGCCGCCCGCTCCACGTTCGGGCTTGGGCTGCAGGCCATTCGCGACAACCCGCGGCGCATGCGGGCCCTCGGCTTCAACGTCACCATGCACCGGATCGCCGCCTATTTCTTCTCCGGCATCATTGCCGGCACCGCTGGCGTCCTGATGGTTTGGTTCAACGGCCGGATCTCGCCGGGCTCGGTCGGTGTGGATGTCGTGATCGACATTCTGGTCATCGCGGTCGTCGGCGGCATGCGGCATCCGATCGGGCCGTTCCTGGGCGCCATTGCCTTTGTTCTCTTGGAGAATTTCGCAATCGACCTGATTGACCGGGAACGGTTCAACACGGTGATCGGTGTCGCTTTCCTGCTTGTCGTTTTGTTTTCGCCGGACGGCCTTCTGGGCCTTTGGGACCGTGCGAAAGCAAAACTGTCCCTTCGCCGCAAGCCGCTGCAACGCGCCGGCCGGGCGGTTGAAGACTCATCCGATCGGGTGGCTTCTGAAAGAGTTTAAGTAAAAAAAACCATATAGGAGGAAAAAGATGTTTGGGATAGTGAAGAAAACACTGTTAGCGGGCGCGGCCGTGGCGATGTTGGCGCCCGGCGCGGTGTCCGCGGAAACCATCAAAATGGGCGCTCTCGCCGTGCTCGAAGGCGCCTTTGCTGCGCTGGGAGAGGACAGCATGCGCGGCGTCGATATGGCGCTGGAAGAATTCGGCTACACCGCCGGGGGCAAGAAGATCGAGGTGATCAAGGGGTCATCCGATGCGTCCCCGGACAGCGCAATCCGCGCAACCCGTAAGTTGGTCGAACAGGACGGCGTCCAGATCATGGTTGGTCCGTTGTCGGGTTCGGAAGGTTTGGCGGTGAAGGATTATTCCAAGACACAGCCGAACGTGACCTTCATCAATGGATCTTCGGGCGCGCAGGATACGACGCTCCGCAATCCGTCGGAGAACTTCTTCCGCTTCAACACGGAAGGCGCCCAGTGGATGGCCGGCCTCGGTGAGTATGTCTACAAAGAGAAGGGCTATCGGAAACTAGCCGTCCTCGCGGAAGACTACTCCTTCCCGTACACGCAGGTCTTCGGTTTCCTGGAGCCGTTCTGCCGCCTCGGCGGGGAAGCCCCGGTCGATGCCCGCTTCTGGGTTCCCATCGGCAACAAGGACTATTCCTCCGTCATCGCCGCGCTGCCGGACGATGTGGATGCGATCTACGTCGCGCTGGGCGGTGCCGACGCCGTTAACTTCCTGACCCAATACGAACAGGCCGGCGGCGATTTGCCGTTGATCGGCGGGTCGATCACCGTCGATCAGTCGGTTCTGGGTTCCAAGGGACGGACGCGGAACTTCATCATCGGCACGCCGGCTGCGGGCCCGATCTCCGACACATGGGATGATCCGGCCTGGGTTGCGTTCACGGAGCAATATCAGAAGCAGTTCCCGGACGGCTTCCCGTCGCCGACGATCTTCTCCTGGGCGTATTACATCAACACCAAGGCGGCTCTGCTGGCGCTTGATCAAGTCGGCGGCGATCTGTCGGACGGCGGTGCGAAGTATCGTGCAGCGCTTGCCAAGCTTGAGTTCGAAACGCCGACGGGCGTGGTAAAACTCGACGAGCGCCGTCAGGCGATCGGCGACACCTTCATCACCGAAGTGGCGGAAGGTGCCGACGGGAAACTGGTGAACAAGACCGTCAAAGTGATCAAGGGTGTCAATCAGACCCTGGGTCAGCCGTACGAGGAGTTCCTCAAGTACGGTGCGGTCAGCCGCTCCAATCCTGCGTGCTAAGACCGTCTCCAGGGACCTAGGATAGTGGCAATCGTTAACGACGCTCTCTCGCAGCTTCAAAGCACCGGGCGGTTCGCTCTGGAGCTTGAAGCCGTGAGCCAGCATTTCGGTGCCCTTGTCGCACTGGCGGATATCAATATCACCGTCAGGGCGGGGGAGCGTCGCGCTGTCCTGGGTTCCAACGGAGCCGGCAAAACAACTCTGTTCAATGCGATAACGGGCGACTTCCCGCCCACGACCGGACGGGTGCGCCTGTTCGGGGAAGATGTCACCGACCTGCCGGTCTACGACCGCATCCATCGCGGTCTGCGCAGGACCTATCAGATTTCACTGCTGTTCAACGGACTGACCGTCGTGGACAACATTTTTCTCGCCTGTCGGGGCGTGAACCGTGGACGGTTTTCGCTCTTGCGGCCGAGCGAGACGGACGCCGCGATGGACATGGCCGAAACGCTTTTGAGCGCGGTCCATTTGGAAGAGGTACGCGACACGCTGGTCGCCGAACTCAGCCACGGTCAACAGCGGCAATTGGAGATCGCGCTCGCCCTTTCCGGCGCGCCGCGCCTGATCCTGTTCGACGAACCGGCCGCCGGCCTGTCGCCCGCCGAAAGAACCCAGCTTGTCGAGATCCTGCAAGCGCTGCCCGAACATATCGGCTTCATCATCATCGAGCACGACATGGATGTGGCGCTGCGGGTCGCCGAAAGCGTCACCATGATGCACAACGGGCGTATCTTCAAAGAAGGGACCCCGGAAGAGATCGAAAACGATCCCGAGGTGCAGGAACTGTATTTGGGCGAGGGGTATGGTCAGGATGGAGGGCGCGCCAGCCATGCCTGACCGTTCACGCAGCCGCAAAGCGCCCGCCGCCATTCTTCAAGTTCGCGACCTGCATGTCTACTACGGCCAGTCGCACGCACTTCAAGGCGTTGACCTAACCCTGGAACACGGCGTCCACGCTGTTGTGGGCCGCAATGGCATGGGCAAGACAACGCTGTGCAACGCGATCATGGGCATGCTGCCGATCCGGCGTGGATCGATCCGCTTCGGCGGGACCGAGATTGCCGGTCAGCAGCCGCATAAAATCGCCTCGCTTGGGATCGGCTATACGCCCCAGGGGCGCCGGCTTTGGCCGTCTCTTACGGTTCACGAGCACCTTCGGCTGGCGGAAGTCGGGACGGGTGCGTGGACAATCGAACGTATCTACGACACCTTCCCTAGACTTGCGGAAAGAAGAAACAACAGCGGCGGTCAACTCTCCGGGGGAGAGCAGCAGATGGTCGCTATTTCCCGTGCGCTTCTCCAAGACCCTCAGCTGTTGATCCTAGATGAACCGACGGAGGGGCTGGCCCCCGTCATCGTCGAACAGGTTGAGGCGCTGCTGAGCTCCTTGGCCGCGGAAGCCGATGTCGCCATTTTGCTGATCGAGCAGAATATCGCGGTGGCCACAGCGATCTCCGAAGACGTGGCCATCATGGTCAACGGCAGGATCAATCAGATCCTGCCCGCCGCACAACTCGCCGCCGACCGCACGCTGCAGGAGCGCCTGCTCGGTGTCGGACGGCACTCGCACGAAGAGGCACAGGCCATCCTCCCGGAAGCTGGATATGTGCCTGAACCGCCTGTTATGCCGGCGCCCGAGGAACAGGCCGCGGAAGAAACGCCGGCGGTCTCGGAGGAACTACAGCCGCAGGACGGGGCCAGTTCTCTGGTCTATGTGCCACCGACGCGCTGGTCGCGCGCGGCCTGGATGGAAGGCGGAACCACTGCCGCGAGTCCGACGCGCTCTGTCCCAAGAGAAGCCGCCGTTCGGCCGTTCGACGAAAAACCGGAACCCTTGTTCGCGTCGCCCCCGACCCCCACCGCCCAGTTGCTTGGCGAGGATGTCTACGTCGCCGGGACGTTCGACACCAAGGTCGTCGAACTCGCCTATATCCGCGACTGCCTGAAAGAGCATGGCATTCCCGTCAAAACGGTCGATCTGTCGACATCGGGTAAGCCGTCTTCCGCGGATGTGCCGCCGCACATGGTGGCGACCTATCACCGGGGCGGGGCGTCTGCGGTCTTTACCGGAGACCGGGGTGAATCCGTCCGCGCCATGGCGGATGCGTTCGAAAACTGGATCCTGCGGCAGCGTGGGATCGGCGGCATCATCTCGGCGGCCGGGTCGGGGGGAACCGCGCTTGTCACACCTGCGATGCGTTGCCTCCCCGTGGGCGTGCCGAAAGTGATGATCTCCACGGTGGCGTCCGGGGAAGTCGGCCAGTATGTCGGTCCCGCGGATATCATGATGATGTATTCCGTGACCGACGTTCAGGGCCTGAACCGCATTTCAAGGACTATCCTGGCGAACGGCGCGAATGCGCTTGCGGGCATGGTCAAAACCCATGAACCGGCAACTCTGCGCAGTAAAGCGCACGAGGATAAGCCGGGCCTCGGGCTGACCATGTTCGGCGTTACGACCCCCGCCGTCCAGCAGATCGTCCGTCATCTTGAGGACCGTTACGAGTGTCTCGTCTTCCATGCGACGGGAACCGGCGGGCGGTCGATGGAGAAACTGGCCGACAGCGGCTTGCTCACGGCCGCCGTGGATCTGACGACGACCGAAATCTGCGACATGATGATGGGCGGTGTCTTTCCCGCCACCGAAGACCGTCTTGGCGCCTTCATCAGGACGCGTATCCCCTATGTCGGATCGGTGGGGGCGTTGGACATGGTGAATTTCGGCTCTCCGGACACGGTTCCTGAAAAGTACAAGAACCGCACCTTCGTTGAGCACAACCCCCAGGTCACGCTGATGCGGACCACGGCCGAGGAGAATGCCCGGATGGGCGACTGGATTGCCGCCCGGCTCAATGAAATGACCGGCCCGGTACGCTTCCTCATCCCAGAAGGTGGCGTGTCCGCGCTGGATGCACCCGGACAGGCTTTCCATGACCCGGCTGCGGACAAGGCACTGTTCGACGCAATCGCCGGCCGGTTTCAAGAGACCGCAAGCCGCCGGCTGGTCCGCGTACCGCATCATATCAACGACCCCGCCTTCACTGCGGCGGTCGTGACATCCCTGGACGAGATCAACCCGACAAGAAGGACGGAAAGACATGCCGCGCTTTGAACGCAAGGACTTGCTGGAAAAATTCCAGGACATGAAGCGGCGCGGCGACCCGATCGTCGGCGGTGGGGCGGGAACGGGCCTGTCCGCGAAGTGCGAGGAAGCAGGCGGGATCGATCTGATCGTGATCTATAACTCGGGCCGTTACCGCATGGCCGGGCGCGGCTCGCTTTCCGGGCTATTGGCCTACGGGAACGCCAATGAAATTGTCATGGAAATGGCGCATGAAGTTCTGCCCGTCACGCAAAAGACACCTGTCCTTGCCGGCGTCAACGGAACCGATCCCTTCTGCATGTTCGACCATTACCTGGATCAGGTGAAAGCGATCGGCTTCTCCGGCGTCCAGAACTTCCCCACCGTCGGCCTGATCGACGGAACCTTCCGCGCCAATCTTGAAGAGACGGGCATGTCCTACGGACAGGAAGTCGACATGATTGCGATGGCGCGCGAGAAGGACATGCTGACGACCCCCTATGTTTTCAACGAGGAAGATGCCGCGGCGATGGCGAAGGCCGGCGCGGACATCATCGTCTGCCATCTTGGCCTGACGACCGGCGGGGCGATCGGTGCCGAGACGTCGTTGAAGCTGGAGGATTGCCCGGCCCTGGTGGATGCCTGGGGCGGTGCGGCGCTGAAGGTGAATCCGGACGTCCTGATCCTGGTGCACGGGGGGCCGGTCTCCATGCCAGAAGATGCGCAGTACGTCTTGGACAACACGGAAACATGCCACGGGTTCTACGGCGCGTCCTCGATGGAGCGCCTGCCGACCGAAGTGGCACTGACCGAGCAAACCAAGGCCTTCAAGGCCCTGAAGTTACAGAAGTAGGAGGATTGAACCATGACGGCTGGACTGATCGGGTCAATCATACTTTGGCTCATCGTCGCGATCATCGTGATCGCCATCGGCGTGTATCTGCTGCATTGGCTGTACCACCGATCGTCGAAGGAGATCGCCTTCGTCCGCACCGGGTTTGGCGGAGAGACCGTTGTCATCAACGGCGGCGCGCTCGTGCTCCCCATCGTGCATGAGGTGACGCCGGTCAATCTCAACGTGGTCCGCATTCCGGTTGCCCGGTCGAACGAAGACGCCGTCATCACGCGCGACCGGATGCGCGTGGATATCGAAGCGGAGTTCTTCGTTCGGGTCATTCAGAAAAAGGATGCGGTGGCGGCGGCCGCCTCGACCTTGGGGCGCCGCACGTTGGAAGCGGACGGCCTTGCCGACCTTTTGTCGGGGAAATTCGTGGGGTCACTCCGCTCCGTCGCGGCGGAAATGACGCTCGACGAGATGCATGAGAAACGCGGTGACTATGTCGAACAGGTCGAGCACCGCGCTGCGGAGGCGTTGGCCAAGAACGGGCTGGAGCTCGAATCCGTTGCGATCACCGATCTGGATCAAACCAACCTCGAATTCTTCAACCCGGCCAACCGGTTCGACGCCGAAGGTCTGACCCAGTTGATTGAAACCATCGAGTCGCGCCGGAAGTTGCGCAACGACATCGAACAGTCCTCCATGGTCGCGATCCGGTCTCGGAACCTGGAAGCGGAAAAAGAAACACTCAAACTGGAAGAGGAAAGCGAAAACTCCCGCCTTGCGCAGGAAAAGAACTTGGAAGCCATGCGCGCGGAACAGCAGGCTGATATTCAGCGCACACGTGTCGCCCAGCAGGCTGAAGCCGAGAAATCCCGTATCGAAAGCGAAAACGAGACACGGCAGTTCGACATCCAGAAACGCCGCACGCTGGAAGAGATCGAGATCAAGGCGCATCAGGATGTCGAGGCCGCCCGGATCACCCAGGAACGGGAACTGGAACAGGCCCGCATCGCGCGGGAAAAAGTGCTCCGTTCCGAACAGATCAAGCAGCGGCACGATATCGAAACGAATGAGATCGCCGCTCACGAGGATATCGAACGGGCGCGGATCGTTTCGGAACGCCAGTTGACCGAGGCCCGCATCGCGGCCGAGCAGGAAACCGAAGATCGCGAGATCGCCCGAAACAGGGAGATCGAGAAAGCGCGCATCGAGCGGGACAAGCTTATCAGCGCCGAGCAAATCGCCCAGCGCCAAGCCACGGAAAGCGCCGAGATCGCGGCCCGCGAGGAACTTGAGCGCGCGCGGATCCTGTCCGAGCGGCAATTGACCGAGGATCGGATTACCACGCAGCAGGAAACCGAGGCGCGCGAGATCGCCCGCAATCAGCATATCGAAAAGGCAAGGGTCGAGGCGACCGAGCTTGTCGAACTGGCCAAGATCACGTCGGACCGGCAGTTGCGGGACTCGAGGGTTGAGGCGGAGGAACAGCACGCGGCTCGGTTGATGAAACGCAACGAGCATGTGGAACAGGTCCGGATTGCCGGTGAGCGGGCGCTGGACAAGTCTCGGATTGAGCGCGAACGCCTGCTCAAGTCCCAGGAAATTGCGCAGAAGCAGTCGATCGAAGAGGCGGAGATTGCCGCCAACGAAGAAGTCGAACGGGCCCGTATCGCGTCCGACCGCGGTCTGGACGAAGCGCGTATTCTGCAGCAGCAGGATCTTCAGAAACTGCAGATCCACCGTGACCAGGTCTTGGAACTGGTGGAGATAGAGCGCCAGATCGCGGTTCTGTCCAAGCAGACGGAAGAAGCGTCGTCCCGGATCGAGACGGAGGCAGCCCGGGCAAAAGCCGTGGAAGCGGAAGAAGCGGTATCGACGATGCGCGAAAAGCGGATCGCCGAACGGGTCGCGGAGATCGACCGCCTAATGGCGAAGAAGGATGCGGATGCGGCGCTGATCGCGGCCGAGGCCGCAAAGGTTACCGACGCTGTCGCGGCCGAGGCGCAACGTCTCCGCAACGAGGCCGAGAACGTCCTTACCGTGGAGGCGCGGGCCTCCTTGCTGAAGACGCAGCTTGTCGAGCGGCTTGAGGGCATCGTGCGTGAAAGCGTCAAGCCGATCGAAAACATCGACGGCATCAAGATCCTGCATGTCGACGGTCTTGGCGGTGACGGCGGCGGAGGCGGCCGGAGCCCGACGGACGAGGTCATCGACAGCGCGCTGCGCTACCGGGTGCAGGCGCCGTTGATCGACGAGGTCATGAAAGAGATCGGCGTCGAGGGGTCGAACGTGGCGCGCATGGGCGATGTCTTCCGCTCCGCCAAGGATGCTCAGAGCATTGCCAAGAGTGCCGCCAAAAAAGATGAAGACGGGGACTAGACCATGGTGGAGATCTACATCTCCTCGGTGATCGGCGCGTCCGCGGATAGCGTTTGGGCGCGGATCCGGGATTTCAACGGTCTGCCGTCTTGGCATCCCGCGATTGCTGAAAGCCGGATCGAGGGAGGAGCGCCACCGGATCAGGTGGGTTGTGTCCGTGCGTTCCATACCAAGGATGGCGGGTTTATCCGGGAGAAACTGTTGGCGCTGTCGGATTTCGAGTTTTCGGTCACCTATTCGATCCTGGAAAGCCCAATGGGGGTCGAAGACTATGTCGCGACCATAAAACTGACGCCGGTAACTGACGGGGGCAGAACCTTCGCGGAATGGTCGGCGGAATTCAATTGCGCTGCTGACAGGGAAGCGGAGCTTCTCGACTTTATCGGAAATGGCGTGTTTCAGGGCGGTTTCGACGCGTTGAAACAGCATTTTGGCGGTTAGTGTCATGGTCACCGTGCGTCGATCCACAATCGTGAATGCGCCGATCGACGCCGTCTGGCGTGTGCTGCGCGATTTCAACGGGCACGACCGATGGCACCCTGCGGTCGCGACCAGTCGGATTGAGCACGGGCGGCGGGCGGATCAGGTCGGTGCGGTGCGGGACTTCCGTCTGGGTGGCGGGGAGAGGATCAAGGAGAAACTGCTGGGCCTTTCCGACAAGGACCACAGCTTTCGCTATACGATCACCGAAGCGGACGTGCCCCTGCGGAATTACGTCGCGGAGGTCAATCTCAAGCCCGTCACGGATGGCGACCGGACCTTCTGGCATTGGTCGTCGCGTTTCGACACGCCTGCCGGGCAGGAGCGGGAACTCGCGGATCTGGTGGCCGAAGGCGTCTACGAAGCAGGCTTCGAGGCGATCCGCGGTCTTGTCGAACGAGGGGAAGTGACGCGGCCGCGATTGTCCGATACGGCGCCCGCGCGGACCATGGCAGGCCCAACGGCTGAAGCCATCGCCGGGGAAGCGATCACGGTTGCGCGCCATGGCGGTCCCGACGTCTTGCAGATGGGTGCTACGTCCGCCGGCGCCCCAGGACCCGGGCAAGTCCGGATCCGTCATACGGCCATCGGCGTCAACTTCATCGATGTCTATTGCCGGACCGGCTATTTCGACCTGCTGCAGCCGCCGGGCGTGCCCGGCATGGAAGCGGCGGGAACGGTCGTCGATGTCGGTTCAGGTGTCCGCCATCTGTCGCCCGGTCAACGCGTCGCCTATGCTTGTCCGCCGGTGGGCGCTTACTCGACCGTGCGAACGATGGATGCGGATCTTGTCGTCGCCCTGCCGGACCGGATCAGTGACGAGGTCGCTGCCGCCGGCCTGCTTAAAGGCCTGACGGCCGAGTTCCTGCTTCACACAGTGCACCCGGTCAAACGCGGCGAGGTTGTGCTGGTCTATGCGCCGGCGGGGGGCGTTGGCCGGATTCTGTGCCAATGGGCCAGCCATCTGGGCGCGCGGGTGATCGGCGCAACCTCGAGCGCCAAGAAGGCGGACATCGCCAGAGCGTGCGGCGCGCGAGATGTGGTCACGCCGGGAGACGCGAGTCTGGAGGAGCAGGTGATGACGCTCACCCAGGGGCATGGTGCGGATGTCATCTACGATGCGGTGGGCCGGGACAGCTTTGCGCATTCGGTCGCCGCGCTCGCCAACCGCGGACATCTCGTCAGCTACGGTCAGGCCTCCGGCGATATCGGGATGTGGGATATCGGGTCTCTGGCGTCGAAATCGGCGACCCTCTCGCGGCCGAATTACGGCCACTACACGGATACGCCTGACAAGCTGAGCCGCATGACCGAACGGTTGTTCGGCATGATCGACCGGCACGTCGTCACAATCGACATCGGTCAGCGCTTTGCGTTGCGGGACGCCGCGGATGCGCATCGGGCGCTGGAAGCACGTGAGACGACAGGTTCGACAATTCTGATACCAGAGTCCAAGAGTGGAGGTTCTCTATGAAGTGCGTGGCATTCGACTGGCAGGGGGCGATCCACCTGGGAGCATTGGACGCGGACGGCGCGACCGTTCAGCGGTTCGATCTGCCGTCGGATGTTGTATCGGAGGCTGGGGTCACAGCCCTGATCGGGACCGACCCGCCGCCCGTTGCGGAGACATTACCGCTGGCGGAGGTGTCGTTGCGGGCGCCGATCCCGCGCCCCAGCCGGAACGTCTTCTGCGTCGGCAAGAACTATCACGAACATGCGCACGAATTCGCGAAATCCGGTTTCGATTCCTCGGCGGCGAAGGGCGCGGTTCCGACCGCTCCGATCGTCTTTTCAAAAGTACCGGAATGCGTCATCGCGCCGGGGGCGGCGGTGGCGATCGACGCCTCCGTTTCCACCGCCATCGACTATGAGGCCGAGCTTGCCGTCATTATCGGCAAGGACGGACGGAACATCCGACCGGAGGATGCGCTATCCCATGTTTGGGGATACACCATCGTCAACGACGTCACGGCCCGCGATCTGCAAGGTAAGCACAGCCAATGGCTGATCGGTAAGTCTCAGGATACCTTCTGTCCGATGGGGCCCTGCGCTGTCACGGCCGACGAGATCGATCTGTCGGACACGACGGTCCGGTGCTGGATCAATGGCGAGTTGCGGCAGGAGTCGAACACCAATCTGTTGATTTTCGATGTGCCCACGATCATAGCGGCGATCTCGAACGGTGTGACCCTGCGGGCGGGAGATGTCATCGCCACCGGCACGCCGGCAGGCGTCGGGATCGGTTTCGACCCGCCGAAATACCTGGTACCGGGCGATCGGGTGAAGATCGAGATTGGCGGGATCGGCGTCCTCGAACATCCGGTGGAGGCGGCTTAGCCTATGGCGGACCATCGGCTCGGCGGTTTGGTGTCTGAGATAACCGGCGACGGTCCGCCGGTGGTGATGGTGCACGGTCTGGGTGGCAGTTCGAACAGTTTTCAGCCCATCGTCGGCGCGTTGGACAAGTACCGGGTCGTTAGGATTGATCTGCCGGGGGCGGGACGCTCGGGCATGCGACCGGGCCTCACCGGGCTTGCGGGGTTGTCGGCGGCCGTCCGCGACGTAATGCGCGCGCTGGGTATCCAGCAGGCCCACATGGTCGGCCATTCCATGGGAACCCTGATCTGTCAGTATCTGGCGGTATCGGACCCGCGCATGGTCACAAGCCTGACCTTGTTTGGCCCGATCCTGGAGCCGCCGCTGCCGGCCCGGGATGCCCTGCGGCAGCGTGCCGAAACGGCCCGCCGCGAAGGCATGGCGGCCATCGCGGATGCCGTTTCGACCGCGTCGCTCGCGACGGAGGCGCGGGAGAAGTTCCCGGCTGCCGTCGCCTTCGTGCGCGAAAGCCTGATGCGTCAGGATCCTGCCGGCTATGCGCTGCATTGCGAGGCGCTGGCGGCGTGCGAGCCGGCCGACCATGCTGCGATAAAGGCGCCCACCGCGCTGATCGCGGGCCGGGAAGATCCGGTAGCCCCCGTCGCGATGGTGGAACGGTTGGGCGATGCCATCGACGGAGCGCGGGTCGAGATCATGCCGGCCTGCGGGCATTGGATGATGATCGAGTGGCCGGTTATCGCGGGAAGATTGCTGAAAACCTACATCAATCGGTTTTCGGTCTAGTCCGTCTCCAAAGTCGGGCGGACAAGGACAGGGAGGATAGACCATGGCGGATACGGAATTCACGGGCTGGGGCGGCCGGAACGGCAATGGAAACGGGAATGGTGAAAACACGATCACCTTCTCCAACGTTCGCATTTTGGATGCGACGGGCGAGCAGCCCTATCTAGGCGAGGTCACGGTTCAAGGGAACCGGATCAAATCCGTCAGCCGGGCCGGGTCGTCCATGGCCTGGGGGGCGCCGGGAAGCCATCGGATCGACGGGCACGGTATGACCCTGATGCCGGGCCTGATCGACGCCCACCTGCATCTCAGCTGGAACAACGCGCCCGGCATCGATCCCATTCAGATGATGCCCTTGGAAGAGCATGTCTTGAGCTGTGTCGAGATGGCCAAGCTGCTGCTCGATTCCGGCTTTACCGCCGGGCGGGGCGCGGCGGCTGCCAAGCCGCGCTTGGATGTCGTCATCCGTAACGCCATAAACGAAGGCCGGTTTCCAGGCCCGCGCTATACGGCGGCGGGGCCTGAGATCACGGCGCTCGGCGGATTGGGGGATGCAACCCTGCCGCATATTCCGGACCCGGGCCTGAACCTGGGCATTGTCGTCTCCGGACCGGAGGATGTGCGCCGGGAAGTGCGGCAGTTGATGAAATGGGGCGTGGACACCATCAAGCTCAACCTGTCGGGCGAGGAAATCACCGGCATGGGGGCGGAGGAGGATCAGCTTTCCGACGAGGAAGTCGCCATGGCGGTCAGCGAAGCGCGTCGCCGGGGGCGGTCGCTTGCGGCCCATGCGCGGTCGAAGAATTCGATCAAACGCTGCGTAAAGTTCGGCATCGAGTACATCTATCACGCATCCTTCACCGACGAGGAAGCCCTCGACATGCTGGAGGCCGCGAAAGACAAGCATTTCGTTGCGCCTGGGCTTGCCTGGCTGATCAATACGGCGCGCAACGCGGCGGAGTACGGGATCAAACCCGGCACCCCGATGACAATCGCCTATGAACGCGAATTGGAACACGCCATCGACAGCATGCAGAAGATGCACAAGCGAGGCATCCGGGTGCTGATCGGCGGGGATTACGGGTTCGCCTGGACCCCGCACGGCACAAATGCGAAGGACTTGGAATACTTTGTGGACATGATCGGCATGTCTCCGATGGAGGCCATTCAGGCCGGCACCAAATACGGCGGTCAGATCATGGGGATGGGCGATGAATTGGGGCAAATCCGCGAGGGCTATCTTGCGGACCTGCTGTTGGTCGACGGCGACCCCATCGCCGATGTCAGGGTGCTGCAGGACAAGAAGCGGATTGTGGCGATTATGAAGGACGGTAAGTTTCACAAGGCGCCGGACAACCCGTCCGCCGGGATGCGCCTGACCGCGTAAAAGCAGTCCAAAAAGGAGGAAGCGACATGGTAGAGCAAGTTGGATCCGATGTTGTTTTTGAGAACGATAAAATCCGCGTTTGGAACTTTGAGCTTCGCCCGGGTGAGTCCACCGCCATGCATACGCATGAGCATGACTATCTCTGGTATGCAATTTCGGGCGCGCCGCTTCAGGTCTATGATGAAAACGAAAAGGACCTCGGTGTTCTTGATGTTCCGACAGGCGCTGTCTTCAGTCTGAAGCTCGTCGGGGATGAGATCGAGGTGCTGTCTGAACCGGGCAAGGGGACGCGAGTTCCCGCACGGCATCGCGCGGTCAATGCGGGCAAGGACCCGTATCGGGAAATCCTGATCGAATTCAAGTAGCGAACACGGTCACGCGCCGACGGCGGCATGTTCCAAACGCGGCGGCCGTCGCGGTCAGGATCGGCCGTCGTCGTTCTCCAAGTCCAGGTCCAGACCGAACTCGAAGGCGAGGCGGTCGGTGCTGTGGACGCTGCGCCCTGTCATCACGAGGGCGCTGTCGCGGTCACGGTATTGCGGCACCCGCTCCAGGACAGGCGCATCGTCATCCAGCATCAAGAGCGCGGCGAGTTCGCGTCCCGGGCGGATCGCGGCCATCCGCCAATTGGCGGTCGACAGCGGGATCACCCGGTTGACCGTGTGCACGATGGACCCTTTGGCCTTCTCTTCATCGAAGCCGATTTTCCGGCTGAGGGATTCCGGCAGCACGCGGCTGTCGAAAGCGACCGGCACGTCAGCCATCAGACGCAGGCGTTGAAGTTCCACCACCGGCTCATCGGAACCGATACCGAATCCGGCGGCTTCGTCCTGTGTAGGCGCGCGCGTCGCGATCGAGACGACACGCACCGCAAACCCGGCGCCGGAGCGGCGCAACTGCTGGTCCAGATCCAGCGTCGGGGTGACCCGTTCGACATGGGCGGCGTCGGTCACGAAAGTACCGCTGCCCCGTCTGCGGACCAGCAGACCGGTTTGGACGAGTTCGTCGATAGCCTGCCGAACGGTCATTTTCGCCACGCCGTAGCGTTCCGCGAGAGCGGCCTCGGTTGGAAAACGGCGGTCTTCGGGCGACGAGGACTGGATCTCAAGCAACATTTTCTGGCGGAGTTGGACGAAAAGCGGGATCGGCGAAGACCGGTCAAGACTGTCGTCATCCGTGATTGCCGGTCTGCCTGAAAACGTTTTCATCCAGTCGCGCCTTTAAAACTCTAGTTCACTATACTTTTATTCTATTATGCCGTATCTTACCTCACTGGAAAAGTGATTGCCGTCCCTCGCACGAGGACGGCCAAGCAATCCGGAGGACAGGCCGTGGAAGCGTCGATGCTTGAGGAGACCGTACAGAACCCCAACCCCTATCCGGTGGTGGCGGAACTGCGCTACGATGACATTTGGAAACTCTGTTTGCAGGCCCGGGACTTGGCTTGGGATGCCGCCCAGGACATTGATTGGGATGAGTTGAGGCGGGAAACGCACGACCTTCCGGAAGAGGTCCGCGCGGCCGGGGCGGAATGGTGGTCGCTGCGTGCTTGGATGGAGCATGGGGCGACCCCCTATGGCGCGGAGCGGCTGCGCCAGGCGATCTACGAACACCTCCCGTTCGAGATCAAGCAGCATGTCGCGAACTTCATCATGGAGGAACTGCGCCACCACGAAGCCTCTTTCCGGATTGCGGACAGTCTTGGCGGTTATCAACCGACGCCCAAAAGCGACTATTTTCAAATGGTGATCCCCAAGTTCCACGTTGAAAAGGAGGAGCGGGAGATGAGTTTCTATGCCGGCATGGCGGTAAACACGCTGTTTGAGCAATTGTCCGGCGAGTTGCTGACCGCGCGGTTTAAGAACGCGCGTTACACGCAGATCAGGAAAGCCTGCGAGCTGATCCTGCGCGACGAAGCCCGGCATGTGCAGTTCGGCAGAATTCTGATGCGCCGGTTCTTCGCGCAACTGTCGGAAGAGGAAAAGGTGCTGCTGGGGCAGAAGTTCGCGAAGAAACTGCGCGGCAGTCTGCTGAACGGCGTCTATGCGGTCGTGAACCTGCCGAAGGACGAGCGCAAACGGTCCGCCCGCGCCCGCGCCCTTGCGACCGAGTACGGTCTTGGCGCCACCCATCCGGATGAGGAGGTCGACATCATTGTCGATGCTCTCAAGCGCATTCGGGAAGATGTGGCCCCGTACGATGTGCCGATCCCGGAGATCAAAGAGATCGAGGGCGATGCCAAGCGGTCCTCGATGCTTGCGGCGGAATAGACGTCTTTCCCTGTAGTACCCCTGTTGAGTACAACTTGTTGGCCGTCGGTCCTTGGTGCCGGCGGCCTTTTTGTGTGCGTCCGCTAGCGGCCAGCGCGTTACAGGTTCAGGTGAGGGAGCTCCCCGCCCGTCGGCGTCCTCATATGTTCCAGGATGACCCGGATCTGGGAGATATCGGCCAGCCTGGGATTGACCTTAACCTGTCCCGACCGTGAAGCGCCTTCCGCAAGAGTGTCGAGATCGGCCGGGTCGCCGACTTCTGTGTCCAGGGAAAGGTCGAGACCGACGGCCCGGCGCAACCGTGAAAGGCCGTGTGCCGCCGTGCTGCCGCCGAACAGGCCGGCGATGATACCGCCCTTCTCTCTGAGTTCCGGTTCGTTGAACGCCATTGTCCAGGGCAGGGCCAGGGCGTTGGCCAATCCGTGCGGCGTGTGGTGAAGCGCGCCCATGGCTCCGGCAATCGCGTGGGCGAGGCCGAGATGGGCGCTGTTGAACGCGATCCCCGCCTGCATGGAACCCACAAGGCAGGCGCCGCGGGCGTCGAGATCTTCCGGTTCGTTAAAGGCGCGTTCCAAATTGCCTGCCAGCAAGGCCATGGCCGCGTGCGCGATCGGGTCGGTCATGACGTTGGAAACTTTGGAGGTATAGGCCTCCACCGCATGCGTTACGGCATCGTACCCCGCCGTGGCGGTTACTTTGGGTGGCGCGGAAACGCTCAGTTCCGGATCCAGGATTGCACGCCGCGCCGCCATGTTGGCGTTGCGGAGGACCATCTTGTAGTCCGTCCCGGTCTTGGCGACGATCGCAGATTCGGAAACTTCGCTGCCGGTACCCGCCGTCGTCGGGACGCAGGCGAACAAGGAGCCGTGCGGCTCCATCGGCATGCCCATGGGGCCCACGATCGTTTCAATCGGCCCGGGATTGCTTACCAGCATGCGGGCGACTTTTGCCGTATCCATGGCGGATCCGCCGCCAACGGCGACGACGAGATCCGCTGCGTGCTGTTCGAGCGCGGTCGCGGCGGCGGCCACGCTGTCGGTGTCCGGTTCGTGCTGAGGCACCGCGTGGAAGGCGGGCGCAAAACCCTTGAGGATTTCACTCAGTCTGTCCTGAATGCCTGTACCCATGAAAAAAGCGTCCAGGTAAACCAGGGCGCGGGAACAGTTGGCTTTCGTTGCTTCATCGGCCAATGCGGAAAGAGATCCCGGACCGTAAGTGACGACGTGCGTGGAATGCATAAAGGTGAACGGTGCGGGAGCCTTCATGATGTAATGCCTTCTTTTGCAGAGAACCGGGAAAAAGAGATCTGTCGTTCTATTCGCCTTTGAAGCGGCCGGACTCGATGTCCTGCATCAACTCCTTGATCACGGGGAGTGGGCGACAGTCACCGAGCATGTCGAGCGCAGCGTCCCGGTGGGTGGGGTTCTCCGCGATACTGCGGAAACTAATTCCCGGACATCCCTGCGTCTCCAGGGCCTCCACCAGCATGGTCAGGATTTCGCGGCGCATCGGGCCGTCACGGACGCGATCCTCTTCCGGAAATTCCTTGAAGCCTTCGGGGACGTGCCGGTCTTCCTGCATGAGCTGTTCAAATCCAGGTTGGGACGGCCCGGTCCGATCGGCATCACCGATCAGAACCGGGCCAGTCCGGTCAGGGGACGAGACTTTTATTGTACTGCGGTAACGGCTTTGATCTTGTCCATGCCGCCGACCTTGGGAGCGTAAGACTCCCAGAACGGTTCCATGGCTTTCTGCCAAACCGATCCGTCGACATCGACGACCGTGGCGCCGTTCTCCACGGCCTTGGCGAGCGAGGCTTCCTGCTCAGCAGCGGCCAGCCCATTGAAGTAGGGGATCGCTTCGGCTGCAGCCGCTTCGAGAACCTGCTTCTGTTTTTCCGACAGGCTGTCCCAATAGGGCTTGCTCATATACATCGCACCCAACGCGTAGATGTGCGAGGTTTTGCTGAAGTACGGCACCACCTCGAAAAGCTTGAGGGCCTGATATCCCGACATGGTCATGTCCATATAATCGACGACGCCGGTCTGCAGCGCGTTATACGCTTCTGTGATCGGGACCGGGGTGGGGTTTGCGCCCAGGGAATTCCAAAGGTCGATATGCAGCGGGCTTTGCAGAACCCGCATCTTCTTGCCGTCAACGTCGCTCGGCGCCTTGATCGGTTCCTTAGCAATCACGTGGCGCGCGCCGTAGGTGATGAAGCCGAATACCTTGAAGCCTTGATCGGCATAAAGGGACTTGAACTCGTTCCCCGTGTCCCCCGCCATCACCGCGTCGATATGCGCTTGGTCGCGGAACATGAAGGGCATGTCGAAAAGCGCCCCTTCCGGAACCCAGGTCGTCAAGTTCGCGACCGTCGACAGGGCGCCGTGGATCGAACCCAACCGGATGCCCTCGGTGGTTTCCTTTTCTCCGCCCAATGCGCCGTCGGTCACAATGTTGAAATCGAACTCTCCCGGAAGCTCGCGGTCGACGATTTCGGAGAAGCGTTTCCAGACCAGGGCCTGCGGCTTGTCCGGCCCATAGATAACGGAAATCGTAAAAGGTTTCCCGTCCGCCAGCGAGACCGTAGACGCAACGCCGCTGAAAGCGATGGCCGCGATGCCGATAGATGCCGCGCGAAGCGTGTTTTTGAGTACTCGTTTCATCACCTACTCCTCTCTTCGTTCTTCTCGTTTACGCTAACCGGCGACGGTCGGGATTCTTGACCGTACGGGTCCGTTTCCATCGCCGGGTCTAATCAAAAGCCGATAGCAGCCAGCCCATTCCGAGCGATATGCCCGGAATGTAGGTTATCAACAGCAAGGCGCCGACGAGGGCGCCCAGCAGGGGCGCCATCGCCTTGAAAACCTCATGCACCGGTGTTTTGGAGATGGTGCCGGTAATGAACACCAGCATGCCGACCGGGGGCGTCAAGCCGCCCAGCATCAGGTTCACCACCACCACGATTCCGAAATGAATGGGATCCACACCCAGTTCCAGCATCAGGGGCATAAGCAACGGTGTCAGGATCAGGATCGCCGCGCCGATATCCAGAAACATCCCGAAGAACAGCATCAACAGGTTCGCCAGAAGCAGGACGACCCATGGCTGTTGCGAGATCTGGCCGACGACTTCGATCACGGTCTGTGGGATCTGTTCGGTCACCAGGATGAAGGCGAAGGGGGCGGCCGCGCCGATCAGCAAGCCCACCATGGCGGCTTCTATGGTTGCCTGTTTCAGGGTTTCCCAAAGCGTTGCCCCGTCGTAGGCGCGGTAGACGGCCAGGCCGAGGATACCGGCATAGACGACCGCCAGGACGCCGGCCTCCGTCGGGGTGACCACCCCGAACCGGATGCCGCCGATGATCAGGACGGCGAGGGCCAGGACCGGCAGGGCGTTGACGAAGGCGCGCACCCTTTCCGGGCCGGTTGCGCGTTCGATTGCGGTGCCATAGCCGCGCCTGCGAGAGATGACATAGACGCAGAGCATCAAACAGGCGCCCATCAGGATACCGGGCAAGATGCCGGCCAGCCAAAGGCCGCCGACCGATAGATTGGAAACGGCGGCGAGGATGAGCAAGGCGATAGACGGCGGGATAACGTTGGGGAGTGTTGCCGAGGCCGCGGTCACCGCGCATGAGAAGCCGGGCGCGTAGCCGTGTCTGACCATTTGCGGCACCAGCAGTTTCGTGCCGAGCGCCGCCTCGGAATAGCTTGACCCGGAGATCCCGGCATAGAGCCCGCTTGAGAGTACGTTGACCTGAGCGAAGCCGCCCCGGAAATGTCCGACCAGGGCGAAGGCGAAATTCATCAGTCTGGTTGTCAGGCCGCCGGCATTCATCAGTGCGCCGGCGGTGATGAAGAAAGGGATGGCCAACAGCAGAAACTTACTCGACCCATTCACCATGTTCTGGACGACGGCGGCCGGCGGTAAGACACCGCCCGCTTCATTCGCCATGAAGGCGGAGAAAATCATTGCAAAGGCCACCGGCGTTCCGATCGCCATGGCCCCCAGGAAACACAGGGTCATCGTCCAGCCGGGGTCGAAACCGCGCAGCGAAATCAGATCGCCCGCGTTGAAGGCCCAATAGAGGGCGAGGGCGACCAGCACCGCCGCCGGCGCGCGCCATGGGTTTCTTCCCTCGTCGAATCCACGCGCGGCCAGATAGATCAGGCCCAAGACACAACTGACCGGGATCATCACGAACTTTACCCAGACCGGCAGGTTCAAGACATGGTTGGTACCGCCCATGGCCTGGATGAGGAAGGTGCCGCCGAACAACAGCATCAAGGTGCTGAGTGCGACGACGAGTTCCTCCAGGAAATGTGTCACTTGACGCAGCGGGCGCGGCAAGGCTTCGGTGAGAAAGGAGATCGACATGTGCATGCGCGAACGATGCGCCAGCGGGATCGCGAGGAAAATCACGCCAATGAACAGCCACTGCGCCGCTTCCGCCGCCCAGGTAAGAGAACTGTTGAAGCCGTATCGGCCGACGACGTTTGCGAAAACGATGGCGATCAAGGCAACCAGGGCAACCGTCGCCAGGCCGCCGACCACTTGGTCGATCCAGCCGAGCGTTTGCTTCACCCTGCGCCGAATACCGGTGGTGCGGTCCTGGTTATCCAGGAGTGGCGTCTCGGGTCGCCCGGATGTGGTGAAGTCATCCACGTTGGTTCAATACCTCTGATCCGCATCCGCTACGCCGGAAGGGGCGGTCGATGGTCGTATTGATCTTAGCGGCCGACAGCATAGCCTTGGCTTCCTCTTGGATTCGCGGCCGCCCGGATGCTGCCATCGGACTGTCTGCTGACAGCGGTCATCCGGCCTTCGGACCAGTCGTCGCCGACGACCACGTCATGGCCCCGCTTACGCAGTTCGGCAACGGTCTTCGGATCGAACCGTCCTTCCATCACCAGCCGGCCCGGCTGCGCGTGGCGCGGATAGAAGCTGTTCGGCCAATGTTCCGAATGGAAGGCCGGAGCTTCTATCGCCTCTTGCATGCTTTGACCGTGCACAAGGTGGCGGATCAAGAAAAGCGTTTGCCATTGGTCCTGCTGATCGCCGCCGGGCGTGCCACAGGCAAGCCGCGCAGTACCTGCGGCGTCCAGCACCAGTGTCGGGCTCAAGGTCGACCGGGGGCGACGTCCAGGGGCGACTCCGGAAGGGGAATGCGGATCCAGCCACATCATCTGCGCCCGGGTGCCAAGCGGAAAACCTAAGGCGGGAATTGCGGGAGAGGATTGGAGCCAGCCGCCGGAAGGGGTTGCCGAGACCATGTTGCCGTCTGCGTCCACCACATCGACATGGCAGGTGTCTCCGACGACGCTGGCGGCGTAACCGCCCTGGGCGATGGACTGGACCGTCGGTTCGCCGCCGCCATACGCGGCGAGCACGCCGGTATCGCGGACGCGGCGGCGCGCAGCCTCGAAGTCCACCACCGAACCGAAGCCGTCGATCTTTCCGGGGCGCCAGCCATTATTTGCTTCCGGGCCGATCGCGGCGCGGCGTTCGCGCGCATAGGCCGGCGACAGCAGATGTTCGATCGGAACGGAAACGGCCCGGTCGTCGCCGTAATAGACCTCCCGGTCGGCATAGGCGAGTTTCATCGCTTCCGTCACCAGATGCACGAATTCCGGGCCCACGGGATCCAGAGCCGCCATTTCCGCCGCCCCGGCCAGAGCGAGCGTTTGCAGTAGCACCGGGCCCTGTGTCCAGGGGCCGCACTTGGCGATCCGATGCTCGCCGTAGTCCAGCATGGTGGGCGCTTCGAAATGCGCGCGCCACCCGGCCAAATCGGTGCCGCGCAGCAGGGCGGCGTGTTTCCGGCCGGAAACATCCATCGCCTCGGCTGTTTGGCAGAACCGGTCGATTTCGTCCGCCACAAATCCGTCGGACCAAGCGTGGCGGGCTGCTTCGATCTGCCGGACACGGTCGCCGCCGGCCGCCTCCGCCTCCATGATCAGACGCGACCAAACCTCCGCCAAGGTTGGGTTGGCCATCGTAGCGCCGATCGCAGGAACCGAACCGGACTCAGAAAAGAGTGCCAGGGACTGAGGCCAGTGGTCGCGGAAGATCGCCTGGGCCGCGGTCAGGGTCGCGTGCAAACGCGCATCAACCGGGATGCCCCGGTGTGCATAGTCGATGGCCGGCTGCAGGACTTGGCGCAGGGTCATGGACCCCTTTTCCGCAAGCAGCAGCATCCAAGCGTCGAACGCCCCCGGCACGACCGCCGGAAGCAATCCTGTGCCCGGGACGAAGTCCAAGCCGAGGGCGGTGAGGCGGTCGATGGTCATCGCCGCCGGTGTCGGACCTTGTCCGCAAAGGGCGCGGGGCGTGCCGTCGGCCCGATCGAAAACGAGCATGGCGACATCGCCTGCCGGCCCGTTCAGGTGAGGGGAGACGGTCTGCAAGACGAAACCTGCCGTGACGGCGGCGTCGAAGGCGTTGCCTCCGCGCTCAAGCTGGCGCATTCCCGCAGCGCTGGCCAGCCAGTGGCTGCTGCTGACAGCGCCAAACCAGCCGAAAAGTTCAGGGCGGGTCAGAGCGAGAGGCATTCCACGTGCGTTCCCAACGGAATGAACCAATTTTACAGATTAAACCAATAATGCAAAATTGGTATTTTTTGTCAAAGCAATTTCTTCACGGAACCCGGTTTCCCGATCCTCAGATCAGGAAAAGGTTGCGGCGCACATTCTGCAGATGTGTGTATATCGCGTGCTCTGCTGTCTCTGTATCCCGCGCCCGCAGGGCCTTAACAATCGCCTCGTGATCGGCCTGGTATAGGGCGCGCCTGGCTTCCGTCAGGCCGCGCCGGCGCAGACCGCTCCAGGCGGCGGACCGGCGCGAGCGATGAATCCCCTCTACGATCTGGAAGAGGTATTTGTTGTTGCCGGCCCGCGCGATGGCGCGATGAAACAAGTTATCCCAGTACTCGAAATCCGCCATGTCTTTGACGTCGGCTCCGGCGGCGACAATCCTGTCCAACTCGTCCAACTCCGCCTCCGATGCGCGCGCCACCACAAGCCTGCCGAGCAAAGGCTCTATAAGCAGGCGCGCCTCCATGATCTCCTCGGGATTGACCCGGCGGTCGTCGGCCGTATCTGCGCGATCGTCTGCGGCGTCGGAAGGGGCCGTCTCCGCGCCGTTGCGGGCGCGCACGAAGGTTCCACGGCCCACATGGCGATAGATCCATCCCTCGCCCTCAAGTTCCTCGAGGACCCGTCTTACCGTATTTCGGCTCAATTGGTGTTCTTCGGCGAGGACGCGTTCCGTCGGAAGTTTGGCTTCCACGGGCAGAGAACCCGTGCTGATGGCCTCGACCAGCTGAGCTGCGAGATCCGCCGCCCGCTTTCTCGGGCTTGCTGCCCGTTTCTCTCGGGCCGTTTTTGCGACGTCCGTAACCATGCCAATGAACCAATATACACATTGGTTCTTTTTTTCAAGAGAAGCAGTTGGATTTTTTGACCGCCGGCGATCCGACTCGACCTAAGTACCGCCGATGCAGGCAGCGGCGCGACTTTTCCCTAACCCTTGTCCGCGCGGTTGGGATCCGGGCGTGTCTTTTGGCGCACGGATGCGTTCAGCTCGGCAAACTCCGGCTGGTCCTGCATCAGTTGCATGCAATCGCGCCAGGTGAAGGCGGCGGGGTCGGAACCCAGCGCTTCGATGATCCGCGTTACCAATTCCAGGTCCGGCGGCTCGTCGACGCACCAGCGGTGTTGCGGCAGCTTGCCATGCGCGGCGTATGCGCCGAGACCGAACCTTTCCGCATGGCCGTAAATGTAAGGGGTCACATGCTCCCGGTCGTAGTCGCTGGTGGCGTTTTCCGCGGCGGCGAGAAGTGCATCGCGTTTGAAGATTTCGGCGTCGAGACCGCGGGGGTAATTGTCCGGTCCCAGGGAGAGGTAATCCAGGTCGGGTTGCCGGGCGAGGTAGTGATCGATGGCCTCGTCCACCAGGGCAGGGTCGATCAACGGGCAATCCGCTGTGGTGCGAACGATGTGTTCCGCGTCGGGACAGGCGCGCACAACCTGTTCGAACCGGCCCAGAACATCGTATTCCGCACCCCGAAGACAAGGAACGCCGAGGTCCTCGCTACAGAAAGAGAGGATCTGTTCATCCTCGGGCGCGACGCTGGTCGCGACGACGACCTGGTCGACCCACGCCGATCTCGACAAGCGGGACACATGGTAGGCCAGCAACGGCTTGCCTTCGATGGGCGTCAGGACCTTGTTCGGCAGCCGTTTCGAATTCATGCGGGCTTGAACGATCGCGAGTATCATGGCGCGCCGTTACCCCTGTTCCTCTGTCAGGATGGTCCAGTAATGGTCGCCTCTGTAGCCGGCTTCTTCGAAGATCGCTATCCACTCGTCGGGCTTGCCGAAGGTCTTGGCTGTCAGCATCCAGTCCTCGAAAAGCGCCTTTTCCCGTTCGCTGGTGAACGCGTCGATCTGGACAAACGCGTTGCCGATCTTCCCGACCCGTTCAATTTCTTTCAGGGCCGCGACACAACCCGGCCGGTCGACATTGTGGATCGTGTTGATGCTGATGACGGCGTCGAAACGGTCATCCCCGAAAGGCAAACGCCGGCAGTCGCCGCGAACCATGTAGGGGCGGGCTTCCGGCGGTGATCTTTCAAGCGCATAGTGGGAGATATCCAGACCGAAAACCCGCAGGCCGGGGAGGGCGTCGATAAGGTCCTTGACCAAAAAACCCTTGGCGCAGCCGATGTCTAGAACGGACATTCCCGGCTTCAGGGCATAACGTTCGATGATTTTGCGGGCCACCGGCTGCCAACGGCCGTCATAGGTGTAGCCGCCATACCCTTGTTCCCTGGGGCCGTCGAAATAGGCAAAGCCGAAGGCCAGGGCGGCGGCGCGGTTTTCCTCTTTGTTTTTCGTTCTGGCCTGGATGTCGCGCACGATCTTGGGGTGCGTACTCAATAGGTTGAACTCGGCCATGGCCCCTCGGCAACGCGCGTGTGTGTCGCTGGCAGTATAATCGCTGCTGGGACGGCGGCAAACGCGCAGCCCGAGGGCGCTTCTTGTTCCGCCATATGAGTCGTGATCTGGTCGGTATCCATTGAGCTTGGCGACGGAGTGTCTTGTGTTCGTGACCGCTGGCGGCACCACTGTTCTGTGCGATCTGGACGACTTGCCGACGTCCGGCCCACTCGTCCTGCACGGCCAGGGGCATGCCGGCGAAATCGTCTATGGCGCCGTGCAGGCGCTTCGGCCGGGCCAAGAGGTCGGTGTCACTCATTTGCGCCATACCGGCGGCTGGAACGGTCTGGAGATTCGCGGACCGGACGCGGCCGCCCCTTGGCGGGATGCGGGCACGCTGGTGATCTGCTCGGAGGATTTCGAACCGGTCGCCGCGGCCTACCGCGAGCGGGGATGGTCGCGGATCGTCTCGGCCGACGCTTTCTATCGGGGTTTCAGGCGCTTCGGCTGGCCGCCTCGGATCGATGGCGACGCCTCTCTCCACGATTCGAAACAGCGTGCGCCCGCCCATGCCGGTCAGGCGGCGGCGTTGGGTGCGCGGGTTCTGGCAGAGGTCGATGTATCGCAGGGCTGCGAACGCATCCGCCGCATTGCGGAAGAAGAAGGGATCTGCTTTCCATTCGACGATGTCACCAAGTCGGCATTCCTGGAGGTCGGCAAATTCGCGCCGCTTGCCGATCTGCTGAACCGTGCTGTTCGGGCGGGGCATTTCGAGGATGGCGAACGGGATCGGGAGAAGTCCGACGCTGTCGCACGCGACGTCGGTCCTATCCTGGTCAACACCATGATCAAGTCCGGCACCGGGTTCCTGACGCAGGCCATTCGGACGCATCTCAATCTGCCGCAGTACTTCATTTCGGTCGGCGGCTCCCCGAACGTCTTCATCGTGGAGGAGATTTTGGCCCGTTTCGCCAGAGGCGGCGCACTGTCGGTCCAGCATCTCGACCCCAGCGAAGAGACGCTCGGCGCGCTGCATCGGCACGGCGTTCGAAAGATCTATGTGCAGGTCCGGGATCCGCGCCAGGCGACCGTCTCCTATTTGCATCATGTCGAAAACAACCTCAAAGAAGGGCTTCGGCCGCTGCGTCATTGGGTCCAGCCGCATCTGCCGTCCGACTATGAAACCTACGACTGGCGTCAGAAGGTGGCCTGGCAGGCCAAGAACCATTTCCCCGGACTGACCGTTTGGGTTCAGGAATGGGTCGATGCCGCCGCCAACGATGAGCGTTTCGAGATTGTGATCGAGGATTTTGCCGATTTCGCCGCCGACGAGCGGGCGTCCGTCAACGGTCTGCTGCGCTTCTTCGGCATCGATCGTCCGATCGACGCCGACGCCATCCAACGCAAGGAAGCGGCCCCGCACTTCCGGGCCGGCCGTACCGACGAATGGCGCGACGTGTTCGACACCAGGCAGATCGAGCGGATGAATGCGTTGATTCCAGACGCTCTGTTCGAAAGGTTTCGGTGGGAACGTTAGAATCGCGTATCAGAAACAGGAACGGTGGCGGGTTCTTCCGACCGATCCAGTTGCGCGGCTTCCGGAATGTCTGATCCAGAATTTTATAAACGTAATCTCAGGGCCTTGAAGCCGTTTCTTCACCCAGTTCTTTATGCTGAGCTGGAAACGCTCGCCGCGCCGATGATGGCTTTTCAGGGGAAGCCCGGGGCGCCCGGTTTCAATGTGTTCGACGAGGCCGGCCACCCCGGTTTTCCGACCGACGAGCCAGGGTACACTCGGCAACGGCTGGACGAGTTTCATGCGCGGCCCACACCGTTCTTCGAGGTTTCTCCCGCAGGCCCGGTCTATCCCGCGAACAGCGACGAGTTCATCAATTTCCTGACCCGAAAGCTGGAGCAGGAGGTCGTGCCGTCCCTCGACGCGGCCTATGGCGCTGCCGGCGGCGGCGAACGGGCCGGGTTTTTCCTTCTCTTCGGCGGTGGATTGGGCACCCATATCCCGGAGTTGGTGGAGCGTTACGATTTTGTCGATCTGATCCTTTGTGAAGACGACATTCTGCTTTTTCACACTTCGCTATTCGTCACGGATTGGTCGGCCATCGTCGAGGCGTTGAAGGCGCGCGGCGGGCGGCTCTTTTTCGTTCATGCGGAAGCGCCGGAGGCGTTTCTCGGCCAGATCGCGGGGATCGTTCAGCAACGGCACCAGGCCCTCTCGGAGGGGACCTTGGCCTTCTTCTACCGGCCGACGCCGGTGTTCCATTCTGTCGCGCAGGCCTTCGACGAATTGCGGAATCTATGCGGCCAGTTCAACGGCTGGCTGTCCGACGAGTTGGTCCATTTCCGGAATTCCGTTGCGAACCTGGCGAAAGATGCCGACGGCGCGCGCGCCGTCCTGGCCCGGATCGGGGAGAACCGCGGCCAGGCTGTCGCGGTTGTCGTCGGCTCGGGACCGTCATTGGATGACGATATTCAACAGTTGCGCGCCGTGTCGGACCGCTGCCTGATCATCAGTTGCGGAACAGCGCTGGAGGCCCTGCTGTCCGCCGGAATTCGGCCCGACTTTCATTGCGAGTTGGAGAATGTCCGCTCCTCCGCGGAGATCGCCCGGTCCGTTGCCGAGCGCTTCGACTTGGGCGGTGTCACCCTGTTGGCCGCCACCACGGTGAACGCCGGCCTGCCGGCGCTTTTCGAGCGGACCCTGTATTTCCTGCGCGAAGGGGATGCGGTCTGTGCCTTGATCAAGAACGGGTTCGACATTTTGCCGTTTTCAGGCCGAACGGCTGTCTGCAGCGCGGCTTCGTTTGCGGCCCATATCGGCTGCAACTCGGTGATTTTGCTTGGCGTGGATCTTGCGTATCGGGAAGACCTTCATCACGCAGAGGCTGTGAGTGTGTATAGCTCCGGGGAACACGGAACGGGATCGGCGAAGCCGTACGGGTTTTTCGATACGCCCGGGAACTTCCGCGCCTCAGTCTCGACCAACGGCACCTGGACCTTCATGCGCAAGGGCTTGGAGGATCTGGCGGCGCAGGCGGCCGGGCTGTCGCGCTTCGTCAATTGCAGCGATGGCGCGCGTGTGACCGGGTTCGAGGCGGAACGGTTCGCCCCGATCGCCGATGCGATGCCCGGCGGGGAAGGGGCGAAGCCCGACCTGGTGGCGCAATTTTCCAAGACGGGCTTGACCACGGCGACGGGTGAAATCGTCGCGGGCCTGGACCCGCTAAGCCCTTTCGAGGAATTGCTGCGGTATTGGGCCGCCTGCAAGATGCACCGCGCGGCCGTCGAACAAACCCAGGGCGACAGCGATTCAGGCGGGTCGTTCTATCGCCGTTATGTCCTCTATGCGACACCCTTGATGGAGGGGCCTGCGGACCAGAATCCCTTGAAAACCGCGTTCCTGTTTTTCCTCAGGAAGGCTTTGTTCGGCATCCGGACCCGCAAGATGCATCTCGATCCGGCGCAGCAGGAAGTCTTTCTGCAGCGTGCCTTCGATCTGTTCGAAACTGTCGGCGACAGTGTGATGCTGGAAATCGCCTATCAGATCGACAAGGGATTTGAGCATCTTGGCCGGCCCTTCGCGCTGCCCGAAGCGTTGGATCCGCCCCGATACGCCCTGTACCGGGCGCGTCGGGATACGGGGCTGAACTCTACCTTCTGCACGATCTTTTCCACCGATGTCGATGACGGGCCGTACGATCTGGGTAAAACGCCCAGACCCCAAGAACTCTCCTATCCGGACGCGGTTGAGAATATCCGCCGTCGGAACGTGGATGACTTTCTGCAGGAATGCCATCGCCCGATCCGGGAACGTCCCTGTCCTGTTTGTGGCGGTGAGATCAGTTGGAACACCTATCCCAGTTCCGTTCGTCTTGAGGGCGGGTGCCCCACCTGCGGAAACCGGGTGGTGCACTAGTAGGATGAGAGCTTTACCGAACACGCTTGAAGCCAGACCCTCGGCGGGTGCCGGGCTGTGAAATACGTCTCCGCCGACCGTCTATCCGTTACCGATCTGGAGACCGCCCGTGTCTTGGTGGTCCAACAGGCCATGGATCCCGTTTCGTTCGACACAAAGGTCGCCTCTCCGGCCCGCGCCTTGTGCGATGCGTTGTTCGGCACCGGGACAAGGCGTGAGGTGCCGGCGGACTGGGTGGTGAACTGGCACACCCGGTCTCTGGTTCCGCACGCGCCGACGGGCTCGCCGTCCGCGCGGCCGGCAGTGTCCGATTTTTTCGTGAACTCGCCGGTGGGCCAGATGCTGCGCGGGATCACCTCGGAGGAGAGCTATCCCGACGGGGGACGGTTGCGGTATCAGCCGGTCGATCAGGCCAACCATCCGCTACACCAGGACTGTATGTTCCACGATCCCCCGCGTTTCTTCACGATCTGGATTCCCGCGGTGCCGAAAGGGACAACGGTGAACAAGGACGTGCCGGGCCTGGAGTTGTTCTTGCCGGCCGTCTCCCGGCGGCTGCGCATGGAAAGGGAAGAGCCGCCGACTGTGTGCCGGGAGGACCTGGCGCAGTTCATGACCGTTAAGGACGATCCCGACGCGTTCGTGCGGCCTGAATTGGAACTAGGGGACGTCTTGATGTTCCGGGAGACCGTCCCGCATCGCAGCCACATTCCGGCGACCGCCGACGCGCCGCGAGTCAGTTTCGATATTCGCTGGGCGCTGACCGGCGCCCAGGCGGCTTAGTGGGAGGCGCGGTTTCGATGCAGGTCGACTACAAGCCGTTTCCCCATTTCGTCCGCGACCGGGTGTTCGACAAAGAGGCCCTTTCCGCCATCGAGGAGTTCTGGCCGGCGGACGCATATTTCGAACTGGAAGGGCACAGTCAGCATTCCCGCCGCTGCCATCTGGTCAGAAACGATTTCTCCAAGGACGGCTGCCACACGGACAGGGACCGTTCGACTTTGTTCCGGTTGCCGGAGGGACAAAGAAAAGCCTGGGAAGCCTTGGTCATGGGGCCGATCCACCGGGTCGCCCTCTCGGTGCTTGACGCCTTCGCGCCCTTTTTTGCGCGGACCAGAGGGGGACTGGCGCGGGATCTTTATTTCGACAGGATCTGGCTGGACAGTGCGCCGGCGAACTATCACCAGCATGGGCTGCGGGTGCACACCCACTACGATCACGATCCACTCTGGGTGTTCACCGGGGTGATTTATCTGGACGATGCGAACGGCGATGTCCCGGGAACCTATCTCGCGACGAATCCCGCGCTGGAAGGCCGGGACGGGGACGCCGCCATCGCGGACACGGTTCTGAATTCCCGACGCTGGTATCAGGATCCGGACTTCCATGTGGAGAAATCCGTCCCGATCGCAAAAAATCGGATGCTGGCGATGGCCGATGGACCGGCTTCCTTCCATGGCGTCTCCAGCTTTGCGCAAGGCGACTCGGGGCTGGCTTATTCCCGCCGGACCTTGTTGTTCCATTTGTGCCTTCATCCGCGTCACTGTCCCGCCGTCTGCGGAACGACCCGGGAGGCGTTTTGGACCCAGGCGCAGAAGGGCGTATGCGGGCCGGAGATCAGACTGCCGGTCATCGCGGATACCAAACAGTATCTTCAGGTGAGCCGCGCCCTGGACGGTGGCCTCGATGCGTCGGCAGACGATCCGTCCTTCGTCCTCCATCCGCCGCTTATGCCTCAGTGAACCGGGGACCATAGCGACATGTATTACGGCGAATTGCTGGGTGTGGAAGAGGGACTGGGTCGGGTCTCGGTAGAGCGGCTCTGCCGGCTCGGCATGCGGGAGTCCCTGGCCCGCTCGCTGGTTCGGCTTTCCAAGCGGACAGGGCACCCGTTCGCCGTGCGGAAGCGCCGGGTGGGGGGACGTCGCCAGGACGCCGCGCTTGCGGAAATTGCGCAGACGGGCGCGCACCGGGTGGCTCCGGAAACGGTCAACGGCGTGGACGCGGTTTTGGCGCTGTGCGAGACCGGATTTCAGTCTCAGCGCGCGCGTGTCGAGGCCCAGGCCGGGCAATTGAAATGGGTGTTTCGCGTCGAACGGAAGGAGCTTGGTCCCGTTATCGTCGACGTCGAGCCTTATGCCGCGTTGCTGCGGTTTCTGGCGCAACCGGCTCTGTTCGACCTGGCATCCTCGGTCGTCGGCGAAGCGCCGGTGCTCGGGAATGTCGGCGTTTGGTACACGCCCGTGACCGATGCGGTGACCGGCGGAGCGGAAATCCACCGCGACGTCAACGACCCGAACCGTATGCATTTGATCGTGCTGCTCCGGCCCGTGCAACCGGACGGCGGCCCCTTCAGCTACTTTGGCCCGCAAGTCAGCCGGCGGGTCACGGCGGCCTTGCAGTATCAGTCCGGCCCGTTGGAAGACCGGGTGTTCGAGGCGGCATCGGGCGGGGCGTCCCCGTCGCAGTTCACCGGTGCGGCGGGCGATGTGCTGGCGTTCGACCCCTATACCTGTTTTCACTACGGCGCGCGCTGCTGGGGCCAGGACAGGCTAATCCTGATCGCCAGCTATATCTCGCGCTTCGCTGCCCAGGAGGAACGGCGCGCCCTGTCCCGGGCGCGTAACCGGCGGGCGCTTGCGCCGCAGACGGAAAACGAAAGGCTGCTCCTGAATGTCTAGCTGGGGACGCCAGGTGCTTGATCATCTCTGTTCCGGCTCGTTAGTCTCCCCACGGTTTCACCCCAAACGGACGATAGGCGCCGGACGTCGATGACCCATAGTAAAACCTATTTCCAGGCCGTGGCCGCCACTGCCCAGGGGATTGATGAAGCGGCCGTGGAAGCGCTGGCCGCCGCCCTGGACAAGGTGCGGCGGGATCGCGGCCGCTTGTTCGTGATCGGCGTCGGCGGCAGCGCGGGCAACGCCAGCCACGCGGTCAACGATTTCCGGAAACTCTGCGGGATAGAGGCCTATGCGCCGACGGATAATGTCAGCGAACTGACGGCCCGAACCAATGATGAGGGTTGGCAGACCGTATTTTCCGAATGGCTTAAGGTCAGCAATGTGCGCACGGGCGATGCCCTGTTAATCCTGTCGGTCGGCGGCGGCAACGCGGAGCGCGGGGTTTCCATGAACCTCATCTCGGCGATAGACCTTGCGCAGGAACGGGGCGTGAAAGTCTTCGGACTGGTTGGACGGGCAGACGGCTATACCGCGCAAAAGGCCGACCGGGCCATTATCGTCCCGACCGCGGATGAGAAATGGCAGACTCCACTGACCGAAGCCTTCCAGGCGGTCATCTGGCACGGGCTTGTCAGCCATCCCCTTCTGCAGACCAAGGAAACGACATGGTAGGGCGCCGCGCCCGATTGACGTTGTTTCGCCGCACCGACTCGCTTTGGATAGCGAGTAACGCCGCTGGATCGACCGATTCCCGGGTTTTTTGGCCATGTCCGGCGATGCGACGGTAAACCCGCCGTTCTATTTCGATTTTGGTCCGAGAATTGCTGTTGAAATTGGCGGTGTTGCAAGGCAGTGGTTTAGGATGTTGGAGACTTTGAGCGTCAAGATTTTCGCGGACGGGGCCGGTATCGAGGATATCCGCCGTCTGCGGGACGATCCCGGGATCGCCGGCTTTACCGGCAACCCGACGCTGATGAGCAAATCCGGTATCAAGAGTTACAAGGCTTTCGGGTGCGAAGCGGCGCGTTTATCCGGTGAAAAGCCGATTTCACTGTCTGTCATCGCGGATGATCTGCCGGGCATGGAGCGCGAAGCGCTGGAGATTTCCAGCTGGGGCGGGGCGGTCAACGTCAAGATCCCGGTGATGAACACGCAAGGCGAAAGCACGGCCGATGTGGTGCATCGTCTTTCAGGACAAGGCGTTTCAGTCAATGTGACGGCGATCTTCTCCCACAGCCAGCTTCAGACGATGGTGGAGGCGCTTGCCCCCAATGCCAAGGCGATCCTCTCCGTGTTCGCCGGTCGGGTTGCCGATTCCGGACACGACCCGGAAAAGCATATGCGCGAGGCTGTCGACATCGTGCGCCGGCACGGAACCGCTGAACTGCTTTGGGCGAGCCCGCGCGAGATTTACAATGTCGTGCAGGCGGATCAAGTGGGATGCGATATCATCACCCTGACGAAGGACTTGATGGACAAGCTGCCCTGCCTGGGGAAGGACCTGGAAGTCCACTCTCTGGAAACGGTTCGCATGTTTCGGGAATCCGCTCAAAAAGCAGGCTATTCAGTTGACGCCTGAGGCGCCCCGGAGGTTGGAGGTTTTATGCAGCGGCTTTTGGTGACGGGCGGTGCCGGGTATGTCGGCTCGCTCTTGGTTCCGCAATTGCTGGCGGACGGCTATGAAGTCGTCGTTTTGGATATTCTTTGGTTCGGCAAAGACCATCTGCCGCTGGATCACCCGCGCCTGACCGTGATCGAAGGCGACATCCGCAACCCGGACACGGTGGCCGCCGCCTGCCGTGGGGTGGATACCGTGATTTCCCTTGCCTGTGTTTCCAACGACGCCAGTTTCGAGTTGGACGAGGGGCTCAGTACATCGATCAATCTGGAGGCGTTCGAGCCAATGGTCCTGGCCGCCAAGGGGGCAGGCGTTCGGCGTTTCATCTATGCATCCTCCAGCTCGGTTTATGGCGTCAGCGATCAGCCTGATGTGACCGAAGATCATCCCTTGGTGCCGCTGACATTGTATAATCGGTACAAGGGCGCCTGCGAGCCGCTGCTCTTCAAGCACATGGCCGACGATTTCACCTGCGTGACGATCCGGCCGGCAACCGTGTGCGGTTATGCTCCGCGCCTCAGGCTGGACCTTAGTGTGAACATTCTGACCAATCTGGCCGTGAACAAGGGACAGATCACCGTCTTCGGCGGCGATCAACTTCGCCCGCATCTGCATATTCAGGACATGTGCGACCTCTATCGGATGCTGCTGACCGTTCCGGCGGAGAAGATCCAAGGCAAGACGTTCAATGTCGGTTATCAGAACATGTCGATCATGGATGTCGCGTTGCTGGTGAGGAAAGTCGTCGGCGAGACTTTTCCGGACCGCGCGGATGTGGAGATTCTGCGCACGCCGTCCGACGATAACCGGTCGTATCACATCAACTCCGACAAGATCCGCCGCGAGCTCGGCTTCGTTCCGCGCTGCTCCGTCGAAGATGCGATCACCGATCTGTGCAAGGCCTTCGTCGACGGCAAAGTCGCGGACCCGCTGACCGACGAGGCCTATTACAACGTCAAACGCCTGAAAACGCTAAAGGCCGCATGATGGCACAGGAACTCGCAGTCGTTACCGGCGGGGCGGGGTTCATCGGAAGCCACATCGTCGATCTGTTGCTCGGGAAAGGATACCGGGTGCGGGTAATCGACAATCTTATCGGCGGCCGCCGCGAGAACCTCGACCGCCATGCGCGCGATCCGGCATTGGACTTGGTCGAAATGGATGTGCGGAACTGTAAACCCTCGGACTCACTGTTCTCTGGTGCGCGGATCGTCATCCACATGGCGGGCGTCGGCGATATCGTGCCCTCGATCGAACAGCCGTCGGAATACATGTCGGCCAACACGATGGGGACGGTCGCGGCCCTGGAGTGCGCCCGGGCGGCGGAGGTTTCGAAGTTCGTCTATGCAGCTTCCTCCTCCTGCTACGGCCTGGCGTCGGTGCCGACGGACGAGAACCATCCGATCGCCCCGATATATCCCTATGCACTCAGCAAATATCTGGGCGAGCAGTCGGTTTTGCATTGGGGCAAGGTTTACGATCTGCCGGTCGTCTCCCTGCGGATCTTCAATGCCTACGGACCGCGCTCGCGCACCTCCGGTGCCTACGGGGCGGTCTTTGGCGTGTTTCTGAAGCAGAAGCTTGCCGGGCGTCCGTTTACCGTTGTGGGAGACGGCACCCAATCGCGTGACTTTTTGTTCGCGACCGATGTGGCGAATGCCTTTGTCATGGCGGCCGAGTCCGACGTAACGGGCGATATTTTCAACCTTGGAGCCGGCAACCCGCAGTCCGTGAACCGGCTGGTCGAACTGCTGGGGGGCGATGTCGTCCACATTCCGAAGCGCCCTGGTGAGCCGGACTGTACCTATGCCGACATCAGCAAGATCCGATCCTCTTTGGGTTGGGCGCCCCGGGTTTCTTTCGAAGAAGGGGTAGCGGCGGTGCTGGAAGAGATCGACTATTGGAAAGATGCGCCGCTGTGGACCGAGGCATCGATACAGGACGCCACGCAAAAGTGGTTCCAGTACTTGTCATAGGGAAGGGCGGCGCGGTGGATTCCGACAGTCAGAACTTGTTCGGCCGGAAGATCGTCTCCGTCTCCGAGTTGATGGAACGGATCGGTCCGCATCCGCGTGACTGGGCCGTGGTGATGTGCCATGGGACTTTCGACCTCGTCCATCCGGGGCATATCCGGCATCTCTCCTACGCGAAGTCGAAAGGGGATCTTCTCGTCGCCAGTCTGACGTCGGACCGCCACATCACGAAATCGCCGCACCGTCCCTTCGCGCCGGAGGAGTTGCGGGCCCTTAACCTTGCGGCTCTGGAAATGGTCGATTACGTGATCGTGGACCAGGAGGCAAAGCCGCTTCTGAACCTGGAGCGGATCAAACCCGAGTTTTTTGTGAAAGGGTTCGAATACGGTGTCCGGGATGTGCATCCGCGCACCAAGGAAGAGATGGCTATTGTCGAGGCCTATGGCGGCACCGTAATGTTCTCGCCCGACGACGTTGTCTACTCGTCCTCCCGGATTATCGAGCAGCATCCGCCTGATCTGTCCATTGAGAAGCTCAAGCTGGAAATGGACAAGGAACGGATTTCCTTCAACGATCTGTACGCCGCCTTGGACCGGTTGCCGGGGCTTAAGGTGCATGTTGTCGGCGATACGATCGTCGATACGATTACCTATTGCGATCCGATCGGCGGGTCCAACAAGACGCCGACACTGTCGGTCAAGTACAACAGCCGGTCGGATTTTGTGGGCGGTGCGGGCGTGGTCGCGAAGCACATGCGGTCGGCGGGCGCGACGGTCGCCTTCACCACGGTGCTCGGCGACGATCCTTTGAGATCTTTTGTGGAGACGGATCTTGCCGAGGCCGGCGTCGCGCTTCAGGCGATTATCGATCCGGGCCGTCCGACCACCAACAAGAACGCACTGGTGGCCGACGGGCACCGCTTGTTGAAGGTGGACACACTCAGCAACGACCCCATACAGCAGGAGCATCTCTCCAGGCTGCAAAAGTCGGTTAAGGAAGAGCCCGCGGATCTGGTGGCGCTTTGCGATTTCCGCCATGGGATTTTCAACAAGACCAGCATTCCTTCGATAGTCAGTCGGATCCCCAAGGGCACCACGCGGGTGGCAAACAGTCAGGTGGCGAGCCGGTGGGGCAATATTCTAGAATTTGCGGGTTTCGACCTAATTACCTGTAACGAGAAGGAGGCGCGCTTCGTTCTGCACGATCAGGATGGGCACGTCCGCGATTTGGCGGAGGCGCTCTATACGCGGTCCCAAGCGAAGTCGCTTATCATGACCATGGGCCGGAACGGCGTTCTGTGCCGGTCTCACAGCGACGAGGCGGGGGAGACCCGAAACAGCATCCTGGAACCAATTTCGCAGCAGGTCGTCGACGCTGTCGGGGCAGGCGATGCCTTGCTGTCCTACGCCGCCCTGGTTCTGACCGCGACGGGCAACCAAACTATGGCGCTGATCCTCGGGAATATCGCAGCGGGCTGTGCATGCGAGACGGAAGGGAACGAACCCGTCTCACCGGGGCAGGTCCGGGCACGGTTGGAAATTCTTGAAGGCGCCTTCGCATGGTCCTAGCGGACAAAGAGGTCTAGCCATGCGCGTTGTCGTCATCGGCCTGGGCGTGCAAGGGAAGAAGCGGCAGGCTGTTGCCGGTGAGGAATGCGTCCTCACCGTAGATCCGCAGAACAGTGCCGCCGACACCGATGACCTCGCGAAAGTGCCGCCGGAGAGTTACGACGCCGCCCTTGTCTGTACGCCCGACGCGGCGAAACCGGACCTTCTCCGTTTTCTTTTGTCATCGGGTAAGCATGTGCTGGTCGAGAAACCGCTGATCCATGACGACGAGACGGTATTGACCGATCTGCAAGAGACAGCCCGCGCGCGCAATGTCGTCTGCTACACGGCCTACAATCACCGGTTCGAACCGCATTTCGTGCGTATGAAGACCTGTCTGGAGGAGGGGCGTCTCGGCACGATCTATTCGGTCCGGCTCTTCTATGGGAACGGCACGGCGCGGCTTGTGCGCGATTCCGATTGGCGGGACCGGGGCAACGGCGTTTTGAACGATCTCGGCTCGCACTTGTTGGATACGATCCTCTTTTGGTTCGGCGATCCGGGCGAGGCGTTTACGGTGACATCGTGCCGGCGGTTCGAAAACAGAGCGCCGGACCATGTCACGCTACGCTCCGACGGGCACATGCTTATCCAGTTGGAGGCGTCCCTGCTGAGTTGGCGGAACGATTTTTCCGCGGACATCTATGGCGACCAGGGAAGCGCTCATATCTCTTCCCTCTGCAAGTGGGGGCCATCGAGCTTCGTTTTAAGAAACCGCATCCTTCCGTCGGGCCGGCCGGAAGAGACGGTGGAAACGCTCACCAAGACGGACACGACCTGGGCGCTGGAGTATGATCACTTCAAAACCCTTTGTGGCGATCCCCGTGCCGCAGGTTTTGGAAATCTGGACAATGATATCTGGCTTCTGTCCGCCTTGTCCCGGTTGTCCGATGAGATTGGAGAACGTGTGCAGTGACGCTTTCCCTGGAAATTGGGTTTGTGGGCCTGTCTCACCTGGGGATTGTTTCCAGTGTGGCGGCGGCGGCGCGCGGCGCGAACGTTCTGGCCTTCGATCCGAACCCGGAAACCGTGGAGCGGTTGGCCGCGGGAGATACGATCGTTACGGAACCGGGACTAGTGGATGCCTTGCGCAAGTTCCGTGATCGGATCCGTTTCACCGACCGGCTGGACGATCTGGGCGGATGCGGCATCGTCTACATCTCTTGCGATACGCCGGTCGCGGACGATAGCGGGCAGGGACAAACGGATGAAATTCGGCATCTGGCAACGACCGTTGATCACGCCCTGCCGGAAACGATTCCTCTCGTCATTCTAAGCCAACTTCAGCCGGGTTTCATGAGGTCGCTCCCAAGATCCTCGCGACCCTTGTATCATCAGGTCGAAACGCTGGTTTTTGGGCGCGCCCTGGAACGCGCCGTGGAACCCGAACGCATCATCATCGGCGCCGGCGACCCGTCGATGCCTCTGCCGGCGTGCTATCTTGAGTTCCTCGAACTCTTCGACTGTCCCTTGATCCCGATGCGTTACGAGAGCGCGGAGGTCGCGAAGATTTCCATCAACTGCATGTTGGCGGCTTCCGTTTCTGCGACGAATGTCCTGGCGGAGGTTTGCGACCATGTCGGGGCGGATTGGGCGGAGGTGCAAGGGGCCTTGCGAACGGACCGGCGGATCGGGCCTCATGCCTATCTCTCGCCGGGTCTGGGCATATCCGGCGGCAACCTTGAGCGAGACCTCGCGGCCCTGTCAGGCATGGCGGAGGGCGAAGCGGTTAATGCGGGTTTTATCGACGCCATGGTGTGCGACTCCCGCTACCGATTGGATTGGGTGCTGCGGGTGTTTCAAAGCCGCGTGTTACCGCAGGCGCCACAGCCGACCGTCGGCGTGCTTGGGCTGGCCTATAAACAGGATACGCATTCGATCAAGAATTCCCCGGCATTGCATCTTGTCGGCCGGATAACGCCGGGGAACGCGCGGGTTTACGATCCGGTCGCCAGATTGCCGGAAGGGTCTGGTTCAGGTGTGGTGCAAGTGGACGCGCCGTCGGGCGTTTTTCAGGATGCTGATGCGGCCTTCGTGATGACCCCGTGGGACGCATTTCGAGAGCTGCCGGTTCAGGATCTGCTTGGGTCGATGAGCCGCAAAATCATTGTCGACCCTTACCGGGTGTTCGACGCACATTTATGCAGAGAGGCTGGCGCGGAGTACTTCACGCTGGGCGATGGGAGTAACAGGTAGCGATGGCGCAAAACGAACCAACAGAGCGAAAGAAACCGCAAGGAGTGCGTCTGGTTGTTATCGGGGCCAGCGGCTTCATCGGGCGCGGTCTTGCGGCACGCGCCGAAGCATCCTCGTGGGAGGTTCTTGGACTGTCTTCCGCCGATCTCGACTTGACCGCGGAGGACGCGGGCGGAGCGCTGGCAAAGCTCCTACGGCCCACCGATCATATCGTGATGCTATCGGCGCTGACCCCAGACCGGGGCCGCGGTATTGGGACGTTCTGCGCCAACATGGGGATGATTCGGTCCCTTGTCTCAGCGGTCCGGGAAACGCCCGTGGCGCATCTTGTCTATCTGAGTTCCGACGCGGTCTACAGTTTCCGGCAGGAGGAGATCGACGAGGATTCGCCGCCGGAACCGGTGGACCTTTACGGATCGATGCACCTGTCGCGTGAACTGGCCCTGAAGGAGGTGGTAGACGCCGACCGGCTGGCCCTCGTCCGGATGACCATGGTTTATGGCGCGGGCGATCCGCACAATTCGTACGGTCCCAACCGGTTGCGCCGCATGGCCGCCAAGAATGGAGAAATCCGGTTGTTTGGCAAGGGGGAGGAGACCCGCGATCACCTCTATATCCGTGACGCAGTCGAGACGATCTTTCGAATTGCCGCGGAACGCGCGTCCGGGCTGATCAATCTCGCAAGCGGAGAGGCGGTGAGCTATGACGACCTGGCGCGGCGCATCGCCGCCCTGGACCCGGCGGACGTTTCCGTCGTGCATCAGGAGCGGAATAACGCGATCACGCACCGGTCCTTCGATACGAAAAGACTGTGCGATCTTTTCCCGGACCTTACCTTCACATCCTTGGACGATGGGTTGGCGCTGGTACAAGCGGAACGCCAGTCGCCGGACGACTAACGGACGGGATTGGACAAGGCCGATGGCAGGATACGAACGGTGGTGCTGATGACGGATACTTGGACCGAGAAGGATCTGTTCCAAAAGATGCTCCGAATTCGGGCCGTCGAAGAAGCCATTGCGGCCCGCTATGGCGGGCCGGGCCGGCCGCAGGAAATGCGCTGTCCGGTTCATCTGTCGATTGGGCAGGAAGCGATCGCAGCCGGGGTCTGTGCAGCGATGACCAAGGGCGATACGGCTTTTGGCTCGCACCGATGCCACGCGCACTACCTCGCCATGGGCGGCGATCTGAAGGCGATGCTGGCCGAGTTGTACGGAAAGGCCGATGGGTGTGCCGGAGGCCGGGGCGGGTCGATGCATCTGATGGACAAGGCGGCGGGGTACCTGTTGAGCATTCCGATTGTTGGCAGTTCCATTCCGCTTGCTGCCGGTGTCGCGCTCGCCAACAAAATGGATGGCAACGACCGGCTTTGTGCGGCTTTCTTCGGCGACGGCGCGATGGAAGAGGGCGTCTGGCACGAAACTGCGAATTTCGCGGCACTGAAGGGCCTGCCGGTGCTGTTCGTCTGCGAGAACAATTTCTTCTCTGTCTATTCCCATATCGGGGAACGGCAGCCCGACACGGATTTAAGCCGTTTCGCCGTCGCCCACGGGGTTCCCGTGTTCCAGGCTCCGTCGGAAGACGTCCTGGCAATATATGGAGAGGCGCGGAAGGCGGTATTCCATATCAGGGCTGGGAATGGGCCCGCCTTTATTCTGGTGGACACTTACCGTCACCGCGAACATTGCGGCCCGAATTTCGATGACGATCTTGGCTATCGGAATGAAGAGGAGCGGGACGCCTGGTTCGGGAAGGATCCCGTATCCTTTGCCAAGGCGCGCTTGATTGCGGAAGGAGCGCTCACGGAGGCGGAACTGATGGAGCTTTCCGCCGGCTTCGAGGCGGAGTTGGAGGCGGCCTTCTCGCAAGCTGAAAGCGCTTCGTTCCCGGATCCGGCAACGGTGGGAGATAGGGTTTATGCTTGAGCGCATGCGCGGCGGCGCGGCTTTTGTCGGCGTGGAACGGTGAGAGGGTGTCTGTGAATACGGGAAAGGCCATACGCGACGGCTTGCTGGAAGCGGCCCGGAACGATCCATCGGTCTTCTTCATGGCCGAAGGGGTGTCGGACCCGACCGCCGTTTACGGCACGCTGGCGGGCATCGGGGATGAGATCGGGGCCGACCGCATGGTCGAGGCCCCCGTTTCGGAGAATGCCCTGTGCGGCGTGGCGATCGGGGCGGCGATGGCTGGCAAGCGCCCGGTGCTAAGCTTTCACCGGGTTGAGTTCGCCATGCTCGCGCTCGACCAGATTCTCAACAATGCTGCTAAGGCTCACTACGTCAGCAACGGTCAGCATTCGGTGCCGATGCTGCTGCGGCTGGTGGTCGGGCGTGGTTGGGGCCAGGGACCGAAACACTCACAAAGCCTGGATTCGGTGTTCGCGGCGTTCCCGGGTCTAAAGGTGATTGCGCCGGTCTTCCCGAGCGATGCGAAAAGCATGGTTCAAGATGCGATCCAGGACGACAATCCGGTCATCTGCCTGGAAAACCGATGGTGCCACTATATCCAGGAGTCGGAGGAGTCGCACTTTGCCGTGCGCGGCATCGACGGCCCCGCGGTGAGAAGAGAAGGCAGCGACGCGACGGTCGTCGCCTCGTCCTACATGGTGGTGGAGGCGCTGCGCGCCGCGGAACAGTTGGCACGGGAAGGCATATCGGTCGAAGTTGTCGATCTGCGGGTCTACCGGCCGTTCGAGGCCGCATTGATCGAAGGGTCTGTCGCCAAGACCGGTAAGCTGTTGAGCGTTACCGACGGCCCTGCACTCTTCGGAATTGGGGCTGAAATCGTCGCCCATGTTGCCGAAACCTGCTTTTCCGCGTTGCAGATGCCGCCGCGGCGGCTTGCCCTGCCGGACCATCCGGTACCGAGTACGCGGGCGCTGCTGCGGGGCGTCTATCCGGATTCTGTGCGGATCGTCGAAGAACTTGGTAGAATGATCGGATATGGCGGCGATGTTGTAACCAGATGCCGCCAACGGATCGAGGAAGAGCGCGCCGGCATTCCAATCGACGTGCCGGACGCTTACTTCCGCGGTCCTTTTTGAGTCGTCCGGAGACCGGGACCCACCATGCGGCATACGCAGATCGACGATGGAGATGTAAGAGCCAGTGTGCCGGATCTGCACGCCGCGGACCGGGTCGAGCGGATCTGCGCCAGCGCCCCGCGCGAGGTTCACATTCAGGTCGCAAGGCCCTGCAATCTGAAGTGCACGATGTGCAGTTGGGATACTTGGCGGACGACGAGCGGCTTCATGACGCTTTCTCTGTTTGACAGCATCCTCGAAAAGGCGGCCCGCGACGGGGTGAAGAAGATCGTCATCGCCAACGCGCAGGGCGAACCCTTTCTCAATCCGCGCATCATGGAAATGATCGAGCGGGCGAAGAGCATGGGGTTCTGGCTGATGGTGTCTACCAACGGCACCGCCTTCAGCGACCGGCGGCTGCAGCGCCTGGCACAAAGCGGGATCGACAATATTCAATTCTCCTTCGCGGGCTTCGACAAGGAAAGCTACGAGCGGGTCTATGTGGGCGGACGTTGGGATATCGTGGTCGGAAATCTCGGCAAATTGGTCAAGGCGCTGGATGATGCGGGCGCGGCGACCACAATCTCGATCAACGGCTGCGTCGCCGCCGAATCCCTGTTGGACATGAGCGCGGTCGAGTTCAGCCATAGAACCCATACGTTCCTCAGAACGATTGGCGTCATGCCGCCGCGGGCCGCCGTGACTATCCAACTGCCGCATAACTTTGCCGGCGAAATCGACGAAGGTGACGCGCAGGGGGCGTCAGGCATCAAGAGCTTCTACGACATGGCTGGGGCGGCGCCGACAATGTGCCGGGTTTTGGAAAACGCGCCGGGCGTCTTCACCGATGGCACGGTGACAGCGTGCGGGTGTCTCGATCCGAACGGGGAACTCGAGATCGGGGACATTGCAAAGGATGGGTTTCGGGACCTTCGGGGTGGCGAAGCGTATAGATCCATGGTCGGGAAGTTCGCAGCCGGGCAGGCCGGCGAGATTCCTCTCTGCAAGGGATGCGACCTTCCTTATTTCGACCAGGCCGTCGATCCGTTAGCCGCCTGGTGGACCCCTCGTTACAACGGCCTAAATCCTGCTGGCGCGGATAGCGTGGCGGCTGAGAGCGCCGCCGCGGTGGTGGCGCAGCTTGAAGTCCACAGAAGCAGGCTTGCCGCAGCGATTGGGGAAGAGGCGGTGGGTTACCTGACAGGACCGGACGATCCTTTTGTTCACGCTACTTTGATGGCAACGCAGGCGACCGGGCTTCGCTCTATCCTGGAAACCGTTGCGGGACGGGCGGTTCCGAATCTGATGATCGCGCCCTGTACGGACCATGTGGAAAGTGCTTGGAACCTTCTTGAGGCGCAGTTCGAAACTCTCCGTGTTGCCGATACCCATAAGGCCGGAGAGGTCGTTGGAAGGGTTGAAATCGAAGCACCTCAAGCTGTGCCGACCCTACCTGAAGACTGTGGCTTCTTTATTGCCACGGACCGGAAGGGCGTCCGGGAAAGTTACTCGGCATTGCTGCCCGACCGCACGCAGTTTGCTTCGGCATCTCTCCAACGTGCGCTTCGGGACCGTGCATGGGCTTCCGTCGACACCGGCTTTCTGAGGGATATCGGGGCGGTTCTGGGATCGATGCCGGAGGTGCGGGTGATCTTGGCCGGTCGGGTCGGGTCCGATCACGCCGCCCGCTATGCGGACATCGAGGCGGAGAATTGCGCGCAGGGTGGCATCACGGTTTTGGTTACTTTAAGGCATCGCGACGGTAAGCCGCGCGCCGTGCGCCATGATAGGGAAGCAGCGGTTCTGCGGAACTGCGTCGTATCGCTGCCGGAAATGATGTTCTTGGCGGAGCGTGTGCCGGCAGACACTTTGACTGTGGATGTGCCCTCGTTCGAGAATGTAGGGGCGGTGCAGCGGGGTATCCAAGGCCAGCACGCGATAAGCTTTGCGTATGCTCTGTGCGGGCGATCCGTCCATTTCTTTTAAGCAGGCGCGGTGTCCGCCGCCTTGATGTCGTTTTAGGCCGGGAGGCGTATGATTGTGACTGCATCCATCGAGCTCGCCGGTAGCCCGTTCCCGTTCCCAAGTTCACCGGCGGATGTGGCGGAAGGGCTTGGACGGGAAGAGGCGACAAGTCCTTCCTTGGACGAATGGGGTTCGAACGCGGCTGTGTCCGGGCACGGCGATCCGTCAAGAGTGGCCTATATCCGGACGGCCAACCATCCCTGGGAAATCCTCTCCGAGCGCGATGTAGTGGAGGTTTTTTCGGGCCGCTCCGTTCGGAAGTTTTTTTTCTCAGCTAAAGGGTACCCGGCCGATCCCTATGAAGGAGAGGCAATTCCGTTGTTCCGGGATTGCGGCAGCGACGTGTCCTTGCTGATCAAGCAAGTCGCAGATTTCTCGCCTCGGTTCATCTATTTGCAAGCCAGCCCGCATACACGGTCGGATTTCCTGATCGATATTGTTAAAAGCTGCTTTCCGGCCGCGTCGTTGTTCGTGGAATTCTACGACATTTCCGCCTTGTTTTCGGATAGGTTCCTGCGAGAGAGAGGTTTTTCCAACGACGAAGTCAAGGCGGCCAAGCTGGCCTGCAGGACGGCCATGGAACAGGCTGACGTCATTCTCCACAAACAGGGCGGACCGGAGTGGGACAGGCTGGAATCCACCTTCAGTGCGCGCAGCTTTCAATGGTTCCCCGTTATCGGCACGGACGCCGTTCGGCCAGCTTCGACCGCACCCGACGCAGAGAGGCGTAGGGTCGTCTACACTGGCTCAATCTGGGGCGATGAGGAACTGATAGAGGGGACGCTCGCCGAATCCCATGTTCTGCTTCGTGCCCTTGATGCGCTTCTCCGCCATCCCGGTATCGAAGTCCATGTCTACAACGCTGCGCATCGCAGCCCGGAACAGGACGAGGATGTTCGGTTCCGCAGCGTCCGCGATTGGCTCCGTCAGCGGGGCGAGCGCGCGCGGTATAGCCGCGCGGTTCCTTCCGGGACCCTGCGGGACGTGTTCTCTGCGGCGCATTTCGGCCTGGCGGCCTTACCGTCGATTGCGGACGCAGACGAGCCGCTGGTTCGGTCGGTGTTCGGCAATCGGGCGCTTGCCCCCTTGCAGGCGGGACTTCCGGTCCTGGTGACCCGGCAAGAGCGGTTCATGGCCGATACAGTGAGCAAGGCTGGCGCCGGACTTGCGTTCGACGCACTGGATCCTCGGGAAATACCGGACTTGATAGATCGGGCAGACTACAGCCGGATGCGCGCGTCGGCGGCGCAGTTAACCAAACAACTGCGCGACCGAAATGAGCGGACGTTGAAGGATCTGATTTCCTATGTCGTGTCGGTTTGCTAGCGCGCGCCCAAAAGGTGGCAGGCTCTAGTCCGCTGACGCCGGGACAGCGCGCCGGTAGTCCACGTCTGTGATCTCTGTGAAATGGTCGTAGAGCGTGTCGATATGGTGCGCGATATCCAGGACGCTAAGGTCCGTCGCGTTCACCTTGTCCCAGTCCACCGCGTCCAAGATCTGCCGTAGGCTCTGCAACTCCGACAATGTCGCAGGAATGCTCATGCCATCTGGAAGCAGAGCGCGCACGCCGTACATATCGCGGTTGCAGATGACCGGAAGGCCGGCGGCGGCGGTCGTCCAGATCACCGACGGGAGCGTCGTCGGTGTAAAAACATCCATGGCATCGCGAATGAACTGATTGTCCTGACAGCTGACGATTTCGTTGAAGACCCGCATGTTAAACAGGCTCCATCCGACATGATACTGGCTTAGCTCCTCCGCAAGCAGGTCGAGATCGTGGATCGGCTTGTGCAGGTGGAAGTAGGGTTGATCACTCCCGGGCAGCGAGGCTTTGAAAGCCATTGCTTTCGGATGAGAAGAGACACCGGCGTAGTAGTGGATGTGAATATGCTGAGCAAGAATATCGCGGATATACGAAACAAGGCCCACGCGTGAAGGTTCGTCGAATTCTTCCAGCATGACTGAGATGATCGCCACGTGGTAGCCGTCCGTCCGCCGCGGACGCCGCGCTTTCGGGGCCACTTGATAGCGATGGCAATGCACGCGCGGGAGCGTTTTTCCAATCGAATTCTCGACGAAATCTCCGAATTCATCGGTGTAGGAACTGAAGATAACGCTCTCCGCCTCGCAAAGCATCTCCTTGTACAATGCATCGCAGGCGTCCCCGGCCTCCTGGTGACGCACCCCGGGTTTGATGGCGTCGTACATATACAAGGCAGCCTTCGCTGTGGAATGGGGAACACGTACGGTCTTCACGGTCCGCAAAAGGGCAATGCAAACGGCATAGCAGAGCGCAGCGCGTTTGAAGTCCCAATTCGTTGGGTAGAGAGACTCGTAGTGCAGCAAGGCAATCCCCCTTTCTTGCCTGCTGAGGAGGACGAGGAGGTCCATGAGGTCGCCGATGGCATATGACCCGACGGGCACGTCTTTCGAGCGTGGAGTTGCGTATCCGACCTGATGTTCCGCGGAAACATCTTCTGCGCCGAGCCAGAACGTATCCACGCCGTCTGCTTGCATTTGGCGCAGCGTAGCGGAGACGGTCGCCATGGGGCGGACGCTGCAAAAGATCACCGGTTTTTCCGCTTCGTTGACCTTGTCGACGAATTGCTTTGTCGAAGGTTTCAACGTGGTCAGTGCACTTTCTAGAAACCAAGCTGTTACGTTCAGGCAATTCGCCTGTCCGAACAAACCTTCGTAATAGTCGATGGCGTTCAGGTTTCTGGTCAGGATGACGCAAAGGTCTCCTTCCTCGGGCTTGAGGTCGTCCGGGCTGACCACCGTCAAGCCTTCGGCCTGCAGCCCGGCCCGGCTTTTGTCGACAAGGACCACGTTCGGGAACCGCGCAACGATGGCCGCGTGTACCGATGCGAAAAGCGGCGAGTGCGGTGCAATCAGGATGCGCGTTGCAGGTTTCTCCCGGTTGCGCTCTTCTATCTGACGGCACACTTCCGTTGGCGTCGCAGTCTCGATGAAACGATTGACCTCGATGTAATTGCCGGCTGTGTCGAAAAGCAGTTTCTCCACGGCCTGTTCCGGACCCGCCAAGCCCAGCAAGTCGTGCAAGCGGTGCTTTCGGGCGACTGTTTCGATCTGTTCCCTGAAGCAGGTCAGGATTTCCGCCGCCGTCTGCATTTGCGTGATTGAGCCTTCTTTTCGAGGAACCCCGGGAGCCGGGGACGCGGCGCTACCGCCATGCCGTGACGGGAACTATACAAATTGATTCTGCTTCGCTGCCAGTAGGCCGGTACGGAAGCGGGCGAAAACATACCGTTCGACGGCCCGCGCTGAGTGCGCTATGGCGATTGCACTGCCATCGCAACATGGATCGGTACGGAGTAACAATTTGGAGCCCGCCAGCGTGCGACCTTCTAACACCAGTCCTCGCACCAACGAACGCCGGAACGTCTTGCTTACGAGCATCGGGGCCAAAGTCCGACTGGTCGATGGTTTTTTGCGTGCCGCAGCGTCTAGAACTATCCGGATCTTCGGATGCGACCTGGACCCCGGCGCGGTAACCCGGGACCTGGTGGACGGTTTCCATACCGTTCCCCGCAGCGACCTGCCGGCCTACAGGGACGCCGTGCGCGCTATCTGCGCGCGGGATGCAGTGGGCTTGATCATCCCGACGCGAGACGGGGAAATGGCGGTCTTGGCGGATATGGCGGCGGAACTGGCGGACCTTGGTGTCCGGGTTCTGCTGCCCGCCGCCGATACGGTGCGCGCGTGCCAGGACAAACGGCGCTTTTCAGAAATTGTGATGCAGCATGGATTCCGGTCTGTGCCCCTTATCAAAGGGCTTGAAGACTTCTCAGAAGCCGACTTGCCGCTCTTCGTGCGTCCAAGGGTCGGCAGTGGCAGCCGTTCCACAGGACCCGTCGACAGCATGAATGAGGCGGTATCAATCCTCGCTGACGCAGAGAAACTTCTCCATCCGATGCTGAATTTGCCCGAATACTCCATCGATGTGCTGTCCGACCTGGACGGCATGCCCATTCAAGCCGTAGCCCGGCGCCGGCGGCAGGTGGTCGACGGGGAGTCGGTTCTCACCACTGTAGAGGCGCATCCCCGGCTGGAGAGAGAGGCGATGGAAATCGCGCGCCTGTTCGAATTGCGCGGTCATTCCACGCTTCAGGCATTCTTGGAAGTCGATGGGACGCCTCTTTTTGTCGAGGCCAATCTGCGGATTGGCGGAGCCTCTTCCCTATCGATAGAGGCCGGCCTGTGTTCCCCGGAACGGATCATGGACATGGCCTTCGGGAGCGACGCGGAGGCTCACCGTGCCGGGACTGTTTGGTCCATCGATCAAGGCCTTACGTTTAAGCAGTCCGCGTCCGGTGACCGTTATTACCATGAGGACGATCGCGACTCAGTTCAAGAAGAGTAGGGTAGGCTATGGCGGATAAGAGTGCGAACCATGGGACGGAGGCGATGACAGACGGTCCGGCCGTATATGAAAAGCAATATGAGCGTCTGCTCGAGATCGACAGAACCGAAGGACGGCAGAAGCTCGGACTCATGTCCAACCAGTCATGGCGCGATGATCCGCGGCATTTGGTGGTCTACCTCGCCCGGTACAAATTCGTGGCCAAAATGCTGGAAGGTTTCGGCAACGTACTCGAGGTCGGCTGTGGGGATGCATTTGCCAGCCGGATCGTCCAGCAGACGGTGTCAGCGCTCAGCGTTACCGATGTCGACGAGGCGTTTCTGGAAGACGTCGGGGCGCGGCAGGACAGCACCAACTGGCCGTTCAAGGAGATTTTCCAATCCGATCTGCTGGACGGCGATGGGCTGGGCGACAGGCGGTACGAGGCAGCCTATGCGCTGGATGTGCTTGAACATATCGCCGCCGAGCGGGAGGACGATTTCATCGCGCAAATCGGGGCGTCGCTTGCCGATCACGGGACGGGGATTTTCGGCATGCCATCGCTCGAAAGCCAGGTTCATGCATCACCGCTGAGCAAGGAAGGGCACGTCAACTGCAAGACCGGCCCGGATTTTAAAGCGACGATGCAGCGGCACTTTCAAACGGTCTTTCTGTTCAGCATGAACGACGAAGTAGTCCATACGGGTTTTCACAAGATGGCCCACTATCTGTTCGCTGTGTGTGTCGGACCGCGGCGGGTGACCTCCGGTGTCCCGAAAGCCTGACGCCCGGCTGACGGTCGTAATCAGGGCGGACGCCTCGCCGCAGATCGGCGGGGGCCATGTCTCGCGGTGTCTGGTGCTGGCGGCGAAACTCGCCGACGCCGGGGCCTCGGTCGCATTCTGGTCCAACCGTGGGGCCGTGGATCTCTGTCCAGGCCTAGCGGACTTCGACCTTTTGCCGGCCGATGATGGCGACACAGCACCGCGCGCCCTTTTCGAAAAGGGCTGCGATCTGCTGATCGTTGACAGCTATGACTGGCGTTACGAGACCGAGCATGCATGCCGCTCGTGGGCCCGAACCGTCGCGGTGATCGACGACCGCGCCTCGGTTCGGCGTGACGCCGATATCTTGATCAACCCGAATGCGGGGTTCTCAGCGGATGACTATGCGGGATTGGTCGCCGCGGAAGGCACCGTCCTGGCGGGGGCGGACTACGCCCTGGTAAAAGAGGCCTTCACTGCGGCGCGCGGCCCCCAAGATCCCGTCGGTCCGGCCTCGAACATGCTGGTCTGTTTCGGCGCGGGTGCGCAGGACGCGGCTTGGTCCGTGGCCTATTCAGTCCTCGACCGGTTGGCCGGAACTTCGCGCGTTCACATCGTTGATCCGGGAGGCGCCTATGAATCCCGGGCCGTTCCGTCTGCCTGGACCGTGGAAAGATACTGCGCCGATATGGTCTCGGCCTTGGGGGCGGTCGATCTCGCCATCGGTGGCGGCGGGGTTTCCTTGTGGGAGCGTTGCGCGCTCGGCATCCCGTCCGTCACGGTGATCCTTGCCGAAAACCAAAAGCGTGCCGCGCTGGCGGCCGAACGGGCGGGGGCCACGTGGTGTCTCGACATGACGGGCGGCGGTTACGATGAAACGGTCCTGTCGCAGGCCCTTTCCACCCTAATGAGCGACGCCGAGGCGCGCAGGGAAATGTCGCGCCGGTGTTTGGCTCTGTGTGACGGGGCAGGGGCCGCGAGGGTCGCGGATACCCTTATCGCGGCGTCAATGCCCGCACATTGAACGCGCGTTTGCGCGCGATGAGCGTCAAACCCGCTCCAGCGCCACCGCGATGCCTTGTCCGACCCCGACGCACATGGTGGAGAGGCTGCGGGTGCCCTTCCGTTCGGAAAGCTCCAGCGCCGCCGTGCCCGTGATCCGGGCGCCAGACATGCCGAGCGGGTGGCCGAGCGCAATCGCGCCGCCGTTTGGATTGATATGATCGGCGTTGGGGTCGAGGCCTAGTTCGCGCAAGACCGCAATGCCTTGCGACGCAAAAGCTTCGTTCAACTCGATGACATCGAAGTCGGTTGGATTGAGGCCGAGGCGCGCGCAGAGTTTCTGTGTCGCAGGTGCCGGGCCGATCCCCATGATCCGGGGCGTCACGCCGACCGTCGCGCCGCCCAGGACCCTTGCGATGGGGGTCAGGCCGTGTTTTTTCGCGGCTTCCTCAGACGCGACGATCAGGGCCGCGGCCCCATCGTTCACGCCGGACGCGTTACCGGCGGTTACCGATCCGCCTTCGCGGAACGGCGCGGGCAATCCCGCCAGTTTTTCAAGCGTGGTCTGGCGCGGATGCTCGTCAGTATCGACGATGATCGGATCGCCTTTGCGTTGGCGCACGGAGACGGGGACGATTTCGCGGGCCAGGCGGCCATTGGCCTGCGCGGCGGCGGCCTTGTTCTGACTGGCAAGGGCGAAAGCATCCTGGTCTTCGCGGGTGACCTGGTAGTCCTCGGCCACGTTCTCGCCGGTCTCCGGCATGGAATCGACGCCATACTGCTTCTTCATCACCGGATTGATGAAACGCCAGCCGATGGTGGTGTCGTAGACTGCGGCGGACCGGGAATAGGCGCTTTCCGCCTTGGGCATGACGAAGGGAGCGCGGGACATGCTCTCGACCCCGCCGGCGATCGCCATCTCCATCTCACCAGCCCGGATTGCCCGGGCGGCCGAGATCACCGCATCCATCCCGGAGCCGCACAGCCGGTTGAGCGTCGTGCCCGGAATACTTTCCGGATATCCCGCCAGCAGCAAGCTCATCCGCGCGACATTGCGGTTGTCTTCGCCGGCCTGGTTGGCGCACCCGTAGAAGACCTCCTCGACGGCGCCGAGATCCAGGTCGGGATTGCGCTCCGCCAAGGCGCGCAGCGGCGCGGCCCCCAGATCGTCTGCCCTTACCGACGCCAGCGCGCCGCCGAACCTACCGATTGGCGTGCGGATATAGTCACAGATATATGCTTCAGCCATTGACGCTTACCTTTACTTTCTGTCCCGTACTTTGCCCTGAACTCTGTCCCGGTCCGGGCCCTTCATGGGCTGCTTTGGTGCGGGCGTGCAAGTCCCTCAGGATGTCGAGTTCCTCGGCCGTGGGGGCGATTGTCTCTCCCGCCCCGTCCGCGAATTTGACGTCCCAACCGACGGTTTCCTGTACCTGATCACGCGTCACCCCGGGATGGACTGACATCACCGTAAACTCCTTGGTTACGGGATCCGGTTCCCAAATGGCCAGATCGGTGATCAGAAGTGCGGGACCTTCCGTAGGGATCCCAAGCCGTTTGCGATGGTCCCCGCCTTCACCATGGCCAAAGGACGTATAGAAGTCGATCTTGTCAACAAAGCCGCGTTTGGCCTGTTTCATGGTGATGAAAACCTTCTGGGAGGAGGACGCGATTTCCGGCGCGCCGCCGCCTCCGGGAAGGCGGATTTTCGGGTCTTTGTAGTCGCCGATCACGGTCGTGTTGAGGTTGCCGAACCGGTCGATCTGCGCGCCGCCCAGAAAGCCGACCGAGATCCGGCCGCCTTGCAGCCAGTAGCGAAACATCTCCGGCACCGAGACGGTCGTAAGCGCCGTGTCGCACAACTCTCCGTCGCCGATGGAGAGCGGCAGAACATCGGGTGCCGTGCCGATCGTGCCGCTCTCATAGATCAAGGTGATGTCCGGCGCGTGGGTCAGCCGGGCCAGATTGCAGGCTGCCGATGGCGCGCCGATCCCGACAAACACGACGTCGTCGTTCTGCAGGGCGCGCGCAGCGGCTATGGTCATCATTTCGCTTCCGGTGAAGTCAGTCATCGGAACCTCCCGCGACGGTTCGAACACGGCCCGCGTAGGCGCCCGCGTCGCCGTTCAGCACGTTGTCCCGCATCCAGTTTTCGAACAGATCGCGGTCGGCGGAAACCCTGTCCCATTCCAGATACGCAGCGTTGTCCCGGGCGTAGTATCCGTGGGTGTAGCTCGGATGTGCGCCGCCCGGCACCCGGCAGACGGCGGATACGGTCCACCAGGGCAGGATGCAGGCGTTCGGATGGGCGTCGTCCAGAGTGTCGACGATCTCTTCCACGGTGACGATCACATGTTTGGCGGCAAGCGCCGCTTCCTTTTGAACGCCGATGATGCCTTCGATCAGAACATCGCCTTTTCGGGATGCTTTCTGGGCGTGTATGACGGTGACGTCGGGCCGCAGCGACGGAACGGCGGCCAGTTCCTCTCCGGTGAAAGGGCAGGTTACCGACTTGATGTTCGGGTTGACCCTTTTCAGGTCAGCGCCGAGATAACCCCGCAGGATCGCGCAGGGCAGGCCGGCCGCGGCCGCCTCATAGGCGTGCGCCATGGCGGAGTGGGAATGCTCCTCGATCTCGATCTTGCGCGGCCATGCGTTTTCGACCGCATCGCGCATCCGCCGCAGCAGGCCGACACCGGGGTTGCCGGCATAGGAGAAGACGATCTTGCGGGCCCGCCCAAGGCCGATGAACTGATCGTAGATCACGTCCGGCGTCATCCTGATCAGGGTTAGATCGGTGAAGCCTTGCCGGATCACTTCGTGCGCCGCAGCGAAGGGGATCAAGTGTGTAAACCCTTCGAAGGCAATGGTCTGGCCGTCCGCAACATATGTTCCGACGGCCTCTTCCAAGGCCAGTATCTCTGTCAATTGTTTTCCTCCCGCGTCGCACTTGCCGGCCGACGCCGCTTGCTGGCCGGGACGGTAGAGCGGGCGGCGCGGCGCGATCAACAAATATGTTCGTATTGCATATTTTTGTTTGCTATACGTACAAATCCTGTGAGAACGGAGATGCCCGGTGGACGCGGACAGTTCGAACTTTGTTGCCTCCCTGGAGAAGGGACTGGCGGTCATCCGCTGTTTCGGGCCTGACGCCCGGCGGCTCACGGTGACGGATGTGGCCGACAAGACGGGATACACCCGGGCGACGGCACGGCGCTTTCTCCTGACGCTCACCCAACTCGACTACGCGGTGACCGACGGCAAGTTCTTCGAACTGACACCGAAAATCCTGACCCTGGGTCACGCCTATCTGACATCGCGCAGCCTTTGGGATGCCTCGCGCGTTTATCTGGATCAGGTGACTTTGAAGACCAACGAATCCTGCAACATCGGTATTCTGGACAAGGATGAGATCGTCTATGTGGCGAGATCCGCGGCGCCGCACCGGATCATGTCGGTTTCCCTGTTCGTCGGGGCGCGGCTGCCGGCCCACGCAACGTCCATGGGGCAGACAATACTGGCCTTCAGCCCGGACAAGGATCTGACGGCCTACCTGCACCGGAACACACTTGACCGGTTCACGGAAAACACGGTGACCGACGCGCGGGCGCTGCGCCAGCGCCTTTCGGATATCCGCAGCACGGGCTACGCGCTGGTGGATCAGGAATTGGAAGTCGGTCTGATTTCACTGGCGGTGCCGCTCTTCAATTCGGACGGGGCGATCATGGCGGCCCTCAATGTCAGCGCCCATTCCGGTCGGGCGGACCGGGACCGTATGATTTCCGAATACCTGCCGCACTTGACCTGGGCGGCGGAACAGATCGGCGCGGTGGCGCTGGCCTAGAGCGTCGCGCCTTAATTCGGACGCAATTGAGATCTTATTGGAAACCTACCGGGCAGGAGCCGTTGCGCCGGCGATGCAGCGCATCGGCAAGGGGCGGCGACGCATCCGGAAGGTTTCCAAGAAGACCGAAGGCGGCGTATCCGGGCTTCTGGACGGCGTCACGCCGTGCTTCCGATACTTCCAGCATCGTTGCGCCCGGCCTTCCTGGCCAGATGACCGGATACGTCGTCTCAATAGGTCCGAATTAAGGCGCGACGCTCCAGACCTAGGCTTGCCGTGCCGGTGACAGCTTCAGCGTTTCCAAACCACGATATTTTCATGCCGCCGGATGAGATCCCGGAGCTGGGCGACACTCTCCTGAATATGCGCGTAGAAGCGTTCTTCCGCCCGGGACATGACATGGCCGCGTGCGCGCACCAGAGAGAGGGATCGGGACGGATGGGGGATCTCATAGGGCAGGGCGGTGATCGTGTTCTGCTTACGCATCTCGAAAACCACCGTATGCGGCAGTACCGCCAGGCTGTCGGAGTGGGTGAGGTAGGAAATGACGCTGCCCAAACCGCCGCCGGAGAAGGCAATGCGAATGCGCTCAGCCCCGATGGAAATCAAAGCGTTCTTCAGGTCCGTCGCCAGAGGGCTGCGCGGCGGCGGTTCCACCCAGGGATAGGCGATGAGATCGCGGGCCGTGAGGCGTCTCTTTTCAAGCAGCGGGTGCCCGACACGGCAGGCGACGACATTGCGTCCCTCGATCAACGGCATGAACTCTACATCGACGTCGGGGTCTACCACATTCACGGGGCAGAGTGCGGCGTCGAGTTTCCCGCCAAGCAACCCACTGACCAGATCGTCGCTGTATCCATAGCTTAGTTGCACGGTGATGCGCGGATGATCGCGTTGAAACTCCGCGATCAAGCCCGACACGAACCCGTCGATGAAAAAGGGCGTTCCGCCGATCCGCAATTCCGCCTCGTTACCGGACTGGATGCGCTGGATGCTGTCGGTCGCCCGGGCCGCGGCCTCGCGTATCGATCGTCCCTGTTCCACAAGGGCGCGCCCCATCGCGGTCAGTTCTATGGGTTTGCGGGTGCGGACGAACAGCGGCTCGCCGACCCTCGCTTCGAGGTGTTTAACCACGCGGGACAACGCCGGTTGCGTTGTGCCCATCGCAGCGGCGGCGTCGGTAAAGCCGCCGCAATCGACGATTTCAGCCAACGCGTTCAAGTGTTTGGGGTCGATCCGCATCGTCACCTGCACCTGTCAGTTTATCTCAATACTATATCAAAATGATATGCAAAGAGATATTCTTATCATTTCATATCATTTTGGCGTGTTGCTACCCTTTGTGCACATCAGAAAAAGAAACAGTCAATCGTCTGCAAAAGGGGATGGAAATGACCACACGCCGACACTTCACCAAATTGCTGGCCGCGGCGGGCGCGGCGTCGATGTTGCCGACCGGGTTTGCCCATGCCGCGAAGAACGTTCGTTTGACGATCGCGAGCAGCCACCCGACCGCGGTGCCGTGGGTCGGGACGATGCACAAACACGTCGTGCCGGAGACCAACAAGCGGCTGGAAGCGGCCGGGTCGGCGTTGCGCGTGAACTGGACCGAGTCCTACGGCGGCGCGCTTTACAAGTTCGACAAGACGTTGGAGGCGGTAGAGCAGGGCCTGACCGACATCGGCTGGGTCGGCACGTTGTGGGAAGAAAGCAAAATGCCGCTCCAGAACGTGACCTTCTATGCCCCGTTTGTTTCCGACGATATGCCGGCCATGCTGCGGGTGATGAACGAAATGCACCGCGAACATTCCGGCCTGACCGAAGCCTGGAAACGGCAGAAGCAGGTTTATCTGGGCGCCAGCGGGATTGAGACCTATCACTTGATCAGCAAAGAGCCGATCGAAAGTATCGCTCAGTTGAAGGGTAAGAAGGTCGCGGCCGCCGGCGTTGTCGGAAACTGGCTGAAAGGTACCGGAGCGGCTGCGGTCAACCAGGGCCTGCCGGGTTTCTACAACTTGCTGAAGACGGGTGTCGTGGATGCCTGCATGATTTCCCACTCCGGTACGTTCCCATTCAAACTGTTCGAAGTGGCCCCCTACATCAACCGCGTCAGCGCGGGCTGTCAGGTAACCGGTGCGATGACCGTCAACGAGCGTGTCTGGCGCAAGTTGCCCGACGAGTTGAAGGAAATCCTGACCCAGTTGGGCGAGGAATACAGCAACGTCCACGGTGAGATCCTGATGAACATCGCCAACAAATTCGAGGGCGAAATGGCCAAACAGGGCGCAACCATTCTGCAGATGTCGGACGATGCGCGGACGGAGTGGGCGGACAGTCTGCCGGATATCGCCTCGGAATGGCGTGCTTTCAACGAGGGTAAGAAACTGCCCGCGACCGAGGTGATGGGGCTGTTCCTCGACAAGATGACCGCTGCCGGGGCCAAGCCGCTGCGCAACTGGTCGGCCTAGTGCAGACCCTTTGGCCGGCCTTACTCCCGGGCCGGCCGATTTTTTTGAAAGACGGACCGGAACCATGAGCGACCCGAAAATCACCAAGCACGACATCATGGCGAAGACGCAGCAGATGCTTCAGAAGCACCTCTACGTCATCAACACCTTCCCGACGAACGGTCTGGGACCGGTGATGGAAAATCTCGGCGAGCATCTGGAGTTCCAGATCCGCATCGAACAGGAAGGCATCATGTTCGCCGCCGGCCCGCTCTGGGCCGACAACGAGGAAGACTGGAACGGCGAAGGCATGGTTCTGATCCGGGCCGACAGTCTGCAGCACGCACGAGAGATCGCAGAGTCCGATCCGATGCATGCCAGCGGCGCCAGGTCCTTCACGGTCCGGCCATGGATGATCAATGAGGGTGGGTTCACCGTAAAAGTAACCTTCTCGGATGGCGGGCGAGAGATCGGCTAGACCGGTCAACAAGGCGACGAGGAGACTGCAGCGATGTTGTTCGTGATCTTCGGCATCGACAAACCTGGAACCGACATGCGCTCCCGGCTGATCGACGCGCACCGCGCCTACATGGCGACGGCGCCCCTTAAGATCCTGTCATCGGGGCCGCTGATGGAAGACGGATCGGATACCATGATTGGGAGTTTGTTGATCGTCGAAGCGGCGGGGCGAGCGGAAGTCGACGCCTTTCTCGCCGAGGAACCGATGGCCCAGGCCGGGATTTACGAAACGCTGGAGGTTCGGCGTTGGTATCAGCGCGTCGGTTCCTTCACGGAATAGGTTTTTTGGGGAATGGGTATGGACACCGCTTTGGTATCGAACAACCGGCTACGCGGGGGCGAAAAGGTGCCTGCACTGAAACTGCCTCTAGTCGGGGGTGGGACATGGTCGCTGGACCGCGCCGTGCCGCGAACCTTTACCCTGATCTGGGTGATCAGGGGCGTCCATTGCTCTTTCTGCAAGGCGGAAGTCGAAGCGCTTGCAGCGCGGCGGCAAGAGCTTGCCGGGATCGGATGCGAGGTGGTCGTCGCCAGCATGGACGACGCCGCGCGGGCGGCCCGCCTTGCCGATGAATGGCGGGCCGGCGGCCTGACCGTCACATACGGACTGAGCGAGGCGGCGGCGCGCGCCTGGGGTTTATATCTGTCCAGCAGGGTGAAGGATGCGGAGCCTGCGATCTTCGCGGAGCCCGGTCTGTTTCTGGTCCGGCCCGACGGGACACTTTACGCGCAATTTCAATCGACCGCACCTTGGTTGCGCGTCGATACCGATACGCTGCTGCGGGGCGTAAAGATCGCCCTGGAACGCGGTACACCGCCGCGCGGAAGATACTAAGAGGCGCCGGCGCGCCGACCGGATGACAAACGCATTGGAGGGATAGGAAGATGGCGAACGACGTGCATTACTTCACGGAAGAAAACTCGGCCGAGGCGGTTCTCGCCAGGATTATCGATCCTCAAAACGAGCGGTTGGCCGAGGTCATGACCTCCATCATCAAACACCTCCACGCAGTCGTTAAGGAAGTTGAGCCGACCTATGAGGAATGGGAGACGGCGATCGAGTTTCTCACGGCCACCGGCCATATGTGCGATGACCGCCGGCAGGAGTTCATCTTGCTGTCGGATGTGCTTGGCGTCTCGATGTTGGTCGATGCGATCAACACGCGCCGCCCGACCGGGGCGACGGAGAATACGGTTCTGGGGCCGTTCCATGTCGCTGGAGTCCCGAACCGCGAACATGGCGATACAATTTCCGAAGACGGGCTGGGCGAGCCGCTTTATGTCCGTGGGACCGTCAAGGACTCAGACGGCAATCCGGTTGCAGGCGCCATTGTCGATACCTGGCAGGCCAGTCATGACGGTTTCTACGACAACCAGAAACCCGACGAAAAACCGGAACATAACCTGCGCGGGATCTTCAAGACCGATGAGAAGGGCGCGTTCTGGTATAGGGCCGTGAAACCCGCCTATTACGGCATTCCGAATGACGGCCCGGTCGGCAAGATGCTGGAAGGGTTGGGACGCGACAACATGCGGCCCGCGCATATCCATTTCATCGTGTCCGCGCCGGGCTTCGAGACCGTCACCACTCATCTGTTCGACTCCCAATGCCCTTATCTGGAAAACGATGCGGTTTTCGGTGTGAAGGAAAGCCTGATCACCGATGTCGAACTGAAAGACGATCCCGACATGGCGGCATCGATCAAGATGGAAAACCCGTTCTGGGCGGTCGACGCGGACTTCGTCCTGTCGCCGGCCTCCTGAGAGTCATTGTCGGCGGTTCGCGAAAACAATGGACACTTTCGACTATACCGGCAGCCCGGCGCGGATCATCTTTGGCGTTGGTGCCGTGGATCGTATCGGAGAAGCGATCCGCGAACTGGGTTGTTCGCGAGCCGTGCTTCTGTCAACGCCGTTTCAGGCGGAGGCCGCAAAGCAACTGGCAGCGGAGATCGGTCCGGAAATCGCCGGGGTCTACGAAAATGCGACCATGCACACGCCGACGGATGTGACCGACGAGGCGATGCAGGTCGTCCGGGGTCTGGACGCCGATTGCACCGTGGCCTTCGGGGGCGGATCGACCACCGGGTTGGGCAAGGCGATCGCCTATCGAACCGACCTTCCGCAAGTAGTTGTTCCGACGACCTATGCCGGTTCCGAGGTCACGCCTATTCTGGGACAGACGGAAGACGGTGTGAAGACGACGCTGAAGGACGCGCGGGTGCTGCCGGAAGTCGTCGTTTACGATCCCGCCTTGACCGTCAGTCTACCTGGAAAGATGACCGTCAACAGCGCCTTGAACGCGATGGCGCACGCGGTGGAAGCTCTTTATGCACAAGACAGGAATCCGATCAGCAGCCTGATGGCGGAAGCCGGCATCAAGGCGCTTCTCGAGGCTCTGCCCGTCTTGCATGACGATCCCGCCGATATGGAGGCACGGTCCACGGCCTTGTACGGCGCATGGTTGTGCGGATCGGTGCTCGGCACCGTCGGCATGGCCCTGCATCACAAGCTGTGTCATACGCTTGGTGGAACCTTCAATCTGCCGCATGCGGAAACCCATGCGGTGATTCTGCCCCACGCAACGGCCTTCAACGCCAAGGCGGTGCCGGACCTGCTGGCCCCGATTGCGGAGACGCTGGGTGCCGGCGAGCCCGGCCGTGGCCTGTTCGACTATGCCGCGTCGATCGGCGCGCCGCAGTCGTTGGCTGACCTGGGCATGCCGGAGGACGGAATCGGACGCGCCGCGGACCTGGCTGTGAAAAACCCGTACTGGAACCCGCGCGCGTTCGGGCGAGACGACATCTATTCGATCGTCGAGGCGGCCTGGCATGGCCGGCCGCCTGCCGTCTAAGGCGTGTGGAAGAAAGAACCGGGCACAACTGCGCGGCACAAGGGAGGAAGACGACCATGGCACAGGCGCCTGCTGTATTGAGAGGTCATTTGCCCTCGGCTTGGAGCCGCGACAGCGTTTGGACGGGAAGGGGGTTTTTCCCGGCTCTTGGCAGTTTTGGCAGTCTGTTGAACAGCATGGGCACCATCTGGATCGTCGCCCTGATGTTTCTCATCGTGGCCGATGTGGTGGCGCGGAGTTTTTTCGATCAACCTTTGCCCCGCGTGCCGGAGTTCGTCGGTTATTCGATTGTCGCCATCGTCTTCCTGCAACTGCCGAACACTTTGCATCTGCTGAAACTGACGCGCGCGGACGCCTTCATCGACACGCTCGTGATTTCGCGCCCGTTCGCCGGTGCGGTCTATAACGCCGCCTTCAGTTTCACCGGTTTCATCGTGCTCGGACTAATTGCCTACGGCTTGATTCCCGACGCGATGGAATCATACGAGTACGATGAGTATTTCGGTCAGCAGGGGGAAATCATCATACCGGTTTGGCCGTTCAAGGCGGTCATGGCATTCTGCGCCGTCGTGACCGCGGCCGAGTACCTGGTGCAGGTCTTGGACTATCTACGGAAGGCTATTGCCGACGAACCGGATCATCCCGATGCCCGCCAGGGATCGAAAAAGGGCATAGCCGCCATCGTGGTGCTGGTCGCAATCGTCGTTTCGGGATTCGGAGTACTCGGGCCGGAGATGGACCCGCTCAACATCGGTCTGATCCTGGTCGGCGCCATGCTGTTCCTGATCTTGGCCGGTATGCAGATCGGGGTGGCGCTGATCTTTCTCTCCTTCATTGGCGCCTGGCTGATCCGGGACGACTTCGAAACGGCGGTGAACCTTCTCAAGATCGCATCCGCCGGGGCGATCCAAGACCAGCTCTTCGGCGTGGTGCCGCTTTTCGTCCTGATGGGCATGCTGGTGAACATCGGCAACATCGGACGCGACACGTTCGATGTCTGCCAATGGCTGCTTGCCAAGGTGGCGGGCGGGCTAGGCGTCGCCACAGTGGTGGCGAACGCGATCTTTGCGGCCATTACCGGGGTTTCCATCGCGTCGGCCGTGGTGTTCACCAAAGTCTCCGTACCGCCCATGGTGGAGCATGGTTACACCGCCAAATTCTCTGTCGGTATCGTCGCCGGCAGTTCCGTCTTGGGCATGTTGATCCCGCCAAGCCTGCTGCTGATCGTCTTCGGCGTGCTGGCGGAGGTTTCCGTTGGGCAACTCTTCACCGCAGCCATTGCGCCGGGCATCCTGCTGTCGGCGGCGTTCTGTGTGGCAATCGTCTTCATGTCGAAGTTCATGCCGTCCTTTGCCGGAGAATTGCGCGACCCGGACCCCAGCGGCGCGCCGTCGGCCTGGACCCGCAAGCCCGACCATACCGAAACGCTGGGGTCGGCCACTTTGAAAATGGCGCCCATCGTGATCCTGATCCTGGCGGTGCTGGGCGGCATCTATGGCGGGTTTTTCACGCCGACCGAAGCCGGGGCTGTCGGCGCTTTTTTCGCGTTGATCATTGTGGGCCTGAAGTCGTTGCGGAACCCGGGCATGCTGACCTGGCCGAAGCTGTGGAAAATGTTGATTGAGACGGGACATGTCTCCGTCTCGATCCTGTTCCTGATCATTGCCGCGAATATGTACACCAGGATGATCGCCTTGAGCGGCCTGCCGAACGAAGTCGTCGGCATGATCTCCGCGGCGGAGCTCGGATTTTACGGAATCATTATCGTCTATCTGCTGATGGTGCTGGTGATGGGCATGGTGCTGGACAGCGTTTCCATCATGCTGATCACTTTGCCGCTGATCCTCCCAGCGCTCGCCGTCTTCAACACCGATCTGATCTGGTTCGGCATCGTCACGGTGGTAGCGGTCGAGATCGGTCTCTTGACGCCACCGCTGGGTCTGACGGTCTATGTCGTGAAGGCGGCGCTGGGGGCGACGCAGGTCAAGCTGGGCGAGATCTTCGCCGGGGCCTTTCCGTTCGTCATCATCATGATCCTGGTGACGGCTTTGCTGGTCGTCTTTCCCGAAATCACCGAAATCACACGCTAGGAGGATTGAATGACCGATCCAGCGGAAACATCCGTCGCGTCTGTCTCGCGCACTTTGGATACAGCGTCGCGCAATCTGTTGTTCTGCAAAGCACGGACGGCGAACCTGTTCACGGACAAGCCCGTCGATCCGGCCCTGTTGCGCGAACTCTATGAACTGATGCGATGGGGACCGACATCGATGAATTCCTCTCCGGTCCGCATCTCCTTCCTGACCTCGCCGGAAGCAAAGGAACGGCTGATACCATCCTTGTTCGACGGAAACATCGAGCGGGTCAAATCGGCCCCGGTCGTTGCGATCATCGGTCAGGACATGGAGTTTTTCGAGTATTTGCCGACACTCTTCCCGCATGCGCCGGAGAACAAAAAGATCTTCGAGCGCAATGAGATCGCGGCCGAAGTGAACGCCTTCCGGAACGCGACCTTACAGGGCGCCTATTTCATCGTGGCGGCGCGGGCTGTCGGGCTGGACTGTGGGCCGATGTCAGGTTTCGACAATGCTGGCGTCGACAAGGAATTCTTCGGCGGCACGCATGTGAAGTCCAACTTCCTGTGCTCGCTGGGCTATGCGGACAAGGAAAAGAGCTATCCGCGCGGCCCCAGATTCGAGTTCGAAGAGGTGTGCCAGGTTCTCTAACTCTCTCTGGCGAGACCGGGAGGAAAGGACGGTTCCGTGCATAGTCTGTTTTTTATGATCGCTGCCGGCGTCATCGGCATGTGTCTGTCGATGCAGCCGCCCATCAACGCGGTGATGGCGCGCACCTTGGGCAGCCCGCTTCTTGCGGCGACCATCTCCATTGGGATCAGTTTCGTGCTGATGGCGGGGATTTGGCTGGCTTGGGAGCGTGGATTCGCTGGGCTGACTCAATTCAAGGCGCTGCCGTGGTGGGTGGTGCTGGGGGGTGCAATCGGCGTTATCTTTGTGGCCGGTAGTATCGTCGTTGCGCCGGTTATCGGCGTTGCGCTGTTTTTCGTTTGTGTTGTGGCCGGACAATTGATTGGGGCGAGCCTTGCGGACCATCTCGGCGCCTTCGGCATGGAGGTAAAGCCATTGAGTCTGATGAAGGGGGCGGGGCTGCTGCTGGTCGTGGCCGGCGCGGTCCTTGTCCAGCGGGGTTGAGGGCACAGAAAATCCGGCGCGTTGGGGCTGCAGCTATTCCGGCAGAACGCTGTTCAAACGGTTCAGAAGCGAGAGCTTCCTAAGCAAGGTCAGAAACTGCCAGAGACTGACGCGGCCGGACATGTCGATGTTTTTCATCGCCCTGGACGCCATACCGGGTTCGTCGGTGATTTCGGTTAGCAAGACCGCCCCCTTGGACAGGTGTCCCCGCAATCGCGCGCTGAGTTCAGAGAGAATGGTCTCATTCGTCAGCGACGCTCTGAACCGCGCCTTGCCTCGGCGGCCGGCGATGCCTGGGTCCGGTACCACCAGTTCCAGGTTCTCCAGACCGCGCAGCGCGCGCAGCAGTTTGACAAACTGCAGCAGGGAGATCTTGTCGCCACTTTCCGCGCGGGCGACCGTCTTCTCCGCCGATCCAGCAAGCAGTGCGAGTTCACCGCGGGCGAGGGATCGGTCGATCCGGGCGGCGCGGATACGCCGGCCGATCTCGAGCATGATGTCCTTGTTGGTCTGACTGTCGGTAATTGGCACTGCCGTACCGCACAGAAAGGCGGATCGGGGAAGGCTCTTTTGTAAGATCTCTCTCAGCTTCATCCGCGCCGTTTGCACCGGGAGACATGTCTCCGTCGATGTGGAGGTCAGCCTAGCACCTTTTGGCGCGTTCGGCGCAAAGGAAAACCGAAGCGGCGACGTGCGTGTTCAAGGTGTGCCGACCAGAGGAACCGCTGACGCCAGGGAATAAGCCAGCAGAACGCCCTGTGCGATCCCAAGGCTTGCAGGAGCATTGCAGCGGGCTTGCAGCCACCGCGCCATGGTGCCGAAGACCAGATAGTACAGGACCAGGACCGGCAGGAAAAAACCAAGTATCCAGCGGTTTTCAGGCGCCAGGGCGATTGCCGCTGCCAAACTGCCAACAAATAACAGTCGGCTGGCGAAGCGCGTCCACCAAGGCACCTCGGCTGCTTTCAGGAACAAACTGTCTGCCAGCATGAACGGCACCGCCCCGACGGCAATCAGGACCATGCCGGGTAAACGGTCGGGCGACGGGATGAAATCGGAGAAATAGCGGTCCAGCAAAACCCCGAAAACCAGGACTGTATAGAGCAGCAGAGAAAGTGCCGGGCCGATGCCGTTCCAGGTCGCCCCGATACCGCCGCGCCGGAGCAAGAGAAGCGTTAGCGCGCCATAGAGCAGAACATGCGCGGTCAGATAGCTCATCGCCATCATGGGCACGAAGTCCGCTCTGAAATAGGCCAGCAGAAGAGGCGTTACGACAGGCGGAAGAAGCAGGACCCACCAGAAATTCCTGGCCTTCGGCAGTCGCATCGAAGCGTCGGGGCCCGGCAAAAGTTTCGACAAGGGTAGGGCAAATAGAAATGCCCCACCCAGCGTCAAGACAAGTCCGAGGCCGACAGGAACCGGAACATACGCACCCTCATGACCGTAGTATTCGTTCAACCAGTCCAAGGAAGCCTGCAGGCTTGTGGTGCTGTACAAGACGCCGACATGTTCCACGAAAGGCGCGACGATGGCGCTACGCCGGATCCCAATGGCGTCGTTAGTGACGGTTTCGCCCTCTTCAGCTTTCGGGTTCACTTGCCGAAGGGCTGCAAGCGCCGGTTCACGCAGGCGTGTTTCAAACTCGCCGGTAACGATAAGGAGATCCTTGGGGAACCTGTCCGTCACCACTTCGGAGTAATAAGCCACGGCAATCAGAGGGCCTATGCGGCTGTCCTGTCGAGCGAGGCGGATGATAACATCGGTCGCCATGGAATGCCCGATCAGGGCGATCGGGCGGCCGTCGTCTCCGCCGGCGGCAACGCCGTCAACCACCGACCGCACGGTACTCACCAGTTGGCGCGTGGTTCCGTCAATTGCAGATATGTCGGGAGACAGGAATTCGCGGTTCTCGCCGTGCCCGGGGAAATCAAGGGCGAAAACACGGTATCCCGCCGACGCCAACGAAAGAGAGAAAGCCTCCATCATCGTCCGGGACGCCGCGAAACCATGCGCCACGATTACGGCAGGGCCGGATGCCTCTCCTGACCGGTACTGCGTGACCGGCACGCCACCCAATTCCAATTGTGTTCGGGATACGCCGGTCCGGGCGGTCTCTAGCAGAAACAGACCCAACCCCAGCATGGCGAGGGATAGTACTGCGAGAAAAAGGGACGCGTATCTGATCGGCATTGCCCTTCGCGCTTACTCAGGCCGTGTCGTGTCTGGCTAGACTGTCCGAGCTTCGCAGATTGGTCCAGGGGACGGGTGGTCACGGTGGCCAAACAGACGATATCCGCACAACGAACTCAAACGGCGGCCTGATAGGGCTTAAACATGCGCCGATACTCGCCTGGACTTAGCCCTGTACTGCGTTTGAAAAGCCGGCGAAAGAAGGTCGTGTTCTCGTACCCTACACCGGCCGCGACGTCGTCGACGGGTCGCTGATCCGATTCCAAGACGCGTTTCGCCTCTTCGATCCGCAGGTTCTGGGTGTAGGTGATGATGGTGACGCCCGTTGCCTCGCGAAAGCGCCTCTGCAGGCTTCTTTCGGCGATCCCGCATGCGGCGACAACGCCGGCCACGGGATCGGGATGGCTGTAGTTTTCGGCGAGCCATTTCTCGGCGCATTGGACGCCGCTGTCGGCATGGGCGAGACGATGTATTCTGCTCGCGAAAGGCAGTTGCCCTTCCGAATGCCACTTCATCAAAAACATCTTCGCGGTGTGCATGGCCTCGCCCGGCGATACATGACGGGAGATGATGTGCAAAGCCAGGTCGTGCCAGGAAAAAGCCCCGCCCGCGGTGACAAGGCGGCCCTCTCTATCGGAAAAACAAATGCTGGGCGCGGGATCGAACCGGACTTCCGGAAAGCTCTGTCGAAACAAATCCTCATAGGCCCAGTGGGAGGTAACCTCCAGGCCGTCCAACAGACCTGCAGCGGCGAGAAGGACAGATCCGGAACAGGCGGAGTAGATTGTCGTCCCGCCGTCGCGGCATCGCCGCAACCACGCTTTCAGTTCGGTGTAGCGGTCGGACATGGAATCGTCCGGCGGAAGCCAGAAGTCCATGATGATCAGAATGTTGGGAAAGGGCGTGTCCTCAATCGTGCATTCGGGGTGGACGGGAATGCCATGCCCGCAAAGAAACGGTGTCCGTGTGGTCGAGACGATATGCGGCTTGATCAGCAGTGGGCCCTCATCAAGGCCCGACAATCCGCGCCACAACGTGCCGGTGGTCGCCAACACATCCAACATGCCGTATAGGGACGACCCTGCAGTTTCCGGCAACGCCAACAAATGCATATCGATTGGTGCTTGTGAATTCATGGACAATACCTGCCGAATGTAAAGGTTCTGAATAGCTTGTGCTTCCGCCATGACAAGGCGGAGCCGGTTCTTATCGAGTTAGGCGACGGTATAGAGATGCGCCAGAGGTGGCCGGCGGGTTTCAGGAAAATTCAGATTTTCTTCAGAACTGAATTCCGCTGAGAGCTCTAACGCCGAAGATCTTTAAAAATCAGGTAGATAAAATGGGTTCCGCTGCGTCTGACCCAGTTGAGACGGCTTTGCTCAAGATAGCGTTACCAGCAGTTGGCACGAATGGACTGGTTTCGGCAGTTTTGGCTCTGCTGTTCGCGGTTTTCCGTTCCTAGTTTCCCGCCATCACGCCGGCGCACTCACGTCCGGCGTTACGCATCTCGGTATCAAGTGGAAACGAAAGGAATTTGAAAATGACCATTCAACCCGAAACGCAACCCGTCAATAATGGCGTGAATGTCGAGGCGCTGTTGGGCGCTCGTGAAGCCATCACCAATGCACCCGTCGCGGGTCAGTTTACCTGGCGTGCGCAATGCGCCTGGATCGATGGCGTCCATAGCCGGTCTACGATTGAGGGCTTCTACGGTCTTGGAGAAGAACAGGCGCGGAAGGCGCATCATACGATCGATGCCGATCATCCCGAGCAGTTCGCGGCGGAAGATATGGGGCCGACCCCTGCGGAAATCGTCCTCGGCGGTTTGGCCAGTTGTCTAATGGCCGGCGTGGCGGCCGTGGCGCAGAACCGCAACATCCAACTGAAGTCGGCGAAGGCGACGGTCGAAGGCGATATGGACCTTGCGGGCATTCTTGGGATCGATGCCGATGTTCGCAACGGTTTCAAATCCATCCGCGTCTCCTTCGATATCGATGCAGACGCAAAACCGGACGAGATTGCGGCACTGGTGGCCCAGGCGCAGAAGCGCTCGGCGGTGTTCGACGTTATCACAAACCCGACCAATGTGCATGTCACGGTCGCGTAGTCCGTCCAAAAGGCGCCTTGGGGCGCGGCGCTAGCGCCAATCGCCGCGGAGCGGTTTTCCATCCGCGGCGATACCGCCCCTGTGTCTCATCGAACTGCCTTGGCAGCCTTCAACGATGGGCATGACGGACATTGAGTAAAACAAGGGAAAATCGGCATGAGTAGCGTAACGACCCTCATCATCGGGGCGGGGCAGGCCGGGCTCGCCATGAGCCGCGAGCTCTCTCACCGCGGTGTTGACCACCTTTTGCTGGAGCGCGGCGATGTCGGCCACGCATGGCGCACCGGCCGTTGGGACAGCTTGAACCTGTTGACGCCGAACTGGGCCAATGGAATGCCGGGTGCTCCCTATGCAGGACCGGACCCCAACGGCTTCATGAAAGTGTCCGATTTCGCCGGAAGCCTGGACGACTATGCGCGCCTTGTCGCTGCGCCCGTCCAAGCCCGTACATCGGTGAAACGGGTTACGGCAAGCGGTTCGGGGTATCGCGTTTACACCAACCGGGGTCCGTTTGAGTGCAAGACACTTGTTTTGGCGACCGGCGCTTGCGCCAGGCCGAAGATCCCGGGTCTTTTCGCGGCCGTACCTACCGGCGTCTTTCAGACCACGTCCGCCGCCTACAAAAGGCCTGACGATCTTCCTGAGGGAGGGGTCTTGGTGGTCGGCGCCTCCGCGTCCGGGGTTCAATTGGCGCGCGAACTCCAACGTTCCGGACGGCAAGTCACGCTGGCGGCCAGTTGGCACCTGCGGCTGCCGCGACTGTACCGGGGTCGGGATATCGAGTGGTGGCTCGATGCGAACGGAAACCTGGACGAACGGTTTGACGCGGTCGAGGATCTGGACAGAGCGCGGCGGACGCCGTCACCCCAACTGATCGGCGGACCCGACCCGGTCGACTTCAACGGACTTCAGGATATCGGGGTAAGGATCGTCGGCCGGTTGTCCGATATCCGAAACGGTCAGGCGCTGTTTTCGGGCGGCCTCAACACGGTCTGTGCGGCTGCGGATTTGAAGCTGAACCGTTTGCTGGACTCCATTGACGATTGGATCTCGGAGCGGGGCCTCGACGCGAAGGGGCCGCTGCCGGTCAGACCCATGCCCACCCGTTTGCCGCAAAGCCCGATAGTGGAGGCGAGCCTGACGAATGGCGGCATTCAGTCGATCCTTTGGGCAACGGGATACCAGCCGGATTTCTCCTGGTTGGATCTGCCGGTCTTCGATGTGCGGGGGCGGCTTCGGCATACGGGCGGTGTTGTTTCGGCGCCAGGGGTCTACGCCATGGGACTGACCTTTCTGCGCCGCCGGCGCTCGCATCAGATTTCCGGTGTCGGGGACGATGCGCGCGATCTGTCCGATCACTTGGTCCGCCAGCTTGCCGGCCTTAGAGCGGCGTAGGCGCTGAATTTCTATAGGAGGTATTGTGATGTTTCGTTTATCAAGAACAAATTACAAGTACGATGCAATAATTGTAGGCGCGCGATGCGCAGGCGCCGCCACGGCCATGCTTCTGGCCCGCGCGGGTGCGAGAGTCCTGATGGTCGATCGGGGTGCCCGCGGGTCGGACATGATGTCGACCCATGCCTTGATGCGTCCCGCAATCATCCAGTTGTATCGCTGGGGATTGTTGCCGGCTGTTGCTGCGTCGGGTGCGGCGCCTGTTCGTCGAACGACCTTTCACTATGGCGACGAGGTCATCCCGATCGACATGAAGCCGCGCGATGGGATCGACGCGCTCTATGCGCCGCGCCGGCGTGTCATAGACGGCATATTGGTCACAGCAGCCATTGAGGCGGGCGCGGAAGTCCAATTCGGCACCAGCTTCGAGGCGGTGAAAAGGGATGCCGGCGGACGGGTGACGGGGGCCCATCTCAGCGATCGTTCAGGGCGTTCCCTGACCTTGAAATGCGATGTGCTGATCGGGGCCGATGGGGTCCGATCCAGTGTGGCGGATCAGGTCGATGCGCCCGTGCTTGTGCGCTCCGACCACCGGACGGCGGTTGTCTATGGGTACTTCGCTGGATTGGAGAACAAAGGGTATCAGTGGCATTACCGTCCCGGCACCTTCAGTGGTGCGATTCCCACCAATGATGGTCTGCATTGCGTATTCGCGAGCGTGCCCCCCGCGTCCTATCGCCGGCAATTTGGAGAAGGTCCTTTCAACGGATTGATCCGGGTGATCGGGCGCACCGATCCGGAATTGGCCCGTCGCCTTTATGAGGTTGGCCCGCAGGATGGCTTGCATCGTTTTCCCGGCGTGAGTGGTCATATCCGGCAGTCGAACGGCCCGGGCTGGGCGCTGGTCGGGGATGCCGGTTACTTCAAGGACCCGATCACCGCGCATGGGATCAGCGATGCGTTCCTCGATGCGGAACGTCTGGCTACCGCTCTGCAGCGTGACGGCGGGAATGCGCTGCCGTCCTATCAGGCCGCCCGAGATCACTTTGCCCAACGTCTGTTCGGCATCACCGATACGTTGGCGTCGTTCGACTGGGATCTGGAGGAGGCGAAAAGCCTTCACCTCGCTTTGAACAATTGCCTGAAGGCGGAGCTTGCGGCCCCGCCCGCCGTTGATCTGCCGGCGCAGCATGCAGCCTAGAAGGAGTTTCAGATGCAAACCGAAATGAATACCACTGCAACCAGTTGGCCGCTCGGCGAGGTCGCCGATCCTGGTGTCGGGCTCAAAGGGTCCATATTGGAGACCGTCGGTCGGACTCCGATCGTCAGGTTGAACCGGATCGGTCCCGAGAACGTCGAACTCTACGCCAAGCTTGAGGCGTTCAACCCGATGGGGTCGGTGAAGGACCGCTTGGCGCTGGGCGTCATCGAAGCCGCCGAGCGCTCTGGCGCGTTGAGCCCCGGTCAAACCGTGATCGAGGCGTCCTCGGGCAACACCGGCATCGGCCTTGCCATGGTCTGCGCGCAGAAGGGCTATCCGTTGGTGATCGTCATGGCTGAGAATTTCAGCATCGAACGGCGAAAGCTTATGCGCTTCCTGGGCGCGAAAGTGATCCTGACCCCGGCTTCGCAAAAGGGAACGGGGATGTTGGCCAAGGCGGAGGAACTGGCCCGGGCGCATGGTTGGTTCTTGTGCCGCCAGTTTGAGAATGAAGCGAATGCCGATGCGCATTCCCGCACGACGGCGCGTGAGATCCTATCGGACTTTTCGGAGCTTGGCCTCGACTATCTGGTTACCGGGTCGGGGACCGGGGGCACGTTGAAGGGTGTCGCGCGCGTTCTGAAACGCGAAAGCCCCGGTACTGCAATCGTGGTGGCGGAGCCGGAAAACGCGCAAGTCCTCGGCAGCGGTATTCCCCAGTCGCTTCTGCCGGATGGCAGCATCGCGGCCAGTCATCCCGCTTTTCGGCCGCATCCAATGCAAGGATGGTCACCGGATTTCGTGCCGAAGCTGGCGTCCGACGCCATGGACGCGGGCGCTATCGATCTGTTCGAGCCTGTTCCAGGCGCCGAAGCGATCCAATGCGCAAAGGACCTGGCCGCGAAAGAGGGCATTCTCGCCGGGATCAGCGGCGGGGCCAGTGTGGCCGCGGCCTTGCGGATTGCCGGCAAGGCGGCGCCCGGGGCGCGCATTCTGGCGATGGTTCCCGACACCGGAGAGCGCTATCTGACAACGCCCTTGTTCGATGACGTTTCCGCCGACATGAGCGATGCGGAACGCGCCATCGCCAATTCGACGGCAGGGTACCGCTTCGACGCGTCGCCCGCGGCCGTCGTTGCGGCGGCGCCGCGGGAAACGACGCCAGCGGCGTCGGAGTTTGTCGCCGATGCCATCGGGGATCCCGAGCGTCCGGTGGTGATGTTCGCCCTGGAATGGTGCGAGTTCTGCTGGTCCGTGCGGAAACTCTTCAACAGTGCGCGGATTCCGTTCCGGTCCGTGAACCTCGACTCGCGGGCAGACGAAAACCGCCCGCCGGTCGCGGAAATCCGCGATGCGCTCTATCTTTTGACGGGGTCCCCGACCATCCCGCAGATCTTTGTGGGGAACAGTTTGATCGGCGGCGCGACCGAGACCTTCGATGCCTTCAACAGCGGTGCGTTGCAGCGCTTCCTGGAGAAGCAAGGGGTCGCTTTCGACGCTTCCTTCGATACGGACGCCTATTCTTTCCTGCCGGATTGGCTGGTTCCGCGCTAGCATCGGGGGCAAGCCGGTGGGTGCGGAACGACGCGCCCACCGGCGATGTCTGTCTTGGACACGGTGGTTCCCGTGCCCTTGGAGCGCGGCGAACCGGGTTCCTATCACACCCTCTTCATGACCCGGAGCTTGACTACAGACCCTCCACGGGCGAGTTTCGCGCCGCACAAAACAGGGCTTTGCCGGGCCGGCTCCTGCGTCGCAGCGGGATGCTCCGGCTTGCGCACGACGAGGCCCGTCAGAAGAGGACTCACATGCACGACACCAATCAATCCCCGGCCAAAGAGACCTACAGCGAACGCGCGGAACTGCGTGTCTCCGACACGCTGGCGGCCTTCATCGAAGACGAAGCGCTGCCGGGCACCGGCGTCACGCCCGATCAGTTCTGGGATGGCCTGTCGCGGTTGGTGCACGATTTCGGGCCGAAAAACGCGGGCCTGCTGGAAAAGCGGGAGTCATTGCAGGCACAAATCGACGCCTGGCACGTCAAACGCCGCAATCAGCCGCACGATCACGAGGCCTACAAGGCCTTCCTGACCGAAATCGGTTACCTTTTGCCCGAAGGCGATGAATTCAAGATCGAAACCGCCAATGTCGATCTTGAAATCGCCAGCGTCCCCGGTCCGCAATTGGTCGTACCGATCACCAACGCACGCTATGCGCTGAACGCGGCGAACGCGCGCTGGGGCAGCCTGTATGACGGCTTGTACGGGACCGACGCCATGGGCAGTCCGCCGGCGCCGGGCGGTTACGATAAGGGCCGCGGATCGCGGGTCGTCGCGCGGGCGCGGGTCTTCCTCGATCAGGCTTTTCCGCTGGAAGGCACCAGTCATGCCGATGCGCGGCGGTATCACGTCCATAACGGCCAATTGCTGGTCGACGACATGCCGCTGATGGAACCGGAGAAGTTCGTCGGCTATCGCGGACACCGGCGCGCCCCGGACTCGGTCCTGCTGCGCAACAACGGTTTGCATGTGGAACTGGTGTTCGACCGGACTCACTCGATTGGCAGCCGGGACCAGGCAGGCCTAGCCGATGTGCGGCTGGAAAGCGCCATCTCCGCGATCATGGATTGCGAGGACTCGGTGGCTTGCGTGGACGCCGAAGACAAGGTTCTCGCCTATCGGAACTGGCTGGGCTTGATGAAGGGCGACCTGGCCGACACTTTCGAGAAGGGCGGCGAGCAGGTCACGCGCAATCTGAATCCCGATCCCGTTTTCACTGCGCCCAATGGTGGGGAGGACGTCACCGTCAAGGGGCGCGCCCTGATGTTGGTGCGCAATGTCGGCCATCTGATGCGGAACCCGGCGATCCTGGATCGTGACGGCAATGAAGTGTTCGAAGGGCTGATGGACGCCATGGTGACCGCCCTGATCGCCAAGCACGACCTCCAGAAAACCGCGGGCGCGCGCAATTCGGTGACCGGTTCGGTCTATGTGGTGAAGCCGAAAATGCACGGGCCCGAGGAAGTCGCCTTCGCGAATGAGACCTTCACGTCGGTCGAGAAGGTGCTGGGCCTGCCGCAATACACCGTGAAACTCGGCATCATGGATGAGGAACGGCGTACCAGCGTGAATTTGAAGGAGTGCATCCGGTCCGCGAAACACCGCGTCGCCTTCATCAACACGGGCTTCCTCGACCGGACCGGCGACGAAATCCATACCTCGATGGAAGCCGGGCCGTTCAGCCGCAAGGATTTCATCAAGCGCAAGGCCTGGATCACCGGCTACGAAAACCAGAATGTGGATATCGGACTGGAATGCGGCCTGTCCGGCAAGGCGCAGATCGGCAAGGGCATGTGGGCCATGCCGGACAAGATGGCGGCGATGCTGGAAGCGAAGATCGAGCATCCCAAATCGGGCGCCAACTGCGCCTGGGTGCCGAGTCCGACGGCGGCGACGCTGCACGCGCTGCATTATCATCAGATCGACGTTTTCAAGGTGCAGGCCGCCCTGGCCGGCGGTGGCCGCCGCGCGTATGTCGACGCAATTCTCGACATTCCCTCGGCGAGCTACCGGAAATGGTCCCGCGAGCAGATCATCCGAGAGGTTGAGAACAACGCGCAGGGTATCCTGGGCTACGTCGTGCGCTGGATCGATCAGGGCGTCGGCTGTTCGAAGGTGCCGGACATTAACGATGTCGGCTTGATGGAAGACCGGGCGACCTGCCGGATTTCCGCGCAGCACATCGCCAACTGGCTGCATCACGAGGTGGTCAGCGAGACCGAGGTTCAGGATGTCATGCGGAAGATGGCGGAAATCGTTGACCGCCAGAACGCAAACGACCCGCTCTACACACCGATGGCCCCCAGCTTCGACGGTGTGGCCTTCCGGGCGGCGTCCGATCTTGTCTTCAAAGGCCGCGAACAGCCGTCCGGTTACACCGAGCCGCTGCTGCACGCCTACCGCATCGAAGCGAAAGCTGGCTAGAGCCGGATAGGGCGACGGCCTGCCGGGAGGCAGGCCGTCCGTCCGTTACCGCCGTCCGCCGAAGGGGACGCTGTCCTGCCGGGTGCAGGACCTGTCGTTACAGGCCGAGACCGCTCCACGCGGTGCCCGCCGTTTCCGTCATCACATCGATCCCCAAGATGACCGCGAGTGCGGCCGCGCTCAGCGACAGGCCGCTGTGCAGCCATTTGGCGTTTCGTTCGGCAGCGCCGAGCGGCCAAGCGGCGGCGAAGGACAAGGCTGCCATGCCGAGTATCGATCCGACGCCGAAGATCGCGACATAGGCGACCGCGGTCAGCGGGTCCTTGGTGCTGGCGACGGCAAGGGCGAGAAGGGCGGCGGACCCCGCCGCGCCGTGGACAAGGCCGACCAGCAGGGCGCGGATAGGAAAGCCGCTACGATGGCTGTGCCGGTGCGGGTCTTCGTCGTGGCTCTGCTGCGCGTCGGCATGAGAATGCGCATGCAGATGCGCCTTTCCGTCGTCGTGACTGTGGACGTGGAAATGGATGCGCTGCTTCCGCATGCGGCGCACCACGTCTATGCCCAGCAAGACAAGCATGAAACCGACCCCGAACTCCATGGCCGCCGCGGCCTGGTCGCTGAGGGTGAGGCCGGTCAGGATGACCGCCGAGCAGATCGCGAACAGCGTGATCGTATGGCCCAGGCCCCAGACCGCGCCGCGCAGCGCCAGCCCGCGTTTCGACGACGGTCCGCCGGCTGCCATGGCGCCGACGGCGGCGACGTGGTCGGCTTCCAGCGCATGCTGCATGCCGATGAGAAAACCGAGAGCGAGAAACCCTTCCACAGGCAACCTCCTATGTATCGCCAAGCGGATCACGACACAGGGGATGTGCGGCGATCTGCGGCTAAAAAAACCAATCTGGCGATGATCCTGAAGACGGCATACCTATGCCGGACCCGCGCCCCCACCGGTCCTTTTTCAGTGACAGGCTCTTCAAACGCAATCAGAAAGGGAGGGTGTGGAAAGAAAGAATTCGCGCGGCGCCGGGTTGCTTCAATCCGGAAGCTCGGCAAGCTTTTGAGGATGATGACACGCGGCGATGCGACCCTCGGCAAGCTGCTCCAAGACTGGGCGTTCCGACTTGCAACGGTCGGTCGCGATGGGGCAGCGCGGGTGAAAATGGCAACCCGATGGCGGATGCAAAGGCGAGGGGATCTCGCCCTTGATCGGGGCGAAGTCACGCTTGCGCTGATCCAGTCTGGGGGCTTCCGCCAGCAAGGCCTGGGTATAAGGATGAACCGGGTTCTCGAACAGCTGTTCCGTCGGCGCGCTTTCCACGACCCGGCCCAGATACATGATGACCACCCGGTCGGCGATATGTTCAACCACGCTGAGATCATGACTGATGAACAGATAGGTGAGGTCGAACTCTTCCCTGAGGTCCATGAACAGGTTGAGCACCTGGGCCTGGATGGAAACATCCAGGGCGGCGATCGCTTCATCGCAAACCAGGAATTCGGGTTTCACGGCCAGTGCCCGCGCAATCCCGATCCGCTGTCGCTGACCGCCGGAGAACTGATGCGGATAGCGCCGTTTCAGGCTGGGGTCCAGGCCCACCTTGAGCATCACCTCATCCACATAGGATGACACGGATGTACCCTTGGCCAATCCATGCATGCGCGGCGCTTCGCCGATAATGTCCTCCACCCGCATGCGCGGGTTCAGACTGGCGAACGGGTCCTGAAAGATCATCTGAACAGCCAGGGTTGCGGCCCGCTTTTGAGCGCCGCTCATGGTCGCGATGTCTTGACCCTTGTAATGAACCTGGCCTTCGGTCGCAGCATGGATACCAGCCACGACCCGGCCCAATGTGGATTTGCCGCAGCCCGACTCGCCGACAAGGCCGACAACCTCGCCTTTCGCGATGCTGAGATCGACGCCGTCAACCGCATGCACGGTTTCCTCGGCAACATCGGCACCCAGCCGGGCGGCGATCTTACCGGCGACGTCCAGCCGTTTCACGAACCGCTTTGAGACGTTCCTGATCTCAAGTATCTGTTCGGTCATTCCGCGAGCGCCTCAATGTGCGGGTGATGACACCGGAAGGCCCGGTCATGATCGTGCGCAAGCGCCGGCACGGTTTCGCAGGTTTCCGTCCGCCGCGGGCAGCGCTCCTTGAAGGCGCAGCCGACAGGTAGCGACAGCATGTTGGGCGTCATTCCGGCGATTTGCTGCAGGCGCTGGCCGCGCTTGTTGGCCGAGGGGACCGACCCCAGCAATCCGACCGTGTAGGGATGGACAGGCCGGTCGATGACATCGTCCGTTCCGCCCTGTTCGACAATCCGGCCTGCATACATGACCGAGATCTTGTCGGCCAATCCTGCTACCACGGCGAGATCGTGGGTGATCCAAATCAGCGACGCCCCGGTCCGGCGGCAGAGATTCTGCGCCTCGTAGATGATCTGTGCCTGGATCGTCACATCCAGCGCCGTCGTCGGTTCGTCGGCGATAATCAGGTCAGGTTCGTTCAAAAAGGCGGTCGCAATCGCCACCCGCTGGCGCATGCCGCCGGACAGTTGATGCGGATAGGCGCGCATCCGTTCGTCGGGCGAGGGGATGCCGACCATGCCCAGCGTGTCGCGCGCCCGGTCCCAGGCTTCCTGCTTGGGCATCTTCCGGTGCGCCTCGATCGCCTCGACCATCTGGGTATCGATGCGCAGGACCGGGTTGAGGGTCATCATCGGGTCCTGGAAGATCATCGCGATCCTGTTCCCGCGCAGCTTGCGCAGGCGATCTTCCGGGGCATTGGCAATTTCTTCGCCCTTGAACTTGATCGACCCGTCTACGATGCGGCCCGGGGGATCGATCAGTCCGATCAGAGAGAACCCCGTGATCGACTTGCCCGATCCGGATTCGCCCACCAGCCCCATCACCTCTCCTTTGGCGATGGAAAAGTCGACGCCGTCAACTGCCTTGACGACTCCGGCGCGGGTGAAGAAATGCGTGCGCAGATTTGCGACTTGCAGCGTTTCCGTCACTTCTTCAGCCTCGGGTTCAAGACATCGCGGAGATGATCGCCGACCAGATTGATGGAAACCACCGTCAGCAGCAGGGCGAGGCCCGGGAAGACCGATATCCAGTACCGGCCTGACATCATGTATTCGAACCCGTTGGCGATCAGCACGCCCAGGCTGGGTGTCGTCTGCGGCAGCCCGACGCCCAGGAAGCTCAATGTCGCTTCTAGGGAGATGGCGTGGGCGGTCTGCACCGTGCCGACCACGATCAGCGGCGCGAGGCAGTTCGGCAGGATGTGACGAAACACGATCCGCGCATGGCTGATCCCCAGGCAGGCGGCCGCCTCAACATATTCCTTGCGCCGTTCCACCAGTGCTGACCCGCGCACGGTCCTCGCGTAATAGGCCCATTGCGCGACCACCAGCGCCAGGATGATCTTGTCGATCCCCTTGCCGAGGATGGCGATCAGGATCAGGGCGACCAGGGCAGCCGGGAAGGAGAGCTGCAGATCGACGATCCGCATGATGATGTTTTCCGTGCGCCCGCCGGTGTAGGCGGCAGCAAGCCCGACCGCCATGCCGATGATCAATGCAATGAAGCCGGAGGTAACCCCGACCGACAGCGAAATCCGCAACCCGTAGAGGATCGCGGAATAGAGGTCGCGCCCAGCGCCGTCGGACCCCAGCCACATTGTATAGCCGGCGAACGCTTCCGCTCCCGGAGCCAGGCGGCCGTCGAGCACATCAACCTGAGCCAGATCGTAAGGATCCTGCGGCGTAATCCACGGCGCGAGGAGCGCGAGCGTGATGATGACGACGATCACCGCGAAGGCCACCGTCGCGGTCTTGCTTTCGAAGAACTCGCCCATGAACCGCCGGAGCGGGGTTTCCGCATCCACCGGTTCGGCGGTGTTGTTGTCGGGGGCGGTCACGGCGGTGTCGGTCATGCGCCCTGATCCTGCAGGCGGACACGCGGGTCCAGAATGGAATAGACGATATCGACCGCCAGATTGATGACCACGAACAGCAGCACGATGATCATCAGATAGGCAACGACGATCGGGCGGTCGAGTTGAATGATCGCGTCGATCAGCAGCTTGCCCATGCCCGGCCAGGCGAAGATCGACTCGGTCACGACGGAGAAGGCGATCAGGCTGCCGAACTCCAAACCCATCACGGTCACCACCGGGATCAGGATATTCTTCAGAACATGAACGGCGATGATCCGTCCGGTCGACAATCCCTTAGCCCGGGCGAATTTGACGTAATCCTGACCCATTGCTTCGCGGACGCCGGCGCGAGTGAGCCGGATCGCCAGGGAGATCTTGAGCAAGGCGAGGTTCATCGCCGGCATCAGAACGTGCGATAACCCGTCCGGTGTAAAAAGGCTGCTTTCGATACCCAGAAACACGGCGGTGTCACCGCGCCCGGTGGAGGGCAGCCAACCCAGCATCACCGCGAAAAACATGATAAACATCAGCCCGACCCAGAAGGTCGGCAGGGAGAAACCCAGGATCGATCCGGCCATGATCGCCTTGGAGACGGGGTTCTCGGGAAACAGACCCGCATAAAGGCCGAGCGGGATGCCGATCACAATGGAGAGGAAGAGGGCCGTGAAGGCCAACTCCAATGTAGCCGGCATATGATGGAGAATAAGCTTCAGAGCCGGTTCGCCGAAGATGAAGGAGAGGCCCAAATCGCCCTGGCGCGCGCCGTCCAGGAAGCGCAGATACTGTTCCCAGATCGGCTTGTCCAAGCCCAGCCGCGCGATGGCTGCCTGGATCTCGGCCTGATCCGCGTCCGGGCTGACCAGCATATAGACCGGATCGCCGACCACGTTGACGCCGAAGAAGACGAGGATCGACATCAGAAACACGACGATCAGCGCCTGAAGCAGTCGGCGGATAATGAAAACGGTCATGACGGCTGGCTTTGCGGAAAAGCGGCGCGGCCCGAAAGAGCGGACCGCGCCTTTTTGCCTGCTATTCCTTCACCACGCCGATGGCCAGCGTGTACTCGTCCGTGCGCGCGACATAGCGCAGGCCTTTCTTCGCTGCCCAGGTGTTGACCTGGAAGTGCGTCGGAATGATCGCGACGCTTTCCATGGCCATTTCGGTGGCCTCGGCCAACAGATTCTGACGCTTGACGTCGTCGACCGTGCGCAATGCTTCCTCGATTTTCGCGTCGATGGCCGGATCGGAATGCCGGCCCCGGTTCGAAGAGCCGAAACCCTTCGACTTGTCATGCGTGTGGATCAGCGACTTCAGGGGCGACGAGGCCTCGCCGGATCCTGCGCCCCAGCCAACCAGGATGAAGCTGAATTCGGGCTGGCCGTCGGCACCGCCCTTGGACGCGCGCGAGAAGTAGACCGACCGCGGCATGGTCTCGACCGCAGTCTTGATTCCAATGCGGGTCAGCATCTGGCCGATCGCTTCGGCGATCTTCGCGTCGTTGATATAGCGGTCGTTAGGACCGTGGATCGTCAGTTCGAACCCATCACCGTAGCCGGCTTCGGCCAGCATGGCCTTGGCGCCGTTCGGGTCGTAGGCCACCACGTCCAGATTGGAGGAGACCCCGAAGAACCCTTCGGGCAGAAGCTGTCCGGCCGGGATCGCCACGCCTTCCATGACCCGTTCGACGATGGCGTCGCGGTTGATCGCCATGCTGATGGCCTTGCGCACGCGCTGGTCCAGAAGCGGGTTCTTGATCGGCCCGCCGCCGTTGGCTTTCACGAAGGGCGAGTCCTCGCGGAACTGATCCAGATGCAGGTAGATAACCCGGTTGGAAGCCCCTTGGGACAGTTGCAGGCCGTCGTTGGCGCGCAGCGTCGCGATATCGGTCGTCGGAACGCCCGCGATCAGGTCCACGTCGCCCGCCAGCAAGGCGGCGACCCGGCTGGGACCGGATTTGATCGGGCGGAAGTCAACTTCCGTCCAGGCCGGTTTGTCACCCCAGTAACCGTCGTTGCGGGTCATCACGACCGACTCGCCCGGCTTGTAACTCGAAAACTTGAACGGCCCGGTGCCGACGGACGCCTTGCCGTTGTTGAATTCTTCCGTGCTGGCCGAGCAACCGACGGAGTCCGAGACGATCGGAATGGTCGATAGATCGTTCGCCATCAAGGGATAGGGCGAATCCGTTTTAAAGTGGACGGTGAACTCGTCGATTTTTTCGACCGACTTGCCCTTGGTGTAGGTGCCGAAGCTGGAGGGAGAGTTCGGCACGTTCGGGGCGCGCTCGAACGAACAGACCACATCGTCGGCGTTGAAGGCCGTTCCGTCATGGAACGTCACGCCCTGGCGCAGTTTGAACTCCCAGGTCAGGTCGTTGATCGGTTTCCAGGAAACCGCCAGACCCGGCGTCAGGCGCTGCTTTTCATCCTGATTGATCAGGTTGTCGTAGATGTGCCGCGCCATGGCGTTGTTCGGACCCAGATTGTGGAAATGCGGGTCCATCGCGGTCGGCTCGGAAGCCAGGCCGATCGTGATCTTCTCCGCAGATGCCGGCACGGTCGCGAGCATTGTGGCGGCTGCCACCGCCCCCAATAGTGAAGCGCTTCGTTTCATTTCCTGTTCCTCGAACTTTTTTTGCGTTTTCTGATTGCTGCCCCACCTGTCTCCCTTGGAAGACCCCCGTTGGCCCGAGAAATCCAAGTGGACGAAGGACCGCATCACGTTATGTGAAGAATTTATGGTATGCCCAGTAATTGTCATAGCCAATCAGAAATCTTATGCGTTTTAGGCATAGAGGAATCTCCTATCAGAGCTTCCGTAACCGGGTCAAAACCCTATGGTGGAGGGGATCATGCGAGAAAACCGGCATAGTATTCGGGAGTTCGAAGCCCTGCGCGCGGTGGTAACCACGGGAACGACGATTGGCGCCGCCCGCAGTCTGGGCGTCTCGCAATCCGCGGTCAGCCGCTCGCTGGTTCAGTTGGAAGCGAGGCTCGGCCGGACCTTGTTCGTGCGCAGTTCCGGTCGGATCGAACCGACCACCGAAGCGCTGAACCTGAATGCCACGCTGGATCCCCTGTTCGACACTCTGCAACGGATCGACGGTGCGGACTGGACCGATGCGGCGGATGATCCCCTGCGTTTCGCCGTGCCGCCCAGCCTTGCTCACGACTTCGCGCTGACCAAGGTGTCCGAGTTCATAGCGCGCGATCCCAAGCGCCGCGTGCAGTTGGAGGTGCAGGCGTCCGAACAGGTGGTTGCCGGCGTTCTGGACCAGCGTTTCGACCTTGGGCTGATCGGCGCCAAGATCCAGCGCAGCGGGGTGAAGTATCTGCCATGGCGGGCGTCCCGGGCAGTTTGCATCCTGCCGTCCGGCCATCCTTTGACCGAGAAGAAACGCATCGGCCCCGCGGACCTGGACGGAGTTCCCTTTATCGGGCTGGTGCGGCGGCACGGCACCCGGACGCAGAGCGATCAACTGTTCGCCCGCGCCGGCGCACTTCCCAGAATGGTCGTTGAAACGGCCACGTCCCATTCCGCACTGGAATTCGTGCGCGCCGGTCTTGGGGTTGCCTTGATCAACCCGTTTCCCATTCTGCGAAGCAACACCCACGGCATAGAAGTGCGTCCCTTCGGCGAGTTGCTGGAGTACCGGACAAGTTTCATCCTGCCCGCATCGGGGCCGCCGAAGGCCATGGTCCGGGAATTCATGAGCTTCGTTCGGCGCACCACGCCGAAAGACTCGTACTCCGAGACGATTTAGTGCCCTGGAACAGAGCTGCGGATGATTAAAGGCGTGTCAGGAGATGCACCGGCAAGCAAGGATGCGCGACGCGATGCAGACGCATCGCGAGCGGAGCCTGACGCTGTCCGGCGCTTTTCCAGGCGATCTTTAATGATCCGCATTTCTGTTCCTGGACACTAGCGCCCCCCACCATTGCGAGGTTCTTTCCCACGATGTCCCCTGCTGAAATTCTGTCGCGATTGATCCAGTTCGACACCACCAGTCATCTCTCCAACCTCGAGCTTCTCGATTGGGTCGAGGCGTATCTGGAGCCTTACGGCGTGCATTGCCGGCGGATCTACGATCCTACCGGTCAGAAGGCGAACCTGATCGCGACCATCGGCAACCCCGATGTGCCGGGTTATGTGCTCTCGGGCCATGTGGACGTGGTTCCGGTGGACGGGCAAGACTGGAGCTTCGATCCCTTCGGCGGCGAGATCCGCGACGGCCGCGTCCTGGGGCGCGGCGCCTCCGATATGAAAGGCTTCGCCGCCTGCGCCCTGGCCGCGGTGCCGCGTATGGTCGAGGCTGAAATGGAGACGCCGATCCATCTTTGCCTGTCGCATGACGAGGAGGTCGGCTGCATCGGCGTGCGGTCGGCGATTGCCGAATTGTCCAAGTGGCCGGTCCGCCCGAAGGGCTGCTTCGTGGGAGAGCCGACCGACATGGATGTGGTCCTCGGGCACAAGGCAAAACGTTCGGTCCGGGCGATCGTCCGGGGTAAGGCGGCCCACTCGTCGCTGGCGCCGGCGGCGGTCAACGCGGTCGAATTTGCGGCGCGTCTGACGGTCTTCATCTCCGACATCGGACGGCGGTTGCGTGAATCCGGCCCGCGTGACGACCTGTTCGACGTGCCGCACACAACGGCCCATGTCGGCCTGTTCAACGGCGGTGCGCAACTCAATATCGTGCCGGAACATGCGGCGCTTGATTTTGAGTTCCGCGCGGTTGCGGCCGATAGCCCCGATCTGCTGGTGGAGGAAGTCGTGGCCTACGCCCGTAGGACGCTGGAGCCGTCGATGCAGGCCATCGCCGCCGGTACCGGGATCGACTTCGAGGACATATCCGCAATTCCCGGCCTGGAGACCGACGCGGATGCCGACATCGTCACGCTCGCAAAGTCGATCAGCCGTAAGAACGCGCATGCCAAGGTGGCTTTCGGGACGGAGGGGGGCTTGTTCTCGGAAGCCGATATCCCGACGGTGATTATCGGACCCGGCTCCATCGCCCGGGCGCACAAAGCGGACGAGTTTATTGAAGTGGACGAGTTGTCGGCCTGTTCGGATTTCTTGAACGGTCTGATCGTTCATTGCCAATCCTAGGCGGGAGCGGCTCGGGCCGCGCCTTGTCAGCGGCTCAGCCGCCGTCCAGCACCGCGGAGAGTTGGTCGCGGATGGTCCTGAGCACCAGGGAGACGTCGAAGGGTTTCGTCAGATAGGCCTTAAAGCCGGAGTCCATACCCTGTCGGATGTCTTTCTCCAACGCTGCCGCGCTGATGGCCACAACCGGGATGTGACTTGTCCTGGAATTGTGTGCCAGCGCCTTCTTGGCATCGAACCCGTTCATTCCCGGCAGATTGATATCCATCAGGATGAGGTCCGGCATATAGTCCCCCGCCATCAACAGACCCGCTTCCGCGTTTGGCGCCGATATCAGCCGAAGGCCGGGAAGACGCGCGACGATCTTCTGCATCAGGACCAGGTTGGACGGGTTGTCCTCGACATACAGAACCGTCGCCCCGCGCGGCAAGTGGATGGGCAGTGCGCTGCTCTCGGGATCCTGGGGCCGGGCCATGGCGGCGGCGGTGGACAGGGCAGGGAACTCGATCCAGAAGGTGGCGCCCTGACCGGCAACGCTTGTGAAGCCGATCTCGCCGCCCATTTCCTCGACCAGTCTCTTGGTGATGGTTAAACCGATGCCGGTGCCTTCGATGGTGCCCGCTTCCTTGCCCAGGCGGTTGAACGGTTCGAAGACTCTCTCCTGAACCCCCTCCGGTACCCCCAACCCGGTATCGCTAACGGAAAGCCTGACCTTGCCGTCCGGCATCGTGTTGCAGGTCATGGTGACGCTGCCCTGGTGCCGGTTGTACTTCACCGCATTGGACAACAGGTTCAGCAGCACCTGTTTCATCAGCGTTTTATCCGCCGTGATCATGTGATCCGGCGGAATCTCGGCATTGAGGCCGATCCCTTTCTGTTTCGCCTGCGGCGCGATCTGGGTGGCGCAGTCCTGGCACAGCGTGGCGAGGGAGACCGGCTCCAGCGACATGGATAGTTTGCCGGCCTCGATCCTCGCCAAATCCAGAACCTGGTCGATCAGCCCCAGCAAATGGGTTCCGCTGTTCAAGATCTCCCGTACCGCGAAGCTTTGCTCATCGGTGAGGGGAGTGTCCGTATCGAGCTCCATGAGCTGAGCGAAGCCGAAGATCGCATGCAACGGGGTTCGCAGCTCATGGCTCATGGTGGAAAGAAAGTCGGATTTCGCCCGATTTGCCTTATCGGCATCTTCCCGGGCGCGGGTGATCTCGGTGATTTCGGTCCATAGACCGACGGACCCGACCTTGTTGCCGTTCTCGTCCAGCAGCGGCGTGGCATTGTTGATGCAGGGGACGTTGGTGCCGTCCGGCCTTTGCAGGCTGATTTCGTAGCTGCCGCGTTTGCCGGCTTTTCGGGCTTCGATCTCGCGCAAGAAGACTTGGTGGTTCTCTTCGTCGACGAAGTCGAAAATCGACCGGCCGATGATCTGCTTCTCGGCACGGCCCAGTATGGCGCACATGGCGGGATTAACCTCGACTGTGTTGGTGTCGTTGTCGATCCGCCAAAAACCTTCATGGGTGGTGTTCAGAAGGTTTTCCATCATGTGCTGGCTGGCCGTGAGTTCCCCAAGCGTGCGGTTCAGCTCTTCTGTTCGGGTTTGAACCCGGCCTTCCAGCTCCAGCTTGATCTTCGACAGTTCCTCCTCGGTTTGCTGCAGCTTGGTAATGTCCAAGCCGACCGTGCCGATGCCGGTGACGTTGCCACCGTCATCCAAGACCGGGAACTTGCTGATCAGATAGGTGTTGTCGCCCAGCCGGACAGGATAGGCCTCGTCGGCGCTGAAGGGGCGTCGCGTGTCGATAATCTTGCGATCGGCCTTGTTGGTTTGGGCAATGATGTCGGGCGTATAGATCTCATCGACCGTCTTTCCAATAAATGCGGACGACGAGGTGTTGAACGCCTTTGAAAAGGAAGGGCTGACGAACCGGTAACGACCGTCGAGTTCCTTGAAGGAGAGAGAGATCGGGGCGTGCTCTATCAAGGCATCGATCAGGGCGCCCTGCAGCTTGCTTTCCCGTTCCGCATTTTCGAGAGCCTGTGTCGTGCGCAGGGAATCCAGCTTTGCGCTGCAAATCGCCGCGACCGTGGTCAGGTTCTTGAGATGCTCCTCTCCGAAATAGGCCTTATCGGGGTGCTCGCAGTCTATGACGCCGAAAAGAACGTCGTTGGCGATCAATGGCACGCAGATCTCCGAGAGCGCCGGTTCCAAATCCGGAATGTAGCGTTCGTCGAGGGACAAGTCGTCGACGATGATCGGTGCTTTCTTGGCGGCGGCATTGCCTGTGATGCCTTCGCCCACGGGAATGATCAGTGCATTGGCGATCTCCCGACGTTGCGGATTCTTGGCGCCGATTGCCGCCGTCTGCCGCAGCACGTTGTGCTCCGCATCCAGCAGGTACACCACACAATCCTCGAAACCGAGATTCGCGACGACTTCCTTGGCGACAAACCATGCGATGTCGTCCGGGTCCTGGAAGGTAAACAGATCGATGGCCAGACGGTTCAGCACGGACAGCGTTTCGATCTCGCCTCCGGCTTGATTGAGAACAGGTTCTTCGACCCGTGTTGATTTGACCGTCATAAACGAACCACCCGTACCCGCCCCAGGATTGCGGCAGCGGCTTTCGCGGACCATCCGTGCGATGGCGGGTCCGGTGCGCGCCGCCGCCAGGATGGCACAGTGTACATCCCGTCAACTATGGCACTTCCTGCGTCTGGCTGAAAACCAGGTTGTATTGCGACCGCAGCATACAGCGGTAGATGTTGATGAAACCCTAACCGACCCGGCGCGGCCCATAAGAGAACGGGACTGCGGGGTGTCCCGCCGGTTAAGTCATTGGAATTCCGAGAAAAGTAGCGTTCTTGGCGGTCAGCGTCGCCAATCCGCGTCGGGATCCAGCGGGTAGCTGGGGCGCGGGACATTCTCCATCGGCCACCGTTCCAAGACCGGACTGGTCAGGCCGCCCGTGTCGACCTCCTTGACCTGCGCGGGGGGAAACCAGGAGGCGAATCCGGCGCGGAAATGACCCCGTGACTTGACGACCACCGTGTGTGCCTTTCCGATGTCCAACTGCAGCATGTGGAAAAAGACCGGGTCCGCGGTCTGTCGCCGGTCGGAGATGACCACCACAACGATGCCATCCAAACGCAGCGCCGCCGTCCGGCCCAACACCATCCTGCGCCCGGCGGTCATGCCCTGTTCGCCAACGACGTTCCCGTCCCCCAGCGACAGAACCTCTGCGTCGGCGGCAAACGGGCAATCCCAGCGTTCCCAGGATGTATCGCGCCGGGATCGGTTGAACCGGGCCGTGAAGCGCGCGCCTTCTCCCAGCGCGTGCGCTTCATCGGCAAGCGCGGGGTCGTGGAAAGAGCCGTACAGGACGCCTGCCGCGCTTGCCGCATGCAGCGCCGACAAAAGCTCGGTCGTGCGGCCGGAGCCGCCGCCGCCGGGATTGTCGCCGGCGTCGGAGAAAATCACGGGCGGTCGTTCGGTGTCCCCGGCCATCGCGACAGCCTCGCCGATCGGCATCAATTCGCGACGGAACCCTGCCCGGCGGACCCAGGCGAACTCGGCTATCTCTTCTGCCAGGTCTTGCGCGACGGTGGGGTCTCTCCGGGCGGTTACGACGACGGAGAGACCGCAATCGGGCGTATCCGAAAAAATGAAGCCGCCGAAGACCGACACGTTGAGCACGGCGGCGCCCAGTTCCGCCTGCCGCCGCTGGCCATGGTCGATCGCCGTGCCGTAGGGGCTTTCGGCGGTCAGCAACGTGACCGAAGCAGGCGCGATCGGCGGCTTGACCATGGCGGACGCGGGACGTTCGCCGGTCGCCAGGATGCGCCGCAGGGAGAACGCGGCTTCTTCGCCGCGCTCTATCATGTCGACATGAGGGTTGGTCCGGTACCCGATGATCAGGTCCGTGGCGTCGACCATGCGCTGCGAGAGGTTTGCATGGAGGTCGAGGGTCATTACCAGGATTGGGGTCGCGCCGACGATCCGCCGGATGCGATCGACCATTTCGCCGTCGGGATCGTCAAGATGGGCTGCAACCATAGCGCCGTGATTGCATATGTAGACGGCATCCAACGGTCCCGCATCGCGCAGCGCGGCTTCCATGCGCGCCAAGGCCGTCTCGAACACGGTTTCCTCCACCGGACCGGCGGGATGGCTGGCGGCCAGCAGACAGGGAAGCGGATGCCACGGACCGGTTGCATCCATGGCGCGCACAAAACTGGAAAACTCCGCCGCAAGGGCAGGGGTGGGGGATCGTGCCTCATCCATCAGTGCGGAGCCTTCAAGCCAGGTAAGCGAGCGGAAGTCTTTTTCGCCCGCCGGCTTGGCGAACCGGTTGGATTCGAGGATCATCCCCAGCAACGCAACCCGGGGTTCCATGTCTAGGCGTTTCTCCTTGATATGCGGATCGGAATGATAAGCGAGGCAGACCGGAATGACGACAATGGATATCCCAAACGACTACGCCGTGGAACTGTCGCCGCCGGATATCTCTGCCTACCGGGACGGAAACGCCGGCATTCCCTATGTCTGGACGTTCGACAGCGGCAAGCCCGGTCCGCATGCGATGGTCTCGGCCGTGGTCCACGGGAACGAACTGTGCGGGGCCATCGCGCTCGACTGGCTTCTGGCGTCCGACTTTCGCCCTAGCGGGGGCAAGGTCTCGCTGGGTTTCATGAATATCGCCGCTTTCGAAGCGTTCGATCCGTCAAACCCGAACGCGTCGCGCTGGGCGGAAGAGGACTTTAACCGGGTCTGGGCGGAAGGCGTGCTGAACGGCGAACGGGATAGTATCGAGTTGCGCCGCGCCCGACAGGTCCGGCCGCATCTCGACACGGTGGACTACCTGCTCGACATCCATTCCATGCAGCATAAGGCGCCGCCTCTGATGATGAGCGGCAATCACCGCAAGGGGCGGGACCTCGCCGCCATGGTCGGCGTGCCCGAGCGCGTGGTGGCGGATGCCGGACACGCGGCGGGTAAGCGCATGCGCGACTACAGCCGGTTCGACGATCCGTCCGCGGCCGCCGCCGCGCTTCTGATCGAATGCGGCCAGCATTGGGAGGCGGAAACCGTACCGCTGGCGAAATTGGCCACGGCCCGATTCCTCGTGGGGTTGGGCGTGGCCGACCCCGATTTGTTGGCGGAGTTGGGGGCGCCGGACGGCGAGCAGCAGTACTTCCGGGTTACCGACGTGGTGACCATCGAGACCGATGAATTTGAATTCGCTCAACAGTTCACCGGCGGCGAGATCCTGCCCAAGGCAGGAACTCCCCTGGGAACGGACGGTGAAAAGAGCATCGTGACGCCTTATGAAGACTGCATGCTGGTCATGCCGACAAAACGGCTTTGGAAGGGGCAAACGGCGGTTCGTCTGGCGCGGCGCGAGGTGTGAGCGGGTCTTCGTGACTCTGCCGGCTAGCGAAAGCTGCCGCCGCGCGCGCCGTGACCGCCATCGACATTGATCACGATACCGCTGAGGTAGGATGCTCTGTCTGACGCGGCGAAGGCCACGACATCCGCTACTTCCGGAACCGTGGCGGCGCGGGACAAGGGAAGTCCGGCCAGGTAACTCTGCCAATTGTCTTCGTTGCCGGTATCCGCCTTGGCGCGGGCTTTCAGCAGGCCGACCAGCCTGTCGGTAGCGACCGCCCCGGGACTAACGGCCAGGACACGAACGCCGTCTTCGATACTGCGGCTGCCGAGCGCCTTCGTGAAGGCGTTGAGCGAGGCGTTCCCGGCCGTCCCGGCGATATAGTCGAAGTCCGTCTTGTCGGCGGCAAGGCCTGTCACGTTGACGATGACGCCGCCGCCGTTCGCCTTCATCGCGGCGAAGGTTGCGCGGGCCATGTTGATATAACCGAAGACTTTCAGATCCCAGGCGGTGCGCCATGTCTCCTCGTCCACGGTTTCCAGATTGCCGCCCGGAATCGCCCCGGCATTGTTCACCAGGATGTCGGGGATGCCCGCGGCCTCAAGCAATGAAGCGGAGGCCCCGCTGACGGAAAGGTCGAGCGCGTGCGCGGTCGCCTCATGCCCGTCGGCTTGCAGGGAGGCCACCGCCGTATCGAGCGTGGCGGGATCCCGGGCGGCCAAGTGCACCCGCGCGCCTTCCCGCGCCAACGCTTGCGCCACGCCCAGGCCTATCCCTTTCGAACCGCCGGTGATCAGGGCCGTCCGGCCCGCCAGGCCGAGGTCCAAGGCTATTCCGCCGCCTGCGCCGAGTCGGGCGCATCCACGATCGTGGTCTTGAAGTCCGCCGGGGAGACGATTTCCAACACCTCAAAATCTTCCGAACAGGCGATTTCCCGATGCGGGATACGGGGTTTCTGCAGAATGGCGTCGCCTTTACGGATGGTCCGCTGGCCCTGGCCCTCATATTCAAATGTCGCCCAGCCGTTCAGCACATACACCATCTGAAAGTCGCACTCATGGATGTGCCACTGTTGAACTTCGTCGGCGGTTTTTCGGCCGTTGTGGCGGATTACATGGGCGACATAGTCGCCTTTTGTCGCCGCTTCGACACCCAGATCACGATATTCGAAGATCTCACGCAGGCCCGGCGCCCAATCGGCTTCCGATGCTTGACTGTGTCCAAAATCCCAATGGGTCCGGTCTTCCATGCTTCCCTCCCGTATCGATGGCTATGTGCCGCCTCTCCGTTTGGGCGGCTCTACGCTCTATTCAACACGGGAACGGTGCGGCCATCAACGCTAACCCGGTGGGCCGGTCTCCGATCCGTCAGGAAAGCAGGTTAGAACCGCAGGCTTTCAGGATCGAGAGAATGGCCTCCGCCGTGCCGAAACCGGCCCAGCGCGTCTCTACATACAGGCCGCCCGTCGTCGCGGCGTAGCCCCGCATGATGGAGGCGGCTTCCTCGTCCGGCGTATCGTCGAGGCCGCTTGTCGGAACGATGATGGCGGAAATGCGAATGTCTTTGTTCAACGCCTGGGAGGCGTAGTCTAGGGCGCGCCGGTCGTCGACACCGGGGACGAAATGATCGTCGAACCCGCCGGGTTTGTTGTCGGTGATCAGCACGATGATCCGGCTGTGCCCGCGCCAGTCGCCCGTGAAGGCGCCGGATTGAGAACGGCCTTCCGGGCCGAGACCGTTGATCGCCGTATTCAGGGCCTCGTCAGACGCTTCCGGACCGCCGTCGCCGCCCCGCGCGCGCAGACCTCGGATTGCCTTGCGGACCTGCTCCGCCTTGCTTGCCGGGTCGGGATCGTCGTTGAGGTCTTCCAGTACACGCACACTGTCGTCGAAGGCGATCAAGCCCAGCCGGTACTCGCCGACCGAGACGGTTTCGAGGAGATCGATGATGGTCTGCGCTTCGCGCTTCATCTCGCCGATCGCCGTTGCCAGGCTAAAGGTGGTATCGATCAGGATCACCAGATCGACACTGCCGCACAAGACAGGGTCGTTGTTCCGGTCCTGAGCTATCGCCGTCGCGCCGGACCCGAACAGCGCGGCCCACAGGAACGCCAGAAAGAGTGTCGTGCGGATGTGCATGCCCTTATGGCGTCAGAACATATCCGCGGGCAGGGTCATGACCGTGCGGTGCCCGGTGGTGATCGGCGCCAGTATCCCCGCCGTCTGCGGAAGGATCTGCTCGGCATAGAATTGCGCAACAGAGATCTTGGCGTCGTAAAAAGGCCCGGCGCCGTTCGCGCCGTCAGCCAGTTTCTCGCTGGCCGTCTTGGCGACGCGGGCCATCATCGCACCGCCCGCGGTGATGCCGAAAAGTTTCAGGTAATGGGCGGACCCGGCATGCGCCGCCTCCGGGTTCTCCGCGCCTTCGGTCAACATCCACTCTGTCGCTTGCTCCAGCACGTCGACCGCGGCGGCCAGATTCTTGCGGATCGACTGCACGGCCTCGGTTTCGATGGTGGCGAGACCGTTCACGACGGAATGCAACTCATCGATATATTCGTGCGCCGCTTCGCCCCCGTCGCGCAGAAGCTTGCGCCCGATCAGGTCCGCCGCCTGGATGCCGTTGGTGCCTTCGTAGATCGGCAGAATGCGGGAGTCCCGCAGGTGCTGGGCCGCGCCGGTTTCCTCGACGAAGCCCATGCCGCCGTGAACCTGAACGCCCAGCGAGGCCATCTCGACCCCCATGTCCGTGCACCAGCCCTTGATCACCGGGGTGAGCAGATTGACCCGGCGCTCGGCCCACTTGCGCCAGGCTTCGTCCGTATGACGGTCGCTGATATCCAGCGCCGTCATGGTGTCCAAAATCAGAGCGCGCATGGCTTCGGTATGCGCCCGCATGGTCAACAGCATGCGCCGGACGTCGGCGTGATCGATGATGGCCGAGGCGCCGTTGGCCGCCTTCGCGGCCTTGCCCTGCTTGCGGTCCTTGGCGTAGGCGCTGGCCTGCTGGTAGGCGCGTTCGGCAATCGCCAAACCCTGCAGCCCGACGGCGAGGCGGGCGTTGTTCATCATGGTGAACATGCATTCAAGGCCGCGGTTTTCCTGACCGACGAGATAGCCGATGGCCCCTTCATTGTCGCCATAGGCCATGACACAGGTGGGGCTGGCATTGATGCCGAGCTTATGCTCGATCGAGACGCAGCGCAGGTCGTTCCGGGCCCCAAGGGAGCCGTCCTCGTTGACCAGGAATTTCGGCACCAGGAACAGCGAAATGCCCCGCGTGCCTTCCGGCGCGTCCGGCAGACGGGCCAGGACAAGATGGACGATGTTGTCCGTCATGTCGTGTTCGCCGTAGGTGATGTAGATCTTTTGGCCCCGGATCCGGTAGCGGTCGCCGTCGCGTTCCGCCTTGCTCTTGATCAGGCTGAGGTCGGAGCCGGCCTGCGGTTCGGTCAGGTTCATCGTGCCCGACCACTCGCCGCTGATCATCTTCTCCAGATAGAGCCGCTTCTGCTCTTCCGTCCCGTGAACGGTGATGGCATCGACTGCGCCTTGGTTCAGCAGCGGACACAGCGTCCAGGCCATGTTGGCGGAGTTGAACATTTCCTGGATCGCGGTCGCGACCGTCCAGGGCAGGCCCTGTCCACCGTAATCCGGTTCGAAGGGGACGGAATTCCAGCCGCCGTCGACATAATGCTTATAGGCTTCTTTCCAGCCTTTCGCCGTCCGCACGACCCCGTTTTCCAGCGTGGCGCCTTCCAGATTGCCCGAATAGTTGATTGGGGCGAGCACATCCCGGGCCAGCTTGTTGGCCTCTTCCAAGACCTGATTGACCAGATCGGCGCTCGTGTCCTCGCAGCCCGGCAGCGATTGAAGCTGATTGATCAGTCCGAGATCCTCGAACAGGAACTGCATATCGCGCGTCGGCGCGGAATAGGGAATCATGTCGGCTCGCTCCGGTGATGGGTTGAGTGCGCCCCTGCATTCTCATGCAAGACGCTTTGTTTTCCTACGTGTCTAGCACCTTGCCGGGGTTCATCAACCCCTTTGGATCGAGGGCGGATTTCACCGCCTTCATAAGGTTCAACTCCAGGCCTGTCTTATAGCGTTTCAACTCGTCGCGTTTGAGTTGCCCGATCCCATGCTCCGCGCTGATCGACCCGTTCAGACCGTGCGTGATGCCATGGACGATATCGTGAATTTCCTCGGCCATGGTCATGAAGGCGGCCGGCTCCATCCCGTCGGGCTGCGTGATGTTGTAGTGGATGTTGCCGTCCCCGACATGACCGAACGGGTAGGGGCGGATGCCCGGCATATGGTCGATCAGCGCCTGGTTCGAGGTGCGGATGAATTCCGGCACCTTGCTGACCGGTACCGAGACGTCGTGCTTGATCGACGCTCCCTCATAGGCCTGCGCTTCGACGATCGCTTCGCGGAGGAACCACAGGTCGGCCCGTTGCTGTTCCGACTGGGCGAGCACCGCGTCCACCACGACGCCGTCCTCGAAAGCGCTTTCCAGCATGGCTTCCAACGCGCTCTGCATTGCATGGCCCGACTCAAGCCCGGAGAATTCCATCAACACCGTCCAGTCGTAGGAAGCGTCCAGGGCCGGCCTCGCGGTGTCGATATGTTTGTACGCGAAATCCAGCGTGATCCCGGCGAGCAGTTCGAAGCTGCTCAACGCATCGCCGCTCGCTTCCCGCGCTCGGGCCAGTAGTTCAAGACAGGCGTCCAGATCGCGCAGGGCGCACAAAGCAGTGGCACGTTCCTTGGGCAGGGGAAACAGTTTCAGAACGGCCGCGGTGATCACGCCCAGCGTGCCTTCCGAGCCGATATAGAGGTGTTTGAGGTCGTAGCCGGTATTGTCTTTGCGGAGCTGCCGCAGACCATTCCAGATCTCACCGGTCGGGAGCACGACTTCCAGCCCCAGGACGAGGTCCCGCGTGTTGCCATAGCGCAGCACATTGATTCCGCCGGCGTTGGACGCGATGTTGCCACCGATCATGCAGGAGCCCTCCGCACCGAGGCTCAAGGGGAACAGGCGATCCTGCTCCGCGGCGCGGTCCTGCACGTCCTTGAGGACGCAGCCGGCTTCGACCGTCATCGTGTAATCCGTCGGGTCGATGTCGCGCACCCGGTTCATCCGCGACAGGCTGAGGAGTACCTGCGAGCCGCTTTCGTCCGGAGTCGCCGAGCCGACACGGCTGGTGTTGCCGCCCTGCGGAACGATGCGCAAGCCTGCCTCGTTACAAATCCTGACGACGGCGGCTGTCTCTTCGGTCGTCTCGGGCCGGGCGAGCAGGGCGCAGGCGCCATGGTAATAGCCGCGCGTGTCGACCAGCAGCGGCGCCAGCGTATCGGGCTCCTGTGACCAGCCCTTGTCTCCGAGGACTGTTTTGATTTCTTCGATTGCCTGCCGCTGGGCATCATTGCCAGCCGGGCCGCCGCTTCCGTCGGGCGCCATGGTCTATATCTCTTCTTAAGGGTTGGCGTGGATTTTCGAGCATAGCGCGCCGTACCGGGTTTGGCGAGGCGGCGCGGCCATCCGCCACGCTTAGGCGTGCGCCTGTGCTCTCTTCGTGCCGATCTGGATCAGCACGACCTCCAGCCGCCTTCGGTCGCGTTTGTCGTCCTGGATCCATTTGACCAGCGGCTTGAAGGCCGGCTTGCCCCAGAACTGGCTGACGCAGCCGTAGATTTCCTGATCGAAGCGCAGCTCGCTTAGGCATTCGATCCAGCGCATGAAGGTTTCCAAGCGCTGCTGGAAAACTTGATCGGAAACCTCGGGCGCCGCGAGGTCCTCTGCCAACTGGCGGGCCATTTGGTGAGGGCGCCGGCTCAGTTCCGCGACCACGAGCGGATGCGCTTGCCCGATGCCTTCGCGGGTGGAAGCGGCGCCGAGACAGGTATCGTGCATCTGTTTGAAACTCAGCCGTTCCTTGTCCTCGCCAAGCATGAAGGCGGACAAGAGTGAGAGGTCGAAATGGACTTGATCCAAGTCTGTGTTTAGCCGTTCGATCTGCCGTGTCACATAGGCGGTGTCTTCCGCACCGGTCACCGCATGGCCCAACTCCCGCATGCTGCGGGCGACAATGTCGGTATTCAGCGAGAATACGGTGGCAAGCATGTCGTAGTCGACGGCGCGGGGCAGAAAGTAGCCGGCGGCCTTCGACCTTACGCGGGCTGTTTCCAGGGTCTCGACCATCGTCAGCCAATCGTTCTCCGCGACCGCTTCCGCGGTGGAGGTCGTGCCGGCCCGTTTTTGTGTTTTCGCCTTTGTCTGCCCCGGCGCCGGGGCATTTCGAAAGGCGCTTTGCGCCGATGCAAAGGCCGTCTGCAGTGCTTTGCGTATCTCCTCGTCGTGCTCCTGGATGCCCGCCTGGCCGTCGCGCGCCAGGGTGGCGCGAACCGGTTTGTAGAGCTGGTTCTCGACCCGTTTCCGACGCATGCAGGTTCGCGCCACGGCCGTGGCGATTTCACGGAACGACTCCTGGAACTGCAGGCTGAACGCAAAGAGAGGCGGAATAGTATCGTCCCGGAGAGGCGTATCCCGACGCGGATTCTTGCGGTCTTCGCCGGTGAGAAAACGCAGAACATCGCCCATCAGTTCGCGGGCGCGGTTCAAGACGGCTTGTTCCTCCGCAGCGAAAGTGTAGTCGTCGAGCGGCGCACTTTCCGCGCCTGGTGGATGGGCGCCATCCGCCGGATTTTCGTAGAGACGGGGCAGAACCTCCTCCGCCAGCGCGGTGGCCAAGGCGACGCGGCCTGGATGTTTGGCCTTCTTCATCTGCTGCAAAAAGGCCAACAGATTGGCGATTTCCCGCCGTGCCGACGGCAGGTCTTCCGTCGCCTCGATGCCGGCGCTCAGCGCGCGGACGACATCCCGGACCGATCCCTCGACGTCCGATACGGAACTGTTCTGCGTGAGCTCCGCGAAACGGCTTAATGCAACATTCAATAACACTAACTAAACTCGCCTACGCGCAATGGTGGCAGTGTGTAGGGCAAAGGCCGACCGTCCGTCAATGACGACGTGCTTGGATCGTGCTGACTTTGGTTCTGTGCGTCAGGCGCGGCCGGGCACGGTCCGCGGGCCCTGCGCCCCGGCGAAGCGCAGGATCATGTAGCCGATTGTGCCCGCAGCGATGGAGCCGGTCAGTACGCCGAGTCGGACCGTGGTGGCGAAGGACGGATCCTCGAACGCCAGGGTGCCGATAAACAGACTCATCGTGAAGCCGATACCGCACAGACAGGCGACGCCGAAGATCTGCACCCAGTCGGCACCGTCGGGCTTTTTCGCCAAGCCGGATATGACCGTCAGCCAGACACCCAGGAAGATTCCCACCATCTTGCCGATCAGCAGGCCGGCGATGATACCCAGCGATACCGGTTCCGCGAAACTCTCTAGCCCGATCCCCGAGAAGGAGACGCCCGCGTTCGCGAAGCCGAAGACCGGCAGGATGATAAAGGCCACCCAGGGATGCAGACTGTGCTCCAGGTGCAGCAGCAGGGAATGACCGTCCTCGTCCTTCGTCTTCAGAGGAATGGTCAGGGCCAGGACAACCCCCGCAAGGGTGGCGTGGACGCCTGATTTCAGCACGCAGACCCACATGAACACACCGACCACCACATAGGCCGCCAGCTTGTTGACCCCGAACCGGTTCAGCGCGATCAGCGCCAGCAAGCCGGCGCCGGCCAGAGAGAGCGACACCACGGAGAGGTTCTCCGTGTAGAACAGGGCGATGATGATGATCGCGCCCAGATCGTCGATGATCGCGACGGCGGTCAGGAACACCTTCAGGGAAAGCGGCGCGCGCGATCCCAACAGCGCAAGAATCCCCAGAGCGAACGCAATGTCCGTCGCGGCCGGGATGGCCCAGCCGCGAATGGCGACGGGATCGCCCCAGTTGATGAAGGCGTAAATCGCGGCCGGCATTGCCATGCCGCCGACCGCCGCGACAAAGGGAAGAAGCGCCTGATCGCGCGACGACAGTTCGCCCTGCAGGAACTCGCGCTTGATCTCCAGCCCAACCAGCAGGAAGAAAACCGCCATCATCCCGTCGTTGATCCAGAGCAGCAGGGGTTTCGCGATTTCCAGCGCGCCGACCTGCACCGCAACCGGCACGTTGAGGAATGCGTCATACAAGGGGCTGAGGCCCGAATTGGCGATGATCAAGGCCAAGACCGCCGCCGCCATCAGAATGATGCCGCCGGACGCCTCGTATTTCAGAAATTCCTTAATTCTCGACAGGGCCATTGCAGTGCTCGTTTTTTCAAGGTGTAACGGTGTACTGATCGTTCGTGCGAGTGTATCGGCCTTCTGTTGGAAGGCAAGGTTATTGGGGGCTGCCGCGCGGTGCCGCGGCCCGGCGCAGCCGGTCGTTTATGGCGCGGCCGAGGCCGGTTTCCGGAATTGGCGCGACGGCGATGGCCGCCACGCCGCCATCGTCCAGGTCATGCAGGTGCGCGAACAGGTTGGCTGCCGCTTCGCGCAGATCTCCGCGCGCGCTGAGGTTCAAGGCGCCGGCCGGGCCGTCGGAGCCAAACGCCAGAAAGACCTCGCCCTCGCGCGGGGCGCTGGCGTTCAGCCGGACCGCTGCATCCGGCGCGTAGTGGCTGCGCATCAACCCCGGGCTCTTCAACGCTTCACGATCTTCGGCGATCCCCGTACTCGGCTGCACTGGCTGCCCGAGACAGTCCGACAGGTCTTCGGCCGGCACGCCCCCGGGCCGCAGCAGCACCGGGGCCTCGCCGGTCAGGTCGACGATGGTCGATTCCAGGCCGACCGGGCAGGGGCCGCCGTCCAGGATGAGATCGACCGCATCTCCCAGCGAGGTCGCGACATGCCGCGCGGTGGTCGGTGAAATCGAACCGGAACGGTTGGCGCTTGGCGCTGCGACCGGGCACCTGCCGCGCTCCAGCAAGCGCTGTGCCCGCGGATCGCCCGGCACCCGCACCGCAGCCGAGGGCAGGCCGGCGCTGACCAGGGCGGACAGGCCGCCGCCCGGCGCCATGGGCAAAACCATGGTTAGGGCGCCCGGCCAGAAACGGGCGGCCAGGACCTGGGCCCAATCGTTGGCGATAACCCGTTCCCAAGCTTCATTTTCAGTGGGAAAATGAACGATCAAGGGATTGAAAGAAGGACGTTTCTTCGCCTCGAAGATTTTCGCAACGGCCGTATCGTTTGTGGCGTCCGCGCCCAGCCCGTAGACCGTCTCGGTGGGGAACGCGACCAGCCCGCCGGCGCGCAGGATGGCGGCGGCTTCGTCGAGCGCTTCGTCGTCGATTGTAAGGACCTTGACCATGGGACCGGGGTTATGCGCAGAGGGCGTCCTGCTGCGCAAGCGCGGTGCATGCTTGTTCTGTCCGTTTCGCAAGTGCAAAAATGCGCGAATCGCAGACTATTTCTGATGTTCCGGGTCCGACAAAAGCCGAGGAGAGGGAGATGGCACAGGTTTTTACCGTAGCGCAGCAAAAAGGCGGGGCCGGTAAGTCCACCTTGGCCGCTCACTTGGCGGTTGCATGGTTGCGGTCGCGGAAATCGGTGGCCTTGGTCGATATCGACCCGCAAGGCAGCCTAACGCGTTGGTTCGAAGTGCGCGGTTCGACCCTGGGGGAAGAGGCCGCGAAGCTGACCTTCGCCGATGTGACCGGCTGGCGGACCCAGCGCACGGTGGAAGACTTGGCCAAGTCTCATGACGTGGTGGTGATCGACAGCCCGCCGCATGCCGAGACCGAGGCGAAAATCGCCATTCGCGCGGCGGATCTGGTGGTTGTGCCCAGCCAGCCCAGTCCGCTGGATGTCTGGGCCACCATGCCCACGCTCGAATTGGCGGAAAAGGAAAAGACCCCGGTTACCATCGTGCTGAACCGCGTGCCGCCCCGGGCCAGTCTGACGGCGCGGATGGTGACCAAACTGGGCGACTACAAAGTGTCTGTGGCGAAATCTCCGGTCGGCAACCGGGTCGCCTTCGCGGACTCCATGGCGTCCGGCCTGACCGCGCTCGAAACCCGTCCCTCGAGCACTGCGGCGGTGGAAATCCGCGCGCTCGCCAAGGAACTCGCCGGAAAGGTCTGACCCGATTATGCACACCCGTTACTTCGACGAGCTGGCCGTTGGCGACCGGTTCCAAACCCGTGCGATCACGATTAGCGAAGGCATGATCCTGGATTTTGCGCTGACCTACGATCCGCAGCATATGCATACCGACAAGGTCAAGGCCGAAGCGGGCCAGTTCGGGGGGCTGATCGCCAGCGGCTTTCAGACCATGGCCCTGTCTTTCCGAATGTTCTACGACCTGGGAATCGTGACGGAGAGCAACATCATCGGGCCTGGCATGGACGTTTTGCGCTGGACCGCGCCCGTTTACGCGGGCGATACGATCCACGCGGTCTGGGAGGTCTTGGAACTGACGCCGTCGCGCAGCAAGCCCGACCGGGGCACGGTGCGTTGGCGGAACACGACCTACAACCAGAATGGCGTCGAAGTCATGACCTACGAACCGATCATGATCTTGCGCCGGTCCGCCGAGAATTCGGCGTAATCCTTTAAGATTCCTTCCATTTTTTATTTTCGTGCTAGAGTCGTCATCTTGCTGGGTGGGGACTTCGCATGCTCGTTGATCTGATGGGCTTCCAAATGTTGGTCGTCTTCGCGATCATCATCGCCGCCCTGATCCTGTATGCGACCGAGAAAATTCCGCTCGAACTGACGTCTTTCTCCACTGTCTGCGTCCTTCTGGTTTTCTTTCACTACGCCCCCGTTCCCGGCCCGGACGGTAAGAACCTGCTGTCGCCGGCCATTGTGTTGAGCGGATTTGCCAGCCCTGCGCTGCTAACGGTCCTGGCGTTGCTGGTACTGGGAGAGGGGCTGTCCCGGACCGGCGTTCTCGACCGTGTTGCGCTGCTTGTGCACCGGGCGGCGCGTGGCAATCTGGCGCTGTCCCTGATCGTTGCGCTGGTGGTCGTCTGCGTGGTCAGCGCGCTGCTCAATAACATCCCCGTGGTGGTTATCTTCGTGCCGATCATGCAAGCGTTGGCGGCTCAGTCCGGACGGGCGGCCAGCCGGTACATGATGCCGCTCAGCTATGCGGCGATCCTCGGCGGCATGACCACCCTGATCGGATCCTCGACCAACCTTCTGGTCTCGAACGCCTTGGTCGATCTTGGCGAACCCGAATTCGGGTTCTTCTCCTTCACGGTCCCCGGCCTGGTCGTTGCCGGAGCGGGTATGCTTTACGTGCTGTTCCTCGCACCCCGGCTGCTGCCGGACAAAGTCGGATCGGACGGGACCGGTGAGATGGCCCAGAAGCAATTCCGCTCGGACATGACCCTGGAGCCGGGCTCGCCCTTCATCGGCATGGAACCGGTCAGCGGCTTTTTCCCGGCCTTCAAGGACGTGACGTTGCTGGCGATCCGGCGCGGCAAAGAGGTCATGCTGCCGCCGTTCGACGATGTCGCTCTTTCCGCCGGAGACGTCCTATCCATCGCGGCGACCCGGGAGGCCTTGCGGAACACCGTGAAAGACGATTTGTCGATGCTGCATCCGCGGCTCGACTCCGAGCCGGATGCCGATCCTGAGGCGCCGCAGCGTTGGATCGGCAGCGGTCAGTCGATGGCCGAAATCATGGTCAAGCCGGAAAGTCGTCTGGCGGGCCGGACCCTGAGTCAGATCGGGTTTCGTTATCTCCATCACTGTATCGTCGTCGGCTTGGAGCGCCGAAGCCGCATGCAGCGGCGCAAAGTCACCGACATTCCGCTTGAAGCGGGGGACATCCTGCTGATCCAGGGACGCCGGGCGGACATCCTGGCACTGCGGGGAGATCGCGACGTCATCCTGATGGAATGGTCCGCCGCCGCTGTCTCCGAAGCCAAGCACGCCAAACGCGCGACGGCGATCTTTCTGGGCGTTGTCGCCTGCGCGGCGTCGGGTGTTCTGCCGACCGAAATCGCAGCCCTGGGCGGCGCGGCCGTCATGGTTTTGTCGGGCGCGTTGAGTCTGGACGACGCGGTCAAGGCGCTGGACGCCAAGGTGGTTTTCCTGATTGCGGCGGCCCTGTCGCTTGGGGCGGCGATGCAGGCCACCGGCGGGGCGGCCTTTCTTGCCAACACCATGCTCGCGGCGCTGGGCGACGCCAGTCCGGTGACGGTGTTGAGTGTCTTCTTCCTGCTGGTTGCCGCCCTGGCGAACGTTCTGTCGACCAAGGCGACCGCCGTGCTGTTCACCCCGATCGGTGTTGGGATCGCCCGGGAGATGGGCGTTTCGCCGGAAGCTTTCGCCGTTGCCGTTGTCTTCGCGGCGAACTGCAGCTTCGCCAGCCCGGTCGGATATCAGACGAACCTGTTGGTCATGGCGCCCGGCGGATACCGTTTCGTGGATTTCGTAAAGGCGGGCATTCCGCTGATGTTGATCTGTTGGGCGGCGTTCTCCATGTTCGCACCCTGGTATTACGGGCTCTAGGGCGAACCGGCCTGCCGCCCGCCACACGGACAAATACAGAACAGACACCCATGGATATTGAAACGGTCAAACGCTGGTACTGGATCCGGCGCTTCGCCAATAAGCTGAGACACCGTCCGAAGGAAAAGCCGGAAAAGCTGGCGGCTGTTCTGAAAGATCACCGGATCGATCTTGTCCTGGATGTCGGGGCGAATGTCGGACAGACCGGTCAGATCCTGCGGGAAATCGGCTATCGCGGCCGGATCGTCTCCTTTGAGCCGCTGCCCAGCGCCCATGAAAAGCTTGAGGAGCGGGCGCGCGACGATTCGAAATGGACGGTAGCGCCGCGCACCGCGATCGGGGACGAGCCGGGCACCGCGATCATTCATGAAAGCGAGGCCAGCGACGTATCCAGTCTGATGGACGCCAACGCCGACATGTACAAAGCCTTCAAACGGACCAATGTCGTGGGCGATGTGGAGACGCCGGTCAACACGCTCGATGCGATCTATGACAGCTATGCTACCGATAAGGACCGGGTCTACCTGAAAGTCGACACGCAGGGATTTGAAAAGAAGGTCCTGCTGGGCGCGCAAGAAACGCTTTCGAAGATCACGGGTCTGCAGGTCGAGCTCTCGCTGCTGCCGTTGTATGACGGAGAGCCGTCGTATCTCGAGGTGCTGGAGATGATTCACGCGGCCGGCTTCGTGCCGTTCATGATGACGGAGACCAACTTTTCGGCGGACCTGAGGCGTCAATTGCAGATCGATGCGGTTTGTTTCCGTCCGTAACGGCTTTTCGCCGCGGCCGGGGGTCGGAAAAGTTGTCGTAAAACGGTGCCTACTAACGATTTCGCGCCATCGGCCTGTTGACCGTTAACGCCGCATTCGTATAGTCCGCCGCGTGCCCGCCACTGCACTGCAGCATTCCCAGGCGGGGCGTCTTAAGATCTTTGCAAAGGACATCATTGTGACAAGCGCCCCAGTGAAGCCGGCGCAACGCCCGGTTCGCCCCCATTTCTCTTCCGGACCCTGCGCGAAGCGCCCGGGATGGACGCCTGCCGTCCTGGAAGACGCGTTGTTGGGCCGGTCTCACCGTTCCGGGCCGGGCAAGGCGCGCCTGAAAGAGGTGCTGGACCGGTCGCGAACGCTCTTGAACCTGCCGGAAGATTACCGGATCGCCATCGTACCCGCTTCCGATACCGGGTCCGTGGAGATGGCCATGTGGTCGCTGCTGGGAGAGCGCCCTGTCGATATGCTGGCTTGGGAAAGCTTTGGGCGGACGTGGGTTACCGATGTCGCCAAGCAGCTGAAGCTGGCCGATGCGCGGGTCTTGGATGCCGATTACGGCGCGCTTCCCGACTTGTCGCAGGTTCATCCGGACCATGACGTTGTCTTCACCTGGAACGGCACCACCAGCGGCGTGCGGGTACCGGATGCCGATTGGATTGCGGCCGACCGTGGCGGCCTGACGATCTGCGATGCCACATCGGCTGTTTTCGCGATGGAGATCCCCTGGCCGAAAATCGATGTCGCGACCTGGTCATGGCAGAAAGTGCTGGGCGGGGAGGGCGGCCATGGCATGCTCGTTCTGTCGCCGCGCGCGGTCGAACGGCTGGAGAGCTACACCCCGTCCTGGCCGATGCCGAAGATCTTTCGCCTGACCAAGGGCGGCAAATTGATCGACGGCGTTTTTCGCGGCGAGACCATCAACACGCCCTCCATGCTGTGTGTGGAAGACGCGCTCGACAGCCTGAAATGGGCCGACGGGATCGGTGGATTGCCGGCATTGATCGCCCGTTCGGAAGCCAACCTGAGCGCCGTTGCCGAATGGGTCGCCGCCCGCGACTGGATCGACTTTCTGCCCCATCGACCGGAATCCCGCTCTTCGACGTCCATCTGCCTGTCGCTGACCGATGCCTGCGGGCTAGACGGCGACGCCCGGGCCACGGCGCCGAAGCGAATGGCGAAACTGTTGGAAGAGGAAGGCGTGGCGCTCGACATCAACGGTTACCGCGATGCGCCTCCCGGACTGCGCATCTGGGGCGGCGCGACGGTCGATCCCCACGATACGAAAGCCTTGATGCCGTGGCTCGACTGGGCCTTCGAAAGTGTCCGCAGCGCCTGACCGAAACTAAAGACAGGTTGTCAAAGAAAATGCCCAAAGTATTGATTTCCGATAAATTGTCGGAGCGTGCCGTTGCGATCTTCAAAGAGCGCGGCGTGGATGTGGACTATAAGCCAGGCCTGTCGCCCGAAGAATTGAAGGCGATGATCGGCGGGTATGACGGGCTTGCCATCCGGTCTGCGACCAAGGTGACGGAAGAGGTTTTGGAGGCGGCCGGGAACCTGAAAGTCGTCGGGCGCGCCGGGATCGGCGTCGACAATATCGACCGCGCCGCGGCGACCGCGAAAGGTGTCGTCGTGATGAACACGCCGTTCGGCAATTCGATCACCACGGCGGAACACGCCATCGCCATGATGATGGCGCTGGCCCGACAGATCCCGATGGCCAATGCCTCGACCCATGCGGGCAAGTGGGAGAAATCCAAGTTCATGGGGGTCGAGCTGTACGGCAAGGTGCTCGGGCTGATCGGGGCGGGCAACATCGGCTCCATCGTCGCGGACCGGGCGCACGGACTGAAAATGCGCGTGGTCGCTTTCGATCCGTTTCTGTCGGCTGAACGGGCGGACGATCTGGGTGTGGAAAAAGTGGATCTGGACGGACTGTTGGCGCGGGCCGATTTCATCACCATTCACACACCGCTGACCGACAAGACGCGGAACCTGCTGGATGCGGCGGCCTTCGCGAAGTGCAAGCCGGGTGTGCGCGTGGTGAATTGCGCGCGTGGCGGCATCGTCGACGAGGCGGCGTTGCAAGACGCCCTGGATTCCGGCCAGGTGGCCGGCGCGTCGCTTGACGTTTTCACCGAGGAACCGGCCAAGGAAAACCCTTTGTTCGGGCGGGACGACGTGGTCGCGACACCGCATCTGGGCGCGGCAACCGAAGAGGCTCAGGAAAACGTCGCCATCCAGGTCGCCGAACAGATGTCGGACTATTTGCTCACCGGTGCTGTCAGCAACGCGCTGAACATGCCGTCGGTCAGCGCCGAGGATGCGCCGCACCTGAAACCGTACATGAAGCTCGCCGAGCAACTTGGCAGCTTTGCCGGACAGGTCACCGAAACAGGCATCCGCTCGGCGACCATCGAGTTCGAGGGCCATGTCGCCGGTCTGAACACCAAACCCTTGGTTCAAGCAGCGATTGCGGGTCTGCTCAAACCGTTCTCGGATACGGTCAATATGGTCAACGCGCCAGTGATCGCCCGGGATCGCGGGATCGATATCTCGGAAGTGAAGCACGACCGGTCGGGCGATTATCAGACCCTCATCAAGCTGACGGTGGTGACCGAGCGGTTTAACCGGTCTGTCTCAGGGACCCTGTTCGGTGGGGACAAACCACGGATCGTCGACATCAAGGGCATCCAGGTGGAAGCGCCGTTCTCGCGGAGCATGCTGTATATCACCAACGTCGACAAACCTGGTCTGATCGGCGCGTTGGGCACCTTGTTCAGCGAAAAGGGCCTCAATATCGCCAGTTTCCATCTCGGCCGGGTAGAGGCGGGCGGCGATGCGATCGCGCTGGTCGAATTGGACAATGAACTCTCGGACGCGGTGCTGGGCGACATCCGGGCCTTGCCGCTGGTGACGCAAGCCAAACGCCTGGTTTTCTGACACGAAAATTTGCCGTCTCGTGACTTGGTTCGCGCGCCGGGACCGTGTCATACTTCGAGCTGTTCCGGCCGCGGAAGCAGTGCGCCTGCCCGGCGGCCGTTTGCCCTTTGATTACGGACCTGGGAGCACCTCATGACCATGCGCGACAGCCGCGGCGAACCGCTTTCGACAACCGATCCGACCATGGTGACCGCGCTCGAGGCGGCGCATGAGGAATTGCTGCATTACCGCGGCGACCCGGTTGGGATGATCGAAGCAGCCCTCGCGCAGGCACCGGACTTCGTGATGGGGCACATCTTCAAGGCCGCTGTCCTGACACAGGCGATGGAGACGCGGATCTACGGCGACATGCTGGCCTCGGTCGAAGCGGCGGAAGCGCTTTGGACGACGGCCAACGACCGGGAACGGGGCCATATCCAAGCGGTTCGTAAATGGGTCGACGGGGACTTCTACGGCGCGGTCGAGGCTTGGGACGCCGTCCTGGTCGATCACCCGCGCGACCTGCTGGCTTTGCAGCTCGCGCATCTTTCCGACGTTCTCCTGGGTGACACCACCAATCAACGCGACCGGGTGGGGCGCGTGCTCCATGCCTGGGACGAGGCGGTGCCGGGCCATAACTTCGTTCTGGGTTTCCACTCCTTCGGGCTTGAGGAATGCGGCGACTATGCCCGGGCGGAGGAGGCCGGACGGCGCGCGGTGGCGATCGATCCGACCGATGCCTACGCCATTCACGCGGTCGCGCACGTCCTAGAGATGATGGGCCGTCAGGAAGGCGGGATCTGGTGGCTGACCAGCCGCCGGGCGGATTGGGAAAACGGCAATTTCGCCAACCATCTGTGGTGGCACTTGTCGCTGTTCCATCTGGACCTGCAGCAGTATGAGCCGGTCTTCGAAATCTTCGACAATCATCTGCAAAGCGACGATCTCCACGGCGATAAATACGAGGAACTGGATGCCGCCGCGTTGCTGTGGCGGCTGAAACTGTTCGGCGTGGATGTCGGGGCCCGCTGGCATCGGCTGGCGGACAAATGGGCGCCCGCGGCCGAGGACACGCTTTATGCCTTCAACGACGTGCACGCGATGATGACCTATGCCGCGGACGGCCGGCAGGATCTGATCCAGAAAGTGCTGGAAGCGAACGAGCGGTATGTCCGGACCGAGGACGACACCAACGTCGCAATGACGCGCGAGGTGGGGCTGCCGTTTTGTCATGCGATCGCCGCCTTCGCCTCCGGCGACTATGAGCGCGCGGTGGACCTGCTGCATCCGATCCGCCATCACACCGCGAAGCTGGGCGGCAGCCATGCTCAGCGCGACGTCATCCATCTTACTTTGATCGAGGCGGCGCTGCGCAGCGGCCGCGGCAAGCTGGCCCGCGCACTGTTGTCGGAGCGGACCGAGCTGAAACCGACCAGTGTGCAAAACTGGTCGATGGCCGCCCGAGCCTTCGACGGTTGCGGCGACACGGTGCGGGGCGAAGCGGCGCGCGCCCGGGCGCACGCGTTGCAGCTTTCCCGCAAGGCCGAGCGCGCGGTCGCCTGATCGCCAGCGCGGCGGTCCGCCAAGGCCGCGCCAGACTTGCCGGGACCCGGCAAACCTAGTACCACCCTGCGCGGTCCCAACGGACCGCCAGCGGTATTCCACCAGGTCAAGTCAGGCGGAAAAAAGATGAGCGACGGCGCACAACGGTCCTTGCTGCCCAATGGGCTGCGCGACGTCCTGGCACCCGAAGCCGCTCACGAAGCCCGGGTGCTCGAAGCTCTCCTGGCGCATTTCCATCGTTATGGATACGACCGGATCGAGCCGCCCTTGGTGGAGTTCGAGGAAAACCTGCTGGACGGAGTCGGGTCGGCGATGGGGCCGCACACCTTTCGTCTGATGGACCCGGTCAGTCAGCGCATGATGGGCGTGCGGGCGGATATGACCCCGCAGATCGCCCGCATCGCCGCGACGCGCCTGCACAAGCAACCGCGCCCCCTGCGCCTGGCCTATGGCGGGTCGGTGCTGCGGGTGTCCGGCACCCAGTTGCGCCCGGAACGGGAATTCAAGCAGGCCGGATGCGAACTGATCGGTGTGGACAGCCCTGAGGCGGATGCTGAGGCGATCGAAGTGGCGTCCGGCGCTCTGCGCGAAATCGGCGTGGGCGCGCTGAGTGTCGATATCTGTCTGCCGACTCTGGTTCCGGCGGTCTGCGAGGCGCTGGACCTGGATCTTGCCGCCGCCCTGAAGGCGCTGGATGTGAAAGACGCGGTCGCGGTGGATGCGCTGGGCGGGGAAGGGGCCGGGGTCCTCAAAGCGCTGCTTGCCGCCAGCGGACCCGCGCGGTCGGCCATCGATGCCTTGGGCGGTTTTTCCGCCATCGCTCCCATCGCCGCGGCTGCCGACCGCTTCGAGGCTGTATTGGCCTGTCTTTCCCGCGCGGTGCCCGATTTGACGGTGACCGTCGATCCGGTCGAGCGGAAGGGGTTTGAGTATCAGCAGGGCGTCAGCTTCACCTTCTTTGCCCGCGGCGTACGCGGCGAACTGGGCCGGGGCGGGCGCTACCGCCTGGCCGGACGGGACGAAGCGGCGACCGGCTTTACCTTGTATCTGGACAGCATCCTGAGGGCGATGCCGGCCCCCTCGCGCGGGGCGCGCGTCCTGCTGCCGTGGCGGACGCCCGCGGCGGAGGCCGCGCGGCTGCGGGAAGAGGGATGGGTCGCCATCGCCGCCTTGGACGCGGACGCCACACCGGCGGCCGAGGCGGAGCGGTTGGGATGCACGCATATCTACCTGGACGGCAAAGTCGTCGAAGCCGGCGCGTGAGAACGCCCGGAACAGTCTGAATAAGGAGTAATCCGTGTCGAACGTCGTTGTGATTGGGTCCCAGTGGGGTGACGAAGGCAAAGGCAAGATCGTCGATTGGCTGTCGGACCGCGCCGATGTCGTGTGCCGGTTTCAAGGCGGCCACAATGCCGGCCATACGCTGGTCATCGATGGCGAGACCTACAAGCTGAGCCTGTTGCCGTCCGGCATCGTGCGGAAGGGCAAGACCTCCATCATCGGCAACGGGGTGGTGGTCGACCCCTGGGCCTTGATCGAGGAAATCGAGCGGATCAGCGCCCAAGGGGTGGAGATCGGCCCGCAGAACCTGATGGTGGCCGAGAATGCGGCGCTTATCCTACCGGTCCACCGGGCGGTCGATAAAGCGCGCGAATCCGCCAGCGGCGATCGCAAGATCGGCACCACCGGCCGGGGTATCGGGCCGGCCTACGAGGACAAGGTCGCCCGGCGCGCCATCCGGGTTTGCGACCTGATGGATCCGAGCACCCTGTCGGACCGGGTCGACGCGTTGCTCGCGCACCACAACGCGCTGTTGAGCGGTCTTGGAGAAGCGACCTTCGACCGCGCCGCCCTGATGCAGGAACTGGCGGACATCGCCGCCAAGATCGCACCCTTCGCGGCGGTTGTCTGGAAGGCGCTGGACGAGGCGAAACACAAGAACAAGCGTGTGCTCTTCGAGGGAGCCCAAGGGATCATGCTGGATGTGGATCACGGCACCTATCCTTTCGTCACTTCGTCGAACACCGTGCCCGGTCAGGCGGGGTCGGGCGTCGGCGTCGGGCCGCGTACCCTCGGTTACGTGCTCGGCATCACCAAGGCCTATACGACGCGCGTCGGCTCGGGCCCGTTCCCGTCGGAACTGATCGATGAGATCGGCGAACGCCTCGGCGAGCGCGGGCGTGAATTCGGCACGGTCACCAGCCGCAAACGCCGCTGCGGCTGGTTCGATGCCGCGCTCGTGCGGCAGTCGGCCAAGGTTTCGGGCATGGACGGGATTGCGCTGACGAAGCTGGATGTGCTGGACGGTTTCGACGAGCTGAAGATCTGTGTCGCCTACGAGATCGACGGCCGCCGGTACGATCATCTGCCGGCCGCGACCGGTCTGCAGGCCCGCGCCAAGCCGATCTTCGAATCGCACCAAGGCTGGTCGGAGAGCACCTACGGCGCCCGCAGTTGGGCCGACCTACCGGCGACCGCGATCAAGTATATCCGCCGCATTGAGGAACTGATCGAAACGCCCGTGGCCCTGTTGTCGACCAGCCCCGAACGCGATGACACGATCCTGGTCCGCGATCCCTTCGAGGGATAGCGGCAAGGTCGCCTGCGGAACGCCTTTCCCCCGCGACTTGGCGTGAATCGTGCTAGCCGATAAGTTTGACGGGAGCGTGATCGCGCGATTGAGCGATACCGTTCCCTGGTACGTTCAGCGGCTTTGACATGGCACTTAAGATTTCAAGCGGGACCGAGGTTACGGAAACCACGGCCGAAGCGCCGGCGGCGACGGGTGTCGTTTCGGTAAAGGAGCGCTATGACATCAAGCTCGACCAGCCGCTTCCCGAATACGACAACGCGCCGGCGGTTGCCTATCGGGCGGTACCGGTGCGCGACAGCAACCGCTCGCTCTATGCGTTGATTTGTGATCCCAAGGTGCCCCCGCGCCTTGAGATGATCCCAACCCTGCATCGGTTGGATCACACCGGCATGACGAATGTCGTCGACTGGGATGTGGTCGATTGGCCTTTGGAAGGGCGCCGTTGTCCCGCCCTGATTCTGCCCAGGCCCGGAGGGAAGAAGTTCCTGAAGGACGCGAAGGACGAACGGGCGCCCCTGTCGGAGGACTACGTAACCCGGCATTTCATTCAGCCGGCGGTCGAGATCCTGCGCGAAATGCACAATGCCGGGGAAACCCACCGCGCGTTGCGGCCCGACAATATCTATTTCGCCGGCGAGGACGAGAAAGGACTGGTCATCGGAGAGTGCTTCAGCGCTCAGCCGGCGGTGACGCAGCCTGCCGTTCTGGAATCGCTGGATTCGTGTCTGAGCGCGCCGGGCGGCCGGGGCGACGGGCTGGCGGCGAACGATCTGTATGCGCTTGGCGTCTGCATCCTTTCGCTCCTCATCGGCAAGTATCCGTGCAACACAATGACCGACGACGAGATCGTCGCCCAGAAGCTGGCCATCGGTTCCTACACCACGGTGGCGCAGAACTACCGGGTGTCGCTGACCATCATGGAGGTTCTGCGCGGTCTGCTGTCCGACGATCTGTCAGATCGCTGGTCGATTGAGGACCTCGCCTTGTGGCTCAACGGCAGACGGTTGTCGCCCAAACAGCCGCCCCTGCCCACGAAGGCGACGCGTCCGATGCAGATTGGCGGCAAGGGATATGTCACGGCGCGGGAACTGGCCCATGGCATGGCGCGGAACTGGGAAGAGTCCGCCCCACTGGTGATGGAAGGCACGCTCGACGGATGGCTGCGCCGGAGCCTGGGCGAAGAGGCCCGGACCGAGGCCATGAACCAGGCAAAACTGCTGAGCGGACAGGACGAGCCCGACCGCGCCGTGGCGCGCGCGATCATCGCCCTCGACCCGGACGGACCGATCCGTTTGCGCGGAATGTCGTCGACGATCGGCGGCATGGGCGTTTTCGGCGCGATGTACAGCGATGATGAGGCCGCGAAAAAGCTCATTGCCGATGTGATCCAGATGGCGCTGCCCAACTTCTGGATGGATCAGCAGATGTCCGTGCGTCCCGAAATGGCGCACGGGGTTGCCCGGCTCGACCGGATGCGGGCGACGCTGATGCGGCCCGGCATCGGTTATGGACTGGAACGGGTCTTGTACGAATTGAACCCCGACATGCCCTGCAAATCGCCGCTCTTCGAGCGGGACTATGTGGCGACGCTCGACCATCTTCTGCCCGCCATGGAACGCGCCGCCGCCGCCCGCGACGGCGATGTGAAGCGCCTCATCGACCGGGATATCGCCGCCTATATCGGCGCCCATTACCGCCGCTCGATCAGCGGCGATCTGGCGGACATCGAAACGGAGGATTCCGGGGTGGCCGTTACCGCGCAAGTCAGGATGTTGGCGATGCTGCAGGACTCGCTTGCACGCGGGAAGGCGTATCCAAGCCTTTGTAAGGCCGCGGCGAACCTCTTAAGCCCGGCGGTACGCCGCTTTCACTCTCACTCAACGCGCAAACGCCTTCGCCAGATGATGCAGAAGGCCGAGCGCGAAGGCCGCCTGCAAACCCTGGTGACCATCGTTACCAATCCGGTCGAGATCGATCAGGACGAAAAGGGGTATCTGCGCGCGACCAACGATTTCACACGGTCGGCGGTAGAGACGATCAAGGTGCGTGGCCATATCAAGAACCAGGCGAAGATTGCGGCAGAGGTGGGCGGTCAGTTTTCATCCGGTCTGGCGGGCATGCTCGCCGCTTTGATCGGCGCGATCGCCGCCATCGTGAGGCTGGCATGACCGGGGGCGGCCGTGGCGACTAAACCCAAAAAGACGGCCGGCTTGAAGACCGGACCGGCCGCCGGTGCGCTACGCCGGCGGGCCAAGGTCCTGTCCTTTATCTTCGGCCCGCCGTTGCTGTTCATCCTTCATCCGACCGTCATAGTGGCGATGGGCGGAATGCTGCCGACCCTCGTCGCCTTTATCATCGACAATCGAAAAGAGCGCTATGCGGCGCGAACCGTCGGCTATCTGAATTTTTCCGGCGTCTTTATCGTCTGTTTGGGCATGTGGACCGGCGACCATACTTGGCAGGCCGCGTTGGAGTTGCTCTACGAGCCGTTCAATTGGCTGATCATGTTCGGTACCGCGGCCCTCGGGTGGGTCCTGTACTTCATGCTGCCGCCGATCTCCGGGGCTTACCTGAAGATCAGCAACGATCTGAAACTGAAGACGTTGCTGAGCGAACAGGAAAAGCTCGTGAAGGAATGGGGACAGGGCGTGGCGCGCAACGCGCCGGCGCAGCCGAAGGAAACGCCAAGCGGTCAGCCACAGGATGCTGCGGAAGAGCCGCCTGAAATCACACCGGAATTGCTGACCGAAGCGCCGGCGCCGAAAGAAGATGACGTACCCAGCATGGCCGATATAGGACAGCGGGCCGCTCCCTGATAGGGAGCGGGTGGCCGGGCGGCCGCCGCCTACCCTGGGTCAGGCTGCGGGCAGGGTCAGCTTTTTCTCGATCGCCGCGTTCCGCATGGCTTTTTGCAGCTTTTCGAAGGCGCGCACTTCGATCTGGCGCACCCGTTCGCGGCTGACGCCGAACTCCTTGCTGAGATCTTCCAAGGTCTTGGGATCCTCGGTCAGCCGGCGTTCGGTCAGGATTTTCTGCTCGCGCTCGTTCAGGGTGGTCATCGCGGCCGCAAGCATCTCCCGGCGCAGGCCGAGTTCTTCGGATTCCGCCAAGACCTGTTCCTGGCTGTCGGACTCATCTTCCAACCAGTCCTGCCATTCGCCGTCGCCGTCGACGCGGAGCGGCGCATTCAGCGAATTGTCGCCGCCGGCCAGCCGACGGTTCATCTGCACGACATCCTGTTCCGGAACGTCGAGTTCGGTCGCGATATGCTTAACGTGTTCGGGTGCGAGGTCGCCTTCTTCAAACGCCTGCAATTTGGCTTTCATCTTGCGGAGGTTGAAGAACAGCTTCTTTTGCGCCGCCGTTGTGCCCATTTTGACCAGCGACCACGAATGCAGGATGTATTCCTGGATCGACGCGCGGATCCACCACATGGCGTAGGTGGCGAGCCGGAAACCGCGGTCCGGATCGAAGCGTTTCACCGCCTGCATCATCCCGACATTGCCTTCCGAGATCAGCTCGGCGACGGGCAGGCCGTAGCCGCGGTAGCCCATGGCGATCTTCGCGACCAGACGCAGATGGCTGGTTACCAACTGGTGGGCCGCGTCCCTGTCGCCATGTTCCCGCCAACTCTTGGCCAGCATGAATTCCTGGTTGGGTTCCAGCATGGGGAATTTGCGGATCTCATCCAGATAACGCTGGAGATTTCCTTCAGAACTGATGACTGGCACTTTGCCGAGATTACTCATACTGGCCCCTTTCTTTACACGGTTCCCGGGGAGGCCGGCGAACCGCTGACGTCATGCACCTACATCTGCGTGTATAGAAGCCAAATGCGGCACAATTATGGCGTTTGTGTCCCTGAATTAGGCGACTTGTTCGATATAGGAGCGGTTTGGTGGGTTATCAACGTCCGGCGCGCCCGGCGGCCCAAGAGCTAACCGTTTGGAATCCATGCCGGAAACAGGCCTAGGGCCGGATTTTCAGATGCAGATTGTCCAAAAGCTCCTGAAAATCGGCAGGAACCGCCGCCTGGAAGCGCATGTCTGCGCCGGTTGCGGGGTGCTGAAAGCCGAGTTCGGCGGCGTGAAGGGCTTGCCGGGGGAAGGCGGTCACGCTTTCGCGAGTCGCCGCCGGAAGCTGTTTTTTGCGCTCTGACGTCCATCTCAGATAGACCGGATCTCCCACCAGGGGAGTCTTGATATGCGCCATATGGACCCGGATTTGATGCGTGCGGCCGGTCTCCAGCCGGCATTCGATCAGCGCCGCCGCGGACCCGTTCGCGCTGAGGGTCCGGTAGTGGGTGACTGCGGACTTGCCCTTGCCGTCGGGGAGGACCGCCATGCGTTTCCTGTCGTGCGGCGATCGTCCGATCATTGTTGAGATCGTTCCGGAGGGCGGGCGCGGCGCGCCGGCCGTCACCGCCAGATAGCGCCGGTGAATGGCGTGGGCGGCGAACAAGTCCACCAAGGCGGCGTGGGTCGCCTGGTCCTTGGCGACCACCAGCAGGCCGCTGGTATCCTTGTCGATGCGGTGGACGATGCCGGGGCGGCGGACACCGCCGATGCCGGTAAGGCCTGGTCCGCAATGGGCCAGCAGCGCATTCACCAGCGTGCCGCCCGGGTTTCCCGCGCCGGGATGGACCACCAGTCCGGCGGGTTTGTCCACGACCAGCAGATGCTCGTCCTCGTAGGCGATGGAAAGCGGTATGGCTTCGGGGGTGAGGGGAGCGTCCTGCGGCGGCGGCAGTTCCACCTCGATGATCGTGCCGGGCGCCGGCTTGGCGGCGGGCGCGAGTAGCGGCACGTCTTCCGCCTGCACGCAGCCGTCTCGGATCAGCGCTTTGAGGCGGCTGCGTGAGAGATCCGGAAGAAGTTCGCTCAGGATAACGTCCAGACGCCGGCCCGCTTGTTCAGGGCGGACGATGACGCTATGCGTACCGCCCGTGTCGTCGGCGGTGTCCGCAAGATCCGTCATCCCGGTACTGTCTGCCACTGTAAAAAGCGTGAAGTCATGCAAATCCTAAAAGCAGCCGTGATCGCGATGGGCGTCCTCATCCTCGCAGGCTTCGGACTCCTGATCTATGGCTTTGCCACGCAGCTTGACAAGGGAGAGGTGGACGGCAGCCCGCGCCTACCGATTTCGCAAGCGGATGCGCCCCAAGGTTTCGGGGAGGTGTCGGCCGGCCTGCAGGCGCGCGAGATCGTTCTGGAAAGCATGACGGACGCGGGGCGATTGCTGTTGCGCACACGGCTGCCGGACGGGCGCGAGCAGATCCGCTTTTACGACATTCAGACAGGCAAGCAGGTTGGTACGCTGAGCTTGTCACCGGCTCAGCCGTAAGCCGGCGTGCCGGTAATCGAACTGAAGCACAGGGCCCCGAACAGAAGATCGACGGTGCGTCCGTCCTCGGCGCAGGGGCACAGCACGCGTTCCACCAATTTATGGCGCTTGTCCTCCAACGGCGCGCTGTACCGCGCGACCGCCGGCGCTGCGCTGCAGGCGGTGCGACCGTAGGCGTCTTCCAAATCGCGAAATCTGTCGGGAAAGGCCTGGCGCGGCGTTTGGCCGGCGAAGTTCGTTCCATAGTGGTTGATGATCTTGGTGCCCACCAGCCGGTAGACGAAGGACGGCGCGCCGTCCTGCCAGTCGACATCGATCATGAAAACATGGGGCAAGACAGCGGAAGGGATCTCGGTCGGGTCGATAGACTTGCGTGAGGGCAGGTCGCCGGTGCGCGGCAGATGACGCCAATACAGATAGAGCAGCCACAAGGATTCGTCCTGAAAAGACGCACGGTCCAGCGCGGTTTTTGCGCCGCCACGATCCTCGGTATTCATCCTGTAATCCCTACTATTCGCTAATGGGGATACAAGAATCGCTTCCTATTTAACAAGCGCAAAGCCTGCGCGATTTCTTGAGTTTCTTGCTCGGTTTCGCCGAAGAGTTTCCGTTTGCTATCTTAATGCTAACCGCAAACAGCGTAGCACGTTTTGCGGATGCGCGCCGGTCAAAAAACAACGCCGGAACCGGTGCGGCAAAGGCCGCCTCCGGTCCCGGACATTGGCTTATCAGTCGCGGCCGATCAGGCGCATGAACTCGCTGCGGGTCCGGGGGTCGCTTTTGAAGCTGCCGAGCAGGGTGCTGGTCACCATGGTCACGCCCTGTTTGTTCACGCCGCGCGTGGTCATGCACTCGTGTGCTGCTTCGATAACCACGCCGACGCCCCGCGGTTCCAGCACGTCGTTGATGGCGTTCGCGATCTGCGCCGTCATCTTCTCCTGGATCTGCAGGCGTTTCGCGTAGACTTCCAGAATGCGTGCCAGTTTGGAGATCCCGACAACACGCTTGTTCGGAAGATAAGCGATATGCGCCTGGCCGATGATTGGGCGGATATGATGCTCACAATGACTGTTGAAGGGGATGTCCTTCAGGATCACCATCTCGTCGTAGCCGTCGGTCTCTTCGAACGTCCGGCTGAGGATTTCCACCGGGTCTTCGAAATATCCGGCGAAGAATTCGTCCCAGGAGCGCACCACGCGGTCCGGCGTGTCCAACAGTCCTTCCCGGTCGGGGTCGTCGCCGGCATAGGCCAGAAGGGTACGCACGGCGGCCAGCGCCTCTTTCCGGTCCGGACGGCGCGCCCGCGCATCTTCGCGTTCTTTTCCGACTTGCTGCACCAGCTTCACCATTGTTGGGGACATCCTCAGACCTTTCTCGTAACCGCACTTGCCGTGAATTGACAGGAAATTTGTGGGCGTATTTCCAACCGCTAAAACCAGTACGACCGGATGCAGCGTTTGGATGCTCAGACATCCACTTATTTCGTATGGGTATTTCGTCAACGGGAGCGGTCCCGGACTCACCGGAATGTCATGCCATACCGCGGTCCAAGCGGTCTCAAAAAATCTGACACAATTCGCCGCTATGCTGCGCGTATGGACAACGACGACCTGTATGGTTCCGCTGAAGGACGAAGGTTCCGCCGGCGGCGCATCCCGTTATGGCGGGAGATCGCGACGTCGATCCGGGACTCTCTGCGGGACGGCACCTGGCAGGAGGGCGAACGGCTTCCCAGTGAAGTGCAACTCGGGGAGCGCTACGGCGCCAACCGGCACACGGTGCGCCGGGCGGTCGCCTGGCTCGCGGATTTAGGTCTCGTTACGGTGCGGCAGGGGCACGGGACCTTCGTCGCCAAACAGGTCGTCGAATATCCGGTGGGCGCGCGCACGCGGTTCACGGAGAATTTCCAACAGTATGTCGCCGACGCCCGGGGTGTTCTGTTGGAGGCGAAAACCGTCTCGGCGGACCGGGCGGTCGCCAATGCGTTGGAGTTGCCGACCGGCGCGCGCTGCCTGTGCATGACGGCCTTGCGGCGCTCTGAGGGGAAACCGCTCGGCCTGACCGATCACTGGTTCGACGCCGATGCTTTCGCCGAGATGCCGACCCTTTTCGAGGAATTCGGGTCTATCACCGCCTGTTACAAGGCCATGGGTATCGCGGACTTCCGCCGCAGGGAAACGCGGGTTTCCGCACGGCTGCCAAAAACCCGCGAGGCGGAGCTGCTGCAGACACCGCGCACCAGGCCCTTGATCATCACAAGCGCCATCAACACGGACCCGGCGGGCCGGGTGATCGAATACGGCATCACCCGGTTCTCCGCCGACCGGACAACGATCGTGTTCGAAAGCTAGGGCGCCTTACTCCGCCGCGTCCGGTTCCTGCCAGTCCGAGTATTTGACGCCGCCCATCACGTATTTTTCGCTGGCGTCGAGATAGTCATGGAAATGAACCACGATTGAATCCTCGCCGATCAGGGCGATGGCGTAGGCCGGCGGCTCCGAACTGCCGGGAATCGTGTCTCTCGCGGTGAAGTCCAACCAGACCTGATGGTTTGTGCTTCGGATCGTCGACATCGGAATGTCGAGCCAGCTTCCGGCCACCGGCCGGTGAATGTGGCCGAAGAAGATGTGGCGGATCTTGTGCGCATGCGGTTCGACAACCTCACGGAAAGCGTCCGCCTGGATCAGGCCGATCTGATCCATCGGCTCCAGATGCAGTTTGCACGGCGGATGATGCATGAACAGGAAGAGCGGCAGATCGCCGGAACGGTCCAACTCCTTGTCCAACCAGGCCAGACGCGCATCGCAGTACCAGCCCGCATGGGTGCCTTCCAGGTTGGTGTCCAGCAGCAGCAGCCGGCCGGCGGACGTATCGACGACTTCCTGAACGAAGCCGTTCTCGTCCAGGACCGCGTCCGGAAAGGTCTGCTTGAACAGGAGCCGGTCGTCATGGTTGCCTAGGATCAGCTTGACCGGAACGCGCAAGGCGCCGAGCGAGTCCTTGAGCGCCTCAAAGGCTTCCCGGTGACCCCAATGGGTCAGATCGCCCGTGATGACGGCAAGGTCCGCATCGCTGTGCTGGGCGTTGATGTCCGCAATGGCGGCGTCGAGGCGCGCGCGCGGATCGAGCCCCAGCAGGGTCTCTCCGGGTTTGACGAAATGGGTATCGGTGATGTGGATCAGTTTCATCGGACGTTTCCCTACCCTTGTTGTCATTGTGGGAAGAACCGGCAGGGGGAGGCTCCGACCCCCTGCCGGTCCGGCGGTCAGGCGGGTTTAGGAGCCTGATGCCTTCGGCAGCAGTTTCTGCGTATCCTTCGCGATATCCTGCAGAACGGCCTGCGGCTCGTCGGCCCGTTCGCGGCTGACGATGGACTGCATGCCATCCTCAATCACCTTGGTGATCTTCAGACCGTTCTCACCCGGGAAGGCATACCAGTCGCGCAGCAGCGGCAATTGACGCACGGCGGTGAACTTGTTCGGGTTCTGCTGGTAGAAGTCCTTCAGGATGATCTCGTTGGCGGCCTTGTTCGGCGGCATGTAGCCCGTGGTCTGCGCGACATAGGCGGCACCCTGGCCGGACGTCGCATATTTCAGGAACTTCCAAGCCGCATCGGCCTGCACCGGATCCGTCGCCAGGATCATGCCCGCGTTCCCGCCGGCCGGCAGACCGCCGCCTTGCGCGACGTCCGGATACAGATCGGTCTTGAGCGTGTAGAGACCGGCGCTGTCGTCGGTGATTTTCTGCAGGGCCGAGGTCGACCAGAAGAACATGCCGACCTTACCGGCGGAGAAGTTGGCCATCGCCTCTTTCCACTCGTTGTTCGGCATCTCGCAGCCTTTCACCAGCTCGGCGAACGTTTCCATGGCCCATTGGCCGTGGTCGTTGTCGAAGTTCACCTTGCTCTCGCTGGCGTCCAGCATGGGGTTGTTGCGGGACCAGTTCAGCGCCTGCCAGAACCAGTTGCCGGTGATGTTCCAGCCCCAGAACATGGTGTCGACATCCTGGCCCGACGCTTTGATCGCCTGGCACAGTTCGATCACTTCGCCCCAGGTCCGGGGCATTTCCTTGTTCCAGCCCGCCTTTTTGACGATGTCCATGTTGTAATAGGCGACCGGCAGGGAAACCGAGAAGGGCAGGCCATAGACTTTCTCGTTGAAGGTCGACAGATCCAGCATCGCCTTGTGATAGCCGTCCTTCTCGAAGGCCGCTTCTTTGGCGATGAAAGGCTCAAGCGACTGCGCGATACCCTTTTCCACCAGGATGCGCTGGCGGTTGAGGCCCTGGAAGGTGATGTCGGGCGTGCGGTTGGTGATGGCTTCCTTCAGAACGGTTTGCGATCCGTCCTCGTAGCTTTCGTACGCCGCGCGCATCTTGACCTTGATGCCCGGGTTATCGCGCTCGAAATCCGCGATGATCTTTTCATAGGTTGTCTTGAACAAGTGGGAATAGGGATACTGCACTTCGATTGTGGTCTCGGCGGCGGCGAAGGTCGCCCCGGCGAGGGTTAAGGCGGCCGCGGCAACGGCCGTTTTAAGGAAAGTGCGTCGCATGGTAATCCTCCATCGTTAGACGCCTCTACGGTGTGCCTCCTCCCTGTTCGTGCGGTTGGCGGAGGCGCGGCCGGGACCACGGTCAACCCTCGGCAAAGGGCTTCCGGTTACTTCATCCCGGTAAGGGTGATCCCCTCGATGAACCGCTTCTGCGCGAACAGGAAGGCGATGACGAGAGGGGCGATAATGATCGTTGACGCGGCCATCAGCGGGCCGAACACATAGCCCACTTCCGCGGTCCGGAAGGTGGCAACGCCAAGCGGCGGGGTGTAAAGCTCCTCGCTGCTGAGCACGATCAGCGGCCAGAAATAGTCGTTCCAGTGGGCAATGACCGAAAAGATCCCAAAAGCCACGATGGCCGGGACCGCGGTCGGCGCCATTACCCGCCAGACGATCCCGAATTCCGACATCCCGTCCATCCGCGCCGCATCGATCAACTCATCGGGTACGGTCATGAAGAATTGCCGCATCAGGAAGATGCCGAAGACCGAGATAATGAAGGGAAGGATCAGACTGGCGTAGGTGTCGAGCAGGCCTAGCTGAAAGAGCAGTATATAGACCGGGATGGCGACCGCGTGCGGCGGGATCAGCAGGCAAAGCAGCACCAGGGCGAAGACCGTCTCGCGCCCCCGCCAGCGCAGTTTTGCAAGGGCGTAGGCGCAAGGAAGCGCGATCAGCACCTGCAGCGCGAAGATGCTCGCGGTGACGATCACCCCGTTCAGCATGAATTGCAGCAACGGCGTCGCGGTGAAGGCTTCGGTATAGTTTTCGACAATCGCCCAGTCGTCCGGCAACAGACGCAGGCCGCCCTGCGCGATGTCCTTCGAGGACTTCATCGAGGTCGAGATCATCTGCACGAAAGGCGCAAGGACAAACACCGCGCCCAGTGTCAGCACTCCATGCTTCAGGATCGTGCCCGCTCGCGTGCTTTTGCCATAGCGCATCGATCTGTCCTCAACTGTAGTGGACGTTCTTTTCCAGAACGCGGGATTTGAGCCAGGTGATGGCGAAGATGAAGACAAGGAAAACCACCGTCAGCCCGGCGGCATAGGCCGACCGGAAGAAGTCGAAGCCTTCCTGATAGAGCTGGTAGATCAGCACCATGCTGGCATTGTTGGGGCCGCCCTTGGTCAGCACATGCACGGTGTCGAAGACTTGGAAGGAGCGGATCGCTGTGATCACGACAACGAAAAGGGTGACGGGCGAGAGCAGGGGCCAGGTGATCGTCCAGAAGCGCGACCAGGAGGACGATCCGCCATCCAGTTCCAACGCTTCGTAGAGATCCCGTGGAATGGAGGTCAGCCCCGCCATGAACAGGACCATATTGAAACCTAACGCCTGCCAAATCCCGATCAGCATCAACATCGGCAGTGCCGTCGCCGTCTCCTGCAGCCAGTTCTTGGCCGGGATGCCGAACAGCGCCAGGAACTGACTGATCATGCCGAAGCGGGCGTTCAGCATGAATTCCCAGACGATGGCCATCGCCATCAACGTGGCCATGACCGGCAGGAAGTAGACCGCCCGCCAGAAGGCGCGGCCGACGGTCAGGCTCTCGATCAGCATGGCCGCGCCCAATCCCAGAAAGACCGAGGCGGGCACAACAATACCGACATAGAGTAAAGTGTTGCCAATGGCCTTCCAGAAGATGTTGTCGTCGATCATCTCGGCATAGTTGGCCAACCCGACCCACGAGAAATCGCTGTTGCCGAGCGAGTAGTCCGTGAAAGACATCAGCAGGACCACGATGACCGGACCGATCAGCAGCATCGCCATCAGGAAGAGGGCGGGGCCGGACAACGCGTAGGCGGTCAACAGCCCAGTCAGGGCCCGGCGGCTTTTCGACCGGGGCGCGAGCGCTGCGCCAGAACCCAGTGTCATGGTTTCCGCGCTAGGCATGCCGCTGCTCCCGCACCGTCTCGACCGGACGGGCGTTAAGCCGCGCGCCGGTCTCGGCGCTGAAAACAAGAACGTCGTCTAACCCGAAGGCGAGCCCGACCTGTTCCCCAACCCGCAGACCCTGGGCGCCGGCCGTGGGGACCCGGGCGATGATGCCGTCGTTCGCGCCCTGCCGCAGATGGATCAACAGGTCCGGTCCGAGATTCTCGATATGCCGGATTTCCCCGTTCAGCCGGCCCGGACCGGTTCCGGTGATGGTCAGTTTCTCGGGCCTGACCCCGATCTTCACCGCCGTGCCCGTCACCGCCTCGACAGCGATCTCAACCGGCACGCCCTGGCAATCGATGCCGCCGTCGGCCGCAGCGGTTGCGGGAAAGATATTGATCTTCGGACTGCCGATGAACTCGGCGACACGAACGTCCGTGGGGTTGTCGTAGACGTCTTCCGGCGGGGCGACCTGCAGCAGATCGCCATCCATCATCACCGCGATCCGGCTCGACATGGTCATGGCTTCGGCCTGATCGTGGGTGACGTAGATAAAGGTGGTCCCCAGGGTGCGGTGCAGGTCCGCGATTTCGGTCCTCATGTGCACGCGGAGCTTGGCGTCCAAGTTCGAGAGCGGCTCGTCCATCAGGAAGACATTGGGGTCTCGCACCATGGCGCGCCCGACGGCCACGCGCTGGCGCTGCCCGCCTGACAGTTGCTTGGGCTTCCGGTCCAGAAGATGGGCGATATCCAACTGCGCCGCGACCTGACGCACGCGGCGCTCGATGTCGGCGGATTTCGTACCGGCCGTTGGCGCCAGCCGGCCCAGCAAAGGCAACCGCTCCAGCGCGTTCATGGACCGCATCTTCAACGGTACGGCGATGTTCTGGGCGACCGTCAGGTGCGGATAGAGCGCGTAGGATTGGAACACCATGGCCAGGTTCCGGTCGCTCGGCCGCAGCCCGTCTATAGCAGCCTCGTCGATGGTGATCGATCCGGCGTCCTGCGTTTCCAGCCCGGCGATGATCCGCAACAGGGTGGACTTGCCGCAACCGGACGGCCCGACGAGGGTCATGAACTCCCCGTCGTCGATCGTCAGATCGACGCCGTTCAACACCCCTACATCCCCAAAGGACTTGCGCACCGAATGGATGCCCACCGCTGCCATAGAGACCCCTCCCGTCGGCAAGAAAACGCAGCCGGGCGGCGGCTTTGCGTCCGCCCGTGAGCAGAGGATGAGCGATCAGTTTGACGGAAATGATGCGCCGGTCTTACAGCTTCGTGACCGGCTGGACCTTTTGCGTAAAGGTTGATCGGCGACCGGGACCGGTCCTTGGGTCTCCTGAACCATAAAACGTTGCGAATCTTCGGCCCAGAGGATAGTGAGAACGGCAGAAAGAAGCCGCAGAACGCGGCCTTAAGATCATGATACCTTGAACAGGGGATGCATATGAAAAACATCGGCAGGATCGCCGCCGCGGCGGCCGTTGCGTTTGGAGCCTTCACCGCACAGGCGCAGGACTACTCGCCTGCGGTCGTCTTCGACATGGGGGGCAAGTTCGACAAGTCCTTCAACCAGGGCGTTTTCAACGGGGTCGAGAAGTTCAAATCGGAAACCGGCATCGCCTATCGGGAATTCGAAGTCACTAACGAGACCCAGCGCGAGCAGGCCATCCGCCGCATGGCGCAGCGCGGCGCGAACCCGGTGCTGGGCGTCGGCTTCGCGCAGGCTGACGCGATCGGCAAGGTTGCCAAGGAATATCCGGACGTTCGGTTCTCATTGATCGACGGTGTCGTGGACGCGCCGAACGTGCAGTCGATTGTGTTCAAGGAACACGAAGGTTCGTTCCTGGTCGGCATGCTGGCGGCGATGGCCTCCAAGACCAATGCGGTCGGGTTTGTTGGCGGGATGGACATTCCGCTGATCCGCCGGTTCGCCTGCGGCTATGAGCAGGGCGCGAAATACGTCAGCAAGGACGCCCAGGTCATTCAGAACATGACCGGCACCACGCCGGCGGCCTGGAACAACCCGGGCCGTGGGGCCGAGCTGGCCAAATCCCAGTTCGACCGGGGCGCGGACGTCGTCTACGCCGCTGCCGGGGGGACCGGCATCGGCGTGCTGCAGGCCGCCGCCGACAACGGCAAACTGGCGATCGGCGTCGACAGCAACCAGAACCACCTGCATCCGGGCACCATGCTGACCTCGATGGTCAAGCGGGTCGATGTGGCCGCCTACAACACTTTCAAGTCGGGCCAGGATGGCTCCTGGAAGGGCGGCTTCAGCGTGCTGGGGCTTGCCGAAGGGGGCGTTGGCTGGGCCTTGGACGAGCACAACAAGGACCTGATCTCGGCCGAGATGAAAGCCGCGGTGGAAAAGGCGCAAGCCGACATCATCGCCGGCACGATCCAGGTGCACGACTACATGTCGGACAACACCTGCACGTACTAATCGGCTAGGGTTACGACAGAGCGGCGCAGCGCGGCACCTCCGGCTGCGCCGTCTTTCGTTCAAGCGAAAGCACTATTGGGGATGACAGGGGAACACCAGGCGAACGCCATCGAACTGCGCGGCATCAGCAAGGCGTTCGGTCCGGTCAAGGCGAACCAGGACGTTTCGCTGCGTGTCGGCAAGGGATCGATCCACGGCATTATCGGCGAGAACGGCGCCGGGAAATCGACCCTGATGAGCATCCTCTACGGCTTTTACGAGGCCGATAGCGGGGACATCCTGGTCGATGGCGCGCCGGTGAATATCCGCAACTCCAACGACGCCATCGCGGCCGGCATCGGCATGGTCCACCAGCATTTCATGCTGGTCGATCCTTTCACGGTTCTGGAAAACGTGATGCTGGGGGCCGAGTCCGGCGCCCTGCTCGCCGAAAGCGAGGCGGCCGCCCGCCAGGAGCTGCAGCGGCTGGAGCGCGAATACGGGCTGGATGTGCCTGTCGACGAGACTGTCGGCGACCTGCCGGTCGGCCAGCAGCAGCGGGTCGAGATCCTCAAAGCGCTTTACCGCGGCGCGCGCATCCTGATCCTCGACGAGCCGACCGGCGTTCTGACCCCGCAGGAGACGGATCAGCTGTTCGAAATCCTGGCTGCGCTGAAAAGCCAGAACGTGACCGTCATCCTGATCACCCACAAACTGCGCGAAATCATGGCGATCACCGATCAGGTGTCGGTGATGCGGGGCGGCGAGATGGTCGCCCACCGCGCGACCGCGGAAACCAGCCGCGAGGAACTGGCCGAACTGATGGTCGGTCGCAAGGTCCGGTTGGATCTGGACAAGGATCCGGTCCGGCAGCGCGGTGCGATGATCACCGTCGATGGCGTCAGCGTTCGCGACGACAAGGGGATCACGCGGCTCGACAATGCAAGTTTCCGCGTACAGGCCGGCGAGATTGTCGGGATCGCGGGCGTCTCCGGGAATGGGCAAAGCGAGTTGCTTGAGGTTCTGGCCGGGATTATCGCGCCGACCGAGGGGCGGGTGCAGTTGGGCGAAACCGCGGTCACGCCGGACCATCCGGGAGATCCGGAACAACGCCGGGCCGATGGCGTGGCGCATGTGCCCGAGGACCGGCACCGGCTGGGCTTGGTCGGTAAGTTCCGGGCCGAGGAAACGGCCATCCTGGGCTATCACAACGGGTCCGACTATCGGTCGGGCGTTTTGAGCGAGCCCGGCGCGATCCGCTCGGACTGCGCCCGGATGATGGAAGCGTTCGACGTCCGCCCGCCTGATCCCAGTCTGCAATCCTCCAAATTCTCCGGCGGAAACCAGCAGAAGCTGATCCTGGCGCGTGAGATGATCAAACAGCCGAAGATCCTGCTGGTCGGACAACCGACGCGCGGCGTGGATATCGGCGCCATCGAATTCATCCACCGGCAGATCGTCGCCATGCGGGATGCCGGCTGCGCAATTCTGCTGGTCTCGGTCGAGCTCGATGAGATCCTCAGTCTCAGCGACCGTATCGTGGTGATGTGTGAGGGCCGCGTGATCGGCGAGGTCGACGCGGCGGAAGCCGACGAGCGCACCATCGGCCTGATGATGACCGGCGTGCCGCGCGACGATGCGCGGAAAGCGGCGCAGGCGGCGGGAGGGTCGGCATGAGCAACGCCCCGCGAATTGTGCTGCCGGCCTGGATCGATATCGGTGTCATCCCGCTGTTGAACATCTTTCTGGCCCTGATCGCGGCCGGGATCGTTATTCTGATTATCGGCGAAGACCCCGTGCAGGCGGTCCAGGTAATGATCCAGGGCGCCATCGGCTATGACGAAGGCATCGGCTACACACTCTATTACACAACCAATTTCATCTTTACCGGGCTTGCGGTTTCGATGGCCTTTCATGCCGGGCTGTTCAATATCGGCGGCGAGGGGCAGGCCTATGTCGGCGGCCTGGGGATCGGGCTGGTCTCCCTGGCGGTCGGCGGGTTTCTGCCGGGGGTGCTGGTGGTGCCGCTGGCGATCCTGGGCGGGGCGGCGTTCGGCGCGGCCTGGGCCTTCGTGCCCGCCTATCTGCAGGCCTACCGCGGCAGCCATATCGTGATCACCACGATCATGTTCAATTTCATCGCCGCCGCGCTGATGGTCTACCTGCTGGCCGGGATCATGCGCGAGCAGGGAAACATGTCGCCGGAAACGACGGAATTCGCCTCCTCGGCCTTCCTGCCTTTCGCGCATGAGGTCTTCGCGGCGGTCGGGATCACCATTACGCGCACGCCGCTGAACCTATCCCTGGTCTGGGCGCTGATTTGCTGCGTGCTGATTTACCTCTTCATTTGGCGGACGCGCTGGGGTTATGAACTGCGCACCGTCGGCCAAAGCGAAAAGGCGGCCGTCTATGCAGGCATCTCGCCGAAGAAGATCGTTCTTGTGGCGATGTGCATATCCGGCGCCTTGGCGGGGTTTGTCGGGGTCAACGAGCTGTTGGGCGTACAGCACCGGCTGATCCTGAATTTCTCCGCCGGCTACGGCTTTACCGGGATCGCGGTGGCGCTGATGGGGCGCAACCATCCGGTCGGCATCGTGCTCGCCAGCCTGTTGTTCGGTATCCTCTACCAGGGCGGCGCCGAACTGGCGTTCGAGATCCCGACCATCACCCGCGAGATGGTGGTGGCGCTGCAGGGCCTGGTCATCCTGTTTTCCGGTGCGCTGGCCTATATGTCCCGGCCTTGGGTCGAACGCGCCTACGTCGCCGTGCGGGGAGCTGCGTGATGGAAGAGACGATCCTTCTTGTTTTGCGGACCTTGGACGCGACTTTGCGGGTGGCGACACCGTTAATCTTCTGTGCCATGGCGGGCCTGTTTTCGGAACGGTCGGGCATCATCGATATCGGGTTGGAGGGCAAGATGCTGGCCGCCGCCTTCGCCGCCGCCTGTATCGCCGCGATCTCCGGGTCGGCCTGGGCGGCGCTGCTGGTCGCTTTGATGGTGTCGGTCTCGCTGGCGTTGCTGCACGGGTTCGCCTGCATCACCCACCGCGGCGACCATGTGGTCAGCGGCGTGGCGATCAACATCCTGGTCGCGGGGCTGACCGTGGTCCTGGGCAATGCCTGGTTCCGGCAGGGCGGGCAGACGCCGTCGCTGCAGGCGGACGCCCGTTTCATGCCGCTGGAGTTTCCCGGCGCCGAGGCGGCCTCCGGCGTTCCCCTGATCGGTCCGCTCTATGCGGAACTGATCAGCGGGCACAATCTGCTGGTCTATGTCGCGCTCGCCGTCGTGCCGCTGACGGCCTGGATCGTCTACAAGACGCGTTTCGGCCTGCGGTTGCGCGCGGTCGGTGAGAACCCGGCGGCGGTGGACACGGCAGGCATTTCGGTCACCTGGCTGCGCTACCGCGCGGTGATGATCTGCGGGCTGCTCTGCGGCCTGGCGGGGACCTACCTGGCCGTCGCGCAAAATGCCGGTTTCGCCCGCGATATGACGGCGGGGCAGGGCTATATCGCGCTCGCCGCGATGATATTCGGCAAATGGCGGCCCTGGCCGGCTTTCGGGGCGTGCCTGATGTTCGGGTTGCTGGACGCCGTTTCGATCCGCCTGCAGGGCGTGGAACTGCCGGGCATCGGTGAGGTGCCCGTTCAGGCGATCCAGGCGCTGCCTTATGTGCTGACAGTGGTGCTGCTGGCCGGTTTCATCGGCAAGGCGATTGCCCCCAAAGCGATCGGCGTCCCATATGTGAAAGAGAGATAAGATGTCGGACGAACCCGACGGCGCACTGGTCGCCGCCGCCATCGACGCCCGCAGGAACGCCTATGCGCCCTATTCGAACTATCAGGTCGGGGCGGCCGTGCGCGCCAAGAACGACAAGATCTACACGGGCGTGAACGTGGAAAACGCCGCCTATCCGGAAGGCACCTGCGCGGAAGCGGGCGCCATCGCCGCCATGGCGCTCGACGGTGAGCGGGAGATCGCCGAGGTCGCGGTCGCCGGCCCCGACGGCGCGATCATCACGCCTTGCGGCGGCTGCCGCCAGAAGTTGCGGGAGTTTTCCAGGGCCGACGTGCGCATCCATTCCTGCGATCCGGCGGGCGTCCGGCAGACGGTAACCATCGGCGATCTGCTGCCGCATGCCTTCGCTCCGGAGCATCTGAAATGATTTTTGAGCGTGCGGACGAGGCGGCGGCCTATATCCGGCGGCAAACACCGTGCGCGCCCGCGGTGGGGATCGTGCTTGGGTCCGGGCTCGGACCGTTGGCCGAGGATGTCGAAGAGCCGACCGTGATTCCCTATGCCGAGATTCCGCATTTCCCGGCGCTGACGGTGCAGGGCCATTCCGGAAATCTGCTGATCGGCCATATTGGCGGCTGCCCGGTCGCGGTCCTTCAGGGGCGCAAACATTACTACGAAGCCGGCGATGCGCGGGCCATGAACGTACCGGTTGCCACCCTCAAGGTGCTGGGATGCCGTTTCCTGCTGACCAGCAACGCATCGGGCGCGCTGCAGCAGGGGGTAAATCCCGGCGATCTGGCTTTGTTACGCGATCATATCAATTGGGCGTCGGTCAGTCCGCTGATCGGCGAGGCTGGGCTGGGCGATCCCTTCGTCGACATGGTGGATGCCTACGATCCGGCATTGCGCCGCCTGATGCAGAAGGCCGCCGGGAAGGCGCTGCCGGAGTCGGTCTATACTTTTCTGACCGGCCCCCAGTTCGAGACGCCGGCGGAGATCCGCGCGGTTCAGGCTGTCGGCGGCGACCTGGTCGGCATGTCGACGGTGCCGGAGGTGATCTTCGCGCGCTATCTCGGTTTGCGCGTCGCGGCCCTGTCAGTGGTGACCAACCGGGCGGCGGGCCTGGACGAGGGGGCCCTCAGCCACGCGCATACCCAGGCGACCGCGAAACGCGCGGAAGCGGAAATGCGGGCGCTTGTGGCCCGGTTCTTGACGAGTTTGCAGGAGAGTGGGTTTGAGCCCTGACGTGAAACAAACGGCATCGCGCGCGCTGGCGATGCTGGACCTGACCAGTCTGAACGACGGTGACGATAGTGCGGCGGTTACCGCGCTGTGTGACAGGGCGGTAACGCCGCATGGCGCTGTCGCGGCTGTCTGCGTTTGGCCGCGCTTCGTCGCGCAGGCGAAGGACGAACTGCGCGCGTCGGGCGTCAAGGTCGCCGCCGTCGCCAACTTCCCGGCCGGGGAGGCGGATCTTGAGTTCGCGCTGTCGGACACCCGCGCCATCGTCGCGGCGGGCGGAGACGAGGTGGACGTTGTCTTCCCCTACGCCGCCTTGATAAGGGGGGATGAAGCCACCGGGGCGGCGTTGGTGGCGGCCTGCAAGGAAGCCTGCGGCCCGGACGTTCTGTTGAAAGTGATCATCGAGAGCGGCGCGTTGAAAGACCCTGCCTTGATCCGCAAGGCGTCCGATATCGCGCTCGCCAACGGGGCCGACTTCATCAAGACCTCGACCGGAAAGGTTCCGGTCAACGCGACCTTGGAGGCTGCCGAGATCATGCTGACCGCCATCCGCGACCACGGCGGCGGCGCCTTCAAGGCGGCGGGCGGCATCCGCGACACCGCGACGGCGGGCGCCTATCTGGCGCTGGCGGACCGTATCCTAGGGCCGGGTTGGGCGACGCCCCGGACTTTCCGGTTCGGGGCCAGCGGGGTGCTGGCGGATCTGCTTTCCGTGCTGGACGGCGGCGCCGGCGCCGAGTCCGACGGAGGATATTGACCGTGCTGCCACAGGAAATCATCCGCAAGAAACGCGACAAGGGCGCCCTGACGTCCGAGGAGATTGCGTTTTTCGTCAAAGGCTTGACCGACGAAACGATCACCGAGGGGCAGGTCGCGGCGCTGGCCATGGCGGTCTTTTTCAACGGCATGACGATGGACGAGCGTGTGGCGCTGACCAAGGCTATGGTGGCCTCGGGCGAGACCATGGAATGGGACGCCCAGGCGCTGGGCGGCCCGGTTCTGGACAAGCATTCCACCGGCGGCGTCGGCGACAAGGTCAGCCTGATGCTGGCGCCCATCGTGGCGGCGTGCGGCGGGTTCGTGCCGATGATCTCCGGCCGGGGGCTGGGCCATACGGGCGGCACCTTGGACAAGCTCGACTCGATTCCGGGATACACGACCGCGCCGGATCCTGCGCTGTTCCGCAAAACGGTGGCGGAAGCGGGCTGTGCGGTCATCGGCCAGACCGCGGAGCTCGCCCCCGCCGACAAACGGTTCTACGGCATCCGCGACGTCACCGCGACGGTGGAATCGGTGCCGCTGATCACCGCCTCCATCCTGTCGAAGAAACTGGCTGCCGGGCTGGATGCACTGGTGATGGATGTGAAGACCGGAACCGGGGCCTTCGCGGCGGAGATGTCCATGGCCCAGGAGCTGGCCAAGAGCATCGCCACGGTGGCCAGCGGGGCCGGTACGCCCACCACCGCGCTGATCACGGATATGAACCAGGTTCTGGGCACCCATGTCGGGAACGCGCTGGAAGTCGCCGAAGCGGCTGCTTATCTGACGGGAGCGCGGCGCGATCCGCGGCTTCATGAAGTGACGATCGCGCTGGCTGCGGAGATGCTCGTGCTGGGCGGGCTGGCCGGGAATCCGGAAGGCGGTGCCTCCAAGGCTGAAGCGGCTCTCTATAGCGGCAAAGCGGCGGAACAGTTTGCCAAGATGGTAACGGCACTCGGTGGACCGTCGGATTTTCTGGAGAACCCGGCTGCGCACCTCACGCCCGCGCCGGTCACATTGGCGGTTGAACCGGCGGTGGCCGGGACCGTCGGGGCAATGGACACGCGCGCCATCGGGGTTGCCGTGGTGGAACTGGGCGGCGGACGGGCCAAGGCCAGCGACGCGGTCGACCCGCGGGTCGGACTGACCGACGTTGCGGGGATCGGCGATACGGTCGGGCCTGACCGGCCCCTTGCGGTCGTCCACGCGGCGGACACAGGTTCGGCGGAACGGGCGGCGGATGCGATCCGCAAGGCCGTGCGCATTGGTGAAATTGGACAGGCCGGGCCGGTTGTGATGGAGCGCATCGCCGGCTCTTGAGAGACGGATGGATAGCAGGTCATGGGACGCGCAATCATACTGGTAATGGATTCCTTCGGGATCGGCGAAGCGCCCGACGCGGCGACGTTCGGCGACACGGGCGCGGACACGCTGGGCCATATTGCGGCGGCGCGCGCCGAGATGGGACGGCCGCTGAACCTGCCCAATCTGAAGCGTCTCGGCCTGGGCGAGGCCGCCCGGCTGGCGACTGGAAGCGTCCCGGCGGGGCTGGAACAGGACGGGCCGCTGACAGGGGCTTACGGATGTGCGGCGGAGCGCAGCTTCGGCAAGGATACGCCGAGCGGCCATTGGGAGATGGCCGGCCTGCCGGTGGAATTCGACTGGGGTTTCTTCCCTCGGGAACAGCCGTGTTTCCCTCCCGATCTGATCGATGAGTTCTGCGCGAAGACAGGATTGCCCGGCATTCTGGGCGACAAGCATGCGTCGGGGACGGATATCATCCGGGAGTTGGGCGCGGAGCATATCCGGACAGGCAAACCGATCTGCTATACCTCCGCCGACTCGGTGTTTCAGATCGCCGCCCACGAGTCCCAATTCGGTCTGGAACGGCTTTACGAGATCTGCGAGGTGGCGAAAAAGATTTTCGACCGCCTGAACATCGGCCGCGTGATCGCGCGGCCTTTCGTGGGAGAGGATGCAGACGGTTTCACCCGCACGGGCAACCGTCGCGACTATACCACACTGCCGCACGCTTCTACGCTTCTAGATTACGTGAAAAATGGCGGGCACGATGTTGTTTCTGTTGGAAAGATATCGGACATCTTCGCCCATCAAGGGGTCACCGTGAAGGTTAAGGCGGACGGCAACGCGGCTTTGTTCGACGCGACCTTGGACGCCCTGGACCGGGCCCGGGACGGCGATCTGGTTTTCAGCAATTTCGTCGACTTCGACATGCTGTTCGGTCACCGTCGCGACGTGGAAGGTTATGCGGCCGCTTTGGAGGCGTTCGACGACGTCTTGCCGACCCTGGAAGCGCGCTTGCGGCCCGGCGATCTGGTGCTGATCACGGCGGACCACGGCTGCGATCCGACTTGGCCGGGGTCCGACCATACCCGCGAATTCGTGCCCGTCCTGTTTTTCGGCCCCGAAGTCGAGCCTGGCAGCCTTGGCCGGCGCGACAGCTTTGCGGATATGGGCCAGACCATCGCGCGGCACCTCGGCGTCGGACCGCTGGGGGCAGGCGTCGATTGTTTCGCCGCGCCACGGGCGGCCTAGGCATGGTCCGGCCGGCAACGCGCTTCAACGCAAACGAGCCCTTGGGCGATGCGGCCCGGGCCGCCTACGCAAAGGACGGGTTTCTTGTGCTCGAAGGGTTCGCCTCGGCGGCGGACCGCCGGGCGCTGCTCGAGCGGATCGACCAGCTTGTCGGCGGGTTCGACCCGCCCGACAGCCGTACGGTTTTCGGCGAGCACGCGGACGATGCATACTTTCTGGAGTCCGGCGACAAGATCCGCTTCTTTTTCGAACAGGATGCGGGCGACCGGTCGGCCCGGATGGGCTTGAACAAAATCGGGCATGCGCTGCATGACCTGGACCCGGTGTTCGACACTTTCTTTCACGGCGCGCCGTTCCGGAAACTGGCCGCGGCGCTGGAATTGAACGCGCCGCGCCTGTTGCAATCGATGGTGATTTTTAAGCAACCCGGGATCGGGGGGGCGGTGAACTGGCATCAGGACGCCACCTTCCTGCGGACCGAGCCGGAAAGCGTCACCGGTTTCTGGATTGCGCTGGAAGATGCGACGCGAGAGAACGGGTGCCTGCAGGCGATTCCGGGCGGCCATACGGGGCCGCTGCGGCAATGGTTCGGGCGCGGCGGGGAGACGATGCTGGAAACCAGGGTGCTGGACGAGGAGCCTTACGATGAAACCCGCGCGGTGGCCTTGGAGGCCGAGGCGGGAACGTTGATTGTGCTGCATGGACGGCTTCCGCATATGAGCCGGCGGAACCTGTCGCCGAAGTCGCGCTGTGCCGTCACCTTGCATGTGATCGATGGCGACGCGACCTATCCTGCGGACAATTGGCTGCAGCGCTGTCCGTCGATGCCGCTTCGAGGGTTCGGCGGATGACCCTGTTGGATATCGGGTTCGATGCCGACGACACCTTGTGGCACTGCGAACATCTGTTCGCCGAAACCCAGGCCGAGTTGCAGGAGATCCTGGTAAAACACGCGCCGGAAGACGAGGTCGAAGCGAAACTCCACGCGACCGAGCTGGAGAACGTCAAACTGTTCGGCTACGGCATCAAGGGGTTCACGCTCTCCATGGTGGAGACGGCGGTGCAGATCTCCCACGGGCGGGTCACCGGGGACGAGGTCCACCGCATCCTGATGATGGGCAAGCGGATGCTTGAGGCGCCGGTGGATCTGATGCCCGGGATCCGGGATGTGCTGGAGGCCCTGCGCGGATCGTATCGCCTTCTTCTCATCACAAAGGGCGATGTGCTCGATCAGACGAACAAGATCGACAAGTCGGGTCTGGGCGATTTGTTCGACGCCATAGAAGTCGTGCAGAACAAGGATACGGGCGCGTACCGGGACGTGTTCGACAGGAATGGCGTGCGTCCGGGGAGCTTTCTGATGGTCGGCAATTCGATACCGTCCGATGTGCTGCCGGTCCTGGAACTCGGCGGCTGGGGCGTGCATATTCCCTATGAGCACGTTGCCATTCACGAACGCCACGACGCTGATCCGCCGCATAATCGGTTTCGTAGGCTTTGCCATATCGGGGAGTTGCCAGCCTTGGTGGAGGAAGTCCGTTCGAGCCCTTGAGGTTCGGGGTTTCTTTTGAGCGGCGCGCAGGCGAAATTTCTCGAACAAACCACAAGGAATGACCTCTCACAGGAGAGGCGGATGGGAAGAAAATCATGACAGTAGTGGCGGATTTGTTGAGTTCCGGAGCCGATGACGCCGTGGCGCTGGGCGCGCCGGGGCGGCCCTCGTTATCCTACGCGGGGTTGCGCGCGCACTGTTCCAGAATCCAACGCAATCTCGCCGCGCGCGGCATCGGTCCGCAGGACCGGGTGGCCATCGTTTTGCCGAACGGACCGGAAATGGCGAGCGCCTTTCTCGCCGTCGCCGAGGCCTGCTCGTCGGCGCCTCTCAATCCGTCCTATAAGGAGAAGGAATACGCCTTCTATCTGGAGGATCTGAACCCGAAATTGGTTATCGTTGGCGACGCGGAGCACGATGTCGTCTCGGCGGCCAAGGCGCTGGGCATCCCCGTCGCCCAGATCGCCATTGCAGACGATGCGCCGGCCGGAAGCTTCACTCTGTGGGACGAGGAAGCGGACACGGCCCATCCGGGCGCGGCGGACGAAGCGCTCGTTCTGCATACGTCCGGGACCACCTCGCGGCCCAAGGTCGTGCCGCTCAGCCAGGCAAACCTGTTCGCATCGGGCACCAACATTGCCAACACGCTGGACCTGACGCCGGCGGACAAATGCCTGAACATTATGCCCCTGTTCCATATCCACGGCCTCATCGCAGTGGTTCTCGCCTCTATGAAGGCCGGCGCCTCGGTCTGCTGCACGCCGGGCTTCAACGCGCTGAAATTCTTCGACTGGGCGGTTGAGGAACAGCCGAGCTGGTATTCGGGGGTGCCGACCATGCACCAGACAATCCTGCTGCGCGCCCAGCGTAATCAGGACGCCCTGTCGAAAATCAAGCTGCGGTTCGCCCGCTCGTCCTCCGCCTCCTTGCCGCCGGCGGTATTTCACGAACTGGCGCAGACCTTCGACTGTCCGGTTATCGAAGCCTATGGCATGACCGAGGCGACGCACCAGATGGCGTCCAACCCGCTGCCGCCGGGCGTTCAAAAGCCCGGCTTCGTCGGGCTGCCCGCGGGACCGGAGATCCGCATCCTGGATCAGTCCGGTAACGCGATGGACCAGGGCCGGGAAGGGGAGGTTTGCATCCAGGGTGCGAACGTGACCGCCGGCTATGCGAACAATCCCAAAGCCAACGCGGAAAGCTTCACGGACGGCTGGTTCCGCACCGGCGATCAGGGTTATCTGGACGAGGACGGCTATCTCAAAATCACCGGGCGGATCAAAGAGATCATCAACCGGGGCGGGGAGAAGGTCTCGCCGCTCGAAGTCGACGACGTCTATAGCGATCACCCGGCGGTCCAGCAGGTCGTCACCTTCGCGCTGCCGCACAAAATGCTGGGCGAGGAAGTGGCCGCCGCCGTCGTACTGGCCGAAGGAGCGGATGTTTCCGAACAGGATTTGAAGGCGTTCGGGGCCGACCGGCTCGCCGCTTTCAAAATCCCCAAGACGTTCGTGTTCCTCGAGGAAATTCCGAAGGGAGCGACCGGCAAGATGCAGCGGATCGGGTTGGCCGAGAAGTTGGGCCTTGGAGCGGACGCATGACCAGGATCTGCATCTTCGGTGCGGGCGCCATCGGCGGTTACATGGCGGCGGCGCTGGCCGACGCGGGCGCCGAGGTCTCGCTGGTCGCACGCGGTCCGCATCTGGCCGCGATCCGCGACAAGGGGCTGGTGTTCCGCAAGGACGGTGAAGAGAAAACCTACCGGATGACCGCATCCGACAATCCGGCCGATCTTGGCGAACAGGATTACGTGATCGTCGGCCTGAAAGCGCATTCGGTGCCTGCGATCGTCGATCAGTTCACGCCGCTCCTGGGGCCGGAGACAGCGATCGTTCCAGCGGTGAACGGCCTGCCCTGGTGGTATTTCCACAAGGCCGGGACGGGAACGGTTCTGGACGATACCTGGCTGGAAACCGTCGATCCGGGCGGCGCGCAATGGAAGGCCTTCGGGCCGGAGCGCGCCATCGGCTGCGTGGTCTACCCGGCTTGCGATGTGCCGGAGCCCGGTGTCGTCCAGCATAGGAGCGGCGACCGTTTCACGCTTGGCGAACCCGACGGCAGCGCGTCGGAACGTGTCGAACGGCTTTCCAAACTGATGATCGCCGGGGGCTTGAAAGCACCGCGCAAGGCGCGCCTGCGCGATGAGATCTGGATCAAGCTGTGGGGCAATTGTTCCTTCAATCCCGTCTCGGCGCTTACCGGCGCCAGTCTCGACCTGATCGGCAATGACGTGGCCTGCCGATCCGTTATCCGCGCGATGATGGAAGAATGCAAACAGGTCGGCGAGGCGGTTGGCGGGCGCTTTTCCGTCGGGATCGAAAAGCGGATCGACGGCGGTGCGCAGATCATCGGCCACAAACCCTCCACCCGCCACGATGTCGAAAAAGGGCGGCCGATGGAACTCGACGCGCTTTCCTCCGTGGTGCTCGAACTGGCCCGCCGGCTGGGGATTGAGACCCCGACACTGGATACCGTCGCCGCGCTGGTCCGGATGCAGGGCGATGTTCTGGGGCTGTACAAACGGAACCCGGAACTGGAAGCGGCGATCACCGGACAGCCCCCTGGCTGATCAGGGGCCGGATCGCGGGCCTGACGGATCACGGTCCTGATCACAGGCCTTTGACTTTTCCCGGACCGCCGGGACGTTCCTAATGCGCGTTGTCGTACCAACGCGCTGGGAGTTCGCCGTGCGCCTCTTCACGGTCATTCTGGTCCTGTTCGCTCTGTTCGTGGCTTTGCACTACAACTCCGTCCTGGCGGCGGAATGCGGCGCCGGCGGGCGCTGCGACGTGCCGCAAGGCTATTACCTGGCCGAGCCGCCGCCGGACTGGGACGGCGCGACGCCCTTGCCGCTGGTCGTTTATTTCCACGGCTGGAACGGCTCGCCCGAAGGCGTCTTCCGGAACCGCTCGATGGTTCGTCCGGTACACAAGCGCGGTGCCTTGTTCGTGGCGCCTTTCGCGCGCACCGGCTATTGGCGGCAGATCGGCGAGGACCGCGCCGAAGGCGGCCGGGACGAGGCGGCGTTCATTCGCGCCGTGATGGCGGATGTTCGAAAGCGCTGGCCGATCGACGATGAGCGGACCGTGGCGTCCGGTTTCTCGCGCGGGGCCAGCATGGTCTGGAACGTCGCCTGCTACACCGGGGATCTGTTCAAGGCCTATGTGCCCATCGCCGGCGGGTTTTGGCATTCCAACCCGGAAGAGTGCCCGACCGGGCCGGTCAACATGCGCCACATCCACGGCCTAAAGGATAGGGTCGTCGCGTTCGACGAAATTGGGGTCTACAATTCCATGCCGATCCCGGAAGGGATGGACTTGTTGCGGGGCATCAACCAATGCGCGGCAGAGCCGGACAAATCGGTCGCCTTGAAACGCTATCGTTGCGATGTCTGGTCCCAATGCGGGAGCGGGCGGGAACTGCAGGTCTGCACCCATCCCGGGGGCCACAGCATTCCCGGCGAATGGGTGGCGCAAGGTTACGACTGGATGGCGAGCCTGCGGTGAGACCGTTTCTACGGCGCATCCTGCTTATCACAGCTCTTTCGTTCGCGTTCCTGACACCCTCGGCGCAGGCGGCTGACGATCTGGGATGGTCTTACAAGGCCGGGCGTCTGGACGGTGTCGTCGTCAAGCGCGCCGTATTGCGCGCTGAATGGTACATGTACAACGATTTCGGCACGTTGCGGGAGGTCCGAACCGGGGAGTTGACGGTAAGCCGCGTTGGCGAGGAAGTGACGGTGGACCTGTGGACCGGCGGCGGACCGGTTTGTTCCGAACAGCGCAATGCCGTCGAGGTGCATCTCGCGTTCGACAGGGAAGACCGCCAGCGCGAAAGCTGGCTGATCACCGAAAACCGCGCCCTGTTCGCCCCTCGGGATCAACTTCTGTTTCTCGAACGGCTGCGCACCGCCAGGGCCCTGTGGCTTCAGGTCGGCGACGGGTGCGGCTGGCCCTGGCGCACCGAGGTTTGGATCGAGGACGGCCACCGCCATATCGAGAAGGTCTTGTCGGAACCGTAGAACGTTCCGGCGGTCGCGAGCGGGCTAAGGACGCCAGTCCTCATCCTCGTCTTCCTCCTCTTCGTCGAGGTCCGTGTAAGGAAAGCTGTCCACATTGTCGTAAGGCCAGCGGTAGACGATCACGTCCGGTTCGTCCGATTTGATCGTACCGTCCCGCACCGCCTCCATCGCGGCCGCCGAGATGATGCTGGCGAATTCGGTCGCCAGTTCGGCCACCGGCGCACCGTTTTTCAGAATGTAGTCCTGGCTGTAGGCGGCCTTTTGGATGGATCCCAGCCGCTTTTTCACAAAGCCGAACAACTCGGCGGCGACGGTCTTCTTGTCCAGGACCGGCGGGATCAGTTCCAGGCCGGAGGCGAGCAGCAGGAACATCCAATGACGCTGCGATTCGAACAAGGGCGTCTCGTCGATGAAGGCGCCGAGCTCGGTGAAATAGCCGGCCTTTTCGGCGGGAAGGCCGGCCAGCGCGGAGTTGAGGACCTGCCGATGGTTCATGATCTTTTCATACCATCGCCGGACGGCGGAGGGTAGCGGATCGGATGGAAATTCAAGCGACTCACGTCCGCTTTCGGGAGGCCAGCAGAATGCTTGTCTCGGTCCCCGCGATCCCATCGATCTGGCGAACCCGTCGCAACAGTTCGTCGAAGGCTTCCAGCGTGGGCGCCTCCAGTTCGGACACGATGTCCCAACGGCCGTTGGTGGCGTAGAGGCTGCGGATCTCCGGATAACCGCGCAGCCGGTTCAGTACGGTCTCGGTGGCCTTCCCCTCGACCTCCACCATCATGATCGCGCGCACGCCGGCGCCCGCCGACGAGCCGGTGGTAATGGTGAACCCTTGAATGACCTCCGTGTCGATCAGCCGGTCGATCCGTGCCCGGACCGTCGCCCGGGAGACGCCGAGGTGATGCGACAGGCTGGAGACCGGCGTCCGGGCATCGGCCCGCAGCAGCGCAATCAACCGGTTATCCAGATCGTCCATATCAATATGCTCAGTCTTAATCGTCAGTTTGCTCAGTTATACCTAAAGATTGCTCACTTTCTCAACTATCTGTCGCCGGAGAAACGGTTTATCTGGCCAGCATGGGTTTGCAGGAGGACATGCGCCATGACGACGGATCAGAAAATCGCCGCCGATATCTCGCTGATCGGCACACCGGTTCAGGCCGGGACGCAACTGCGCGGTTGCGCCATGGGGCCGGCCGCGCTGCGCACCGCCGGCCTCGTGGAAGAGCTTGAGGCCCTGGGCCGTACGGTCGCGGACCTCGGAGACCTCAGCGTGGAGGCCCAGGAGAGCCGGGACGCGGAGGTCGCGGCCTGGACCCGCGCGATCGATGCGAAAGGGTACGATGTTGCCCGCGCGGGCAGTTTTCCGATCTTCATGGGGGGCGACCACAGCATGGGGATGGGGTCGATCAACGCGATGGCCCGGACGGCCCGCGATGCCGGCCGGGATCTGGTCGTGCTGTGGCTGGACGCCCATTCCGACTACAACACGCCGGAGACGACGCCGAGCGGCAACATCCACGGCATGCCGGTGGCGGGCCTGATCGGCGAACCGGGTCTGGATTTTCTGTTCGACGGTATGGACCGCGCCGGCGTTGAACCGGCGGATTTCCATCTCTTCGGTATCCGCTCCGTCGACCGGATCGAGCGGGACCTGCTGGCGCGGCGCGGGCTGCCCGTGATGGATATGCGGCGGATCGACGAATACGGCGTCTCGCGCCTGATCGGCGGGATCCTGGACGATGTCCGCGCGCGCAACGCCATGCTGCATGTCAGTCTGGATGTCGACTTCCTGGATCCGACCATCGCGCCGGCGGTCGGCACCACCGTGCCCGGTGGCGCGACCTACCGCGAGGCGCATCTGATCATGGAGATGCTGAGCGACTCCGGTCTCGTGACGTCGCTCGACCTGGCCGAGTTGAACCCGTTTCTGGACGATCGCGGAAAGACCTCTCTCCTGCTGGTCGATCTCGTCACAAGTTTGTTCGGAAAAAAGATTATTGATCGTGCGCCGCCGCAGTTTGGGGCCGGCACGCAGAGAAACTGGACGTACGCCGCTTGAACGCTGCGAATCATTGAGGGAGTGAAGATCATGCAGAGTGCCGGCGCCGCCGCGGACCTGATCCAGACGGAAGCCCGTCTGGGTGCGCACAACTACAAGCCGATCGACGTGGTGATCAGCGAAGGCAAGGGCGTTCATGTCTGGGACGTGGACGGAAACAAGTATCTCGACTGTCTATCTGCCTATTCCGCGGTCAATCAGGGGCACTGCCACCCGAAAATCCTGGAAACCATGGTGGAACAGGCCAAGCGCCTGACCTTGACGTCCCGAGCCTTCCGCAACGATCAGCTGGCCCCGTTCTACGAGGAAATCGCCGCTCTGACCGGCTCGCACAAAGTCTTGCCGATGAATTCGGGCGCGGAAGCCGTGGAAAGCGCCATCAAGGCGGTCCGCAAATGGGGTTATGAGGTGAAAGGCGTGCCGGAAAACCGGGCCGAAATCGTGGTCTGCAGCAATAACTTCCATGGCCGCACCCTCGGCGTCGTCGGATTCTCCACAGATCCCGTCGCCCGCGGCGGCTTTGGACCCTTCGCACCCGGGTTCCGGGTGGCGAAGTTCGGCGATATCCAGGCCTTCGAGCAAGCGGTGAACGAGAACACGGTGGCTTTCCTGGTTGAGCCGATCCAGGGCGAAGCCGGTGTGATCATACCGCCGGACGGGTACTTCCGGCGCGTGCGCGAGATCTGCGACGCGGAGAACATCACGCTGATCCTGGATGAGATCCAGACCGGACTGGGGCGGACCGGTAAGCTGTTGGCCGAAGAGCACGAAGAGATCGAGGCCGACGTCACGCTGGTCGGCAAGGCGCTTTCCGGCGGCTTCTACCCGGTGTCGGCGGTTCTGTCGAACTCTGACGTGCTGGGTGTCCTTCAGCCGGGGCAGCACGGCTCTACCTTCGGCGGCAACCCGCTTGCCTGCGCGGTCGCCCGCACGGCGCTGAAAGTGCTGGTCGAGGAGGGCATGGTGGAAAACTCAGCGGAGCAGGGCGCCTATTTCACGGCGGGGCTGGAGGACATCCGCGCCAACGCCGTCCGGGAGATCCGCGGCCGCGGCCTGATGATCGCCGTCGAGTTGGATCCGGAGGCGGGCGGCGCGCGCCGCTATTGCGAGGCGCTGAAGGACCAGGGCATCCTGTGCAAAGACACCCACGAACACTCGATCCGGATCGCGCCGCCTCTGGTGATCGAACGGGAAGAGGTCGACTGGGCGCTGGAACGTTTCGATCGGGTGCTGACGGGGTTGGATGGATAACCCGCTCTAAGAGAGGAGAAATCTCGACTTGTTCTCCCTTGCCGCGGCTGACATTTTGCCGTTCACTTTCGCGGATTAGCGCTTGGACATACCCATTGAGGGGCAAGGGATTACGGAATGCCAAAGGTCACGTACAGAAACCAGGACGGCTCGGAGCAAACGGTTGACGTGAAGGTCGGCACCAGTGTGATGCTGGGGGCGCTCACCGCCGGCATCGACGGTATCGAGGCTGAGTGCGGCGGCTCCTGCATGTGCGCCACCTGTCACGTCTATGTCGACCAAGCCTGGCTGGACAAACTGCCGAAAGTCCAGGTCATGGAAGACGAGATGCTGGACGATACGGCCTGTGAACGGCAACCGAACAGCCGGTTGAGCTGCCAGATCGAAATGTCGAACGATTTGGACGGGTTGATCGTCGACTTGCCGGAGACGCAGATCTGATGTCGGCGGGCGGCGAACCGGGGCTGGTGGTGATCGGCGGCTCGCACGCGGGCCATCAGGTCGGGATTGCCGCGCGGAACGCGGGCTATGAGAAGCCGATCATCATCCTCAGCGACGAGGATGCCGTTCCGTATCAGCGACCTCCGCTTTCCAAGGCCTATCTGATGGGCAAGGTGGAACGGGAAGCGCTGTATTTCCGTCCCGCGAGCTTCTATCCCGAACACGGGATCGATCTGCGCCTCGGCGTGGCGGCTACCGCGTTCGATAACCAGGCAAAAACGGTTACCTGCGCCGACGGCACCGTGCTGCCGTACGAGAAGCTGGTGGTCGCCACCGGGACCAGGGTGCGCGAACTGCCGGTGCCCGGCGCCGAGTTCCAGGGCGTCCATTATATCCGGACCCTGGCCGACATCGATGCAATGATGGACGGGCTGGACCGCGTGAAGAATGTTGTCGTCATCGGCGGCGGGTTCATCGGACTGGAGGGCGCGGCGGCGTTGCGCACTATGGGGCGGACCGTCACCGTCGTGGAAATGCAGGACCGATTGATGGCGCGCGGCGTCGGGGAGACGGTCAGCGCCTATTTCGCCGATCATCACCGCGCGCAGGGTGTCGATGTCAAACTGTCGACCGGCGTGGAGTCTTTGACCGGCGAGGACGGCCGCGTTACCGGCGTCAAACTTTCGACCGGAGACACCGTGCCCGCCGATCTTGTGATTGTCGGCATCGGCGTGTTGCCGAATCAGGAGATGGCCGAAACCGCGGGGGTTGCCTGCGACAACGGTATCCTGGTCGATGAATACATGCAGACCAGCGAGCCGAACGTGCTTGCGGTCGGGGACGTTACCCGTTTTTCCTGCCGGTTCATGGAAGGAAGCGTGCGGTTGGAATCGGTGCAAAACGCCACCGATCAGGCGCGGACCGCCGGAGCCACCGTTGCCCGCGAGAACAAGCCCTACGACACCGCGCCCTGGTTCTGGTCGGATCAATTCGACCAGAAACTTCAGATGACCGGACTAACCGGTGGGCACGACCGCGAGATCCTCCGCGGCGATGTCAAGGAAGGGGTCTTTTCGGTCTTTTACTTCAAGGGCGACCAGTGGCTTGGGACGGATACGGTCAACCAGCCGACTGACCACATTTCCAGCCGCCGCCTGCTGGATGCCGGTTATGCGTTGTCGGCGCAGGAAGCGGCGGACGAAAGCGTTTCCCTGAAGGATCTGGTCAAAAGCGTGCGCAAAGCCGCGAAATGAAGATCACCCGCATCGAAAGCCGCGTCTACGGTCATGACATGCCCGAGATGGGGTACAGTCAGGCCTGGTATACGCGGCGCTCCTGCCATCTGGTGCGGGTCGAGACGGACGAGGGAATCGTCGGGGTCGGCGAAGCGTTCGGGCCCGGCAATGTGGCGCTGGGCAACAAGGCGATTGTCGAGCAGGTAATTCAGCCTTTGCTGCTAGGCGAGGACCCGCTGGCGCGTCAGTATCTCTGGCACAAGGTCTACAACACGCTGCGCGACCACGGGCAGAAAGGCATGCCCCTGCAGGCGCAATCGGCGATCGACATCGCGCTCTGGGACATCGCCGGCAAGGCCGCCGGGCTTCCGCTGGTCAAACTGCTGGGCGGCCCTTGCCGGGAGAGCGTTCCCGTCTACGGTTACGGCATGATGCTGCGGAAGGAGGAGGATATGGAAACCTCCTTCGCGGAAGAAGCCGCGCAGATCGCGGAGATGGGGTATCTCTGCACCAAGATGAAGATCGGCATGGGACCGAAGCGGGATGTCAAACTGATCGAAGCGGTGCGCAACGCGATCCCGGACGAGATGGGGCTTGGCGTCGATGCGAACCATGCCTTCACCTACAAAGACGCGCTCTATGTGGGTCATGCGATGGACGAGATGGATATCGCCTGGTTCGAGGAGCCTGTCGCGAACGAAGACCGGCAGGGTTACCGGGATCTGTGCCGCGCCCTGAAGACCCCGGTTTCCGGCGGTGAGGCGGAGTTCACGCGCTGGGGTTTCCGCGATCTGATCGAAGACCGCTGCGTGGATATCGTGCAGCCGGAGGTCTGCGGTCTTGGCGGCATAACCGAATATCTGAACGTTCTCGCCCTGGCGCACACGCATTTCATCCCCTGTATGAACCATTGTTGGGGCTCGGACGTCACGGTGGCGATGACCCTCCATTTGCTTTGTGCGCAGCAGGACTTGCCGGGCGGTCTGTTCCCGCATGTGCCTATGCTGGAGTTCGACACCACCGTCAGCCACTTCCGGGACGATATCCTGGAGACGCCCCTGGACATTCCAGGCCAGGTGAAACGCAACGGCGGCTACGCGGCGCCGCCGATGGCGCCCGGCATCGGCGTCAACGTAGACTGGCAGGCGCTGGAAACCTTCCGCGTCGCCTAGGGCGTGTCACGCTTACCTGGAACCTCTGAGACGGTCGTGCGATTTTTTCTGTAAGCCTGCGACGGCCCACGCTATCCTTGCCGCCGTGATGAGGGGGGCGTCCGGCTTTGCGGCCGGAACTGGTACGAGGGTCCGATGTTCGCGGAGTTGCAGGCCTGCGTGGCCGAAAGTTGGTCGCCCAAGATCGGCGATCCCCATTTCATGGGATGGGTAACGGTGGCGGCCTACGCGCTCGCGGCGATCCTGTCCTTCCGGCTTTTCCTGCGGGCCAGGGGGCTCTACGACTACCGCACCTTGAACGCCCAGCGGGTGTTTTGGTTCGGCGTCGCGCTGCTGTTCGCCTTTCTGTCGGTCAACAAGCAGCTCGACCTGCAGTCCCTATTCACGGCGATCGGGCGCTGCCATGCGCAGCAGCACGGCTGGTACGCCGAACGGCGCGGCTTCCAGAATCTGTTCATCGTCAGTTTGCTGCTGGGGTCGGGCGTCGGGTTCTTCTTCCTGGCGATCTTTTTCAGACGCATCCTGTTGAGTAACTGGCTCGCCTTTGTCGGCGTCTTCCTGGTGGTTTCCTTCGTTCTGGTTAGGGCCGTGGGCTTCCACGATTTCGATGCCTTCATCGACATGGAGATCAGCAGTTTCCGGATGAATTGGATACTGGAGCTTGGCGGGATCGCCTGCGTTCTGGTCTCGATCCTGTCGGTCCGCAGCCGCCCGCCCGGGGCCAAGGAAGCGGTCTATATTCATTACGATTGACGCATTTGACCGCGTGATTCGGGTTAACAATCGGGTGTTTCGCTGTCTCATCCCCTTGGCATAGAGGACAAAACAGGCCAGATCTTGGCGTATGAAGAAACTTCTTCTGATCGTCGTTCCTGTTTTGCTGCTGCTGGGATCTGCCGGCGGCGGGGCCTATTACTGGTTTGTGATCCTGCCCTCCGGAGAAGAGATGGCGGAACCGGAGCCGCCGCCGCCGCCGCCCGATCCCGAGTTGGTGCAGCTCGATCAGATGCGAATCCCGGTAATCCGCCAGGGCGCGGTGCAGAAGTACGTAATCTTGAAGGTAACTCTGCAACTGGCCGACCAGGACGGTAAGGAACTGGCGCAGCAGGTAATGCCGCGTATCAAGGACGAGACGTATCACGCTCTGCATTCTTACTTTTCGGCCACTCCTGTCGATGCGCCGATCAGTATTGTCGCGATCAAGAAACGGCTGCGGAAGGTCGCCGTCCGGAATGTCGGGAAGGGGCCGCTGGTTGATGTCCTGATCGAAGGCATCTATGAGAAGCGGGGCGGCTGAGGAAACTACGCGCCGCCTCAAACTCTGAAAGCTGAAGTAATGTCGACTGGCTCCGATGCGCCGGGCGCCGCGCCCGCCGCTGATCCTACAAAGCGCAATGTGTTCCTGCTGGCCAGCTGTCTGGCGCTCAGCATGACGGGGATCAGCCTGAACATGGTCATCTCCGCTCTGACCGGTGTGATGCTGGCGGACCAAGGGACCTTCTACACGCTGCCCTTTATCGGCGAGGTGCCGGAAACCAGTCTCGCGACACTGCCGCTGAGCATGCAGTTCATCGGCACCATGGCGGCAACATTCCCGGCTTCCATGTTCATGCGGCGCGTCGGACGCCGGATCGGTTTCACCGTCGGACAATTCATCGGCGCCAGCGCGGCCGCGCTGGCGTGCTTTGCGATTTTGGAGCAGAGCTTTTGGCTGTTCACGCTTTGCGGTCTCGCCATCGGGTTCCATAATGCGTTTTGGCAATATTACCGTTTCGCCGCTTCCGAAACCGCCAGCGAATCCTTCAAGCCACGGGCCGTCTCGCTGGTCCTGGCGGGCGGTGTCGTCGCCGCGGTCGCCGGGCCGCAACTAGCGGATTGGAGCCAGGATCTGATGGCCCCGGTGCTGTTTGCCGGGTCCTACGCGACCATGGTCGCTCTGTGCCTGGTAACCGTGGTGCTGCTGCAGTTTATCCGCATCCCCAACCTGACGGTTGAAGAACGCCGGGATTCGGGCCGGCCGCTGGGGGAGATCGCGCGGCAACCCAAATTCATGGTCGCGGTGTTGGCCGCGATGCTCGGCTACGCGTCGATGTCGCTGGTGATGACGGCGACGCCGCTGGCCATGGTGTTCTGCGACTACGATGTCAGCGACGTGGCCTTCGTGATCCAGTGGCATGTGCTGGGCATGTATGTGCCCAGCTTCTTCACCGGCGATCTGATCCGCAAAATTGGCGTGCTGAACGTGATCAAGATCGGCGTTGCCCTGATGCTGGGCTGTGTGATCGTGACACTGGGTGGAATCGAGTTGGAACGCTTCTGGCTGGGCCTTGTTCTGTTGGGTGTCGGCTGGAACTTCATGTTCATCGGCGGTACGACCCTACTGTTGGAGGCCTACCGGCCCGCGGAACGGAACAAGGTGCAGGCACTGAACGATTTCCTGGTCTGGGGGACGGTCAGCATCGCCAGCCTGTCGGCGGGTATTCTGCAGAATCTGGTCGGTTGGGACGCGGTGAACTTGGCGATTATTGCGCCCGTGCTCGCGGTCTTCATCGGCGCCTTGTGGATGCGATTCCACACCGTGCGGAGCCGCGTGACGGGCGCGGTCTAAGCCCTGAAACTTTCCCTATACCGTCGCTTGCCTTCGCATGCGGCTTCCCTTAGCCTGCGCGCGGTTTGCGACCCGGGATCAACCCGGGCGCGTTGGTATTCAGGTCCTGGATAAGGCGAAGCCGCGGGTTCGGCGGACGGTCACTACCGTCGCGCCTATGTCTTGGACGCGACCGTCGAAGATATTGGGAAGGGTTCTCTCATAATGATCTATCTTATCATCGCCTGCGGCGTGTTGGCGGTGCTCTACGGAGTATTCACGTCCCGCAGCATCATCTCGGCCAGCGCCGGGAACGAGCGAATGCAGGAAATCGCCGGCGCCATTCAGGAAGGCGCATCGGCTTACCTCAACCGTCAGTACCGCACGATCGCGATCGCCGGTGTGATCGTAACCGTGATTCTGTTTCTGACGCTGGGCGTCACGACGGCGATCGGTTTCATCATCGGGGCCGTGATGTCCGGTGCGGCCGGCTATATCGGCATGATCGTCTCGGTGCGCGCCAATGTGCGCACGACCGAAGCGGCGCGGACCAGCCTTGAAGCAGGCCTCAGCATGTCGTTCCGCTCCGGCGCCGTCACCGGCATGCTGGTCGCCGGTTTGGCGCTGCTGTCGATTGCGGTCTACTACTGGATCCTGGACGGCATGGGCGCGCAGGGCCGCGACATGATTAACCCGCTGATCGGTCTGGCTTTCGGTGCTTCCCTGATCTCCATCTTCGCGCGTCTCGGCGGCGGCATCTTCACCAAGGGTGCGGATGTGGGCGCCGACCTGGTCGGTAAGGTCGAAGCCGGTATCCCGGAAGACGACCCCCGGAACCCGGCGGTGATCGCCGACAACGTGGGCGACAATGTCGGCGACTGTGCCGGCATGGCCGCCGACCTGTTCGAAACCTATGTGGTGACCATCGGCGCGACCATGGTTCTGGCGCTGCTCTATCTCGGTAACAACCCGAACCTGGAAGCCATGCTGATCTACCCGATGGCGATCGGCGGGGTCTGCCTGGTGGCCTCCATCGTGGCGACCTTCTTCGTCCGCCTCGGCTCCAGCAAGAACATCATGGGCGCGCTCTATAAGGGCTTTTTCGCCTCGGCGGTGATCTCGGCCATCGCGCTGTATCCGATCACCGAGATGACGGTCGGAACGGCGACGGAGTTCTCGTTCGGCGAAACGACCTTCACCGGGTTTGACATGTTCCTGTGCGGCATCGTCGGGCTGGTCCTCACCGGCCTGATCGTCTGGGTGACGGAGTACTACACCTCCACCGAGTTCCGTCCGGTTCGCTCGGTCGCCAAGTCGTCCGAAACCGGCCACGGCACCAACGTCATTCAGGGGCTGGCGGTTTCCATGGAAGCGACCGCGATCCCGGCGATCCTGATCTGTGCGGCGATCATCGTCACCTACCTGCTGGCGGGCCTGTTCGGTATCGCCATCGCGGTGACGACGATGCTGGCGCTGGCGGGCATGGTCGTGGCGCTCGACGCCTACGGGCCGGTGACCGACAACGCGGGCGGCATCGCGGAGATGGCTGAACTGGACGATAGCGTCCGGAACACCACCGATGCGCTCGACGCCGTCGGTAACACCACGAAGGCGGTGACCAAGGGCTACGCCATCGGTTCCGCGGGCCTCGGCGCGCTGGTGCTGTTCGCGGCCTATACGGCGGATTTGGACGCATACTTCTCGGATGTCGCGGTGAACTTCTCGCTCTCCAACCCGTATGTCGTCGTCGGCCTGCTGCTGGGCGGTCTGCTGCCGTACCTGTTCGGGGCGATGAGCATGACCGCTGTCGGCCGTGCCGGCGGGGCGGTCGTCGTTGAAGTGCGGCGTCAGTTCAAGGCGCTGCCGGGCATCATGGAAGGCAAGGACAAGCCGGAATACGGCACCTGCGTCGACATGCTGACCAAGACGGCGATCAAGGAAATGATCGTGCCGTCCTTACTGCCGATCTTCTCGCCCATCGTGCTGTACTTCGTGATCAACGCGATTGCCGGCCAGGCCGCGGCCTTCTCCGCCCTGGGCGCCTTGCTGCTGGGCGTGATCGTCACGGGCCTGTTCGTCGCCATCTCCATGACGGCGGGCGGCGGCGCCTGGGATAACGCCAAGAAGTACATCGAGGACGGCAACCACGGCGGCAAGGGCTCCGAAGCCCACAAAGCCGCGGTGACCGGCGACACGGTCGGGGACCCGTACAAGGATACGGCGGGCCCGGCGGTCAACCCGATGATCAAGATCACCAACATCGTGGCGATCCTGCTGCTGGCGGCCCTGGCCCACTAGGGTCCGACCGGCAACGGCTAGAAAGACAAAACCCCCGGGGCGCTGCTCCGGGGGTTTTTGCTACGGGAAGGATAGATCCTGATGTCGAACGCGGTGTCTTTGTTGCTCACGCACAAGGATTGGGCCGACCGGCTTGTTTACGAAGCCCTGTTGGAACTGCCGGAAATAGATTTGGTCAAACAGCGGCGTACGACTTTCGGGTCGATCCAGATGACGTTGAACCATGTGTATGTGGTGGACGACATTTTCAGGCATCACCTGCTGGGCGAACCGCACTCGTATCATGCCCGGAACACGGAAACCGGCGTACCGCTTCCGCTTTTGTACGAGAAGCAGCGCACTATGAACCGTTGGCTCCTTGAGACGGCCGGGCGGCTTACCGAGGCGGAAATGGCGGAGGTTGTTCCCTTTGCCTTTGTCGGCGGCGGCGAGGGCGCCATGACCCGGGAAGAGATTTTCCTGCATCTTGCCAGCCATGCGACCTACCATCGCGGCTATGTCAGCGATATGACGGAACAGGATCTGGTGAGCCTGCCGGCCAACGATCTGACGGTGTTCCTGCGCGATGCCGCGAAGAGGCCGGGACGGCCTAGTTCGTAACGCCGCCGATGCCGCGGCCCAGGTTGCCGAAGATCTGCTCGAAAAAGCCGAGCTCGCGGCCCGCCGTGGGGGTGACGCGGTCGCTGCTGGCGATGTCGCGGGCATCGTCCTGGGTATAGGTTTCCATATGCTGGAGCACGCCGCGTTCATCGAAATAGAGCGCCAGCACCTGCTGTTCGATAACGTCTTCGCCGAAAAAGGCCCAGGTCTCGGTGCGCCGGCTTATGTAGTACCAGACGCTGTCGTCGAACGTTCCGGCGACCGAGGGGCTTCCGAGGATCCGCGCGACGTCCTGCTTGCGCTGGGTGCCGACGTCCAACTGTTCCAACTGATAGGTCCGGGGCAGGTTGCCGCGCAGCGCCGTCTTGGGCGCGCAGGCGCCGAGCGATACGGCCAGGACTACCGCGCCAAGGACGGCGGTTGCGGCCCTGCGCTTCGGCCGGGCCCGGGCTGGGGCGGCGGGTCGCGTCGTTTCGACCATTGATATTCCGTTCCACTGACTTCATGTAAGGGCCGGCGCGGCGAACAGCCTTATGCCGGTCCTTCGAAAGACTGACATCGCGCGCTTCAGAGAGTTTTTCAAGGTTGAATGCACCATGGGACTGTTTCGCGCCTTCCGGCGCTTCCTGGATATCGATCATCACGACCCACGCGCGGTGAAGGCCTATGCGGCGGCTGTCGAGCAGGCGCGCCTCCCGGTGCTCTATACCGACTATGGGGTAGAGGACACGGTCGATGGGCGTTTCGATATGATCGTCCTGCATGTCTTTCTGATTCTGAACCGGTTTCCGCAGGAAGACCGCCAGCACGAGGTGCTGCGCTATCTGCTGGAGGAAATGTTCGGCGATATGGAGAACTCACTGCGCGAAATCGGGGTCGGAGATCTCAGCGTTCCGAAAAAGATCCACCGGATGGTGGATGCGCTCTATGGACGGTTGGAGGCCTACGAGGCGGCCGCCGACGATGCCGAGCCGGCGCGGTCCTTGACCGCGGTGCTCGCCCGCAATGTCTACAGGTCCGACGACGAGGATCTGCCGCAAGCCGGACGGCTGGCGCGCTATGCCCTTGCGGCGCGGGCCGATTTGGGCGAACAGGCGGCGGAGACTATACTGCAGGGCACGCTGAGCTTTCCCGATCCGTCGCTGACGGCATAACCCGATAACCAGGCCATGCTTATGACAGACGAACGCACCACCGCCGCGACAGACCGCGAATTCTCCGTCTGGGTCGACCCGGAAGCGCTGCCGGGCGAAGGCAGAACCTTTAAGTTGACGCCGGACGAGGCTCAGAGGGCCGCCATCGCGGCGCGCCTTGAGTTGCTCGACCTGCCCGCCTTCGACGCAACCGTGACGGCGCGGCCGAGGAAAGGGTCCGGCAACGTTCTGGTCAGCGGCACGCTGCGGGCCTCTGTCGTCCAGGCCTGTGTGGTCACCCTGGACCCGGTACCGTCAGATCTGGAGGAGGCGTTCGACGCCGATTTCGGGCCGGTGGAAGAGGAGGTGAACCTCGACCTAACGCTGGAGGACAGCGACCCGGTCGAACCGTTCGAGCCGGATGGCATCGATATCGGCGAGCTCGCGGTTCAGCATCTCTCGCTGTCGCTGAACCCGTATCCGAGGGTTTCCGATGCGGCGGCGGAGGACTTGTTGAAGGGCGCTCAGCCGGACGGGGATGTCGTCGCCTTCAATGCGCCCTCCGGGCCGTTCGCAGCGCTTGCAAAACTGAAGGCGAAGGATTAAATCCTCGCGCCTGACTTCGTGGAGTGTTGCCGGTCACGATTGAGCCTGCGGCAGGGGCCTGCTGCGGCTTGTTCTTGTTGGCCAAATACTCTATGAAGCCGCTCGTTTCATTAATCGAAAGCTTAAGAAAATGGCTGTACCCAAAAGAAAGGTGAGCCGTTCGCGCCGCGATATGCGCCGGGCTCATGACTCACTGAAAGATGCGGCGCATGCGGAATGCCCGAACTGCGGCGAGCTGAAGCGTCCCCATCATGTTTGCGCCTCGTGCGGATACTATGATGGGCGCGAGGTTGTCGAAGCGTCCTGACTCTGATTGCCTGCGTGACAAGCGGGCCGTTTCGGAGCCGCCGAAACGCGCTGCGCCGACCGCGCGCAGACTGGATCGAAAGCGGGACGTTGGACGTGCACCTTGGCTGACCGGCTGACAATTTCTCTTGATGGTATGGGGGGCGATCACGCCCCCGATATCGTTGTTAGAGGGGCCGCCGTCGCGCGCGAACGCCTTCCCAGCGCGTATTTCCTGTTCTATGGCGACGAGACGCGGCTGCGCCCGTTGATCGCGGAAGAGCCGTTGCTGGCGGGCTGCTGTGAGATCCGCCACACCGATCAGGCGATTTCGAACGACGACAAGCCATCGGTCGCGCTGCGCAACGGCAAACAATCCAGCATGCGGCTGGCTATCGATGCCGTAAAATCGGGCGAAGCGGCCTGCGCCGTATCCGCCGGTAATACCGGCGCGCTGATGGCCATGGCGATGTTCGGCCTGAGAACCCTGCCGGGAATCGACCGGCCTGCGATCAGTTCCTTCTTCCCGACCTTGCGCGGCGAGAGCTGCATGCTCGATCTGGGCGCGAACGTCGACTGCAATGCCGACAATCTGGTTCAGTTCGCTGTGATGGGGGAAGTGTTCGCCCGCACCGTTCTGGGGATCGCCAAGCCGACCATCGGGCTTCTCAACATCGGGGTTGAGGACATGAAGGGCCGGGATGACGTAAAGGCGGCGGCCAACATCCTGCGTGAAAGCACGCTGCCCATCGAATTCAAGGGCTTCATCGAAGGCGACGACATCACCAAGGGTGCCGTGGACGTCGTCGTGACCGACGGCTTCACCGGGAATGTCGCCCTGAAGACGGCGGAAGGTACGTCGAAACTGATCAGTACCTTCATGCGCGAGGCCTTTCAAAGTAGTTTCCTGGCCAAGATCGGCTATCTCTTCGCGGGCAGCGCCATCAAGAAGCTGCGCCTGCGTCTGGATCCGCGTCGGTACAACGGGGCGGTGTTCCTGGGGTTGAATGGAATCGTCGTGAAAAGCCATGGCGGAACGGATGCGATCGGGTTTGCCAACGCCATCGGTGTGGCGGCGGACATGTCCGTGCATGGGTTTATCGACAAGATGAAAGCGGATTTTGAGAGTCTCCAGGCTTCGCCCGCTGAATTGGGTGAGGTTGCATCGAAATGAATCTGTCGCGGTCGCAAGTCATCGGTGTGGGGAGCTTCTTGCCGGAGAAGGTCCTGACCAACCAGGACATGACGGAGATCGTCGATACCAATGACGAATGGATCGTCAAACGCACCGGGATCAAACAACGGCATATCGCCGCCGATGGCGAACTGACCTCGGATTTGGCGCGGGAGGCGGCGCTGCGCGCGATGGCGGCTGCCCAGGTCAAGGCGGCGGATGTCGACCTGCTGATCCTGGCCACGACAACGCCCGACAATACCTTTCCGGCCACCGCGGCCCGCGTTCAGGCGCAGCTCGGCGTGACGAAAGGGCCCGCCTTCGACGTGCAGGCAGTCTGCAGCGGCTTTGTCTACGCCCTGGCGACCGCGGACAACATGCTGCGCCTGGGGCAGGCCAAGACCGCGCTGGTCATCGGAGCGGAAGTCTATTCCAGGATCTTGGATTGGACGGACCGGGGCACCTGCGTGTTGTTCGGCGACGGTGCGGGCGCGGCCGTGCTGCGGGCTTCGGAGGGCAATGGCGAGTTGCCGGAGCGCGGCATCCTTTCCACGCATCTCTATGCCGACGGAACGCGATACGAACAGCTCTACGTCGATGGCGGTCCCGCGTCGACCGGCACGGCGGGGCATGTGAGAATGCAGGGACAGGAAGTGTTCCGGTTCGCGGTGAACAGCATGGCGACCTCGGTGCGGACCGGCCTTGAGGCCAACGGTCTGACCGTGGAGGACATCGACTGGCTGATCCCGCATCAGGCGAACAGCCGGATTATCGGCAAGGTCGGCGATACCTTGGGTGTGCCGAACGAGAAGGTGATCGTGACGGTTCAGGACCATGCAAACACCTCCGCGGCAACCATCCCCTTAGCGCTCACCCATGGGTTCGAACGGCAGCTCTTCAAGCCGGGCGATCTCGTCGCTCTGACGGCGATGGGGGGTGGATTCACTTGGGGTTCTGCGATTTTACGCTGGTAAACCGCTGTAAAGTCTTCAATTCCCTCATAAATCCAGTTGTTCCGCGTTGACCGGGTTACGGCTCGGAGATACCCTTTGATTTCGCGGGCCGGGAAATCGGTTTGCCAAGCACGCTAGGGGGAGGGGGCGTCCGTCGAGGGCGTCCGATCACACGTCGGAAACGATGTTTCGGGAGAATTGACGGTGGAAAAGACGATTACTCGCGCCGAATTGTCCGAGGCGGTCTATCAAGAGGTCGGCCTGTCGCGTAACGAGTCGGCTGAGTTGGTTGAGGCGGTTCTGAGCGAAATGTCGGATGCCCTGACGCGGGGCGAGTCGGTGAAGATCTCGTCGTTCGGCAGCTTCTCCGTTCGCCAAAAAGGCGAAAGGATCGGGCGCAACCCAAAGACCGGCGAGGAAGTGCCGATTCTGCCGCGCAAGGTGCTTGTGTTCCGGCCGAGCCACGTTCTCAAGAACCGCATCAACAAATCGCTGACGGCTTGACGGTAGAGCGGCGCGCCTCAGCCTGCGAATCCGCTTAACTTACCGGGATGGCGACGCGGCGCCGTTAGCATTGGCGCATATACGGATCGGGGCATTTCTCTGTCATGGCGGAAAATTCAGGTAAGTCGGCTGACGCGTTTCGAACAATTAGTGAAGTATCCGATCGCCTGGATGTCCCACAGCATGTCCTGCGCTTCTGGGAGACGAAGTTCACCCAGGTAAAACCGTTGAAGCGTGCCGGCGGCCGGCGATACTACCGCCCCGAGGATATTGAGCTTCTGGAGCGCTTGCGGGACCTTCTGTATGCCGAAGGCTATACCATCCGGGGGGTGCAGAAGCTGCTGCGTGAGAAGGGCGTGAAGGCGCTGCTGGCGGAACAGAACGCGGCCCCGGAAACCAAAGCGGACGCGCCGCCACCGTCAACGCCGCCGGCTGCCGTTGAGGCGGACGGGCAAGCCATGCTGTTTCCGATGCAAGCGGCACCGCCGACCGGGCTGCCCGAGTCGGCACGGGCGGCCCTGTCGGAAGTCTTGCAGGAATTGCAGGCGATCCGCGCGGCGCTTTAGGCCCCGCTTCCTTCCAGGATACCATCCAATTCTGCTTTTGCGGCATCCCGGTCGACGTCGGGGCGCGCGGTAACAACCGGGGTCGCGGCGACGCGTTCCTGCGCCTTGGCCGAAAGCGGCGGTGTCGCCTCTGCGGCTTGCCGCATCTCCGTAAGGTCGCCGTTGCAATGCAGGATGAGGTCGCAACCAGCCTCGATCGAGAGCCTGGCCCGCTCGCCCATGGAACCGGACAGGGCCTGCATGGAAAGGTCGTCCGTCATCAGAAGGCCGTCGAAGCCGATATCGCCGCGAATGACGTCCTCGATGCAGCACGCCGACTGCGTCACCGGCAGGGCCGGATCGAGCGCGGTTAGCACCAGATGCGCCGTCATGCCCCAAGCCCCGCTGCTGCATTGGCGGAAGGGAACGAAATCGCTCTGGCTGAGGAGGTCGCGTGTTTGATCCAGCCGGGGCAATTCATGATGGCTGTCGACAAGCGCCCGGCCGTGGCCCGGCAAGTGCTTTATAACGGGAACGATGCCGGCGGCCCTGAACCCCTCTATCGCCGCCGCGCCCAGATCGGCCACAAGGGTAGGGTCGTCGCCATAGGACCGATCGCCGATTACGATGCTTGCGCCGGGTATGCGCAGGTCCAGGCAGGGCGCGCAGTCGACGGAAATCCCCAGATCGAAAAGCTGCGCGCCGATCAATAGCGCCTGCAGATAGGCCGCCCGGCGGGCCTGATCCCGGTCCTTGCCGGCCAAGTCCCCGATCCTGCCGGCGGCCGGCGCTTCCTCGAACGCCGGCTGGCGCAGCCGCTGCACCCGGCCCCCTTCCTGATCGATCAGAATAGGCAGATCGGCGCGCCCGGTAAGATCACGTAAACCGTCGGTCAAACGCCGCACCTGATCCGGCGTTTCAACGTTCCGCGCGAACAGGATGAAGCCGAAAGGGTCGATCTCCTGAAAGAAGGCCTGTTCCTGGGGCAGCAGTTCCGGCCCGAACAGACCGCAGATGATGGCTTTGGGGGGCATGCGCATGTCCTGTTGTTCGACCAGTTTCTTATGCGGGGATTCTGCCGGGAAGCCACGCAGTTCCCGTCATCGCCCGATGAGGGCGGGATGGTTGCGCGCCGTCGATCCGCCAGCCAGACTGCGCGGCCCCAGTTGAGGCTATGTCATGGCTACAGCGCAGAAATCCCCTGAAGAGGCGGGCCGGTTGGCCGCGTCGCTGCGCGCGCTTGAAGGGGTTCTTTCGGCCGGCTTGAAGGCGGTCTTGTCGGAATGCGCCCGGAACCGCGCTTGGGCGTTGCCGGCCGGCCTGCCGTCGGCGCAACAGGAGCGGTTGGCGCTGGCGCGCGCGGCGTTCGATTACCATGCCCAGAAGCCTAACCTCATAACCTTCTCCGGCCTGCAGCCGACGCCCTCGCTTTCGACGTCTGCCAACAGGGCCATCCAGGAGCTCCATGACGGGCTTGTCGGAGGGGCGCGCCTGGATGAGACAATCGTGCCGCCGCAGGGCGCGTTGATCTGCTTTGGCGCGGGATTGCATATCCCCCTGTTGTTGAAAGCCTATCCGACGCGCGACCTGATTGTCGTCGACCCGCATCCGGGCAGCCTGTGCCAGGTCTTTGCGGACCAGGATTGGCAGGCGGTTCTGGAGCATGTCACGCAACAAGGCGGTCGGCTGTCGTTTGTCTGCCACAGCGATCCGGTGGTCGCAGCGATGGCGGCGGTTGCAGCGGCGCGCAGGGACAATCTCGGGCTGATCGACGGGTCCCGGGTGGTGGTCGGCTATCGGGACGAGGCGGTTGCCGCCGCGGCCAATGCCTTCATGGAACGCCGTGTGAACCTCGTTGTTTACAACGGCTATGTCGAGGATGAGGAACTGTTGCTGCGTTTCTCGGCGCAAAACCTGTTGAACGGCAAGGCGTTGTCGATGGGGGCGGCCTTGGACCGGCCCGCGCCGATGCCGGCGGTGATCGTCGGGAGCGGTCCGTCCCTGGACACCTCCATTCAAGCCCTGAAACGGCACCGCGAGAAGGTTGCCGTCTTTAGCTGCGGGTCGGCCTTGCTGGCCCTGCTGGAGCACGGCATTCGACCGGACGTCCACTGCGAGTTGGAAGCCGATCCCTATATCGACGACATTCTGCGGTATTCCGCCGTTCGCCACGACCTGTCCGACATTCGGCTGGTGGCGGCGAACACGGTGTTTCCGGGAATCTTGGAGCATTTCGCCGCCGCGGCGCTGTGCGTTCGGGAAGGCACGCTGGCGAGCCGGCTTTTCGCCGGCGCCGCGCCGCTCCCCTTGATCGCACCGTCCTGTACGAACACGGGCGCGAGCTTCGCATATGCCCTGGGGTTTCGGGAGATCGTCCTGTGCGGCGTGGACCTCGGCGCCAGACAGGCCGACCGCCACCATGCGGAGGCGACCGTGTATGACAATGTCGAGGACTATAACGCCTTCGTCGGTGAAGATCGTGTTTGGATGCAGCCGAAATCCTCCGCCAGCACAGTCTTCGACCGTAAGGTCGCCGCGAATTTCGGCGGCGACGCCTTCACAAACGACGACATGCTTCAGATGCGAACCGCGTTTGAACTTCTCGCGGCCGATCGCGGCGCGGCGCGGTTCGTCAACCTCTCCGACGGTGCAAAGATCGCCGGCTTCACGGCGCAAGGGCCGGATGCTTACCTGGACGCGCTGCCGATGCCGGAGATGGCGCCTGGGACGGTCCTGGACAGCGCCTTCGCGCAGCTTTCCGCAACGCATGGGGATGGCCCGCCGGTCGACATTGAGCGCTTGCGGCGTTTTCTGGATTTGCTCGACGAGTGGGAGCAGCAGGCCGTCGCGGTCTTTTCAGGCGCCGCTTCCTCCGGGTCCGCCGTCGCGCTGTATGACGCCGTGAGACCGCTGTTGCAGCCGGACGAAACCGCGGCGCAATCGACCGACCTGTGGGATGCTTGCCGCTATACCTTCACCGGCACGCTGATGAAGCTGTTCCACTATCTGCGCTATGCAGATGCACGGCTTGGCGAAGAGGACCGGCGGCGCTTGCTGGAGCTTGTCGAAGCCTGTCTTCCGCCGATCGTCGCGGATATGACGGCGTTGTTGCGCGCACGGGTGACGGAGATCTGCGATCAGATCAGCCGGTAAAAGATGAGTGAGGGGTGGTTGCGCGTGCGTGAGGTTTGGCTGGGGGACCTGGATTCGAACCAGGATTGACGGAGTCAGAGTCCGCTGTCCTACCGTTAGACGATCCCCCAACAGCGGCGGTGCGCCGGGCGCAACACGCTTGCGGGAGCCGGGGTTCTAGCCAAGCCGGTCCCCCGGGTCAAGTCGGGCGGCGGCGCAAATGCACCCGCGCCCCGGTCCCGGCGGTTCTTGCCGATCTCCCGCGGGGTGCTGTAAGACTGAATCATGCAACAGCCCGCCCCCGCGCCACTTTCCCGAGCCGCACCGGAACGGCCGAAACCGACGCGCGGAGGGTCTCCAGCCTTCGCCGCGATCGACGTCGGCACGTCCAGCTGCCGGATCCTGATTGCGCGGCCCAAGAAGGACAGTTTCGCCGTCATCGATTCCTACGCCCGGAATGTCCGCCTGGGAGAGGGATTGGTGGCGAACGGGGTGCTCTCCGATCAGGCGATGGAAAGGGCGTTCGAGGTCTTGGGGGTGTGCGCGGATAAGATCGCGCAGCATGGCGTGTCTCATATGCGCGCCGTGGCGACGGAGGCTTGCCGGCGGGCGGCCAATATCGGCGCGTTCGTATCCCGAGTGAAACAGGACCTGAATATCGACATCGAAGTCATCGATACGGAGGAGGAGGCGCGGCTGGCGATTGCCGGCTGTCTGCCTCTGCTGACCCGCGATGCGCCCCACGGGCTGGTCTTCGATATCGGCGGCGGTTCCACGCAGTTGATCTGGCTTGGCTGCCGGAACGGCGCTGCCGAGGTCATCGGGACGCATTCCATTCCTAACGGCGTAGTGTCGCTGACCGAGCGCTATGGCGCAGGGTTGAGCGATCCGGTGGCTTATGATGCCTGCGTCGCCGAGATGGCGGGTGCGGTGACGGAGTTTTGCACGCGGCACGGTATCGCCGATGCCGTCGGGCGTGGCGAAGTTCAGATGATCGGGACCTCCGGGACGGTTACCACCTTGGCCGGTATCGAAATGGGGCTGGAGCGTTACATCCGGAGCGAGGTGGACGGCGCTTCCATGTCCTTTCACCGTATCGGAACCCTGACGGAGTTTCTGAGACGGCTGGAATTGCCGCAACTGGCCGCGCAACCCTGTATCGGCGAGGATAGGGCCGAACTGATGCTGGCGGGGTGCGCGATCCTGGAAGCGATCTGCACCTGCTGGCCGGTGGGCCGCCTTCGCGTGGCCGACCGGGGTTTGCGGGAAGGCATCCTGCTTGATTTGATCCACCGGCATGCGGGCCCGGCCCATGGCCGGTAATAAGGGGTCCGGCAAGGGGCGGGGCGGACAGAGCGGCGGCAAAAGCGGCGGTAAAAGCAGCCGCGCCGGCGGTCTCGGCGGTTCGCGTCAGGCGTCGATCCGGGTCAAAACCGCACGCAGACGGACCACCGCCTCGACACGCTGGCTGCAGCGGCAGCTCAACGATCCATATGTCGCGGAAGCGAAACGCCGTGGGCTGCGCAGCCGCGCCGCCTTCAAGCTGATCGAGTTGGACGACCGGTACGAGTTTCTGAAACCGGGGATGGCGGTGGTCGACCTTGGCTGTGCGCCCGGCGGTTGGACACAGGTGGCGGCCGACAGGGTGCGCGCCGGCGCGCCGGGCGGCGGCAAAGTCGTCGGCGTGGACCTTCTGGAGACCGAGCCGGTGGCCAACGCCACCATGTTGCAAGCCGACTTCATGGAGGATGACACGCCGGACCGGTTGGTCGCGTTTCTGGACGGGCCGGCGGACGCCGTCTTGAGCGATATGGCGGCCAACACGACGGGCCATGCCCAGACCGATCATTTGCGCATCATCGGGCTTGCGGAAACCGCGCTCGATTTCGCCATTCAGGTTCTCGCGCCGGGCGGGGTTTTTGTCGCCAAGGTCTTCTCGGGCGGTGCGGAAGCGTCGCTGTTGAACCTGCTGAAACAGAATTTCGACAAGGTCGCCCATTTCAAACCGCCGGCTAGCCGCAAGGAGTCGGCGGAAATGTATGTGGTGGCGTTGGGCTATCGCGGCGCCGAACAATCGACCGGGGAAGAGTAGCGTTTACCTGGTCCTTTTTGCGCACTTGCTCTGCATTATGGGCGAAAACCACCTTCCATTTGCATTCATGCTCGAAACGAATGGATATTTTTCCGTTAAATTTGCATGTCGGCTCTGGAATTCGCTTGAAGCAGTGTGAATCCTGTCTATGTTCTGGCAACCGTAACCCAAGGGAGCCCTGCCATGCCGGAATCGTCGCAATTGATGGAAACAGGGGGCTTCAAAAAGGCGCTGACGTTCGACGACGTCCTGTTGCAGCCGGGTTTCTCCGAAGTTCTGCCCCACAACACCTCGACCGCGACGCGTCTTACCCGGACGGTAGAGTTGGGCATTCCCATCATTTCCGCGGCGATGGACACGGTGACCGAAGGGCGGCTCGCCATCGCGATGGCGCAGCATGGCGGCTTGGGCGTGGTGCATAAGAACATGTCGATCGCCGAGCAGGCCGACCAGGTTCGGCAGGTAAAGCGGTTCGAGTCCGGCATGGTCGTCAACCCGATCACGATTTCTCCGGACAAGACGCTTGCCGATGCATTGGCGATCATGGACCGCCACGGCATCCACGGTATTCCGGTCGTCTCCAAGCGCAGCGGCAAGCTTGCGGGTATTCTCACCAATCGGGACGTCCGGTTTGCCGACGACCCGCGCACGCCGGTTAAGGAGTTGATGACCAAACGCGGGCTGGTGACGGTCAGCGAAGGGGTGACGCGCGAAGAAGCGAAACGCCTGCTGCACCAGCACCGGATCGAAAAGCTGCTTGTGGTGGACGATCAGAAACGCTGTGTCGGCTTGATCACGGTGAAGGATATCGAGAAATCGCAGACGTTCCCGAATGCCTGTAAAGACGAGAAAGGGCGCCTCCGGGTCGCCGCCGCGACGGGGACGGGGGCGGAAGGCCAGGAACGCGCGGAAGCCCTGCTGGACGAAGGGTGCGACGTCATCGTCGTCGATACCGCGCACGGGCATAGCGCCGGCGTTCTGGGACAGGTCGCTGCGGTCAAAAAGATGTCGAATTACGCCCAGGTCATTGCCGGGAACGTGGCGACGCCCGACGGCGCCAAAGCCCTGATCGACGCGGGTGCCGACGCTGTAAAGATCGGCATTGGTCCCGGGTCGATCTGCACGACGCGGATTGTCGCTGGGGTCGGCGTGCCGCAGTTCACCGCCGTCATGGAAGCTTCCGAAGTCTGCCACGCGGCGGGCGTGCCGGCCATAGCCGACGGCGGCATCAAGTTTTCCGGCGATTTGGCAAAAGCGATCGCCGCGGGAGCCGACTGCGCCATGGTTGGATCCCTGCTGGCCGGTACCGACGAGAGCCCGGGCGAGGTTTTCCTCTATCAGGGCCGGTCCTACAAATCCTACCGCGGCATGGGGTCTGCGGGCGCGATGGCGCGCGGGTCGGCGGACCGCTACTTCCAGGAGGAAGTGCAGGAAAGCCATAAATTCGTGCCCGAAGGGGTTGAGGGCAGGGTGCCGTATAAGGGTCCCGTTGCGGAGGTACTGCACCAACTGATCGGCGGTCTTCGGGCGGCCATGGGATATACCGGAAACGGCACGATTGGGGATATGCAAAGGAACTGCGTCTTCCGCGAGATCACGGGTGCAGGGCTCCGCGAGAGCCATGTCCACGACATTACCGTTACCAAGGAATCGGCGAATTACCGCATTGAAAGCTAACGTCTTCCCCGTCCGAGTTCCTCAGCCGCGCCGGGTGCCCCGATGAAGCCGGGCGCGCGCCTGCAAACGGCGGTCGAACTGCTGGATCTGATTGAGGCTGAGAGCTCCAAACCGGCCGATGCCGTTTTGGCGGATGCTTTTCGGGTACGCCGCTATGCCGGATCCAAGGATCGCGCTGCCATCGCGGAAATCGTCTATGGCGTCTTGCGTCATCGCGCTCAACTGGACTGGTGGCTGGACAAACGCGCCATGGAACGGACCGGCCGGACGCGGGCGCTGGCATTTGCCGTGCTGACGGACCGGTACGGCGCCGCCACGGTGCCCACGACGGCGCAGGAGGGCGGTTACGCCGTCGCCGCCTTGTCTGCACAGGAAGCGGAATGGTTGGCCTTGCTGGAAGGGCGCGCGCTCGGCGATACCGATCAACCTGCGGAGACGGCGGCGAACGTGCCTGCCTGGGTCGCGGAGCGGCTTAAGCGGCAGTTCGACGGGCGATGGGAAGCGCAAGCGCAAGCCTTGATGACGGAGGCGCCCGTCGACATCCGGGCGAATTTGCTGAAGACCTCGCGGGAAGAGGTGATCGACCTGCTGCGGGGCGACGGGATCGACTGCGCGCCGTGCGCGCTCTCCCCGGTCGGTGTCCGTTTGACCCAACGCCGTCCTTTGACGGGCACCGCGCCGTTCAAGCAGGGGCTGCTGGAAGTTCAGGACGAGGGGTCGCAGCTGGTCGCGCTGCTGGTCGATGCGAAGCCCGGGCAAAAGGTCGTCGATTTCTGTGCCGGTGCCGGCGGCAAGACACTCGCGCTCGCAGCCCAGATGGGGAACAAGGGCCGGATCGTCGCCTGCGATACTTCGGAAGTCCGTCTCGGCCGGGCGGCGGACCGCCTCAAACGCGCCGGGTCATTCACCGTGGAACGGCGCGTGCTGACATCGGCCAAGGACAAATGGGTGAAACGGCGCGCCGCCCGGTTCGACGGCGGTTTCGACCGGGTGCTGGTGGACGCGCCATGCACCGGATCGGGCACCTGGCGGCGGAACCCGGATCAGAAATGGCGGGTCGCGGAGACCGACCTGCAGGAATTGACGCGCCTGCAGTCGGAAATACTGGACTCCGCCGCGCGCTTGGTTGCACCGGGAGGCAGGCTTGTCTACGCCACCTGTTCGCTGCTGCAGGACGAGAACGAGGATCGGATTGCGGCTTTCCTGGAAGGGCGGCCCGACTTCTTCCTTTACCCCTATGCCGATATCTGGCGTGAGACGGTTGGCGGCGCGCCGCCCGTCGAGGGCGACACGCTACGCCTGACGCCCGCCGACCATGGAACCGATGGATTTTTCGCCGCCGTGCTGGGGCGGAAACTGTGACACTCGAGCGAGACACGATTGGAATGACGACGCGATGACCGACCGGATATTGATCGTTGATTTTGGCAGCCAGGTTACGCAACTGATCGCGCGCCGTGTGCGTGAAGCCGGGGTCTATTGCGAGATACATCCCTTCAATGCGGTCACTGAGGACACCATCCGCGCCTTCGACCCCAAGGGGGTGATCCTTTCCGGCGGCCCTGCCAGCGTGACCCACGACGACACCCCGCGCGCGCCTCAGGCTTTGTTCGAGATGGAATTGCCAGTCTTCGGCATTTGTTACGGCCAGCAAACCATGTGCGCGCAACTGGGCGGATCGGTAGAGGCATCCGACCATCAGGAGTTCGGCCGGGCGGACTTGGAACTGACCGCCTCCAGCGCCTTGTTCGACGGGATCTGGGACCTCGGCGAGCGCGATCAGGTCTGGATGAGCCACGGCGACCGGGTGACCGAGTTGCCGCCCGGCTTCAAGGTTGTGGCCCAAAGCGAGGGCGCGCCCTTCGCGGCGATCGCCGATGAAGAACGCCATTTCTACGCGGTGCAGTTTCATCCGGAGGTCGTGCACACTCTGCGCGGGGAAAAACTGCTGCGGAACTTCCTCTACCAGGTTGCCGGCTGCACCGGGGATTGGACCATGGCGGCGTTCCGCGAGCAGGAGATCGCCAAGATCCGGGCCCAGGTGGGCGACGGCAAGGTGATCTGCGGCCTTTCGGGCGGCGTGGACTCGTCCGTCGCCGCGGTGCTGATCCACGAGGCGATCGGTGATCAGCTTACTTGCATCTTCGTCGATCACGGGCTGATGCGGCAGAACGAGGCGGAACAGGTCGTCTCCGTCTTCCGCGATCATTACAACATCCCGCTCATCCACCGGGACGCCAGCGAACTGTTCCTGGGTGAGCTTGCCGGGGTGACCGATCCGGAACGCAAGCGGAAGATCATCGGGGCGTTGTTCATCGATGTCTTCGAGGAAGAGGCGGAAAAGATCGGCGGGGCCGATTTCCTGGCTCAAGGGACGCTCTATCCCGACGTGATCGAGAGCGTCTCTTTCCATGGCGGCCCATCGGTCACCATCAAGTCGCACCATAATGTGGGCGGCCTGCCGGAACGGATGAACATGGAACTGGTGGAGCCGCTGCGGGAATTGTTCAAGGACGAGGTGCGTGATCTGGGCCGTGAGCTGGGGCTGCCGGACGTACTGGTCGGACGGCATCCGTTCCCGGGGCCGGGCCTCGCGATCCGTATTCCCGGGGACATTACCTATGAGAAGGCGGACATTCTGCGCAAGGCGGACGCGGTTTATCTGGACGAGATCCGCAAGGCCGGCCTCTATGACGAGATCTGGCAGGCCTTCGCCGTCCTTTTGCCGGTGAAGACGGTCGGTGTGATGGGCGACAGCCGGACCTACGAGTATGTCTGCGGCTTGCGGGCCGTGACCTCCACCGACGGCATGACCGCAGACAGCTACCCGTTCGAACACGCCTTCCTGTCGCGCTGCGCGACCCGGATCATCAACGAGGTGAGGGGCGTCAACCGCGTGGTCTATGATGTGACGTCGAAACCGCCGGGCACGATTGAGTGGGAGTGATCCAGCGGGCGGCTACGGCTTAGTGAGCGGCGAGGTTCAGCAGACCTAGGGCGACGGCCTTGGCGTCCCGGGCCGGGTTTTGGGTATGTCCCAGATGCGCCGTCACGATGGCGCCTTCCTTCAGCAATAAGAGCTGACGGGCGGTCAGTGCCGGGTCCGGCAGGCCGGCCTGTTCGGCCAGCTTGGTCATGTGGCTTTCGAGCATCCGTTTGTGGTCGGCCGACTGTTTGTGGATCGGATGGTCTGCGTCCTGAAACTCGGAGGATGCCTTGATGAACAGGCACCCTTTGAAGCCCGGTTCCGAAAACCACTCCTCGAGGGCGTCGAATAGGGCGATGAGCTGCTCCAGGGGTGTCTTCCCCAGTTCTTCCATTCTTCGGTAAAGCCAGTTGCGGAAGTTTTCGTCGCGCAAGCGCAGCACGGCGATGATGAGGTCTTCCTTGGTTCGGAAGTGTTTGTACATCGACGTCTTGGAGATGCCGCTTTCCGCCACCAGCATGTCCATGCCGGTCGCGTTGAAGCCGTTCCGATAGAAGGTCTTTAACGCCTTCTGAACAAGTTCGTCGCGCTTTGTCGGTCTCATGTCGGCCTCAAAACTTTACCGAGTGGTACATATTCTTAATCAACATGAAGAGCAAGATGGGACTGCTTCATAAGCATATCAACTGTTTGTCATGCTCACTAATAGGAAGAAAGCGTTCGAAGAATTATCGAGCTTCCCCATTGACAAAGTGAACCGATCGGTACATCTCTTAACTCAAGAGTGTACAGATCGGTACCCCTTAGTCGTTACAACACAGCGCACAGCGCTCTGGAAGACTGGAGAACATTATGAACCCGAAGAATGACAAACCCGCCGACCCGAATGCCAAAGGCGACGTGGATCACGGCCGCCGCAAGGTATTGACCGGCGCTGCCTCGATGGCTGTGGCGGGAGCCGCGACTGTTGCTGGGGGCGGAGAGGTCCTGGCGGCAACCGATGCGGCCAAAGCAGCCTATGCCGACCCGGTAGAACCGGGCCTGCCGAAACTGGATATGGAGATCGAGCCGGGCCGTACCGCGCTCGTCGTTGTCGACCCGCAGGTCGATTTCCTCGATGAGGGCGGCGTTGCCTGGGGCGTGGTCGGCGAGAGTGTCCGCGAGCAGGGCGTGGTCGACAACCTGGAGCGCCTCTTCATCGCCGCCAAGGCGTCGAAGATGCCGGTCGTCGTGTCGCCGCACTACTACTTTCCGCAGGATCATAAATGGAAGTTCGAGGGTACGTTGGAACGGGTGATGCACAGCATCGGCATGTTCGACCGCAAAGGTCCGCTCGATGTCAGCGGCTTCGAAGGATCCGGCGCCGATTGGATGCCGCAATACAAGAAGTACATCGAGGACGGCGAAACTATCGTGTGCTCGCCGCACAAGGTTTACGGCCCGGAACAGAACGACTTGGTTCTGCAGCTTCGCAAGGTCGGAATCGACAAGGTGATCCTTGCGGGCATGTCCGCAAACCTCTGCGTCGAGAGCCACATGCGCGAATTGCTCGAAACCGGGTTTGAGGTTGCCGTCGTCCGCGACGCGACAGCCGGCGCAAAGGTGCCGGAAGGCGACGGTTATCTCGCGGCACTGATCAACTTCCGCATGATCGCGAACGCCGTCTGGTGGACGGACGAGGCTGTGGAGCGGATCTCTTCGGCAAGCTAACCCCTTAGCGCTTTATTCCGTATCAAGCGCCGGTGGTTCCGTTCACCGCCGGCGTACCTGTCTCCGGTCGTCCACGTTTCTCCCCATGGATGACCGGAGGCCATCTTTTTTGAACCTTTCGACAGGAGTTAGGAAGAATGACCTCAAAGGCGGCCAATAACATGGATGCGGCCCAGACTGCGGCGACGCCGCAGGCGGACGAGATCGAAACCCGCCCTCCCGTTCCGCCCTTCACCGCAGAGACCGCCGCGCAGAAAGTGCGGGCCGCGGAAGACGGCTGGAATTCCCGGGACCCGGCAAAGGTCGCAAAGGCCTATACCGAAGACAGTCAGTGGCGGAACCGGTCGGAGTTCCTGACGGGACGCAGCGAAATAGAGGCGTTCCTGAAAGGCAAATGGGAACGGGAGCATGAGTACCGGCTGGTGAAGGAACTTTGGGCGTTCGAAGGCAACCGGATTGCCGTCCGTTTCGCCTATGAATGGCATGACGGGGAAGGTCAGTGGTACCGGTCATATGGCAACGAGAATTGGGAGTTTGCCGCGAACGGATTGATGCAGCGGCGCATCGCCAGCATCAATGACCTGCCGATCGCCGAAGGCGAGCGTAAGTTTCTTTGGCCGCAGGGCAGCCGGCCGGACAATTACCCGGGGCTGTCGGACTTCGGGCTTTGACCGGGCCGACGCTGGCGCGCGCTAGGGAAGGGTCCCGGTTGCATCGAATTGAGCCGGGCGGGAATTGCCGTTCAGCGAAACCCGACCGCCGCGACAGTTCAAACCGGTAGGATGAAATTCGTCACGAACCGTGCCGCGCCCGTATCCGTCCATTTGCGCTCTCCCGTCTCCGCAACGACTACCACAAGGTCTTTGGGCATTTTGCGCATATGCACGCCGGACAGATAGATATCGAAAAAGTTCTGCTCTGCATCCAGTTTAAAACGGGCGGAGCGGTGCCACGCGACGAACCGATGGACCGGTTTGGAAAGCGCGGCATCCCCCTGGTCGATGATCTCCGCGGCCCCTTGAGGACGAAGGACCAAGCGGCCCGGCCCGCGCGCGACCCGGAAGACGAAGCGCCCCATTAGCAGCGTGGCAATCCGGAAACTGACATAAGTCGAAAGCCTGACGCTGGCATCCATGGCGATGAAGTTCGGAAAGAAGAAGATGACTTCTTCACCCTCGGCCAAGTTCCATTCGACGAATTCCCGAACGTCTCCGGTCTTGAAGACCGCGGCGCGCCCGTCGCCGAGATGGGCTTTGTTCAGGAGGTAGTTCCTGGAGATCAACCGCGCCAACACACAGGATAAGGGTTGCGGCGGCGGTAAGGCGAGACTTGGGGCGATTCCCTCCATCTGAGCCCGCCGATTGAAATAGGCGAGCCCGTCTCCGTCGAGCGCGTAGCGTTTACCCTTTCCGGAAAGTTTGCCTTCAGGGAAGGTTTCGGACGGTTCGCAAAAAATGATCGCGGCTTCACGGTCCGCGGACGAAAAACAGACGCGGGCGAAGATAAACAGAAAGCTCTTCAGCCCGGCCAGGATCAGAATGACGAGCAGCAGATGGTCGAAGATGCCCAGGACATCGAAGCCGTTTCGCAAGGCCGCCCGCGTCGCCAGGCGGAGTTGGCCCATCGTGTCATCGACATAGGCGTTCAGACCGGTCAAGACGTCGCCGGTCAAGGCTTCGCCCCGATCGATGATGCCGTAGACCTGAAACAGAATCCGGCCCCGCAAACGGTTGATGCCGGTATTCACGGCCTTCTGGGTCATCCACAGGACCGCGTTCCCGATCTCGCAGGGCAGCCAGGGAAAACTCTTGCACTGCTTGCGGCGGTAAATTCTTGGATGCGGCAGCGCCTCGTAAACAACGGTTCGAACCCGGGCCTTCGCCTCGTCGGCCTTCTGTCCCGCACCCAGCCCGGCATTCAACAGCCGTTGTTTTACCGCCGTCGCCCTTCCGGCATGCAGGTATTCGGTCAGATAACAGAGGTCTGTTTCAAGATCCCGTTCCGCCGTTCCGCCGCAGGGGTCGGCCTCTCGCATCGCTGTGTAGAATTCCTTCAGCTTGGGCGGCTGGGTCGGATCATTCGCGTCGCCGCGTGCTTCCTGTGCGTAGGACCGGACAAGCGCCTCCGCCTCTTTCACAACTTCCGGGTCGGCGTCGGCGGCGTTTTTCAGCAGTTTGCCGGACGGGCAATTCTCCGTCTTGCCGTAGTCTTGTGCCGCGGCGTCCGTGTAGAGGGCGTCGGCATTGGTCGCCTTGCGCAACTCCGACCAAGCGCACAGCGGCCGCGCCTGATAAATCCGACCTTCCGTCCAACTGTTCAGTTCCGTCCGTCCCCAATTGCCCAAGGCGATCAGCGCCAGAATGGGCATCATGAAGACAACGGATTTGCCGAACAGAATCAGGCTGCGGCCATAACCGATACGGCCGAACATGGACCAGTTGGTCATTAAGAAGCGGCCGAAGATCCGGAGCGCGAAGGCACTGGCGACGAAGAACAATAGTTCGATCAGGCCGAAATACGGTTCGAAGAACAGGCAGGCCAGCAACAGGCCGAGATAGGCGGCGGACAGCCATGTCCGGACAATCCTGTGCCGGGCGAAGACAAAGCAGAGCAGGAAAACGATCGATGCAGAAATATTGTAAAGGAGGTTGCCGAGATAGAATGATGCGGCTTCCTCCTGCGCGGCGGCGCCTTGAAGCACTTCATCCAATCCTGCGTCGAGCCAATCCCGGAAAACGAACAGAACGTAGGGGATGAGCGACAAGGCGAGAAGGGGCCGGCGCAGGCGGACAGTAAGAACCAAGCCCGCGACGAAAGCGGTACAGGCAAGCGCCGTGTAGAAAGGCAGGTTGAAGACCAGAGGCTCGATCAGACGCGGCGGGTTGCAGGTTCCCCAACAGAGCAGGAATTCATCGGTCCAATAGCCGATCGAGATCATATTCGTCATGACCGCAGGGGTCAGTCCGACAAGCATCAGTAGCCGCAAAAGCTCCGACGGCAGTCGGGTGCTACCTCCCGTTGGTTCAAGAGTTGATTTCACTCGCCCCAGTCTCCTGACCGGAACGCCCGGTCATCAACGAATTCACTAATGCAATAGTGTGTAGAGGAATCCGTCCGCTGGGAATGGCTATTTGTCCTGTTTCACGGAAATGCGCCCGCCATGCGCCGACCGCAGGTCACGAGACCCCGCAGAGTTTGGCTTCATAATGCCCCGCAGACGGATGCAGGGGCCGTGGGCGGCGTCTCGAGGTGGATTATATGTCGAACCCGAAAAGTGAACTCACGATGCCGCGGATTTTAGGGAGACCGTAAAGGCACTACCTGACGTGCGGCGGTTCTGCTTTGAGATCCGCCAAGGCCAGCACACTACAGGAGATGCCGTATCATGACCTATTACTCCGTACTTGCTGTTACACCGACCCGTGACGATTGGGTTCAAGACTATCTGCCCGCGGCGAACGCGCTGGTCACGAAGCACGGCGGGAAGTATCTGGCGCGGACAACCAATCATGAGCAAATCGAGGGGGCCGAGAGCGTTGCCGCCTTGCGCATCATCCTTGAATGGCCTTCCAGAGAAGCGGCATTGGCCTTCATGAACGATCCCGGCTACATCCCTCATCTGGAGGCCCGAACGGCGGGCTCGGACAGCGTACATTTCCTAATCGACGGGAAGGATGACCTCACCTGAGGTACGGCTGCGGCCTTTTCGGACTGTTGCGGTCTCAGCCGCGCGCGTGGTGTTCCGGCACGGCTTTCGATGGGGCGAATCCCATTGCCTTTCTGAAGGCGGCGGTGAAAGCGCTCGGACTCCGGTAGCCGTGCTTCCGGGCGACGGCGGAAATCGGTTCTCCGCCGGCCAGCGATTCCAGAGCGTTCTGAAACCGCATGCGCTGGCGCCATTGGCTGAACCCCATACCCAGGTCGCGCTCGAAAAGCCGCGCCAGTGTCCGCGGGGACGCCCCGGCGGTTTCCGACCAGGCGCCCAGTGAGCGCGGATCGGACGGGTTGGCCAAGAGTTCCGCACAAACCCGTTGAAGCCTGGCGTCGGTAGGAAGTGGAACGTTGAGCGCAAGGGGAGCGGCTGAAGCGATCTCGACTTCGATAAGAGCGGCGATCTTTCCTGCCCGGCTGTCCGGCGCGTAACGGACGGGTTCTTCGCTCAAGGCCAGGATCAATTCCCCCAGAAGGCTTGAGACCGAGACGACGGTCAGCACCGGTGGCGTGGAACGCGCGCTCTGACCGTCGATGTAGAGTGTCCTCATGTCGACATCGCCATGCATGCTGACGGCGTGGCGCGTGCCGCCTGGAATGTAGACCGCGCTGTTACCGGGGACGATCCAGGCAAGGCGCTCGGTCCGCAATCTCATCACCCCTCGGCGGGCGAACAGCAACTGATCGCGGCTGTGATGGTGCAGCGGGATCTCCCATCCATCGTCGAAGGCCTTCGACATGGCGCCAATGGTTTGCGGCAGATGCTGGAAATCCCGCGGGTCGGTGCTGCGGTTCTGAGCGGGCGGCATGGTCTCCGGCCGGGCGAATTGGCAAAATCTCGACGAAGTATGGCAAGACAGCGTCAATCCGCCAAGAATAGTCTGAGGGTCGCAGAAATCCCTCGTTTTGAAAGACCCGGATCATGAGCCGCGACCGCCTGTATTTCCTGTTCCTGAATATCGGCCATTTCATGGATCATCTCTTCACGCTGATCTTTGCGACGGTGGCCGCCCTGACGCTCTACCGCGAGTGGGGCATCGCCTATGCGGAACTTCTTGCATATGCGACGCCGGGTTTCTTCGCTTTCGGCGCCTTCGCGCTGCCCGCGGGTTGGTTGGCCGACAAGTGGAGCCGGGACGGAATGATGAGCGTCTTCTTCGTCGGTATCGGTGTTGCGTCCATCGCCACCGGCTTTGCCGAGACGCCGCTGCAGATCGGTATCGGTCTTTTCGTAATTGGAATGTTCGCCGCGATCTATCACCCGGTCGGGCTTGCCATCGTTACAACCAAATGGCGGAACACGGGCATGCGAATCGCCACCAACGGCGTTTGGGGAAATCTGGGCGTGGCCGCCGCCGCCTTGATCACCGGTTACCTGATCGACCAAGCCGGCTGGCGCATGGCTTTCATTCTTCCCGGTCTGTTCTCGATCGCGATGGGGGTGGCCTATACGGTCTTGCGCTGGGAAGGAATCCGAGAGGACCGCCGCGGCGCCAAAGGACCGGTCGAGGCGAGCGCGCCGCCATCTCCCCAATACAAGCGGCTGCTGGTGCAGGTTTCAGCCATCGTCTTTCTGACGACCGCGGTCTCTTCGATCATCTTTCAGTCGACCACCTTCGCTTTGCCGAAAATCTTCGAGGAACGTCTGACCGGACTTGCCACGGACCTGGCCCAGTGGGCGGGCGGCGCCGGGATCGGCGGAAGCGACGATGTCGCCACCATGATCGGGTCCTTGGCGTTCGTGGTTTTCACCGTGGCGTCCATGGCGCAGCTCGCGGTGGGCGTCTCGCTGGACCGCTACGGGCCGCGCCGTGTGTTCATGACGGTGGCCGCCATTCAGATCGTCTTCTTTTCCCTGATGCCGGGCTTGAGCGACGGTGCGGCGTTGTTGGTGGCGATTGGTTTCATGCTCGGTGCGTTCGGTCAAATCCCGATCAATGACTATATGATCGGCAAGACCGCGTCCGGGCCGTACAAGGCGCGAATCTACGGCGTGCGGTATGTCGTCAGTTTCTCGGTTCTGGCGGCGGCGCTGCCGCTTATCGGGTTCGTCTATCACAATTGGGGATTCGACATTTTGTTCAGAATACTCTCCGGCGCGGCACTTGTGATCCTGCTGGCCGTGGCGCTTCTGCCACGGAGGCTGCCGACCCCAGAAACGGCGCCGGCAGCCGCGGAGTGATGGCGCAATGCCGGGTCGAGGGGGTGGATGCAACCAGCGAACTCAACCCGTTCACGGCTGGCGGATCCCGCTTGTCCGCGCAGCCCGCTGCCGTTGTAGAACCTTCTATTTGGGACGCATTGCCCGGCCTTTCCGCCGGTTTTACTCAAGGCTCCGGCCACCCCGTCAGCGCTGGCGTTTCGACCGATGCATGGCATTGTCCGTGGGGCTCTTCATTGCCCTCGGAGGGTGTACGCACAGGGGCTAGAGCATTCAAATAAGAGCCAATTCAGCATTTGGCGATAAAGGCCCCTGTTGCGTCAAAAGGTTCGCACGCCGCTCCGATTAGGTCGCTTTACACGCTCGCGCTAACGGGGTTAACCTCGCGCTTGGGGATTCAGGTACCGCGAGGTTGGTGTGGTCGGACGAGGCCCCATTACATGCCGGGGCGCGATCGGCGCCGACAGGGATCGACACATAGCCGTGGGGGCGGTCTATCGACCGTAAAGTCATGACGGACGCGCAAGACAACAAGGCCGAAGGCTCAGCGGACACAAACAGCGAAGCGAAAGCGCACGGTCCGGGGTTATGGACCCTCAGCTATGAAACCAGCACGGGACAGTCGCATAGTTTCGAAGTCGACGAATCGGCCGTTGCGGACAAGGGCGGCTTTGCCATCGGCCGGAACCCGAAATCGAGTGATGCGGTGCTCACGGATTTCTCGATCTCGCGCGATCATTGCATGCTGTCGGTCAAAGAGCCGGGCAAGCTGCTGGTCAAGGATCTGGGATCGAGCAACGGGACTTTTATCAACGAAGCGCGGCTGAACCCGGACGAAGCCTCCGAATTGGGCGTCGGCGATCAGTTTGAAATAGGCAATCTGGCGATCACGCTGGCCTACGAGAAGGGGCCGGAGATCGAAGGGGCTGCGGCCCCCGTGCAACCGGCACCGGCGCAAGCGCCGGAACCCGCCGCGCCGGCGGCTGCGCCCGCGGCGGCTCCGGAGCCGCCGAAGGCGGCGGAACCGGCTCCGCCCGCACCGGCGCCGGCCCCCGCTCCAGCAGCAGCCCGAAACACGGGCGGCGGTTTAAGCGCAAGCTGGATCGGCCGGGTGATGTTCGGCGGCGCAATCGTTGTCGGCGTGTTCGCGGTCGTGTTCGGACAAGCGGGCGAGCTTTCGACCTCCGGTTACCAATTGATCGGGGCGACGATTATCGCGGCCGTGCTGCTTCAGGCGACCATGATGACCTGGGGCTCGATGTCCCGCGCGTCGGCGGAGCGCTCCTTTTACGATCAGCAAGTCGCGTTGCTGCGCAACGCGGTCAATACGTCCAGCGCCCATATGCGGGCCGAACGCGACCGCGCCGTTCTCACCTGGAACGGGGTTCGGAAATACCGGATCGACCGTAAGGTGCCGGAAGGCGGCGGGATCTGCTCGTTTTACCTCAAACCTCACGACGGCAAGGGGCAACCGCCGTTCGAGCCTGGACAGTATCTGACGTTCCAATTGAAGATCCCCGGCAAGGACAAGCCGGTTATCCGCTGTTACTCGCTGTCCGACAGCCCCCTGCAGCGCGACTACTACCGGGTCAGCATCAAGAAGGTGCCGCCCCCGCGCGACCGGCCGGATCTGCCGCCGGGCCTGTCTTCAAGCTTCTTCCATGACCAGCTCCAGGAAGGCGACATCCTGGATGTAAAGGCGCCGTCCGGTAAGTTCTTCATGGATCAAACCAAGCACACGCCGGTGGTCCTGATTGGCGGCGGTGTCGGCCTGACGCCGGTTCTCAGCATGGTCAACTCGATCACCCTGGCGGGATCGAAACGCGAGACTCACTTCTTCTACGGCCTGCGGAACAAGAAAGAGCATGTCATGAAGGAGCATCTCGAGCAGTTGGCCCGGGATCACGAGAACATTCATCTTCATATTTGCTACAGCAACCCCGAAGAGGACGATGTGCTGGGCGAAGACTATCAGCATGCCGAGCGGGTCAGCGTCGACTTGTTCAAACGCGCACTGCCTTCCAACAACTACGATTTCTACATCTGCGGTCCGCCGCCGATGATGGAGTCGCTGGTCAAGGACCTGGGCGAGTGGGGTGTCCCCGATGCGAACGTGCATTTCGAGGCGTTCGGCCCGGCAAGCGTCAAGAAGGCCAAACCGAAACCGGCGGCCGACGCCGCGGCGCCCGCTGAAAGCTTCGAGGTGGAGTTCGCCAAATCCGGCAAGAAGGTCGCCTGGGACGGGTCGTTCGATTCGATCCTGGAATTCGCAGAGGCGAACGACATCGCCATGGATTCGGGGTGCCGTGCCGGCAACTGCGGAACCTGTATCACCGCGGTCCGGTCGGGCGACGTGAAGTATTTGGAAGAACCCGGTGCTCAGCCCGAGGCGGGATCCTGCCTCACCTGCGTATCGGTACCGAAGTCTAACCTGACTTTGGAAGCCTAGCGAAGCGAACGGACGAACCGGCGCCGAAAGGCTGACAGGGGGACACATGGATGGACCGCTAGTAATTCAACGTCCGATGCGGTGGGACAATCCGTTCAGCCGCGAGATGACGGAGGCGGATGTCGAGCGGATCATGGCGTTGGAGCCGTTCTGTAATATGGACGAGTCCGGCTTTCCGCCCTCGATGGCGTTGCGGGACATTATCCGCAACGACATGCGCATTCAGCGGTACCGGGAAGGCGACATCGTGGTGCGCCGCGGGGATTACGGGAATTCCGCCTTTCTGGTTCTGTCCGGCGCCGTGCGTGTGGTGATCAACCCGGATCTGCCGGACGAACTGCTCGGCCGGCAAGCCGACAAGAAACGCGGTTTCCTGGGGGCTTTGCGGCAGTTGTGGGCGAACCCGCAGATGCCCGAAGTGCGCGATGTGACCCGCCTGAAGGGCGGCGGCGCCGAGACCGGACAGCGTAACGCGCGCGACGGGACGACGCATACATTCCTGCAGGATGTACCCGCGATCATGCGCGACTATCATACCGAGCCGTTGCGGGAAGGAACGATTTTCGGGGAAATCGCGGCCCTGGGCCGGACGCCGCGGACGCTCAGTCTGTTCTCGGAAGGGGACACGGAGCTGCTCGAGATTCGCTGGCAGGGGATTCGCGACATCCGCCGCCGGGACGAGGCTTTCCGGAACCATATCGACAAGCTGTACCGCGAACGCAGTCTGATCCTGCATCTGCGCGCGCTGCCGATGTTCAACCATCTGGATGACGAGACGATCCAGAAGGTCGCCGACGCGACGATTTTCGAGACCTATGGCGAGTTCGAATGGCATACCAGCTTCAAGAAGCTGGCGGAGCTCACCGGGGCCGAGCGTTTGCGGCACGAACCCGTCATTGCCGCCGAGGGCGAATACGCGGACGGCCTGTTTCTGATCCGAACCGGGTTCGCGCGGGTCAGCCGGCATGTGAACCACGGCGACCCGACCTTGTCCTTCATCGGGCGCGGTGAGGTGTTCGGCTTCGAAGAGCTTGTGCACAACTGGAAAACCGGCGAGCAGGTGCCGTATCAGCATTCGCTGCGCGGGCTCGGCAATGTCGACGTGTTGCGTGTGCCGACCAAGGTTGTGGAAGACATCGTTCTGCCGACGATGCCGCAGAACCTGATGCCGCCGGCGATCCAGACCGAAGATGCGATGGAGCATTCCATCCAGGCGATTACCGAAAGCGGATCGGAATTGGATACGGGGCTGTTGGAGTTTCTGGTGGAAAACCGGATCATCAACGGTCGGGCGACCATGCTGATCAACACCGACCGGTGCGTGCGGTGCGATGACTGCGTGCGGGCCTGTGCGGCGACTCACAACAACAATCCGCGTTTTGCGCGGCATGGGCGGAAGTACGGCAACGTGATGATTGCCAATGCCTGCATGCACTGCGTCGATCCGGTCTGCATGATCGGCTGTCCCACAGGCGCCATTCACCGCAGTTCCTTGCAAGGGCAGGTCGTGATCAATGATTCGAGCTGTATCGGCTGCGCGACCTGCGCCAATTCCTGTCCCTACGACAATATCAGGATGGTCGCGGTCCGCGATGCGTCCGGTGAGTTCGTGCTGGACGAGATGAACGCGCCGATCATGAAATCCACGAAGTGCGATTTGTGCGTCGACCAGATGGGCGGACCATCATGCGAGCGGGCTTGTCCGCATGACGCCCTGCGGCGGGTAAATATGAGCGATCTGGGGCCCATTGCTGACTGGCTTGGGAAATGATGATGGTGACCAAGGAGCGGATCGGGCGTTTTGCGCTGGTAGTTGTGGCGGCGGCCCTGATGTACATGATCCACGGGGCAATGGTGGCCACGTTGTGGGAGCCGGCTTTCGTGACGGGCTGGGTCCTGCTGGGCTCGATTTTGCTCCTCACTCTGCTGAACGCGCGCAAGAAGCTGCCGTTTCTCCCTCTCGCCAAAGTTAGAAACTGGGTAAAGCTGCACGTGTATCTTGGCTGGTTCGTCGTGGCCCTGTTTGCGATTCATGTGGATTTTCGTATCCCGAACGGCGGGATTGAGATGACGATGGCCGTGTTGTTCCTGATCGTCGCGGTGTCGGGGGCGTTCGGTATCTTCATTTCGCGGACCCTGCCGGCACGCCTGACGCGACGCGGCGAGGAAGTGATCTTCGAGCGGATCCCGATCTTCCGCACCCAGCTGCGGGAAGCGGCGGACGATCTTGCCGTCTATTCCGTGGAACAGACCGAATCCACTTCGATTGCGGACTTTTACGTCAAGGAATTGAAGGAATGGTTCTCGGGGCCGAAGGACTATATCGAGCATCTGTTTGAGCTCAACGGCCGGTTTTTCGGTCTGATGCAGAAGTTCGACAGCATGGAGCGGTATCTGAACGATACCGAGAAGGAAGTGCTCGCCGAGTTGCGGGTTCTGGCTCAGAAGAAAAGCGATCTGGATTATCACCACGCGCTTCAGAAAACTCTGAAAGCGTGGCTGTTCGTTCATATCCCGGCCACTTACGCCCTTTTGGCTCTGGCGGGTGTTCATGTCATTTTGGCTTACGCCTTCACCGGCGTGAGTTTGTAGCGGGGGCGTCGCCTTGAATCTCAAGCTCCAACGTTTCGACTACCGAAGCAGCAGTTACGAACGTCCGAACCAAGAGTTCGTCTGCGGCCGGCTTGCGCAGGGGAAACCCTGTCTTGTTGGGCCCGGGCCGGGCGGGGTCTGCCGGGCGGGCGCCGAATGTCGGCCGATCGACAAGAACGGGCGTTGGCAGTGCACGCGTAGCGATGCGGCGGGCGGGAAATGCGCCGACGGCCCCTTGCCGGACGGAAGCTGCTGCAACCCTATCCCCCCTTGTTCCCCGAAACCCAGCATTCGGCGGCAGCGTGGAATGCTGTCGCGTTACGCGGTCGCGGTGGTCGTCGGCTTGCTTTTGGTAATCGGCGGCGGCATGGCCGGCGAGGCGGTCTTCTCTCCCGGACCGCTGTCCGCGTCGCATTCCGAGATCGGCGGCTGTGCGAGCTGTCACTCGGTATCGGGCGAAGGCCTGGTCGGGTGGGCGCATGCGGTGTTCGACAATTCCCACGAAACGGAAGACGTGAAGAACTGTGTGGCCTGCCACGAAAACCGCAGCGGCATAGCGCATAACCAAACCGCCGAGTTCCTGCAGGCCGCCACCGACAGAGCGCGCCTGCAACCCGGCGCGTCGTCCGCGCCCTTTATGTCGAAGGTTGCGGCCAATATCGGTTTTGGGGTTCGGACCATCGAGACCGGGGAAGTGGCCTGCCGGAGTTGCCACCAGGAACACCGCGGGCACCAGGCGGACATCGTCAGTCTGAGCAATACGGAGTGTCAGGCCTGCCACACCAATCAGTTCGCCGAAACGCATGTCCAGTTCGGGGATTACCCTTACGAGCGGCGGACCCGGATTCAATTCAATCACCAGAGCCATATCGGCAAGTATTTCGCCGATGAGCGCAATGTGGAAAAAGCGCCGAAATCCTGCCGCAGCTGCCATGAGCCGGACGATCGCGGACGGCTGATGGTGTTCAACGGGTTCGAGCAAAGCTGCGCGACCTGCCACGAAGCCTTTATCGCGGACAAGCCCGTGGTGGTCATGGCGCTGCCCGGCATGGACATCGATTCTCTGATCGATCTTGAGGCGAATGTCGGGGAGTGGCCGATCGATGCGGAAGCCGAGGAGTTCGCCGCCATCGCCGATGTGCTGATGAAGGGCGATCCGGACTATGTCGAGGCGCGGGATTATATCGAGGAAAATCTGGACCTGTTCGATCTGTCGGAGGTCGATGACGAAGAACTCGCTTATGTGGAGACCTTCGCCTGGGCCTATAAGGAGCTTCTTTACGATATCCTGACCGAAGGCATGGACGCCGTGACCGAACGTCTGAACGCGGCGGCGGAAGCGGAAGTGCCGGCCGGGCAGGCGAGGGCGCTGCTCGCCAACCTTCATATCGACGCACTGGTCGTCGCCCAGACTCAATGGTTCCCGAATCTGTTCGAAGAGGTGGAAGCCTATCGCGACGGGGAAGAGGTCCTCACGCCGGAAGACGAGCCGGAACTGATAGAATTTTCCGATGAGGTTCTAGACCAGTCCAGTTGGGCCGAATCGGGCGGCTGGTACACCGAGGATTTCGCGCTGCAATACAAGTTGTCGGGGCATAGGGACGGCTTCATGCGGGAATGGCTGAATTTCTCCGTCGCAACCTCCCAGAACCAGGTAATGACCGAACGGGTGTTGGCGGAATTGGGAAGGGACAATTCGCCTGGCGGCTGTGTCGGATGCCACAGTGTCGACGTGACCGATGGTGTGGGGACCGTCAACTGGCGGACCCGGCGCGCGAATCCGCAAATCGTCGAATTCACGGATTTCTACCATTCCAAGCATTTTGCGCTGATTGGCGACAAAGGGTGCGCGACCTGTCACGAACTCGATGCCGAGGCGGATTACGGGGCCGGTTTCAAGGACTATGACCCTTTCACCTTTAGCAGCAATTTCCGTCCACTCGACCAGGCGGTGTGCGACGATTGCCATACGGAGGATTTGGCCGGAAACGACTGCACAGCCTGCCACAACTACCATGTCGGGACCTTTCCGCCGGCCGCCGTAGACACGAAAATGCTCGCGGCGGAATAGGCGGCCTGCCGGCTAGCCTTCTGATTCTCCGCAGTTTTTTGCGCAATCGCAAGATTGGGCGCATTGGCTGTTGCAATTCCGTCCTACATGCGACGAAACGCCCGTGATCCACGGTATCTGCGTCAACCTTCCTTGACTTTTGAAGGGATACTAAGGTTACATCGGAATATGAGGGAAAGGCGTTTTAGCCTTTCGATCGGTCCTGGGTTTTTGTGGGGGCAGCACAGCACCTCAAGGACAGAAGTGGGAGTTGAGCCGTTCTTCCCCGAACGGTTCGGCTGACCTTCGTTGTATGGCGCTCTAGCTGAGCGGCCGGAAATTGAGGAGTTCGACGTGATCAATTCTCGACCATCAGTACTCAATGTTGCGGACCATCCCTTAAGAAAGCTGACGCGGATTATTGCCGCGGGGTTGTTTGCCGGATTGATGTCCGCCGGCGCGATGGCGCAGGACGCCGCGCAGCCAGAACGGTTGGACCTTCCTGCAGACCCGCATGCCGGTGTTTACGCCGAAAGCGAGTTTCCCAGCGCGAACGAATGTCGCGACTGTCACCAACAGATTTACGATGAATGGGCCTCGTCGAACCATGCCTATGCATCGATTTCGCCGATGTTCCATAAGTTCGAACAGGCGGTTAACACGCTGACCCAGGGAACGATGGGCTCGTTCTGCGTCCGCTGTCACCAGCAGATCGGGACGCAACGCGGCGAAAAACGTTACTTGCCGCTGTGGGAGCGTAGCCAGATCGCCCGCGAAGGGATCACCTGTATTACCTGTCACCGCGTGGCCGAGGAATACGGCAAGGTCAACGGCGAGCGGAACGTCGTTCCGGGCGACATCTACACGCCGATGGTCGGTGCATTGACCGATTCGAAGCTGGATGAAGCGATTGCGGACAAAGACAACCTCCGGATCGCCACGGACGACACCGAGCGTGGTACGAAAATCCACAACCGGGTAATCGAATTCCAACAGATTAGCGAATCCGAGTTCTGCGTCTCCTGTCACCAGGTCGCGGTGAACTTGGGCATCAAGCTGGAAGTCGTCTGGGATCAGTATCGGGACTCGCCGTCCTTCCGGAAGGGCGACACCTGTCAGGACTGTCACATGGGCTTGGTCCCCGGTATCGCGGGTGAGTACGCAACCGGGCCCTCCGCCGTGGTCAACGGCGTGGAAATCAACCCGGGTCGCCGGCATAGCAATCACGCCTTCTACGGTCCTGGCTATCCGATCGCCCACCCGGGTGTCTTCCCGCACAACCCGGATGCCGCCGTTTGGGACATCGAAGAGTGGCTGATGTTCGACTACCGCGGCGGATGGGGCACGGAAGATTTCGAAGCCGATGTCGAAGATATCGCCTCGGCGTTCGACGATCTTCACGTGGCGCTGGAGCCCGTGGGCGGCGGTCTGGAAGCCTATTCGGCGATCGACCTGCTGGAGCGGAACATTTCGCGCGGGGTTGTCGGTTTCGAAACGAAGATCGGCCGTGACCGGATGTTGGCCAAGGTGGAAACGCTGGATGGCGCCTTCGATGCCGAAGCAATGGAAGACGCCATTGCGGAAGCCGAAGAGGCGATTGAAGGCATCCGTGAAGCCGCCGACGATATGGGCGTCGATATGACGGCCATGATCAACGAAATCGAATCCAAACTGTCGATGATCTCGGCTTCCGCCGGCGCCATGGGCGGGTTCGATGCGGCCTATGCCGGTATCGTTGAAACCCTGAACAGCTACGAAGGCAGTGCCTTGGGCGAGACCGGCGGTCTCGGCGCGGAAGGTCTGGAGGTTCTCACCGGCCATGTCGCGGCGTTGAAAGCGTCGATCCCGGGGGCGAACCCCGAGTTCCGGGCGGCTGTCGATGCGATGAAGGAGCCGCTGAACATCGACTTCCCGTTCGCCTGGCAGGACCCGTCGGACCGCGAGGACGCATGGGCAATCATCGAGGTGAACCTGGAGGCGCTGGAGTACAAGCGCGAGCTTCGCAAGCAGGTCATGGAGAACGGCAGCCGCGTCGACGGACCGTACTTCGACGGCCCGATGCAAGCCGGTCGGGATCTGGATTTCAAGTACGTCATCACCAATACGGATGAAGGGCACAACCTGCCGTCCGGTTCGTTGGGGGCGCAGCCTGAAATCTGGTTCAACGTGGCTTTGACGGATCCGGACGGAAACCGGGTTTGGGAAAGCGGCTATGTCGACAAGTATGGCGACATGGTGGATCTCCACTCGTTGGAGCTCGCCGAAGGGACCATTGAGCACGACGATCAGCTGTTCAACCTGCAAACCAAGTTCCTGACCACCAACGTCAAAGGGACGGATCGGGAAATGTATCTGCCGGTCAGCTTCGACATCGATCAGCGCCCCTTCCTGCGTCCGTCCAACTTCCCGACGACGGTGATCAACCATGCGCCGTTCGTTCGGATGGAAGGGCGCTCGATTCCGCCGCTGGGCAACCGGGACGCGACGTACTCGGTGCCGGGTGAACTGCTGACGAAGCCGGGCACCTACAAACTGTCTGCGCGCCTGCGCAGCCGGGCGGAGCCGATCTACTTCATGCGTTTCGTCGGAGCGACGAACGACATGGAGCAGTCGATGAACGAATGGATGTTGGATTTCCACGCCTATTCGGTCGAATTTGAGGTCAAATAGAAAACTGGGGTCTTCCAATGGAAGCAGGTAAGGACATAACGGCGGTCCGGACGATGGGGTCGGACCGCCGGGTAAATGCCCTGTTTGGGGGAGTTGCGGTGGCAGCGTTGCTGTTCCTTGGCAGTGTCGGTGCCGTCTCGGCGGCCGACAAAGGGCCGAAGGATCCGCAGATGTCTCCGGAGGCGAATCCAGTCGAATTCGACAAGGACGCCTTCGGATCCGATCCGAGCTACGAAGACAAGCCGTACGATCCGGAAGCGCAATACATCATTTATGGCAACAAGCAGCCTTCGGAGAATCCACGGCCGTTGCTCGAGCTCGGGCGGCCGATCTACACCGAGGGTCCGTTTAAACCGGGCATCAACCTTATCGGGCGGCGTAACCTCGTCTTCCCGACGCTGTCGATTTTCGGCGATGTACGCACCGCGGTCGAATACAACGACAACGGGGCCGTCGAGATCGGGCAGATTGCCGTCGACGCCAACCTCGATATCGACCTGAAGCTTACCGGCACAGAGCGTATCCACGCCTTTGTCGAACCCTTCGACCGTGACGGAAACGCGACCCGTTACGAGTTCTTCGGCGACGACGAAGACGGAGGGGAAGAGCAGATCAACGGCAACATCGAGACCCTGTTCTTCGAAGGGGACGTCGGCCAGATCGCATCCGGCCTGATGGACCGTGACGCCGGCTTCGACCTGCCGATTGCTTTCGGTCTGACGCCGCTTCTGTTCCAGAACGGTATCTGGATGGAAGAGGCCATCTGGGGCGGCGCGTTCACCATCGCGGCGAAAAACAGTCCGGCCCTCGACATTTCCAACATGGACTTCACCTTCTTCGGCGGGTTCGACCATGTTGAAAACCCGGGTATCCGGAACGCCCAAGGTCTCCGCGAACAGCACAACCTGAATGTCTTCGGCGCCGCCGCCTTCATCGAAACGATGGAGGGCTATTTCGAATTCGGTGTCGGCCGGATCGAAGGTGAGGACCAGCTTGACGATCAGAGCTTCAACAGCTTGACCGGCGCTTTCTCCAAGCGTTACGGCGGGTGGCTGTCCAACAGTGTTCGCGCCATTTGGACCTTTGGACAGGACAGGGACAACAACCAGATTCAAACCGCCGACGGTCTGGCGATTCTCATCGAGAACTCGCTGGTCACGCATAAACCGTCGACCTTGGTTCCCTACTTCAACTTCTTCCTTGGTCTCGACCGCCCGCAGCCGCTGGCGGATGAAACCGGCCTTTTGAAGAATACGGGTATCACTTTCGAAGATCCGGGCATCACCAACTTTCCGAAGTTGAACGACCTGGCGAACGACGCTTTCGGCGGCGCCATCGGCGTGCAGTATCTCTTCAACCTCGATCAGCAGATCGTGGTCGAGGCGGCGACGAGCCAACGCATCGGCGGGTTTGATGCGAATCGCGCCGTGCCGAACGACGAATACGCGCTGGGCTTCCGCTATCAGTTGCCGATCGCAGCGGCCTGGATTGTCCGAGCCGACGGGATTTTGGGCTTCCGCCAGGACGCCGAGGATATCCGGGGCATCCGGTTGGAACTGCGCCGCAAGTTCTGATCACAGAGTAACGACGTATTGGGAACCGCGCGGTCCTTTTGATGGATCGCGCGGTTTCTTGTCTTATAAAGCCTTGGAAAACTGACAAAAAATGTCGCATCGGCCGTCTTTTCCAGTATTAGCGGTCTGCTTTGTTGCATCGGAATCAGGCTGCCGTTAAGCTCAAACCAAGTCGGGCTGGCGGTATCCTCTTCCTGCCAACCCGGTCTAGGCGGGCGGCTCATCATTGCAGCCTCGTCCAAGATCAAAGCCGGTGTTGCAGCCGGTTGGCATGAACGGTGAACCATTTTTGGGACCAGGCTAAACCAGTCGGGGGCGACAATGATCCAAAGACTATTACGAGCGGGATTTACAGTAGCGGCTTTGATAGGCCTTTCGAGCGTGGCTCAGGCCGAGCCGGTAGATTTCGTTGGCGCGGATGCGTGCAAGAAGTGCCACACGGCCGAATATGAAGTCTGGGAAGGTACGCCGCACCACGCGTCCTTCAAAGAGATCCACAAGAACAAGAAAGCCAAGGGGATCCTTAAGGCCATCGGCGAGAAGCGCATGAAAAGGTCAGAGACCTGCGCGACCTGCCACTACTCTTACATCGACGGCAAGGCGAGGTCCGGTCCTTCCTGCGAAAGCTGCCACAGCCCGGCGCAGGAATGGCTTGAGACCCATAACGACAAGAAGAATCCCAACAACATCACGGATGCGATCTCCAAGGGGATGATCCATTCCTCGATGATCTACGACATCGCGGCGAACTGCATGAACTGCCATGGTCTGGCCAATCCGAAGCTGCCGGGCGATACGGCGGCGACCATGCTGGACAACGATCACCCGCTGAATCCGAACTGGGAACTGGTGGAATACAGCCAGGGCATCGTTCGGCACCGCTTCTATCCGCCGAATGTGACCGAAAACCAGGAAATGTCCGATGCGCAGAAGTCGGTTTACTACCTGGTTGGTCAAGCTGCGGCCCTGGTAAGCGCGACGGAGGCGATCAGCAAGACCGATCACGCCAAGTATAACGAGGCGCAGAACATCAGGATCGACAAAGCCAAGAGCACGCTGGAGCTGGTCTCCGGCAAGGTGCCGGAAGCGGCAGCGCTGCTTGCGGCCCCCACGGCGGACAATGGCCGGGCCTTTGGCGAGGCGATCCGCGGCAAGGACTTCACGGCGGAAGTCGGAGGCATGTTGCCGACCAAGTATAAGTAAGACGCCCGCCGATAGCGGCGCGTCATAGAGTGTTGGGGCGGCGCCTTTGGGCGTCGCCCGTTTCTTTGCAACAGGGTTGTGAACTCTTAGGGAGAGCAGGGCATATGCGAGTCGCGATTGGTGGGTTGGGTGCGGTCGGTCTTCCCGTGGCGCGATTTGTGGCCGGCGCCGCGCCGATGTTCACATTGGGCGCCGTTTCGAGTTCTTCGGAAGCCTCGGCGCGCGCCAAACTCGGCGCAGATTTGCCGGACGTCCGGTTTTGCACGGCAGGGGCTTTATGGGAGCACGCCGACCTTGTCGTTGAATGTCTGCCGCCCGAGCATTTCCGCGCAGCGGCCGAGCCGACGGTCCGGGCGGGCAAGATCCTGATGCCGCTCAGTGTCACGCAGTTGCTGGTAAACTGGGATCTCGTGGAAATCGCGGAACAGTCCGGTGCCCGCATCATCGTGCCGACAGGGGCGCTGTTGGGGCTCGACGCCGTTCGCGCAGCGCGGGAAGGGACGCTGCATTCGGTGAAGATGGTGACCCGCAAGCCCCCCGCAGGCCTGGCCAGTGCGCCCTTCGTGAAAGAACAGGGGATCGATCTCTCCGCGCTCGGCGGGCCGATGAAGCTGTACGAGGGATCGGTGCGCGATGCGGCGCAGAAGTTCCCGGCCAACGTGAACGTTTCCGTGGCGCTGTCGCTTGCCGGGCTTGGGCCGGACAGCACCCAGTACGAAATCTGGGCGGACCCGGCAGTTACCCGGAACACCCATGTGATCACTGTGGAGGCGGCCGAGGCCTCGTTCGAAATGTCCATCGCAGGCGTGCCGACGGAAGAGACGCCGGCCACCGGCAAGCTGACGCCGCTGAGCACGATTGCCGCTCTGAAGGGGCTGTCGCAGACCTTGAAAATCGGAAGTTAGGCCGCCTGTCACGCATGCCCCCGTGCAGGGCTGCTGCCGTCGCGGATGACCAAGAGCCTGTCGCGGAGAGTCGCAGAATAACCGGCGCGGCGCATAATCATCGCAGCCGTCTCTACAAAGGGGAGGGCCGGTGATGTCGGACGATTTGGCGCGCACGATGGTCGTGCATAACGGGGAGAAGGAATGGTCGCCTTTTTCCGCGGCGGAAATGCAGGGCCGGCTGGACCGGCTGCGTGCGGCGATGGCCGGTGGCGCGGTCGATGCGTGCCTTTTTACCTCCTACCACAACGTCGCCTACTATTCGGGTTGGCTCTATTGCGCTTTCGGCCGGAAGTACGGCTTTGTCGTCACCCATGATGTGGCGACCTCCATTTCCGCCGGCATCGATGGCGGGCAGCCGTGGCGTCGGACGTTCGGGAACAACATCACCTATACCGACTGGCGCCGGGACAATTACTTCGAAGCGGTTCGGAGCCTGATCGCAGGCGTGGGGCGTCTTGGGATAGAATTCGATCACGTCACGCTCGACCTCTGCCAAGCCCTGGAAGCGCAGTTTCCCGAAGTGGAGCTGGTCGATACCGGTCAGGAGACTATGTGGCTGCGCAGCATCAAATCGCCGGAAGAGCACGCATTGATCCGGGAGGGCGCCAGGATCTGCGACATCGGCGGCGCTGCCTGCGCTGAGGCGGTCGCGGCCGGCGTGCCTGAATACGAGGTCGCCATCGCATCCACCAATGCAATGATCCGGGAGATTGCCGGGTCCTTTCCGTTCGTCGAGCTGATGGATACCTGGACCTGGTTTCAGTCCGGCCTCAACACCGACGGGGCCCACAATCCGGTGACCAACCGCAAGGTGCAAGCGGGCGACATTCTCAGCTTGAACTGTTTCCCGATGATTTTCGGCTATTACACCGCGCTGGAGCGTACAATGTTCTGCGACTTCGCCAGCGAGGCGCACATGGACCTGTGGCAGAAGAATGTCGCCGTCCATGAACGCGGGCTGGAGTTGATCCGGCCCGGGGCTCGCTGCATGGAGATTGCCGCGGAACTGAACGAGATGTACCGGTCCTGGGACCTTTTGAAGTACCGCTCCTTCGGTTACGGCCATTCCTTTGGTGTTCTGTCGCACTATTACGGTCGTGAAGCAGGCGTCGAACTGCGGGAGGATATCGATACGGTTTTGCGGCCAGGCATGGTGGTGTCCATGGAACCGATGATCATGGTGCCGGAAGGCGCGCCGGGCGCCGGCGGCTACCGGGAACACGACATTCTCATCGTGACCGAAGACGGGGCGGAAAACATTACCGGTTTCCCGTACGGGCCCGCGCATAACATCGTCGGCGCGTAGGCAAGCCGGGCAGGCTACTCCAGCCGGGTGATGAAGCCGCCGAAGGCCTCGAAAAGCTGCCGGGCAGAAAAGGTCATATTGAGATCGTGTTCGATGATCTTGTGACGCCGCACGAAGCTTCCGAAAGAAGGGTCCGCATCGTCGATTATTTGCTGCATGTCACTGACCAGCTGTCCATGACGCGCCGCGACGGCCGGGGAAGGCGATAACCCCGCATAGCGGACGCCGTGGAGCAGAAACTTCGCGTCCGACGCCGCGGTTCGATGATCGGCGGCAGCGAAAATGACAACGCAGGCCGAGTTGCAGCGTCCGCCGGGCGGGACGCTGGCGCGGACGCGGTAACCGCCCTTGCGCGCTGCCGTAATCACTTCCGCAATGGAGAATGCGGCCTCCAGATCGCCACCGTCCGAATTCAGTTCAAGCGCGATATCCTGGTCCTTGTCCGTGTTGCGGACAGTGTCGGTGAACGCTTCCAGAAAGCGGAACAGGTCGCCGCGCAGAATGTCGTCTTCGATATGCAACGTATCCCCGACACGTTCGAAAGCCGCTGTCGCCGCGGTTGGTAGGCAGAGGGTCAGGGCGGCGATCGCGATTGCCGCTAGGCGGGTAGGCCGGAAACGGCGGTCCCATAACCGTTTTGGGCGAGGGATCGTCTCGAGATGAGTGTTGTTTGCGACTCTCATGATGCGCACCATGTGCGCATTCGCTCAGTATGTCAAATAAATTACGATGTCACAAAACGGAAACAACAAAACCTTCGCCTTGAAGGTCTTCCGTGCAACAGTATGGCACGGACACAATCGAGGGCGGTGATTGACGCTGTTTGATAACCTTAAATTAAGAATTGGACCGTAACACTTTGGTTGGACGCTGAGTCTTGTGCGGTTGCCGAGCGCAATGGCGCGTATCATGACTATGAATTGGCGCAAGCGATGAACCGAAACACCATGCTGGCGATGGGGCTGTTGCTGCTGTCGATCCTGGTACCGGCAACACTGGTTATTTTCGTGGCGCCACAGATCGGTGGCGGCAGTTTCCAGGGGCCGACACGCGAGTCCGCGGCCAATGAGGCCCGCGGCAAAAAAGTCTGGTTATCGACTCCGGCATTCACCTTGCGCGGCGGGCAAGGGGAGAAAATGACCCTGGTTGCGGCGCTGAAGATGGACAATTCCGAAGATGCCGTGCGGGTCTGCAAATGGATGCCGCTGGTGCGCGACCGGATCAACGTCATGGCGGCGGAGATTCAGGAACGGAACCAAGGCCAAGACATGATCATGTCCTTCGAACGGCGTCGCCTGAAAAAGGTTCTGACGGATGTTCTGCGGCCCACCGGACCGGCGGTTATCAAATTCCTGGAAGCGGGCACCCCGCCGTCGCAAGCGTTGACGGACGCGCCTTCGGTGATTTGCGACGGCCGGCGGCTCGATCCGACGCGCAGCCCGCTTTTCGCCGGAAACTGACTCCCGGCATCGCTGCCGCAGCCCCCTCTCAAAGGGCAAGCACCTTCAATCCGGTTCATCGTAGGGGGGAACCCCATCGCCGTGATTGTCTAAATGGGCCACGATACGCCAGAAGTGATAGCTGACGCGGTGCAGCCAGCGTAAAGCGTCCAAGCGGGCGAGGATCTGGTCCGCGTCCAGGGGAGCATTCGGTCCTTGCTCGATAATCTGCTCCCGATACCGCCGTCGTTGCCGGCGCAGCAAGCGGCGGAGACGGTCTAGGCGCTCCGCGCTTTCCGCGGGACGCGTCGGGTGCGATAGGCGCTGAAGTTCCGATCTCAGCACACGGCCCAAGCGTCTCAGGCGCGGGTCGTCGTGCATGGCGCGGATGCGGTTTGCCTGACCGACCCTATAGGAGAGCCGGTTCAGGTGATCGAGGCAGTGCATACCGTCCGCATGGCGGCGCGCCGTGTTCGCCGACATTCCGCGCGTCCTGATTTGCTCGAGGTAATCCTGGGTCTGGCGGACCGCATTGCGAAGCGGGGAAGCATCGAGTTCGGGCGATGTCCGCTCGCCGGTTCCATCCGGCAGGATCTGCGCGAGATGGTTGGCAAATCGGTCGGTGATCGCCGACAGGGTGAAAAGGGCCGCGTCCGTCGCGGTATCGGCGTCGGACAAAAATTGTCTGTCCAGGCGTCTGACCAGGGGCGGTTGTTTTTCCGGCACCAAGCCCTGGATCAACCGGGAAAACGGGTGTGCGAGCGGTAAGACAAGAACAACTCCTAAAATATTGAAAACGCTATGAAACGCGACGAGGCTGATCTGTGCGTTGCCGGGCGCGCTGAGGTCGTAGACCGCCGACAGCGCGGAAACCGGGATCAGGAGCAAAAAGGCGAAAACGCCGGTCATGACGTTGTAAATGACATGGGCGAAACCGGTCTGACGCATTGCCGTCGACCCGCCGACGGTGGCCAGCGCGGCCGTGAAGGTCGTCCCGACATCCATACCGATCACCATGGCGGCGGCTTGCGGAAACGAGATCGCCCCAGCTTGCAGGGCGACCAAAGCCGTGGCGACCCCGGCGCTGGAAGATTGCGTGACAAGCGTAATGGCGACACCCAGCAGAACCAGAAGCAGCCGCCCCGTGAGGGTGTCGCCGGGAAAATCATCCGGCGTTACAAGGCCTTCGAAAGGCGCGAGACCGGCCTGCATCGTGTCGATACCCACGAACAGCAGGCCGAAGCCGGCCAAGGCCCATCCGGCCTGCGCCCACCGGCCGGGCGCGAAGAGTTTCATCAGGCTGCCGATCAAAAGGAGGGGCGGTGCGAAGGCGCCGAGATCCAGCTTGAACCCGATTACCGCGACCATCCACCCGGTCAGGGTCGTACCGATATTGGCCCCAAAAATGATCCCCAAAGCTTGTGGGAAGGTGAGCAGTCCCGCACCGACAAAGCCGATCGCCGTTACCGTGGTCGCGCTGGAGGACTGGATGACCGCGGTCATCACCGTACCGGCGGCCGCTCCGGAGGTTGGGCTGCGCGTAAAATGCGCCAGCCACTGCCGAAGCGTTGCGCCGGCCAGACCTTTCAGCCCGTCGGTCAGGATAAGCAGGCCAAGCAGAAAAAGGCCCACGCCCCCGACTGCCAACAGGACCTGTCCGTCCATCGACTATCTCCGCCGGATAAGCCCGGCAGTGGTGGATCAGTCCGTTTTACGGCTCTCCGGATGCAGCGTCTTGCCCAGGATATGGCTGTCGGACCCGATCACGTGCTGGGAGGAACCGACGATCAGCGGATCCGGGCCATGCACCACGTGCCTATCCTTGTCGGGATAGGGGAGTTGCGACAGGAAATGCTGCATACAGTTCAAGCGGGCGCGTTTCTTGTCGTCCGACTTGATGATCGTCCAAGGGGCGTCCGCCGTGTCGGTATAGAAGAACATGGCTTCCTTGGCTTCCGTATAGTCCTCCCAACGGTCCATCGATGCCTTATCGATCGGTGAGAGTTTCCACTGCTTCAGAGGGTCGTGCTCCCGTGACTTGAAGCGCCGGGCCTGTTCCTCGCGGGTGACCGAGAACCAGTACTTGAACAGCCGGACGCCGGAGCGGACCATCATCTGCTCGACCTGCGGGCACTGGCGCATGAATTCCAGATAGTCCTGCGGCGAACAGAACCCCATCACACGCTCGACACCGGCCCGGTTGTACCAGGATCTGTCGAACATCACGATCTCCCCGGCGGCGGGTAGATGCTGAATATACCGTTGGAAGAACCATTGCGTGGTTTCGCGCGCGGTAGGCTTCTCCAGCGCGACGACGCTGGCGCCCCGCGGGTTTAGATGTTCCATGAAGCGTTTGATCGTTCCGCCCTTGCCGGCGGCGTCGCGTCCTTCGAAGACGATGACGATCTTTTGGCCGCTTTCCTTGACCCAGTTCTGGACCTTAAGCAGCTCGACCTGGAGTTCCGTCTTGTGCTGCTCGTAGAGTGTCCGCTTCATCTTCTGTTTGTACGGGAACTCGCCTGTTTCAAAGGCGTGCCGGATCGCTTCGGGATCGTGCCGCAACTCGGCAATCCGGCTGCGCCCGGTCGTAGTCGCGGGCGCTTCCGCAGGCGCTGCGCTGCCGTTGCTTTTGGCCGCGCTCTTCGGGCGGGCGGCCGGACCGGTCTTGGCGGGCGCTGCCTTCGTTGCCGCGCTTTTCTTGGGCGCGGCTTTGGCGGGCTTAGATTCGGGTGTATCCGATGTTTCGGTTCTCGTCGCCGGTTCGGCGGTATTTGCAGCCATCTGCCAAGTTCCCCTAAGTGACCATTGGAAAACCCTACTATACACCCGCGAATACCGTACGTCGTTCTCCGAAGGGCGGCGCCCGCGGATTTGATACAGATCAACGGAAGGCTTCAGGGCGTTGGGAGAGCCGCGTATCGCCGCGTTTTCAACAGAATTGCGGAGGCGGAGGGGGCGACGGGTTCACGGTCCTAACTTGTGGACCGGGGGCGGTCTGTCATCCAAATGCGGGGAGGATGGTGGGCACTACAGGGTTCGAACCTGTGACCGTTCGATTAAAAGTCGAATGCTCTACCAACTGAGCTAAGTGCCCTCCGGGACAGCGTACTACGCGCCGTCAAAGCGGAGCGGAACATAGTGGCGGCGGCCCGGCGGGTCAACGGGGCGAGAAGAAAAAAAGCCAACTCTCTGGAAGCCCCCGCACGACCCGTGGGACGCGGCTTGGCGCACCGCCCTAACGCAGCGGAATCGTCTCGTCGACGCTGATCTCCAGCCGGTCCACAAGGGTCTGAACCAGCGGTCCGAGCGTCTCTTCCGGAGGGGCCGATTCCGCGCTGGTCAGCAAATAGCCCTGCCAGAGGATTGTTTCCCCTTTCACCAGCAAGGCGTTGAGCCGGTACCCGTTGCTGATCCGCTCCGTACGCCGCTGGCCTTGGAAGAGAGAACTGCCGCCGCCGGACGACCAGAGCTTCAATTCGATATCAAGGCGTCCCTCCGCGTCGCCCTCGACACGACCGATCCTGGTGTCGCTGGCAACCCGGTCCCCGAACGCTTCTGCTTGATAGATCAGACGCAGGGCGTCGGGCGCGCCGTCCGGCGCCAGCCGGCCTACTTGGTCCAGCGCGTCCCGGAAGTCGGTCAGCAGGGCGCGGTTGAGGGCCGAATCGGATTGCGGGTCCAAGGTGATGACGGCGGTTGGGAGCATGGCCGCATCGACGCGGGTGACGACCCGTGCGATCGGGTCGGTTGCGAACGCCGGCGCTCCGGACGCGGCGAAACAGGTCAGCAAAAGGGCGAGAAACGGCAATAGGCGGCGGGGCCGGTCAATCGCCACGGAATTCCTCCACCATGTCCTGAAGGCGGTGCACGTCGTGCAGATGCAGCTTGCTGCCTTCCCGGGTTACCAGTCCTTTCTTGGACAGGTCGCTCAACACCCGCGCCACGGTTTCCCGCGTCGTGCTGACCCGGCTTGCGATGTCGCCGTGAATGGGAACCGGTTTGATAACGGCGGTGTTCTCGTCCAGGTCGCCTTCATGCGCCAGGCGCAGAAGTTCGGCATAGACCCGGTTGTTGGCGCCGAGCGTGCTGAGATCCATGATCCGGTCGGTGGAGTTCCGGATAACTTGGGCCAGCCGATGCATCAGGCGCATAGCGACGTCGGGGTTTTCCGACAGCATCTCGGCGAAAGCGGTGTTCGTCATCGTCGCGACCTCGGTCACGGCGAGCGAAATCACATTGGCCGAGCGTCTTTCACCATCCAGCGCCGCCAATTCGCCGAACACCGACCCGGACCGCAAATCCTCAAAAGCGATCTCGCGGCCGGAAAGCGAGTAATTCACCACCCGAACAAGGCCGGAGACAATGAAGTAGATGTCGCGCGTGTCGTCTTCGCGATCGATAATCTGCTCATCTTTGGAAAAGGTATGCCAGCGGCAACGGTCTTCGATGCGCTGCAAACGCGCAGGCTCGACACCGGAAAACAAAGTTACACCGCTCAGTGTGCGAACGTCCCCGGCCAACACATCCCTCCCACTTTAGAACCTGCCCAGAATACCATAGAACACGAATGCCAGAATGGCGATAGAGAGGGCATCGATCAAGGCGTTCCCGGACCGCAAAACGTTATGGCTCTTCCCAATCGGAGGAGATAGAACCATATCCCCAGGATGTCGAAACCGAAGAAAATGAAGCGGAGATACAGGTTGCTCGCGAAGTTGCGTGCCTACTTCCTTGCGGGCCTGCTGGTAACCGCACCCATCTTCATCACGGCGACGGTGGCATGGTGGTTGATCGAGTTCGTCGATAACCAAATCGTGCCTCTGGTGCCGGCCCAGTATAATCCGGACACCTACATGAAAGAGGTGCTGGGTGTCGAGATCGGGCTTCCCGGTCTCGGGATCATCATTCTGGTGATCTTCATCACCCTGGTCGGCGCTCTGACGGCAGGATTGCTGGGCCGTTGGCTGATCCGGATGTGGGAGGCGATGCTGAACAAGATGCCGTTCATCCGGACGGTCTATAATGGCAGTAAGCAAATCCTGGAAACGGTTCTGAAGTCGCAGAGCACGGCGTTCCGGCAAGCGGTCTTGGTCGAATATCCCCGCAAGGGGATTTGGGCGGTGGCCTTCCTTACGTCGGACACGACCGGCGAGGTGGCGGGGAATTTTGACGCCGCGCACATCAACGTGTTCCTGCCGACGACGCCGAACCCAACCTCCGGCTTTCTTCTCTTCGTCCCGAAAGAGGACGTGGTGTTTCTCGATATGCCCGTCGAGGATGCGGTGAAGATGGTGATTTCCGCCGGTATCGTAACGCCGGAAACGGTCAGCAAAAGGATCGTGCCGCGCAAGAAGCCGGGCGAAGACGACCCGCTGACCGAAGATCAGGTGATCGAGGTGGCAAGCGGCGGGCCGCGCGGGCTTTGACGGCCGACCGGCGATGGCCCGCTGGAACGGTGGGTCAGCCGGAGCGCAAGGTGGCGACGGCGACATCCCGCTCGAAGAGATACAGCAGAACCCGAAGCGCTTGACCGCGTGGACTGGTAAGATCCGGGTCGCGTTCGATGATCAGGCGGGCGTCGTCGCGGGCGGCCGCCATCAACTCGCCATGCACGGCGATGTCGGCCAGGCGGAACTCCGGCAGACCGCTCTGCCGCGTCCCTAGCAACTCGCCGGCGCCGCGCAGCCGCAGGTCTTCTTCCGCAATCACGAACCCGTCTTCCGTCTCGCGCATGGTCTTGAGGCGACGCTGTGCCGTCTCCGTCGGGTTTGGCCCGTAGACCAATAGACAGGTGGAGGCTTTGTCACCGCGTCCGATGCGCCCCCGCAACTGATGTAACTGGGCCAAGCCGAACCGCTCGGCATGTTCGATAACCATGACCGTGGCTGCGGGCACATTGACGCCGACTTCGATCACCGTCGTCGCAACCAGGATTCCGGCCTCGCCCTCGACGAACCGCGCCATGGCGGCGTCCTTGTCGGCTGCTTTCATCTTGCCGTGGACCAGTTCCACACGGCCCTCGCCGAAGCGCTGCTTCAGGTCTTCGAACCGTTCGGTCGCCGCGGCCAAGTCCAGCACCTCGCTTTCCTCCACCAGGGGACAGACCCAGTAGACCTTGGCGTCTGTCTGGATGGCGCGCCCGATGGCGCCGGCGACTTCGTCGAGCCTTGTGTTGGCGACCAGGCGGGTATCGACCGGTTTGCGGCCCGGCGGCTTGTCGGTCAGGCGGCTGACATCCAGGTCCCCATAGGCACTGAGCATCAAGGTGCGGGGGATCGGCGTCGCCGTCATCACAAGCATGTCGACACCCTTGCCTTTACCGGCCAGCGCCAGGCGCTGATGCACACCGAAACGGTGCTGCTCGTCGATCACCGCCATCATCAGGTCCTGGAAATCGACATCATCCTGGAAGATCGCGTGGGTGCCGATCAGTATCTTGATGTCGCCCGCCTCAAGGTCGGCCAGCAGCGCTTTGCGCGGCTTGCCCTTGTCGCGCCCGGTCAACAGGGCGGCGCGGACGCCACAGGCCTCCGCGAGGGGCGCGATGCTGTCGAAATGCTGCCGGGCCAGGATCTCCGTCGGTGCGAGCAGGGCGGCTTGGCCGCCGCACTCGACCGCATTAAGCATGGCGAACAGCGCGACCACGGTCTTGCCGCTGCCGACGTCCCCCTGAAGCAGCCGCAGCATCCGGCTGTCGGAGGCCATGTCCGCACCGATCTCTTTCAGGGCCTGGATCTGCGAGCCGGTCATGGCGAACGGCAATTCCCGCAGTGCCATGGCCCGGAGATGCTTGTCGCCCTCGATCCGGCGGCCCGGCAGCCGCTTCGCCTTGGCTCTGGTGATGGCAAGCGCCAGTTGGTTCGCCAAAAGCTCGTCGTAAGCGAGGCGCTGGCGGGCCGGGGCCAGTGCGCCGATGGCGGCCTCGGAGGCGGGCGCATGCACCGCCTGCAAGGCGTCTCGCCAGGCGGTCCAGCCTTGCCGCGCGTGATAGTCAGGGTCCTGCCATTCCTTCAGGTCTTGCGTGCGGTCCAACGCGGCCTGCACCGCCTTTTGCAGCACCTTCGGGGTCAGCCCGGCGGTCAGCGGATAGACCGGCTCGATGGTCGGCATCTGGGCGCGTTGTTCAGGGGGCAGGATGTAGTCCGGATGCGCCATCTGCGCTTCCGCTCGATAGAACTCCACTCGCCCGCTCACGATCCTCTGCGTGCCGACCGGCAATTCCCGCTCCAGATAGCGCTTGTCCGCATGAAAGAAGGTCAAGGTCAGCGCCCCGCTCTCGTCGCGGCACAGAACCCGGTAAGGCCGGCGCTTGTCGGGCGGGGGGAAATGCCGCTCTACGGTGACGGTCAGCGTGACGATCCGGCCCGGCGGCGCGTCCGCTACGGAAGGGGAGAAACCCCGGTCCATTACCTCGCGCGGCAGATGCCACAAAAGATCGACCACATGGGGCCCGGCGGCCTTTTCCAACAGCTTCGCCAGCCTCGGCCCGATCCCGGGCAGGCTCTCGACAGGGGCGAACAGGGGAAACAGGCTTTCTGGGCGCACGGCGGTGGACTATGTGGATGTGAACGGTTGGGCTTCGGATTGCGTATCCGGGGCTAAGTATCGGGTACGCCGCGGCGCTTGTCATGCCCGCGTTGCGATGCCCCTTGAGCCGCCCGGGCGGGCGATGTACCCCTTCACCGTCGCCGGGCTTTTCCGGCGGCCACAGCAGCGAAAGGACGGATCGGTGACGAGTGCGAACGACGCCGCAGCGGCGCCCAGCAACGATAACCATACAGAAGATCCGCGCACCGTCCGCATCAAGCGGATCCGGTTCCGTGCCTGGCACCGCGGAATCAAGGAAATGGATCTGCTGATGGGCGGGTTCGCGGATCTCTATCTGAAAGGGATGAGCGATGCCGAGTTGGACGCATTCGAACGGATCATGACCGTGCCGGATCAGGAACTCTATGGCATGCTGGTACGCGGCGAGCCGCGCTGGCCCGACCTGGACCAGGACCTGATGGACCGGTTCGCCGCCCATTGCCTGTCCGCCTCCTAAGGCATTCATTTCGATTTCACCGTTTGATCCGGCCCGATTGTGTTTGACCTGACCACACATTTGTCCGCGCCTGGCCGGCGCGATATCGGCGGCGTGCCCGACGGCTACGGTTCCCTCTTGGCGGGCCATGCGGCGGCGCGGCGTGACGGCCCGACGCTGTTCGTGCTGCGCGACGATGTGCATATGGCGCGTGCCCGCCAGTTGATCCACTTCGCCGCGCCGGATCTGGAAGTGCTGAGCTTCCCGGCCTGGGACTGTCTGCCCTATGACCGGGTGTCGCCCCGGTCGGACGTCATGGCTGAACGGTTGGACACGTTGGCGCGCCTGCTGGGAACACCCGGCGCGCGGCGTATCGTTCTGACCACCGTGAACGCGGCGCTGCAGCGGATACCGCCGCGCGAGGCCTTGCGCGGCGCCAGCCTTGACTTGCGGCAGGGGGAAAGCACGCCGCAGCCGGATCTGTTCCGCTTTCTGGCCGACAATGGCTACACGCGGACCGGCACGGTGCGCGAGCCCGGCGAATTCGCCGTCCGGGGCGGCATTGTCGACCTCTATCCGACCGGTTCGGAAAACCCCGTGCGGCTCGACTTCTTCGGGGACGAACTGGAAAGCCTGCGCCTGTTCGATGCGGCGACGCAACGGAGCGTCGGTGACACGGATGCCGTCACCTTGCGCCCGGTCGGCGAAGCGCCGTTGAGCAAGGATGCCATTTCCCGTTTCCGCAGCCGCTACCGGGAGGCCTTTGGTCCCGCCGGGCCGGAAGACCTGCTGTTCGAAGCGGTAAGCGAGGGCCGTCATCACGCGGGCCTGGAACACTGGTTGAGCTTTTTCCACAACGGTCTGGAGACGTTGTTTGATTATCTGGACGAGCCCGCCGTGATCCTGGAACAGGACGTGGACGCCGTCGTCGAGACGCGTCTGGATACGGTGGCCGATCATTATCAGTCGCGTCTGGATCTGATGCCGAAAAGCGTGGGGCAGGCCCCGTTGGACGGCGCGCCGCCCTACAAACCGGCCCCGGTGGAAGAGATGTTCATCGATGAGGAGGGCTGGGGCGGCTATCTCGCGGTGCGGCCGACCGTGGCGTTGAGCCCGTTCGCGCTGGCCGACGTCGGGGATGGGTCCGGAAGTGAGGCGGCCGCGGGTGTGCAAAGCCGCGATGCCGGGGGGCGGAGCGTTCTGGATTTCGCGGCCGTCCGTAAGGACCCCAACAAGGACCTCTTCACCGAACTCAAATTCCGGGTCGGCGAGGCGCACGATCACCGTCTGCTGATCGCCGCCTACAGCGAAGGCGCGCGGACCCGGATGAAGGCGCTCTTCGAGGAGCATGAAATTCCGGTCAGCGACACGGTCGAGTCGCTGGACGCCGCGCTTGATGGCGATCCCGGCGCGAAATCCTTCGCGGTGCTGGAGCTGGAACACGGTTTCACCACGGACGGGCTGACCGTCTGGACCGAACAGGACATCCTGGGCGAGCGTCTGGCCCGGCCGCCGAAGCGCCGCCGCCGCGCCGATGAATTCATCAGCGAGGTCTCCAGCCTCGAGGTCGGCGATCTGGTCGTGCATATCGATCATGGCATCGGGCGCTATGACGGGTTGGAAACGCTCACAGTCAACAATGCCCCGCACGATTGCCTGCGTGTCCTCTATTCCGGCGACGACAAGCTCTATGTGCCGGTGGAGAATATCGAGACCCTCTCGCGCTTCGGCTCGGAAGATGCCGGCGCGTCGCTCGACAAGCTGGGCGGCGTCGCCTGGCAAGCCCGCAAGGCAAAGCTGAAAGAGCGCATGAAGGAAATGGCCGACGCCCTGCTGAAGGTGGCGGCGGAGCGCGAGTTGAAGCGCGGCGAGGTGGTAACGCCGGGCGAGGGGGCGTTCGACGAATTTTGCGCTCGCTTCGCCTTTTCCGAGACGGACGATCAGTTGCGCGCCATTTCCGACGTCCTGGGCGATCTGGGAACCGGGAAGCCGATGGACCGCCTGATCTGCGGCGACGTCGGTTTCGGCAAGACGGAGATCGCCCTACGCGCTGCCTTCGTCGCCGCCATGCACGGGTTGCAGGTCGCCGTGGTCGTCCCGACGACGCTTCTGGCGCGGCAGCATTTCAAGGTCTTCGAGGAACGGTTCAAGGGACTGCCCGTGCGGGTGGAGCAGCTTTCCCGCCTGGTCACCGGCAAGGCCGCCAGTGCGGTGAAGGAGGGTTTGGCCGACGGCAAGGTGGACATCATCGTCGGCACCCATGCGCTGCTCTCCAAGTCGATCACCTTCAAGGATCTCGGTCTGTTGATCGTGGACGAAGAACAGCATTTCGGTGTCGCTCAGAAGGAGCGATTGAAACAGCTGCGCAGCAACGTTCATGTGCTGACCCTGACCGCGACGCCCATTCCCCGGACGCTGCAACTGGCGCTGACCGGTGTGCGCGAGATGTCGATCATCGCCACCCCGCCTGTCGACAGGCTAGCGACCCGCACCTTCGTCACGCCGTACGACCCTGTGGTGGTGAAGGAAGCGATCCAGCGCGAGCGGTTCCGCGGCGGGCAGATCTTCTATGTCTGTCCGCGCGTCGCCGACCTGTCGCGCGTCCGGGAGCGGCTGCAGAAGCTGTTGCCGGATTTGAAGATGGCCGTCGCCCATGGGCAGATGCCTCCCTCCGAACTGGAACAGGTGATGAGCGACTTCGTCGACGGCAAGACGGAACTGTTGCTCTCCACCAATATTGTGGAATCGGGCCTGGATATTCCGAGCGCCAACACCATGCTAATCCACCGCGCGGATATGTTCGGCCTGGCGCAGCTCTATCAGCTTCGCGGGCGGATCGGCCGGGGCAAGATCCGCGCGTACTGCTACCTGACGACGCCGCCGGGAAAGGTCCTGACCGAAAGCGCTGCAAAGCGGCTGGACGTACTGCAGACGCTGGACAGTCTGGGCGCGGGCTTCACGCTGGCCAGCCACGACCTCGACATCCGCGGCGCTGGGAATTTGCTGGGCGAGGAACAGTCGGGTCACGTGAAGGAAGTCGGCGTGGAGCTTTACCAGCGCATGCTGGAAGAGGCGGTCGCCGCCGCGAAGGCCGACCATCAGGAAGAGGTGGAGGATCAATGGTCGCCGATGATCACCATCGGCGCCGCCGTCCTGATCCCGGATTCCTACGTCGCCGACCTGCCGGCGCGCCTGTCGCTCTACCGCCGACTGTCGTCCCTGCAGACCAAGGCGGAGCTGGACGGGTTCGCGGTGGAACTTATCGACCGGTTCGGTGCGCTGCCGGATTCGGTGGAGAACCTGCTGAAAGTCGTGCGCATCAAGCAGCTTTGCCGCCGCGCCGGGGTTGAGAAGGTGGATGCCGGGCCCAAGGGCGCGGTGCTCCACTTCCGCAACGACAGCTTCGCCAATCCGGAAGGCCTGATCGGCTTTCTGCAGCAGCAGGCGGGCGCCGCCAAACTCCGGCCCGACCACAAGCTGGTCGTGATGAAGGGTTGGGAAACCCCCGACCGCCAATTGAAAGGGGTCAGCAACATCATGGTGACCTTGGCGAAGATGGTGGGATAGGCGCGGACGCCTTTGCCTGCCGCGGGTTTTGGCGCTGTCGTCAGCGAACCGGGCCACCCTTCGTTAGCCCGTTTTCTGCCGTTCTGGCGCCAAAGCCGGCCGCAACGATGGAGCCAGTCTGCGCCAAACAACCGATCCAGTCTTTACGGGATCAGCCTGGCTGTGAATGCGCGCCCTGGTGGAAACCTTTCGCAACCCTTTGAACTGCATCCTTTATCCGTCGATCCTCTGATTTGCGGCCCGGAACGACCCGTAGCTGCGTCCACGCACGGTTAATTCTTTGTTCACGAATGCACCCTATGGACGATCCCGAATATTAGTTGGAACGAATCAACAGCATTTCTGCGTAGGCGGGACACCAATGCTTCAGACAGCAAAATCGAAAATCATTTTTAGTGTGTTTGTCTTCTTCTCCCTGGTCATCGTGGCCATGACGGGCATGTCATATCTGAACTTCAGTTCTTCCTCGGAGAAGATGAAGCGGAATGAACTGGACGTCATGGCGAAGTCCGTGGCGGAAGCGGTAGCGATCAAGATGGACGGATATTTCGGGGCGTTGGAATTGAGCTCCGCTACCTTCAACAACACCGCGCAGCTGGAGGGCGATGCGCTCTTCGGATTCCGTCAGAACCTTTTGAAAGACCTGTTGAGCAACACTGGAACCTTGGAGAGCTATTACGGCTATAAGGATGGATCGACATATACGACGAAAGGTCTGATCCCAAACTTCAAGGAAAAGGCTCTTCAGCGCGAGTGGTACCGCCGCATCCACGGTGGCGAGAAAAGGATCGTCACAACGCCCTATACCTCGAGTGTCGGCTTCCTTGTGATGGCCGTCGGTGTGCCGCTGTACGATGCCGCGGGAAGTGTGTTCGGAACGCTTTGCGTCAACCTGAAATTGACCGAAATCACAGACTTTACCAACGGTCTACTCAATTTCGAGAACATCATCCTGACGCGCGACGATGGTTTTATCATGGCCCATCGAAACCCGGATATGATCGGCGAGAAACTTTGGGACGTTATTCCGGATCTGGAGAAGCATAACGGCTCGGCAGGGGGCGCGGAACTTACCTTCAGCATCGATGGTGTGACCTATGACGGTTCCATGAAAAGTATCGATGGTCTGAACTGGAAAGTCTGGGTATTCGAAGAAGAGAGTGTTATTCAGGCCGACTCCACGGAGAACCTCTACTCGTCGATCCTGCAGGCTGTCGTCGCCTTGGTGCTGGCCGCGGTGATGATCGGGCTGCTGGTATCTTATCTGGTCTTCAAGCCGATGGCGGGCATGACGACCGCGATGACACGGCTGGCCGAAGGGGACCTGGAGACCGACGTTCCCGCGCAAGGCCGTAAGGACGAGCTGGGCAAGATGGCGGAAGCCGTGCAGGTCTTCAAAGAGAACGGCATCGAGATCAAGCGCCTCAGCGAAGAGCAGGCACTGGCCGAAACCCGGTCCAAAAAACAAAAAGCCGAAGAGATGGCATCGCTGGCCGACAGTTTCGAACGCAGCGTCGGCAGCGTCGTCAGCACGGTCTCGAACGCTTCGACCTCGATGCAGTCTTCCGCTCAGGAGATGTCGGCCGTTGCCGGCCAGGCCCTGACACAGACCCAGGCGGTGGCCTCCAATTCCGAACAGGCATCCACCAACGTTCAAACCGTTGCCGCGGCGACCGAAGAGCTGACCGCGTCGATCGGTGAAATCAGCCGGCAAATCTCCGAGGCGGCGAGCACCGCGAACAACGCCGTTCAAAACGCGAACTCGACGCATGAGACCATCCAGGGCCTGGTCGAGTCCGCACAGAAGATCGGCGACGTGGTCAACCTGATCACCGACATCGCCGAGCAAACCAATCTGCTCGCCTTGAACGCCACGATCGAGGCGGCGCGGGCCGGCGATGCGGGCAAGGGCTTCGCCGTGGTGGCGTCCGAGGTAAAGAGCTTGGCCGAACAGACCGCCAAGGCGACGGAGGAAATCAGCGTTCAGATCTCCGGCATTCAGAACTCCACGAAGAACGCGTCGGAGTCCGTTGTCGGGATCGGCAAGATCATCGGCGATTTGAACGAGGTGACCACCAACATCGCCGCTGCGATCGAGGAACAGTCTTATGCGACCGAGGAGATCGCGAGCAACGTTCAGCAGGCCGCCGCGCGCACGCAGGAGGTCAGCACGAACATCTCGGATGTCAGTCAGGCCGCGTCGGACACCGGCTCGGCCGCCGGAGAGTTCTTGAAGGGGGCCGAAGAAATGTCCGAGCAATCCGTGAATCTGAAAAACGAGGTGGACGCGTTCCTGAAACAGATCCGCTCTTCTCAGGATACGGACGCCGTCGCGGCATAGGGATGCCCCTCGGTCGGCGGCGGCCAACAGATATTTTAGACTTGGTTCCGGCCTTCTCTTCCGTCTCCGGCAATGCCGGGGCGGGGAGAAGGTCAATTTCTTTCCGATACCGTCCCTACCGACAGATCCGTGAGACACCAACTGCCGGTATAATGCGCAAGCGTGTTCATGCTGACGGGGACCAAGATGGCGGGCCGGGCTTGCGGCACGCCACGATGCATCCCAGGTTTTCACCATGCCGGACAGGGACAATAGAGCCATGACGACAGCGGGCCGATGAAATGCCTGTAGCCATCCTGCAATGGCTGGGCCGGTCCTGGCTGGGCAACTACCTTGGCTGGGTCGCGCTGCTCACCGTCGTTTTCGCGTCCCTGAATCCGGCGGCGTCCGAAGGGATGTCGGATGGCTTGGTCGCCGTCTTCTGGCTTGTCCATATCGCCTCGGCACTGTTCGTCTTGAATCTGGCGCAGCTTCTGGTGAGCCGTTTCGGTCCGCTGCGGCCGATCGGTATCGTGGGAGAGGTCGTTCTTGCCGGATTGGTCGGGGCACTGGCGTTCACGCCCATCGCGCTCGGCCTGGACAATGTCTTTCCAGACATGGATGGGGATGGAGATCCGGGCGCCCCTTTACCGGTTCGCCTGGGGAGCGAGTTCCTCTCCTTCATTGTGCCGCTGTCGGGCACCTGGCTCGTGGTCAATGCGCCTAAACTGATCGAGGCCTACAAGGGACAGCAGCCCGCTGCCGGCGCCGATACACAGCCCGAACTTGAGGCGTCGCCGGTGCCGGAAACCGCGACCTCTCCGTTCCTTGAGGAGATGCCTCCCCATCTGGGGAAGGATCTGGTCGCCTTGTCGGCGGAACTGCACTATCTGCGCATTCACACCGCAGTCGGCGAAGCGCTGGTTCTCTACAGTTTCGGCAAGGCCCTGGACCAGTTGGCGGACTGGCCCGGCATGCAGGTCCACCGGTCCCATTGGGTCGGCCTGGACCACGTGGTCGATCTGGAGAAAGACGGGGAGCGGGTGTTCTGTGTCTTGGACAGTGGTTTGCGCCTTCCGGTAAGCCGGCCCTACCGGCCCCGGTTGCGGGCCGCCCTGCAAGACCGCTAACGCACCCCACACGATGTCATCTCGTGCATGGAACCATGTTGTTTCGTGCAATATCAAAGGGTTGACCCCTTCCGTTCGCCGCGAACCAGCGTATAGCCCTATGCATCCTTCACTGGCTGCTAGGGAGTGTGCCGCATGTTTAAAGCTTTGGGTTCCGGGATCGTGATGTCCGGAGTGTTTGTTTGTCTCGCCGTCGGTTCGTCGCAGGCCCAGGATTGGAGCGACGGCCTCTATCTGAAAGCGGTCGGCGGCCTGTCGTTCACCCAGGACGATACAGCGGACAGGGGAACGGCCGGGCGCTCCAGCGTGGATTTCGAAACCGGAATCGCAGCCGGGTCGGCGATCGGCTATGAAATCACAGACAACGTCTCGGCCGAGCTGGAGTTCATCTACAGATCTGCCGACGTCGATCGCTTCGGCAATGCGGGTTTCGGCACCGGCGACGACTTCTCCTCGACCGTCGTCACCTTGAACGCGCTCTATCAGATGGATGGCTGGGACATCGGCGTCGGCAAAAGACTGCGGCCCTTTGCCGGGATCGGTCTGGGCGTCACGCAGGAAGTCGATCTCGACATTCTCAGCGGCAGTGCCGCCGGCGACTTCGAAGGGTCCGGCGATTTTGTCTACCAACTGCGCGCGGGCGCGAATTTCGAAGTGACCGATGCCTGGATCCTCAGTAGCGAGCTGCGCTACATGGATGCCGGGTCCGTCTCTCTGTCCCGCGACAGCAGCGGCCCGGATCTGGAGATCGACTATCAGACCGTCGACCTGCTGTTCGGCATCGCCTACCGGTTTTAGGGCAGGCGGCGGCAATGCTGGGACCACCGACTCTAACAGACGGCGCGCAGTTTTTGCGCGCATTGGGGCTCGGTGGGGATATGATGAGGGCCGGAAAAAGTCAGCCAACGGTGCCGCCCCATGCTCCTACGCCTTACCGCCTTCCTGTGTCTCGTACTCGCGGCCCCGGCCTGGGCCGACACGCTGACCATCCTCCACATCAACGACCACCACTCCCGCCTCCGCGCGGATAGCCGGATGAGCCTGATCCTGGACGGGGAGCGCACGCGCGTTCGCTCGGGCGGGTTTCCGATGGTGGCGGCGAAGATGAAGGCGCTGTCGGCGGGGCGGGACGATGTCTTGAAGCTGCATGCGGGCGACGCCATTACCGGCGATCTTTACTACACGCTCTTCAAAGGCGAAGCGGACGCGGCTCTGATGAACCTGGTCTGTTTCGACGCTTTCGTGGTCGGCAACCATGAATTCGACGACGGCGACGCGGGGTTGGTGAACTTTCTGGATCATCTGGCGAAAGGCGACTGCGACACGCCGGTGCTGGGGGCGAATGTCGTGCCGGAAGTGGGCGTCTCGCCGCTGACGCCGACCAGCCCGACCGATTACCTTCGACCCTATGTCGTGACGGAGGTCGCCGGCCACCGGATCGGGATCATCGGGATCGACATCGCCAAAAAGACCAAGAACTCCTCGTCCCCCGACGAGACGACCCTCTTTCTGGATGAGGCTGAGACGGCCCAGCAGTACATCGACCGACTGACCGCCGACGGGGTCGAGCGGATCGTGCTGCTGACCCACTACCAGTATCGCAACGATTTGGCCCTGGCGGCGCGGTTGAGCGGGGTCGACGTCATCGTCGGCGGCGATTCCCACACCCTCCTGGGCGACTTCAAGGCGGTCGGGCTTGGTTCCGCCGGGCCCTATCCGGCCAAGGTCACGGGCGCCGACGGCAATATGGTTTGCGTGGTGCAGGCCTGGCAATATTCCCAAGTGGTCGGCGCGTTGACGGTGGATTTCGATGCATCGGGCCGGGTGACCGGTTGTTCCGGCACGCCGCACATGATGCTGGCGGACTCCTTCAAGCGCCGGAATGCCGACGGCGACCGCGTAGAACTGGAGGGCGATGCCCGGACGGCGGCGAAACGGGCCGTCGCCGCGCATCCGAACCTGACCTTGATGGCGGAGGATGTGGAGGCCGCGGCGCTTCTGGCGGGTTTCTCCGAAAAGGTCGACGTTCTGAAAAACACCATCGTGGGGACCGCCGCGGAACGGCTTTGTCGCGGCCGCATCCCGGGACAAGGAAAAGCGAATCCATGCGGTACCCAAGGGTCCGATATCGCCAATCTGGTCGCCTATGCCATGCGGCGGATGTCCCGCACGGGCGAGATTGCGATCCAGAATGCGGGCGGCGTGCGCACCGCCGTTGCGGCGGGGGACTTCTCCATCGGGGATGCGTATCTGCTGCTGCCTTTCGCCAACACGCTGGTCGAACTCACCTTGACGGGCGAGGAGATCCACGCGGCCCTGGAAGAGGCGTTGGACTATGCGCTCAACCCGGACGGGTCGAGCGGAGCCTATCCCTATGCCGCCGGTCTGCGCTGGACGGTCGATTTCACCAAGCCGAAAGGCGAGCGGTTCGCCGGGCTGGAGGTCAAACTGCCGGGGGAGGGGGCTTGGACGCCGCTCGACCGGGCGCGGAGCTACCGGCTGATCACCAACAGCTATATCGCCGGCGGTAAGGACGGCTATGTCACCTTCGGCGAGGTCTCCAAACAGGGGCGCACGACGGATACGTTCCTGGTCGATGCGGAAGTGTTCGTGGAATACGTTCGGGAAGTCGGCACGCTGAGCCGTTTGCCGGCCACCGACTATTCGACGCAGTCCTTCACCCGCTAAGGGAGACCGCGCCGCTCTCCTCCGGCAGGGCATTTAGCAGCGCCTGACAGGCGGCCCGCAGGTGGAGCTGCAGTACCCTCTTGGCGTAATCCGTATCCTTTGCGCGGCAGCCGTCGACCAAGGCGCCATGATCTTCCAGCCAGCGTGACGTCTGATCGGGCAGCTTGCGATAGGCGGCGATATGGATCTGACAGGTCCGGCGCAGGGACTGGATCAGGTCCAGCTGGCGGGCGCGTGCGGCAGGGGCGTAAAGGGTTTTGTGGAACACCCAATCGCCCTCTGCCCAGCGATCGGTTCGGGCCTCCAGGTTCGAGCGTTCCTGCGCCACCTCGATCTGCATCAAATCCTGTTCGGTCATTTGGGGGATGGCGCGGGCGAGGAGGTCGCCTTCCAACAGCACGCGCAGATCGTAGACCTCCCGGATTTCTTTCGCCGTCAGCCGGATCACCCGCGCGCCCCGGTTCGGCGTCACGGTCACCAACCCCTCTACCGCGAGGCGCTGCAGAGCGTCCCGGATCGGGATGCGGCTGACTTGAAAACGGGCGGCGAGGTCCGTTTGGAGGAGGTCCGTGCCCGGTGGAAGCAGGCCTGCGGTGATGTCGCGGGTCAATGCGGCGGCGATGGTTTCGGCGCTCATGCCATTTGCTCCGTTTTGGCCCCGGCCTGTGTCTCATAGTGGCCCTTTAGGCTGGTTTTTAAATGTATACATGTATACATTTTTGAATTCAACAATGAGAGCATACGGTTATGGCCAAACAGCACGACTACACGTCCCAGATCGTCTGGACCGGCAATCGAGGTGAGGGAACCAGACGATACCAGGGATATGACCGCACCTGGAGCATCGAAACGCCGGGCAAACCGGTCATCTACTGTTCTAACGACCCGCTGTTGGGCGGCGACCCCGGCCTGCCGAACCCGGAGGATCTTTTGCTTTCCGCCCTCGCGTCCTGCCACATGCTTTGGTACCTCCATCTGGCCAGCAGCGCCGGCGTCGTCGTGCATGGGTATAGGGACACGCCCTTGGGCGTCGGGGAGTCGGAACCGAGCGGTGCGGGCCGTTTCCTGTCCGCCACCCTGCGCCCGGTGATCGAGGTGGCGGCCGGTACCGACACGGCAAAGGCAGACGCCCTTCATCATGAGATCCACGACTATTGTTACATCGCCCGGTCGGTGAACTTCCCGGTAGACTACGCCGCGACCTACCGGGAAGTGTAATGCCCGTTCGGGTTCCTAGGTGGCCGACCCGACGCTGCCGTCCGGGGGGGTCGGGGCGGTCAGATAGGGCGCGGCGATGCCTTCGGCCACGCAACTCCGCGCCACGCTGGGACGGGATTCCAGGCTGGTCAGCATCGCGGACAGGGCCGGATAGTCGCACGGAGCGAGCGCTTTCTCCGCCTCTGCCGGGTATAACTGGACCCACCGGCTGCACAGGCCGAGATAGATGTCGACGACCGTCGGGTCCTCGCCGAGCAGATAGGGGCCGGCGCCGGCCTTACTGCGATAGGCCTCTTCGAAGATCGCAAAGTGACGGCGTAGCCGTTCCGACGCAACTCTCCGCAGCGCGCCCTGATGGGCCGGGTCTTCTCCGACATACTGATTGGGATAGAACAGCAGCCGGAGGTCGGCGTGCAGCGTGTTCGACAGAAAAAACAGCCATTTCAGGAAATCGGCCCTCCGCGGGTCGCCGGGCGGTGGGGCGAGTAGCCCATGCCGTTCCGATAGCGTGAGGCCGATGGCGGCGGTTTCGAAAACCGGTACGCCGTCGATGATGCATACCGGGATCAGGCCGGCCGGGTTGAGCTTCCGGTAGGACGCGCTCTGCTGTTCCCGCGCCGAACGGTCAACCAGCACCGTTTCATACGGCGCGCCGGCCTCTTCCAGGAGGATCCGAATGATGATCGACGCATTGTCCGGTGCGAAGTGAAGCGTATACATCGAAATCCCCAATCCTGTGCCTCAACAGCCGTTCGATTGCGCGCGTTCCAGCCCTCACGAACCGAACCAATGGATCCACTGCCCATGCGGCGCGGTCCAGGCGACGGGCCTCCCATCCACTGACAGCAGAAACGCGCCCGGCTGCGGCGGAGACGGGGCCGCGGCCGTCAGTCGAGAGTAAACATTTGGGGATTCGTTGCAGATCCAAACTGCGTTGAGAGACCGGACGGTCTTGGCGAACCGGTCCCGGTCCGCCCGATCCCGAATATAGGCGAGGACGGCGGTATGATAGATCACCAGGGTCGCGCCCGGCGGCGCCTCGGCGGCGGCGCGCTCCAGATCGGTCAGAAGATTGCCTGCCGTTACCGGCGGTTTGACACGGCGCGCGATGGCCATGGCCTGGGTGAGGCGCATCAGCCGGTCCGGCTGGTCCGGCCAGACCAGCGTTTCCAGCCAAGCGCGGTCGTCGTCCCGCTCCAAGTCGATGGGATTAAGGTCAAGTCCCCTGCGCCAGGCAACGGAAAGGGCGTGATGCGGCAACGGGGTGTCCGCATTTGCCCGGCAGTGAAATCGGGGCGCGTCGTCAGGTGCGTTCAAGGCGGGCTCCACCGTCCGCCCGCCATAGTCATAGGCGTAACAATCGGGGAGCAGGCAGAGACCCGCGGAAGCGCCAACTTCGAGAAGCGCCAGCGGCTGAGGCAATTGAGCCAAAGCCGGCAGCAGAACGGCGCAGCGCGCCGGTTCGTTGGTCTGCGTGCGGCGTGTCAGCATCACCTCCCGAACCGCCGCACCGTGCTCTCGAAGCAAGGATCCCAGATTTGCCGGTCGGGGCGGGGCTCCCGCGACCGAGCGGATCGCGGCCAGAAACAGATTGGGCTGCCGGCGCTCCTCCGGAAGGGTGACCAGGAATTCCAGGACGTCGGGACTCTGTGCCGCTGCGATTGCCAGGTCGGCATAGAGCGCGGACTGGCCTCGCGCTTCCAGTTCCGCGAAGCCTCGGTAGCGCGCGGCGATTGCCGTCAGCACGCCGTCCGGCGCCGTTCCCATCCCGTTTGCGGTCAGGCCTGGGTGGCGGGTTGCTGCTCGGTCTCCTGCAAGGCCATGTCGAACAGCGGCAGAAAGCTTTCGGGTTCCTGGGCGCCGGAAAGCGCATATTTCCCATCCACGATGAAACAGGGGACGCCGCCGATCCCAAGGCGGCGGGCATGCGCGTCTTCGGCCAGGATTTCCTCGGTGTCTTCGTCGGTTTCGAAATAGGCGGTAAGCGCTTCCCGGTCGATCCCGGCCTTTTCCCCGACGGCCAGCAGGTCATCGACAGATCCGATGGTCTCCCCGTTCAGGAAGTAGGCGTCGAACAGCATGTCCGTGACCAGGTCAGCCTTGTTGATCTCCGGACGCTGGGCGAAGCGGATCAACCGGTGGGCCATAACCGTATTCGGGGTCTGCCGGATCTTGTCGAAGGCGAAATCGATGCCGACCGACTGTCCGACCATGCGGATCCGGTCGTAGATCTGACCGGCACGCTCAGACCCGCCAAACTTGGCGTTCAGATAGGTTTGCCGGTCCATACCCGCGGCGGGCATATCGGGATTGAGCTGGAAGGCGCGCCAACGGATTGTGACGGGCAGGTCCGGCCGTAGGGCCAACGCCTCGTTCAGGCGTTTCTTGCCGATGAAACACCACGGGCAAATCGGGTCGGAGAAAATATCGACGATCATCGTGCGTCCTACTCCAAGGTCTTCAGTAAGTTCGGGCCTTAACCTGCCTGATCCCGGCCGGCGCGTCTGCTCACAGCCGTGAGAACTTGTCGGTCTGCGGCGAAAGTCTCTTGTGCCGGTAGGGGCCTAATGTTGGTTCAACAGCCTAGATAGAGCGTTTCTTGGCGCTGATAACCCGGCTGTTGATGCCGTTCCAGCTCAGCTCGCCGGAGAGCCTGGCATACTCGATCTTCGGGCAGCGGTTCATCACCACTTTCATGCCGCCGGCTTCCGCCTTGGCCGCCGCCTCGTGATTGACCACGCCCAATTGCAACCAGAGAATTTTGGCGCCGCTGTCGACCGCCGCCTCCACAAGATCGCCCGCCGCCTTGCTGTTGCGGAAGACGTCGACTATGTCGATCCGCTCGGGGATGTCGGCCAGACTGGCATAAACCGTCTCCCCCAAGATCGTGTTGCCCGCCTGACCGGGATTGACCGGAATGACCCGGAAACCCTTTTGCTGGAGGTATTTCATGGCGAAATAGCTGGGCCGGTTCCAGTTCGCGCTGGCGCCGACCATGGCGATCACCTTGCCCTCGCGCAGGATGTCCCGGATGAAGGCATCGGAATAGAAATCGGCCTCATGGTTCCGGTCGGTCTCCAGGATTGCAGGGCGGTCGACGGTGTGGGCGGCTTCGGCGCTCATTGTCTCAACTGTCCTTCCATACGGGTGCGCGCTTTTCGATAAAGGCGGCGATCCCTTCGTCCGCGTCATCGAAGGACATATTGTCCGTCATAACCTCGGCGCAATAGGCGTAGGCATCGGCCAGCGGCATGTCGATCTGGTTATAGAAGGCTTCCTTACCGGTCTTCAGCACCAAGCCTGACTTGGCCGCGACCTTTGCGGCCAGCGTCACGGTTTCCGCCTCCAAAGCGTCGTCGGGAACCGCTTTGTTGATGAGGCCGATGGCGACCGCGTCCGGGGCGGCTACCATCTCGCCGGTCAGCAGCATTTCCATCGCCTGCTTGCGGTGCACTGCGCGGGACAGTGCCACCAGCGGCGTGGAGCAGAACAGCCCGATATTCACGCCCGGCGTGCCGAACCGCGCGCTTTCCGACGCCACCGCAAGGTCGCAGGTGGCGACCAGTTGGCAGCCCGCCGCCGTCGCGATGCCGTGCACCTTGGCGATCACCGGCTGGCGCAGTTTGGTCACCGCCATCATCATCCGCGAGCAGGTCTCGAACGTTCGGGCGCGGAAGGACCGCTCCGGATTGGCGCGCAACTCCTTCAGATCGTGCCCGGCGCAGAAGCCGCGACCCGCGCCCTCGATCACCACGACCTTCACGCCCGGGTCCAGATCGACGGCCTTCAGCGTGTCGATTGCCGCTTCCATCAGGTCGATCGACAGCGCGTTGTAGGCGTTGGGCCGGTTCAGGGTCAGGCGGCACACGCCCGCCGTGTCCTCTCTCAGCAGAAGGTTCGGGTGCTCGACAGAGCCTGCGACAGCAGTCATGAATAGCGTCCTTGTTCGCGGCCCGGCGCATCCGCCGTCCGCCGCCCTTATGGTGACCGGAGCATAGACAATCCATGGCAGACGCCCAACCCCTCAAACCCGCCAACCGGCAAGCTTTGATCACGGCCGCGGATCTGGACGCCTTGGCCGACCGCGATGCGCCCTTTGTGGAGATTTTCGGTTTCCGAACGGAGCGCATCGGCTTTGGAGAGGCGACCATCCGGTTGCCCTACAACGAGAACCATATCCGGCCCGGCGGCACGATTTCCGGCCCGGCGATGATGGCGGTTGCGGACTGGGCGGTTTATGTCGCGGTGATGGGCGCAATCGGACCGGTGGATCTGGCGGTCACGACCAACCTGAACATCAATTTCCTCAGGAAACCGGCGGAGCGGGATCTGATCGCCGAGGCCCGGCTGATCAAGCTGGGACGCCGGCTGGCGGTCGGCGACGTCTCGATCCACCCGGAAGGGGACGAGGAGATGTGCGCCCACGTGACCGCGACCTATTCCATCCCGCCGCGGGACTAGAGCGTCGCGTCTTAATTCGGCCCCGTTGAGACGCCGTATCCGGTCTTCTGGCCAGGAAGGCCGGGCGCAGCGATGCTGGAAGTATCGGAAGCACGGCGTGACGCCGTCCAGAAGCTCGGATACGCCGACTTCGGTCTTCTTGGAAGCCTTCCGGATGCGTCGCCGCCCCTTGCCGATGCGCTGCATCGCCGGCGGGATGGCTCCTGCCCGGAAGGTTTCCAAGAAGATCTCAATTGAGTCCGAATTAAGGCGCGAGGCTCTAGGCCCTATACTGGCCGATCGCCCTCAATCGTGATCCGCAGCAGGTGGCGCCGGTGGCCGTGATAATCGTTGAGCGCGTTGTGAAGGGTGCAACGATTGTCCCAGAGCGCCAAGGTGCCGGGCTGCCACTGCAGGCGGCATTGGAATTCCGGCTTTGTCTGATGCGCAAACAGATGGTCCAGCAAGGGATCGCTTTCGGCACGGGACAATTCATCGAACCCGACTGTGTGCCCGACATTGACGAACAGGGACTTGCGACCGGTTTCCGGATGGGTGCGCACCGCAGGGTGATGCGCTTCATAGACCGGCTTCGCGTCTTCGTCTGCATTCGTCTTTAATCGGTCTACCCGGGTTGCCGCGGCGGCCGGCTTGTCCGAGCGGTTGATGGCGGTGAGGCCGGAAAGGAATGTCTGATAGGCGGGGGAGAGTGTTTCCAACGCCGTATACATATTGGCGAAGAGGGTGTCGCCGCCGACCGGCGGCACCTCTAGGGCGTAGAGCAGCGAAGCCTTGGGGGGGATTTCCAGATAGGCCGTGTCCGTATGCCATATGCCGCCGAAGTTCGCGGTGTCGGTCTTTTCTTTGATGACTTCCGTAACCGCCGGATGGCCGGGCATGGTCTTCAGGAAAGGATAGGCGCCTGGCGGTCCGAACCGTTCCGCCAGTCGTTCGAATCCCTCGACGGTGAGATGCTGGTCGCGGAATACCAGGATTTGATGTTCCAAAAATGCGCGGTTCAGCGCCGTCCAGGTCGCGTCATCCGGTGGCGCGGACAGGTCGAGCCCGGCGATTTCGGCGCCTATTTCGGGCGATAGTGGGGCGAGTTTGAATTTTTTCATGCTTTTTCGAGCCTTATTTTGCGGTGTTATAATACCGTATTTTTAAGTCATTGTTTTTACGGGAGTTTTTAGAATTTTTTCGCTTGACCCTTTCCAAGCTCCGCCTTAAAACCCGCGCTCGTTCCAAGATCCCTGTTTGGAAAGCACCATGCGGACCCATCACCGTCCAGCGTAGCAGCCTTTCGGACCGGATCGAGAGAATTTCAAAAACCAACACAGTCGATAAGGCAGTTGAGATGAAGACTTATTCGATGAAGCCGGCGGAGGTCGACAAGAAGTGGATTCTCGTCGACGCGGAAGGCCTGGTGCTGGGGCGCATGGCGGCGGAAATCGCCAAGATCCTGCGCGGTAAGCACAAGCCGGGCTACACGCCCCACATCGATTGCGGCGACAATGTCATCGTGATCAACGCGGAGAAGGTGAAAGTCACCGGCCGCAAAATGACCGACAAACGGTTCTACTGGCACACCGGTTACCCGGGCGGCATCAAAAGCCGCACCATGGGCGAGACCCTGAACGGTCCGCATCCGGAACGTGCGATTCTGAAGGCGGTGGAGCGCATGGTTCCGCGCGGTCCCCTGGGCCGTAAGCAGATGAGCAACCTGCGCGTCTATGCCGGCACCGATCATCCGCATGAGGCGCAGTCCCCGGCGGTGCTCGATCTCGCCTCCCGTAACAGCAAGAATGTCCGGAGCGTCTAACCATGGCCGATGAAAACCAGACAGTGAACGATCTCAGCCAGCTCGGCGCCGCGCTTCAGGGCGCTGCCGAAGCGGCGGGTGAAGAAAGCGTCGCCGCTGCGGTGGTCTCCGAACCGTCGGCCCCGGCGGAGCCGCAGATCGACGAACACGGCCGCGCTTACGCCACCGGCAAGCGGAAAAACGCCGTTGCGCGCGTTTGGATCAAGCCGGGCTCCGGTCAGGTCAAAGTGAACGGCAAGGACGTCGCCGAGTATTTCGGCCGTCCGGTGCTGCAGATGATCGTGCGCCAGCCGTTCGATCAGGCGGCTCGCGCCGATCAGTACGACGTGATGTGCACGGTCAGCGGCGGCGGCCTCAGCGGCCAGGCCGGCGCGGTACGCCACGGCATCTCCAAGGCGCTGGTCAACTTCGAACCGACCCTGCGTCCGACGCTGAAGCAGGGCGGCTTCCTGACCCGCGACAGCCGCGTCGTCGAACGGAAGAAGTACGGCCGGGCCAAAGCCCGCCGCAGCTTCCAATTCTCGAAGCGTTAATCGACAGACACCATACTGTCGGCAGATTTGCGGCGTTCCCATTCCTGGGGACGCCGCTTTCTTTTTGTCAGTAGCCTGAACCGCATTTTGGCTACGGTTATACGTTTCCGGTGCGCGAAAAACGGGTCTGGACTTGGCCCAAACGGGCAAATCCAGCGATCGGTCAATGACAACAAGGAACCGCTTGCGCGAAGTGAACGATGGGATCAGCTGTTGGGGGGCGTCTGTTGCTAGAAATGCTGCGCATCACAACCGAAAGGTCACGACAATGACGCGTCCGCCTCGAACTTTGCCTTGAGAAAGTCGGTAAACGCACGCACGCGAACCGGCAAATGGCGCGACGGAGAACGGACTGCGAAGATACTCCATTCCGGCATCACAGTGTAACCCGGGAGCACCTGAACGAGCGATCCGTTCTCCAGGAGATCGACGATCTCCCATTTGCATTTACGGGCGATCCCCAATCCTGATTGTGCAGCCTTGGTAATCGCCTCTGCGCTGTCGCTATCGAAGTTTCCGGTGGCCTTGTAGTCCTTTGTCGACCCGTTCGGCCCCTTGAGCTTCCATGATTTCGCGCCGCCTCGCATGAGGCAGTTGTGCTCCGAGAGTTGTTCCGGAGCTTCGGGAGCCTTGTGGCGCGCCAAGTAGGAGGGGGCGGCGACGGTGATCCGGGGACTTGCGGCGAGGCGTCTGGCTTTCAAGGAGGATGGCGCCAGTTCCCCCAAGCGAATGGACAGATCGAAACCCCCATTAACCAAATCGATGACCGCATCGCTCAGGCTGAGTTGAAGAGAGATACCGTGATGCGTTTCAAGGAACTCCGCGACGTACGGCGCGATATGCTGTCTGCCGAACGATGCTGAACTGGCGACACGCAATTCCCCGCTGAGGGCACGGGGGTCTTTTTGGGCGTCTGATAGTGCTTCCTCGACATTTTCGATGATGCGCAGCGCGTGCCCCAGAAATGTTTCCCCGTCGCTGGTCAGGGACAGGGTGCGTGTCGTTCGGTGAAGCAACTGAACACCGAGTTCCGATTCCAACGACTGTATACGATGCGTTGCAGCAGTCTTGGACAGACCAAGTTCCGAACCGGCTTTTCCCAGGGCGCCGATGGCAGCGACCCTAATGAACAACTCCAGGGATTTGAGATCGAGCGCCATTGTTTGTTTTTTCCAAACAGTATTTCCCGAAAATACTTAATTATCCAATTATTCAGATCAATAGAATGCAGGCTGGCTTGAGACTTGTCGATCCTCTGAACTGGAGCTTGCAATGAATCCCAGAAGTGTTCTCGCCGTTTGCGCCGCCGCGATACTGACCATGTCCAGCATCTCCCAGGCGGCAACGGAGTTTGAGTTGGTCAATCGATCGGAGATTACACTGCAGCCGCCGAACCCGCTCCGTGGTGACGCCAGCCCTAAGGCCGGCGTCCTTTGGGGGGACATCAAGCTCCCTGCGGCCACCGGTACGTTGGTGCAGTTCCGCGATGGCTTTGCCTCGCCACCGCATATCCACAACATTACCTATCGTGCGGTGGTGATTAACGGAGAGGTTCACAACGACGACCCCGAAGCTGCCCGGCTCTGGATGGAACCCGGTTCGTTCTGGACACAGCCGGCCGGCGAGGTTCACATCACGGCCGCTCAGGGGGACCAGACCACGATCTTCCTTGAAATCATGGAAGGGCCTTACCTGGTTCAGCCCAGCAGCGAGGCATTCGACAATGGGGAGCGTCCGGTCAATATCGCGGCCCGTCACGTCGTTTGGCTGGACCCGTCGGACGTGTCTTGGCTTCAGGTGCCGGACGACGCCAGTGGGCCCGAGATATCTTTTCTTTGGGGCGAGCCAAAGGACAATGAGCGTCACGGCGCGTTTCTCAAAATGCCGTCAGGCACGACCGGAACCTTGGAAAGCACAGGCGAGTGGTTGCGCGCGGTCTTGATCGACGGCGAACTCGGCCATCGCAGAACGACAGATGGTGCGGAGGTCAAGCTTGTGCCGGGAAGCTACTTCGGCGCCCCCAATACGATCAGCCATGACATTGCATGTATGGGTTCCGGGGAATGCCTGGTGTATATCACGGCCAAAGGTAAGTTCGCCTTTGCAACCAAGTGATCTCAACGTGGTCCGCACATCTACCATCGTGCGGGATGCCATCGCGCGCGAGGAACTGGTCGGGCTGTCTTTCATGCTGTGGGGTCGGCTGGCCGTTCTGGGGCTGCTCGCGAGTTGGATCGTGCTTACGGTGTCCGAAGAGCGGTCCGACCTCTATCTCGGGCTCATTGTCGCCTTCGCCCTGCTAGGCGTACTGCCCTATGTGCTGGCCCGCAAAGGCATTGGCGGCTTTGCGTTGGTTGCCGGGTTCGTGTCGCTGGAAGCGGGCCTGCTCAGCTATATTCTGATCGTACCAATGCCCTTCGAGATAGACAGTTGGACACAGCAGATGAACCTTCGTCTGCCGGGGTTTTTGTATCTCGGCGTATTTCTGGTCTCGATGGCTTTGAGTTATTCGCCGGCACTTGTCCTCTGGGCGGGGGCGGCATCCGTTGTGGCATGGTCAGGCGGCTATATCTGGGTGTCGCAGTTGCCCGACACGACCTTCATGTGGCCGTTGGACTTGTTGAACGATGGCGTAACCTCTCGAGAGTTCATCGAGCGGTATCTCGAGCCGCATGTGGTGAGGCCGAACTTCTTCATGAACCAAGTCGCGTTTCTCTCAGCCGTCACGGTAGTGCTCGCGTTGACCGTGTGGCGCTCGCGCGCCCTCGTTCGCCGGGTACTCTCTGCAGAGCGGCAACGCGAAGACGCGCTCGCGCAGCAGCGCTTCGTCAGCCAGACATTCGGGAAGTTCGTGCCGGATGCGGTCGTCAAAGAAATCTTGAACGACCGCGGTCAGCTCCAGCCGAAAAAACGCCTTGCCACCGTCCTCTTTGCGGACCTGGAGGGGTTCACCGCCCTCAGCAAGAATATCCCGCCGGAGATGTTACTGCAGGTGTTGAACGAGTATTTTGAAGAGGCGGGGGCGGTTGTTACGGCCCACGGTGGGACCATTACACAATTTCAGGGTGATGCCCTTCTTGCGACCTTCAACGTGCCGATAGATGCCGAAAACCACGCGTTTGACGCCGTGCAAGCCGGACAAGCGCTGATCGCGATGGCGGCTTCCAGGGTGTTCGGAGGCGAACAACTAAGGGTGCGCGTCGGTGTCAACACAGGCGAAGTAGCCGCCGGCGCCGTCGGCGGCGCGGACCGCGTGACCTATACGGTACATGGAGAGAGCGTGAATGTTGCAGCCCGTCTCGAGCAGCTCAACAAACAAACCGGAACTCAAATCCTGATGACGGCGGAGACCGCCGCGATGATCGGAGGCCGTCTGAAATTGGTCAACATGGGTGCGTTTGATCTTCGCGGCATTGCAGACCCTGTGGAAGTCTACTCCGTCCACTAGGGACCTTGGACCCTCAACGAGGGTTCCCCCAACCGAACCGTTTGGTGACTGCGAAAAGCTGAAAACGCTCGGTAAACTGGGTGCCGTCTGTGCAATACAGCAACTCCCGGCGTTGCACGGGACGACGTGGTCCCGACGATGGCGCGCAGATCCAATTCAGAGCTATATCGTTGTTTTTGTGAGTTAACTCAAAAAAAGAGACGAACACACCGGCTGGCGAAGTGTTGAGCGCCGAACGGCAGGTTGTCGGTAGACTTTTTGGATTCCCACACGTCGGGAAAGCCGTGCCTCTTTGTCATGTCGGTTCGCCTCCGGCCGACCGCTGCCGGGAGCCCGCCCGCTTTACCCGGCGGGGTCAACTTCTAAAGCTAACCCTTCGCTGGAGGCCTGAACCGGTCATTGGGCACTTCGGCGATGGCCGTGATCTCGACCATCAACGCCGCGTCGTAGAGGCGTGAGACTTCGACCGTCGTTGTCACAGGGTAGGGCGGTGAGAAGAACTCGGCCCTGACCTCTCCCGCCTTCATAAAGGCTTCGATATCCGTCACATACTGGGTCAGGGAGACGATATCGCCCATCTGTCCGCCAATGTGATCAAGCACGGTTTGGATGTTGTCGAGCACCGTTCGAACCTGAAGGTTCATATCGTTTCGGCCGACGATTTGCCCATCCGGGTTCAGGGCGACCTGTCCTTTTAGGTAAACGACTTGGCCGTCGCCCTGTACGACTCCCATCGAGAAGGCGCCGAAAGGCGACCACACTCCCGGCGGATTGAATCCGTGGACCATTTCATCAGCCTCCAAACGTAGGTTCAGGTAAAAGCGGCAGATTGAGCGTTATCCGCATACCTAGTCCGCCCCTGGCCGGAAGTGAATGACAATTCTTGATTGGCGGTAACCCCAATTTGGGGATCGACAGAGACGAACGCCATTCATCTCTCTGGGAAACTCCGGTGGGCGGTCGGGTCGCGATGACCGGTAGGGAGATCCTCGCACGTCCCTACAGGCCGACGCGGTGTTGTGTGATGTGCACCACGGGAGGCGCCGGGAGCATGGCTCCCGGCCTGCCCATCTGTCTATTGACCTTTCAACTGGCGGATGGCGCTGGACCAATCCTCGACGTGATAAGAGGTCACGATTTTGCCGTCTTCGACGGTATGAATATCGATCGACATGATCTCCCAACTCTTGCCCTTGCCGTCGATGCCGAACATCGGACCTTTGGGCGTTCCGGAAGCCCGTCCTCGGACAATGACCCGATTGCCGCTGAAGACCATTTCCTCGATCTTCCAAGTCATGTCGGGGATCAACTGACCGAAGCCGGTTATCTGCTTCACAAACTCCTCGCGCGACTTGGTCTTGCCGCTGTAGTCGCCAATGCTTCTCCAGTCTTTGGAAATTATGGTGTCGGCGGTCGCCGTGATATCTGCACCCGAGGCGCGGGTCAGGATCTTCGTGTAGAACGGCTCCACAACGGATTTCATGGCGTCGTTCGCGTGTGCGGGAACGGCGGCGACAGATGCCGCGGCAACAGCCAACAGTGCGATCATTGTGCGTTTCATCTTTAAGTATACTCCCATTTGGATGTGGGGGCTCTCACAAGCCTGCAGGCTCTTCCGCCCCGTCTCCTGAAACATAGTGACCCGCATATAGAACTATAATATGAGATAGTTAAGTTTCAGAATTCGATAAGATCGCATAATGCTTGATCGCCTTAGACAGCTCGCGGTTTTCGCGAAAACCGTGGAAACCGGCTCTTTCCGAGGCGCAGCGGCTGCGCTGAATCTCTCGCCGTCGGTTGTCAGCCATCACATATCGAAATTGGAGGAGAGTTTAGGCGTCGCTCTGCTCTACCGTTCGACGCGCAAGCTGTCGCTGACGGATGACGGTCGGAAGTTGCTGTCCTCGGCACAAGACATGGTCGCGGCCGCTGAGACCGGATTGGACAACATCGCGGCCGGGTCGTCGGAGCCGGCTGGGCGCTTGAAACTGACGGCGCCCGCCGTCATGGCGCAGTCCGCCCTAATCGACAGGATTGCGGCTTTTGCTGCGGCCTACCCAAAGGTCGAGCTGGATGTAAGCTTCACGGATGTGCGGCGTGACATCATCGCGGAAGGAATAGACCTCGCAATCCGAATGGGCTGGCTCAAGGACAGTGCGCTCAAAGCAAAGAAGGTGGCGACGGAGGAGAGGCTTCTTCTGGCCGCGCCGTCCTACCTGGAAGGACGACAAAAGCCGAAGAAGCCCGGCGATCTCTCAACGATGCAGATCGCGGAACTGAATGGGGTTGGACGGCAGCTTGAGTTCGAGGATCGGGCCGGAAAAACCACGGCCGTTTCGGCAAGGCCTCGAATTATGGTCGACGATGCCGTTGCGCTCTATCGCCTGTTGCGCGCCGGTCTGGGCGTCGGAACCTTGCCGAGGTTCCTCGCCGTCGAGGATTTGGCCGCCGGTCGGATTGTTCAACTGCTTCCGGAGTGGCGGGTGAAACCCCTTGGCATATACGCCGTCTACCCGCCGAACACGCCACGCAACAGTCTCACCGCCCGGTTCGTCGGTTTCCTCGACCAGGGAGCCGCGGGTCTTCCGAACGATGCATAAGGGTTCCGAATCAGAACGAAACCCAGATCCGTGACAGCCGGCCTGATGCCTGCCGGGCCGGAGAACGGCGCACGGCCGGCGGTTCCGCCTCTTTACGGTTCCCGGGGTCAGCCGACCGTGAATTGCCCCATCATGCCGCGGTCCTCGTGTTCGAGAATGTGACAGTGGTACATGTAGGGGTGTTGGTCCGTCGCCGGGTGATCGAAACGGACCACAATCTCCGACCAATCGTCATCGTCCAGGACGACCGTGTCTTTCCAGCCTTGTTGATCGGGTGGCGCGCTTGCCCCTTCCATTTGCTCGATCAGGAAGGAGCAGCCGTGTGCATGGAAGGGATGCGCACCCTGGTCGGAGCGAATGCGCCAACGCTCCCACACGCCAAGAGGGACGCGCTCGTTGATGACGTTCATGTCCATGGCGACGCCGTTGATCGCCATATCCATGGATGCATGGCCATGCCCGTGACCGTGCGCGCCGTCATGATCCATGGTGAGCTCGAAGGTTCGCGTGTTCACGATCGCGCCGGGATCGGGACGAAGGATAGTCGTCAGCCGGTCGGGCAGGGGGGCGCTGTTGACGGGGAGGCGGGTGTCCGGCTGCAACGTCAACGCCGGCGATGTTGAAGGCGCCTGGGAGCCGGCGAAAAGGTCGATCAGGCCGCTCAGGACCCCTTCCTCGCCGTCGTCCACTTCATCCTCGAACAGCGTCAGCAACTGAGCGGGGGTCCCATCCGCGAGGTCGACGACGATCTCGCATCTTTCGCCGGGCGATATCTCCATTGTGGTCATCGGTACCGGCGCTTCGAGCAGACCGCCGTCGCACGCAATCTTGTGGAACAGACGGTTGTCCGCGAAAGTCAGGATGTAGAACCGTGCATTGGCGCCGTTCAGAAGCCGCAACCGCACTTTCCCGGCTGGAACAGCGGCCACAGGGTCGAGGGCGCCGTTGATGGTGACAGTGTCGCCATACCATCCGTCCTCACCTGCGCCTTCGAGAGAGTAAACAAGCTCACCAGACGCACTGAAGGTGCGGTCTTGGATGATAACGGGGAGATCATCGATGCCGTACCGATTGGGAAGGTTCAGCCCCTCCGCCTCGTCGTCATCGATGATGATCATACCCGCCAGACCGCGATAGGTTTGTTCGCCGGATTTTCCGTGTGTGTGTGAGTGGTACCAGCAGGTCGCCGCCGGCTGCCGGATGGATAGGGCCGGTGACCAGCGTTCCCCCGGCGGCATCTCCAGTTGCGGGCCACCATCCACGACGCCAGGGACATGAAGGCCGTGTCCATGGATCGCAACGCCTTCGTCGAGGGTGTTGTGATAGGCAAGGTTTAGCTCGCTGTTCCGCCGGGTTCTGATTGTCGGGGCGAGATAGTCCTGCGTGATCCCCAGCGTCGGCGTCATGAGGCCGGGCAGGAAAGACCATGTGCCTTGCCGAATGACAAGGTCGACAGGCGTCCCGTTGGTTCCATCGATGAGACGGGGGATCGGTAGGGCCGGGCGGGCGGTGTTTGCCCATGCAGGGCTGATCATTCTGGCGGTCGCAAGGGCGGCGGTCCCGAGCATGAAGCTTCGTCTGGAAAACGGCGTGGGCATAAAGAACCTTTCGATTGCGCGATGGTGAGATTTCGTACCGGGGTGGAGTCTCGCGTTAGTTCATACAAAAGGCCTGCTCGGACCATCGGACACTTGTCCGATTGGCGTGATCGGGTATCGCGCATAAGGTCAAATTCGCGCTGCAATCGTGCAGACAAGAACGGAGAGGCTGTATGTCTGATGCATTGAGCAGGCTTTGGTCGCGACAGGGGCTTCTCGCCGGCTTCGTGCTGTTTGTGTTTGCCACAAGCGCCATTGAGATTTCCCTGGAATTCGCCGACGGCGAAACCATTGCCTCGATGGCTGACGATGTACTGTGGTTTGCGGTTAGCGCCGCCCTGTTGGCGATTTTCGGCTACGAGCGGCAGCGTCAGCGAAAGGAACTCGGCGAGTTGCAGGGCCAGCTTGTTCGCGCGTGGGGCAAGCTTGCGCAATTGGATGTCCGGTCGCAGGAGTTGGCGGCCCAGTACCGGGCGGTCATCCAAAAGCAGTTCGACGCCTGGGGTCTCTCCCGCAGCGAACAGGACATTGTCATTCTCATCCTCAAGGGGCTGTCCTTTCGAGAAATCGCCGAACTGAGGAATACCCGGGACAAAACGGTCCGCCAGCAGGCGTCATCGGTTTATCGGAAGGCGGATGTGTCCGGCAGAAACGAACTGGTTGCATGGTTCTTCGACGATCTGCTCGAGCCGGACATTTGAGTAGCCCAAAGAACAGGTAAAGTGCGCTCCCAACCGCGCTCTTCAGTGGCGCGGAATTGGCGCGTCCTAGGCGTTGCGCTGATTTCTTGGTAGAATTTCGCATGCCCTTTGAAACCAGACTGGAAGACCGCTGCGTCTATGCCCGGTATTTTGGTGTCGTAACCTTTGACGATGTCATGCAATCGAGCGCCAAGTCGTGGGGCGATCCCGAGTGGGAGTATCTTGAATCCTACATCTCGGATTTTCTGGATGTAGAGAAACTGGATATGACCGCCGAGGACGCGAGGGCCCTCGCTTTCATGAACAACGCAGCACTGGAAAAACGGACACAGTATCGAAAATATGCGCTTGTCGCGGCCAATCCACAGGCCATCGAACTAATCCGGATTTACCTTGCGGAACTGCAGGCCCCGGACTGGGACGTGCAGATGTTCGAGGAAATGGAACCGGCGCTCGATTGGGTCGCTTCGAGCAGGCAGGCCGACCGGCAGCGGACGCCGGCCGGATCCTTGTCCGTCACCACACAGAAAACGCGTTGAACGCGGTCTTGCCCGGCCTTTCAAAGAACCGTCCATGAGCTTACCCGGCGTGCGTATGCAGGTCTGTCCTTTGCGGCCGTATCCGGCCGCGGTCTGTTTCATGTTGGCGTCAGGGGGCGCGTACTGCCGCGAAGGATGAGGTGCGCACCATAGATGTGATTGCGGGGAACCTGCGGGACTGTTTCCGGTTCACTCGCCCGATCGATCAGGGCCAAACACATGTCGGACGCCATTCGGTGAATGGGAAGGTCGACAGTGGTCAGTCCGAGCCCCTGCCACCATCGAAAAGCGGGGCAATCGCTGAAACCGATCATCGATATCGGCGGTTCATCCGCATCCCCCCAAGAGTTGGCCGCGTTCAACAACCCTTCGGTGAGGCCGGCTCCGGCAGCGACGATGGCGGTTGGCGGGTTTTTCATGGTCCGCAACCGCGTGGCGGCCGATTGCCCAAAACCTGCGCGCGGAGGGCCTCTTAGAACAAGGGAGGGGTCGAGGTCGATCTTCCGTTTGGCGAGCGCCGATGCATATCCCCGGAAACGATCCCTACCGGATGTCACGTGATCGAGACCGCAGATCAGGCCAACCCTGGCATGGTTCAAATCGATGAGGTGAGCGATGGCGGCTTCAATCGCATCCGCGTCCTTCACGCCGTAGCAATCGGTGTGGAGGTCCGGTCTCACGCGGATGAACTGCGCAACATTTCCGGTGGAGAGAAGGGTGAGACTGCGCGCGGTCATGCCGGGAGAGGGGACGATTGCGATACCCGATGCCCTTGACGAGATCAGCGCCTGAATGTGCCGTTCTTCTACGTCGGGAATGTCTTCGCTGACGGCGAGCATCAGTTGGTAGGAATGCCGGTTGCAGATCTCGGAAAACGCTTTTGCAACGAGGGCGTAAAAACTGTTTTCAATGTCGGGGATGACGAGGCCGATCATCGTGTTTTGACGGCTGCGCATGACCTTGGCGGCGGTATCGGCGACATACCCCATCTTCGCCGCCGCTTCGTGCACCTTGGCCTTTGTTTCGGCGCTGATGCGCGGGCTGTCCGCCAGGGCGCGCGTAATTGTGGACGGGGAAACGCCAAGTCTGGTCGCCAGGTCCTTGATAGTCACCATCGGATCTTCCCGGTTCATCCGACATTTGTCGCTGAGAGGGCCGTACCTTGTTCAAGCCGACAATATCGGGTAACTGTGCGTTGCGCAAACGTTTGCGCAATTCTGTCAGGACAAGAGCCATGACCCCAACCGAACCTCTAGTACCGGATCGCGACATCATCGACAGCCTGACGGCGCTCGGGTTTCTGGAAGATATCGGCGGCGCGCGCTTTGAGGCGCTGACGGGCGGCGTGTCGTCCGACATCTGGAAAGTGGAAACCGGCGGTAGAACCTATTGCGTCAAAAAAGCCCTGGCGCGGCTGAAAGTGCAGGCGGAATGGATCGCACCGATAGAACGGAACAAATTCGAAGTGGCTTGGTACCGGCTGGCCAACCGGTATGTCCAGGGATCGGCACCAAAGATCCTGGCGCATGACGAGGAGGCGATGCTGTGCGTGATGGAGTATCTCGACCCGCACGCTCACAAGCTTTGGAAAACAGAACTGCGCGATGGGCGCGCTAATACGGAGGATGCGCGGCGGACGGGGGCGGTGCTGGGAGAAGTCCATGCGCAAGCCGCAAGAGACGACACCATTTACGACCACTTTCCCGCCAATGAGATCTTTCACGCCATCCGGCTGGAACCCTATCTGGAAGCGACGGCGGCCAATCATCCCGATCTGAGGGCGCATCTCTATGAATTGAGCGCCCGAACCGGCCGGACGAAGCTTACGATGATCCATGGCGACGTCAGCCCGAAGAACATCCTGCTGGGCCCCAACGGGCCGGTTATCCTGGATGCGGAATGCGCCTGCGTCGGCGACCCGGCGTTCGATCTCGCTTTCTGCCTCAACCACTTCCTGCTGAAGTGTCTTTGGACGCCCAGGGCGCGTGACGGCTTTTTCGGGTGTTTCGAAGCCATGGCCGCCGGTTATCTCGACCAGGTGGACTGGGAAGAGGAGAGGGTATTGGAAGCCCGCGCGGCATCGTTGCTGCCGGGTCTGTTTCTCGCCCGTGTGGATGGGAAATCGCCGGTGGAATACGTCACCGATGAAGCGGACAAGGACAAGGTTCGGCGCTGCGCACGGGCCTTGCTGATTGATCCTCCGGACAAGCTATCAACTGTCTTAACCGCGTGGAGCGAGGAACTATCCAAATGAGTTCATCTATTGCCAAGGTTGTGGGGAGGCGCCTTTGGGATTCACGCGGGCGTCCGACAATCGAAACCGAGATTCATCTTGAAAGCGGGGCAACGGGGCGGGCGATTGCGCCTGCCGGGGCGTCGACAGGCAGTGCGGAGGCAGTGGACAAGCGGGACGGCGGCCCAGCATTTGGCGGCCTAAACGTCGCGGGAGGCGTCGCGGCGGTGAATGGAGAGATCGCCAGAGCGCTCTCCGGCCTCGATGCCTATGATCAGGAAGCCGCCGACCGGACCCTTATCGACCTGGACGGCACCCCGAACAAGAGCCGGCTCGGTGGCAATGCGCTGATTGCGACCTCGATGGCCATTGCACACGCCGCCGCCGCCGATGCGGGGCTGCCCTTGTGGCGTTACCTCGCAATGGATCGGGACGACTGTTTTTTGCCGTTGCCGGAAATTCAGATCTTCGGCGGTGGCGCGCATGCGGGACGCAGGGTCGACGTGCAGGACTTCATGGTTATCGCCATAGGGGCCGGGACCTATGAACAATCCCTGGAATGGACCGCCGAGGTCTATCTGTCCGCCGGTAAGATCATGCAGGACGCGGGCCTGTATCAAGGGGTGGCGGATGAAGGCGGGTTTTGGCCGGCCTTCGCGTCGAACCATCAGGCCCTTGATTTCCTGGTTCGCGCGATCGAGGGGGCGGGGTTCGTTCCCGGCGAAGACATCGCGATCTCCCTGGATATCGCGGCGACCGACTTTGGCAGGGGCGGGCGCTATCAACTCTCAACAGATGGAAAGGTTGTCGATTCCGATGGCCTTTCCGAGATGCTGCTCGGATGGTTGGAGCGGTATCCAATCGTCGCCATTGAAGACCCGTTGGGGGAGGACGATCCGGACGCCATGGCGGCCTTTACCCTGGAAGCCGGCAGCAAGATCGAAGTCATTGCCGATGACTTCATTTGCACCACCGCATCCAAGATTGCCGATGCATCGCAAATCGCGGCCTGCAACACGGCGCTGATCAAACCGAACCAGGCGGGTACGCTGAGCGAGACCAAAGCGGCGCTGGATGCCGCCCGTGCGGCAGGGTGGGAGTCGATCGTGTCGGCCCGGTCCGGCGAAACCGAAGATGTCACTATCGTCCATCTGGCTGTCGGGTGGGGTGTAAAGCAGTTGAAGGTCGGGTCGTTCACCCGTTCTGAGCGGATGGCGAAATGGAACGAAGGATTGAGGATCGCTGAAAGCCTCGGCCAGCCAGGCGGAAACCTTGCGTCCCGTTCCGACTTTCCATGGGGGCGGTGATCGAGCGGTTCGTGTTGGAACTGGGTCTCTCCGTATGTTCGGCGTTGAACCGCACTGTCCGAAATAGGGGCGTCCCGCGTGCGGCGCCGATTGTGTACTGCCAGACGGTTCTTCCGGATCTCTGTGCCCGGCGAGAAGGGGTTGCGGAGACGATCTGCGCTGGGCCGAGGCGCTAGGACCCGACGGTCAAATCACGAGCGCCGAGCCGCTTGGTTTCTGGTCGAATATGCCGGCGATTGTTTCCAAACCCCGCCGCACGCGGTGTTCACTCGGTTCGTGGCTGACGCACAGCCGAATGGCTTCTGGCGCGTCCTGCGCGTTTAGCGCGAAGCTGCGCGCCTCACTGACCAGGACACCCTGCTTGGCACATTCCGCGCGGAAAACGTCGGCCCGCCAACCGGACGGCAGTTCTATCCATAAATGGTAGCCGCTTTCATTTCCCTTTCCGGCGTGCTGGGAAAGAGCTTCTCGGGCCAAGTGCCGGCGGCGCTTTGCGACCTTGCGCTGCTGTTGCATCAAAGTGAAAGCCGCCCCATCGAAGATTACATGACTGGCGACTTCCAGCATCATCGGAGGGGTCATCCAGACACTGAGGTTAATGGATTGACGCAGGACAGGCGCAATTCTGGGAGCGGCCGACAAATACCCGACACGCAGACCGGGAGACACGGACTTCGATAGGCTGGTGATGTAGACGGTGTTCTCGGGCAGCAGGCTGGCCAAGGGAGGCGGCTTGCCGGTCTCCAGCGGCCCGAACACGTCATCTTCGATTAACAACACGCCATACCGCGCTGCAATCTCGGCGATCCTGTGCCGCCGCTCGGCGGACAGCGTTACGGTGGTTGGCGCTTGCAGGGTGGGCGTAAGGTAGAAGGCTGCCGGTTTGGCTTTCATGCACCAGTCCTCGAAGGCATCGGGGATGACGCCTTGGTCGTCGAGCGCGACGGATCCGACCTTCAGGTTCAGGCGGGCGGCCATGGTCAGAACTGGTGTGTAGGTCAGCGCTTCCGCGAGCAGAAGGTCTCCGGGCTGCAACATCGCCAAGAGGACGGCGAAAATCCCATGCTGACCGCCGACGGTTGGGACGACCCCGTCGAGGCAACTTTCGACCCCGCATGCATCCAGCCACCGTTTGCCCGCTTCGCGGTGAAAGTCCAAGTCGGCATCGGTCTGGTAGTCCAGCAACGCCGAGAGGTTTTGGCTGCCCGTAACTTTCTCCAGTGCCTGTTTGATGTGCGGTTCGGCGAGGCCGGGCAATGGGAGGTTTCTGGACAGATCTACGGGCCCCGCGTCAGGGCGGCGCAGCGTTTCCGGCTTTCCCGTTTCGGGCTCTGAATTTGCGCGGACGAAAGTGCCTCTGCCGACTTCGCCCCTCAAGAGGGCCCGCCGGACCGCCTCTGCATAGGCCCTGCTGGTTGTGTTCGGCGACAGGTCGAGTTGGTAGGCCAATTCGCGGTGCGGCGGCAGGCGCGTCCCGGCACGCAACCGTCCTTCGGCAATGTCCTCGGCCATGGCGTCGACGATTTGCAGATATTTCGGGCCCGTCCGGCCCGCGAGGTCGGGTATCCAAATTGCCATCAGATCAATGTTTCTATTGCATCGATGCAATCATCCTTTCATTCCTGGGCGGGTTCAAGAGAAATGATGGAGTTTGACCATGACGCTAGCTACGGCATCGGTGGGTAAGGGCGTTGCGCTGTCCCTTGTGTGTTTGGGATTGCTAGGGGTGATGCCGGTGATTTCGAACCTTCGCGGTGCGCAGGTTGACGCGCTTAGTTTCGCGTTTGCTTTGTCGGTATGGCAGGTTGTGTTTGCCGCTCCCGTCCTGGCGTTCGAACTTCGGGGGCGCAACAAGGGCATCTTCGGACTTGAGCTTACGAAAAGGGCGCGCTGGCGGATGGCCGTCGTGGCCTTGTTTACCGGGGGGCTGTTCGGCCTTTCGACCTACCTCTACGTACTGGGTGTCGAAAAAGCGGGCGCTGTAAACGCCGCCATCGCCATTCAGGCCTACCCGCTCTTCGCCATCCTATGGGAGACTCTGTTTCTGAAGCGCCGGAAGACGCCGGTCGAACTGGCTTTGACCGCACTATTGATTGGCACGTTGTACTATTTGGGCACCGGCGGAACCTTCACACTGTCCGGCTTGTCTGTCTGGTTCTTGGTTTCTCTTGGCGTACCGCTGCTGTGGAGTGTGGCGCATGTCATCATCAAGGAGGAGTTGAGCAACACGCCGGTAACGCCGGTGCAAGTGACGTTCTTCCGTGTGGCGATCTCCACCTTGTTCCTGTTGGCGGTGCTGGCGGCTGCTGCGCCTTCCGGCCTCCTCGCCGGGTTCGAGGCTGTGTTCCATGCGGCGTCGGCCGTGATGGGGCTGGTGTACTTTCTGGAACTCATCGTTTGGTTTTACGCCGTGCGCCATATCGATGTCTCCTTGGCGAGTTCGATCACGACGCCCTGGCCCGCCCTGACCATGGTTCTGGCGTTTCTTTTTCTGGGCGACAGTATCGAAGCCTATCAGATCGCCGCGCTGTTGATTGTCGTTGTCTGCATTTATGGCCTCACGATTGCCGGGCTTAGGAAAACAAAAGAGGCGGCTGCAGCGGTTAAGTAGGAACGGGCTCGGCACCGTGCTGGCCCCTGTTCTTCCAACGCGGACCGTTTGATACATGTCAGCGTAAATCGATCAACTTCGACGCAGGATAGAGCAACAACGGAACATCGTTTTGTCGATGAGGGAGGTTGCCATGTTCAAGAAAATCGTTGCCCCGGTGGATCTGGCGCACAAAGCCGAGTTGGGCCGGGGCCTTGGCGTCGCCGTTGATCTGGCGAAGCACTATGGCGCGACGTTGACCTTGATTGGGGTTACCGGCACCGGCCCGGGGAACGTCGCCCACAATCCGGATGAGTACACGGCGGCTTTGACCGCCTTTGCGTCGGATGTCGGAGAGAAAGGCGGTATTGAGGTCCAGTCGGTTGCCGTCGTTTCGAACGATCCGGCGGTGGAATTGGAAAACCGCATTGCCGAGACAGCGAAGGAACTGGGCGCCGACCTTGCGGTTATGGCGTCGCACAAGCCAGGGCTTCTGGAGCACATCTTCTCGTCCCATGCGGGCTATCTTGCCTCACATGCGGATCTCTCGGTATTCGTTGTCCGGTAGAGCCGGTGCGTCCGCCAATTATCGATTTCTTGTTTTGAGAAACGCGGTTTCATTCGTGGCGTTGCGGGTTCTACAGTAGGGGACAACCACGAAGGGATGGCCGTCATGGCGTTGAAACGGATGGTCCTGCAACTAGGGCAGGGAACCGATATCCACGGTGCCGATAGTACCAAAGCCGCCGAGCGCGCCGTACGCGACGCCCTGTGGCGGAATTTCCTGCAAATTGCCGACGCCCTCGGCCAGCCCCGCGAGGCCATGAACATACAGGTGACCATCGGCGCACCCAGGCCCGAAACCATCGACAAGACGGCGGTGGCGGCGGTCTTTCCCTACGGCACCGTGGATGTCCGTTGCGAAGAGGGGGGCTTGGAAATCGCCACCCCGAACGGCAAGGACTCAACCTTGCTGGCCCACGCGGCCGTGGTCGTGCGGATGGACGTTCCGGACCACGCCTTGGCGGGTGAAAACCCCGGCGGGGGTGCGGCATGAACGAAAAGCGCGACCGGGTTATTCTGGAAATGGGTTCCGGCGTCTCCTTGCGCGGCGGGAACTACACCAAGGCCGCCTGCCGGGCCGTTGACGACGCGATTCATCACTCCAGTCTGGGCTTGTTCAGGGAGCTTGGCATGGATCCGGAGGAAGACCTCTTCGTCGAGGTGACGATTGGAGTGCAGGACCCGGACGCCGTCGATGCCGACGCCGTAAAAGCAATACTGCCGCACGGCAAAGCAACGGTGTCGGTCGTCAAAGGAGGGCTCAACGTACCCTATCCGGAGCGGGGCTACACCACCATTGTCGCCAGCGCGGCGGTCGCCGCATTTTCGGATTTGTCGCGCTTTCGGCAATCCTGACGCCGCTGGCTGTCGGGCTCATCCAAGATCGGCGAGAACGGCATCGATCGCCTGGACGACCGACGCGCACTTCTGTGGCGACAGGGCATCGGGATGGGGATCGGAAAAGCGACCGACATCGTTGTCGAAATACTGGCCTGACGCGGCGGCGAACTCCTCCGACAGGGCCGCCCGGCACAGAATGTCCGCGCCGATTGCTATGTCGTTGCCGGCGGTGCCGAACCCCTGCTTGACCATCTTGGTGCCGAGCAGCGAGCCCGGATTGACGGCGACAATCACCGGGCCGTCGGCGCCGAGCGCCTCAGCCATGGCACGCGACCACATGGCGATGGCCAGCTTGCTTTGCGCATAGGCAGCGAAATCGTCCCCGATCTCCGCGCGGCCCCGCAAGGCGTCTGCGCTTACCGGCGCCTGGGCGGCGGAGGAGACGTTCACGACCCGCCCCGATCCAGTCATCAGCGGCATCAGTGACCGCGTCAGAAGATACGGGGCAATGGTGTTGACCGCGAAGCGCGCATCCAGCCCGTCCGACGTATGCGGGTCGGGCAGCTTGAAAACACCGGCATTGTTGATGAGCACATCGATATGCCTGTGCTCTTCGGCGACCGCGTCGGCGAGGCCCTGAACCTCCTTTAGGTGGGAGAGGTCGGCCAGAAAAGTCTCGATCGGCGCTTCTGGGCGAATAGTCAGGAGTTTTGCTTTCGCCGCCTCGAGCTTGGTGGCATTGCGCCCGTGCAGCAGGAGCGTGTGCCCCTGTTCCGCCAGCATTTTCGCCGTCTCGAAACCGATACCGTCGGTGCCGCCGGTCAGCAGGATTTTCTTTATCGTCATTCGGGCCCCCGCAATCGATGGAACGGTGCACCGGTCCCGAAGCCGGGATCAGCGCTCTGGGCAACAATGTAGAATATTGATAATCATATTAAACATATGCTCAGCGAGTTTATAATTCGGGAAAACGATATAATCGGACATGGATACCAAGGCTCTCCGTCTCTTCGTCATGGCTGCGGATATGCTGAATATCAGCGCCGCGGGTCGTCAGCTCGGCTTGGCGCCCGCGGTCGCAAGCGCGCGCCTGGCAAAACTGGAGAACGAGGTCGGCGCGGATCTGTTGCACCGCTCCACGCGAAAGGTTTCTCTTTCGCTTCAGGGGGCGGAGTTTCTACCCTATGCAAGGGAGATCCTGGCGCAGGAAGAGGCGGCACAAGCCGCCTTGGGTCATGGCGGCGCAACGGCCAGGGGGACCATGCGGTTCGCCGCGTCCAGTACCTTTGCCCAACTCTATATCGCGCCAATCCTGCCGGTTTTCCTGGACCTGTATCCGGACGTGAATCTGGAGCTCAAACTGTCCGACACGCAAATGGATCTGATCGAGGGCGCCTATGATCTCGCGCTGCGAAACTATGCCATAGAGGACAGCACCTTGAGAGCGCGGAAGCTGGCGGACGATAGGCGCGTGCTGTGCGCCGCCCCGGCCTATCTGCAGCAGCGTGGGACGCCGGAGACGCTGGTAGACTTGTCGATGCATCGGGTGCTGGGATACATGGACGGCAAGGCCAGGAGCATCTCCGCCCCGGGCGCCTTGCCGGCGGGGATTTTTCCGCCGCCGGATGCGGAACAGCGCGTCATCTGCGACGACGGGACCAGCATGAAGGTGGCCACGCTCGCGGGTGTTGGGATTTCGATGAACAGCCTATGGAGCGTACATCGAGAGCTCAAGGACGGGACGCTGGTCCGCGTGCTCCCGGACTATGAAGTTCAAGACCAGTCGGCCATCTGGCTGGTCTACCCCAAATCCAACGTTCTGACGGCCAAAGTCAGAGCCTTCATCGACTTCCTGTTGGAGCAAATCGGAGATCCGCCGGTCTGGGAGCGGTGAACGATGAAGTGGATTTTGTCGGACTTATTATCTTCGAAATCCGAAAACTGTACTTAAAAAAGATCGGTTTATATCGCAGATGGGCTGCATATGTTGAGGGCAAGCCAATCACCTTTTTTGGAGAGCCCTTATGCATGCCATGATCCTCGAAGCCTATGGCGAGACCGCCGCCTTCAAATCCGCTGACTTGGAAAAGCCGACCGTGAAGGCGGGGCACGTTGTTGTCCGCATCGCGGCGAGCAGCGTAAACACGGTGGACACGATGATCCGCGCCATGGGTAAGGATCTGCCGCTGTCGCCGGATCTGCCGGCGGTCCTGGGTATGGACTTCGCCGGGACCGTGGAGGAAGTGGGGGACGGCGTTGCGGGTTTCGCGCCGGGAGACGAGGTCTACGGATGCGCCGGCGGCCTGGCCGATCTGCAGGGATCGCTTGCCGAATACATGCTCGCCGATGCCAGGCTGATCGCACACAAACCCAAATCATTGTCCATGCGGGAAGCGGCCGCGCTGCCCTTGGTCGGCATCACGGCCTATGAGGGATTGGTCAGAGCCAACGTTCAGGCGGGGCAGAAAGTGCTGGTCCATGGCGGGGCCGGCGGTGTCGGTCACGTCGCGGTCCAACTGGCGAAACACCTCGGCGCAGCGGTTTACGCAACCGGGTCGGGGGCCGGCAAACTGTCGATCATCGACGGCTACGGCGCGGTGCCGATCGACTATAGGTCGGACACTGTGGCGGACTACGTGGCGAAACATACCGGCGGGGCGGGCTTCGACGTGGTCTACGACTCGGTCGGGGGTGCGAACATGGCGGCGTCGTTCGAAGCCGCCGCGCTGAACGGCCATGTAGTTTCGACCGTCTCGATGGTCGAACTGGATTTGACGCCCGTGCATTTCAAAGGGCTCTCCCTGCATGTGGTCTTCATGCTGATCCCGATGTTGCACAACCATAAACGAGAGGAACATGGGGCCATCCTGGCGGCGATGGCCGAGATTGCCGATGCCGGCGGCCTGCGGCCCCTGCTCGATGAAAACCGGTACAAGCTTGCCGATGTCGGCCAAGCCTATGATCGGCTCAGCAGCGGCAAAGCGATCGGCAAAGTCGTGGTGGAAGCGTAGTTCCGGATCGAGGTGCCCTATACCGTACCAGGGACAGGGTTGTGGCCTTGCCGTTCGAGGTCGCCGCAGCCCTTCTTTTTTTAAGTTGCGGCTGCTGGAGCCCACCGAAAGAGAGGGCTTCTATTTCGATTGCTTCTTGCCCGATGTTAAGTCTGATTCAGGGTGGAAATGATATGTGACGCAAGCAACTGATTGGACGTACCGGTTTTGAAGACCATCGGAATCCTTGGCGGCATGTCGGCCGCCTCAACCCAGATCTACTATCGTGAACTCTGTGATTTGGCGCAGAAGAGGCTCGGTGGGCTTCATTCTCCGGAACTGCTGATCCGGTCCCTCGATTTCGCCCGCATCGAGGACTTGCAGATGCGCGGAGAGTGGGAGGCGGCGGGCGCCATTCTCAACACGGAATCCAAAGCACTGGAGCAGGGCGGCGCGGACCTGATCGTTCTGGCGACAAACACGATGCACAAGCTGGCGGATCAGATGATGGCCGGTGTTTCGATCCCCCTGCTGCACATCGCGGATGCGACGGCGCAGGCGATTGCCGAGGCGGGATGCGCCGCGCCGGGTTTGATGGCGACGGCCTTCACTATGGAACAGTCCTTCTATACGGAAAGACTGGTCGTGGCCGGTCTTAAACCGGTCATTCCAACGGCGGAGGACCGGGCCGAGACGCATCGGATCATTTACGAAGAACTCTGCAAGAACGTGACGACGCAAGAGAGCCAGGCGGCCTACATCGCCATAGCGCAGAGGCTGGTAGAAGCGGGCGCGGATTCTCTGATACTGGGATGCACCGAGGTGGGCATGCTGCTCAATCAGGGTAATGTCACCGTCCCGGTATTCGACACGACGCTGATCCACTGTTCGACGGCATTGGATTTCGCGCTCGGGTGAAGCGCTAAGGAAAGGTTCCCTCCGGATGAAACCGGAGCGGAACCTTCCCCATTTGCCTATTTGACGGTCACGGTTATCACCGGCGATACGACGGGTTTGTTGTGCGGCACGTGGTTCATATCGGCCAGCACCAACTGCAGCGTGTGCTGCCCGGGCGGCAGGTCCACGACGGTTTCGGTCTGGCCCTTGCCGAAATGGACATGGTTCTCGTCGGCGGGAATGCCGTTGTGAACCTCATCGGCCCCGTCTTCGCCCTGTCCCAGAGGCGGCCGGTTGATGAAGAGATGATGATGCCCGGTGTTTTCGGCTTCGACGCCGGCCGGTGCTATGCCCATTCCAGACAATCCGAAGATCACCTTGAAGGGCGCTGTTACCGTGTCGCCGTCCTTTAGGTTCACGAAATAGACTTTGGCGTCCGTTGCAGACGGCGTTTCGCCGGCATGGGACGACACTGTGAACGGAACGACCGACAAAAGGGCTGCCAAGACTAGGTATTTCACGTTTCTCTCCTTACACTGTTATTGTGCCGCGCAGAACGGCAGCAGAGAAGAAACACCCGAGGCTTCCGTTTTATTCGCATGGGAGAATTCGCCGCATCCAGCGATGAGGTCAGGAACGGTTTAAAGACCGTCTTTCCAAGACTTTGGCGCTATTGTCTCGTACTGACGGGAAACCGGGATAGGGCGAACGACCTGTCCCAGGTCACGTGTTTGCGGGCGCTCGACCGCGCGGAGCAATTTGCCGCGGGCACGAAACTGGACCGCTGGGTGTTCAAGATTGCACAACGTGTCTGGTTGAACGAACTGCGCGCGGACGCGGTGCGCCGCGGCGGCGGTCTTGTTCCGGCGGAGGATGCGGGGCTGATCGATCCAAGGGCGGGTCCTGAATCGAATATGTTCGCCCGACAAGTGTTGTCTGAAGTAATGAAACTGCCCGAAGCCCAGCGAACCGCCGTCGTCTTGGTGTATGTCGAAGGCTATAGCTACAAGGAAGCGTCTGATATTCTTGATATTCCAATCGGAACGGTGATGAGCCGTTTGGCGGCGGCACGTTCCAAGCTGGCCGGAAAACTGGAAACGGAAAAGAGCCGCACAGGATGACGGATCGCAGCCATATCCGTGACGAGGACCTGACCGCGTTTTTGGACGGTGAGGCCGACGGGCCGTTGCAGGCCGAAATTGAAGACGCCTTGGCATCAGACCCGGGCATGCAGCGCAGACTGACCGAACTGAGTGTCGATCGGGATGCGCTGCGCGCTGGCTTCGACGCCTTGCTCGAAGACGCTCCGGCTGCGCCCGCATCGCTGTCGCAAACGGCTGAGGTGACGCGGCCGCGATGGCGCGTCGGTCCTGTTGCCCTGGCCGCGTCTGTGGTGATTTGCCTGTTCGTCGGCGGCTTGACCGGATTCAGCCTGGGAGGGCGGGATGAGCAGACTTGGCGCGATTTTGCCGCAGCGTATCATGCCCTCTATGTCGAGGAGACGCTTGCCAATGTGACGGTTTCCGAAAGCGCGGTCGGCACCGAACTTTCCCGCGTGCAGGAAGCGCTCGGCAAACAGATTGACTTCCATACGCTCTCCAAGCTTGAGCAGATGAATTTCAAGCGGGCCCAAGTCCTGGGGTTTCAGGGAAGACCCTTGGTACAGCTTGCCTTTCTTTCCACGCGGCGGGAGCCCATCGCCCTCTGTATCATCCGTTGGGACGGCGCCACCGACCGTCCGCAGGTCTCCGAACGCATGCTTGGCATGAGCGCCGTTCGTTGGACCAAAGACGGATACGGATATCTTCTCGTCGGCGGGACCGACGATACGATGCTTGAAGAGGCGGCCGACCTGCTCGCGGCGCAGCTTTAGCGCATATGGGCGACAAGCGGCCGTGAAAAAGAACGAAGCCCGCCGGGTGGCGGGCTTCGCAGGCAACCTTCATAGGACAGAGTGGGTTAAGAGGCTTTCGCCAGGGCCGCCTCTTTCCAGACACGCTCGAAATCCTCCGCGGCGTGGCGTTCCGGAAGCTGCTCTTCCGGCTCGCCCCATTTGCGGTTCACCATCCGCCCGCGTTTGACGGCTTCGCGCCCGGCGATTTCCGCGGTCCAGCGCTGAACGTTCTTATAGGAGGCTACATCGAGGAACTCGCCAGCGTCGTAGATCTTGCCTTGAGCGAGAACGCCGTACCAGGGCCAGATCGCGATATCGGCGATGGTATAGTCGTCGCCGGAGATGAAGCGGGTTTCCGCCAGGCGGCGATCCAGAACATCCAATTGGCGCTTGGTTTCCATGGCGAACCGGTTGATCGGGTATTCGAACTTCTCCGGCGCGTAGGCGTAGAAGTGGCCGAAACCGCCGCCGAGATAGGGGGCGCTGCCCATTTGCCAGAACAGCCAGTTCAGCGTTTCCGCCCGCTTGGAAGGATCCTCCGGCACCAGTTCTTGGAACTTGTCGGCCAGATACATCAGGATCGAACCGGACTCGAAGACCCGGGTCGGTGTCGGCGTGCTGCGGTCCAAAAGGGCGGGGATCTTGGAATTCGGGTTGATGTCGACGAACCCGCTGCCGAATTGGTCGCCTTCGCCGATATCGATCAGGTAGGCGTCGTACTCCGCACCCTTGTGCCCCAGTGCCAGAAGCTCTTCCAGCATCACCGTGACCTTCACGCCGTTCGGTGTCGCCAGGGAGTAGAGCTGCAAAGGATGCTCGCCCACCGGCAGTTCCTTTTCATGAGTCGGCCCGGCGATCGGGCGGTTCGTGCTTGCGAATTTGCCGCCGTTTTCCTGATCCCATTTCCAAACCTTCGGAGGGACGTAGGTGGGAGTATCGCTCATCGAGTATGTCCTTATGCATTGAGCCTGGCCTGCCTAGTTCGAAAACCGCACCGCCGGGCCGGTAGATCTGATCGCCGCGCCTTACGACCGTGGGCGCGTCGGAAGGATATAGGAATAAGCCCGGTCGAAAGTACCCGCTCACGCGTTGTTGACGATGAAAAAGGCAAGTCAAAACACTGATGACTGAAAGCGCGTCGAGGGCTTTGGATAATGCTGCGCTTGGGTGCTAGGTTGCCCTAATGAGTACAACATCTTCCTCCCAAGAAATTCAGTCTTACGATGCCCTGATCATCGGCGCCGGATTTGGCGGTCTTTACCAGCTCTACTGCCTGCGCGAACGATTGGGCCTGTCGGCGCTGGTTCTGGAGGCCGCCGACGGGGTTGGCGGCACCTGGTACTGGAACCGCTATCCCGGCGCGCGCTGCGACTCCGAAAGCCACGGCTACTGTTACACCTTCTCCGACGAACTGGTGCGCGAGTGGGAATGGTCCGAACGCTATCCGGGGCAGCCGGAAGTGCTGCGCTATCTGAACCATGTCGCCGACCGGTTCGACCTGCGCCGCGATATCCGGTTCGGTTACCGGGTCACTGCGGCCCGTTTCGACGAGGCGCAGGATCTGTGGCGCGTGGAGACCGATCGGGGGGAGACTTATTCCGCGCGTTTTCTAATCACCGCCGTCGGATGCCTGTCTTCCGCCAACGTCCCGGATATTCCGGGCCTGAATGATTTCGAAGGGGATTGGTACCACACTGGCCAATGGCCGCATGAGGGCGTCGATTTCGCCGGCAAACGGGTCGGCCAGATCGGCACCGGATCGACCGGCATTCAGGCCGCACCCGTGATCGCAGCCGAAGCCGAACACCTGACCGTATTCCAACGCACCGCGAACTACAGCGTGCCTGCCCATAACGGGCCGATGGACCCGGCGATCCGCCGCCAGGTAAAGGAGCGCTATCACGAAATCCGCGACACCATGCGGGCCAGCCCGAACGGTCATCCCTTTCTGATTTCCGAGCGCAAGGCGATGGAGACAGACCCTGCCGAACGGGAGGCGCTGTACGAAGAGGCCTGGGCCAAAGGTGGACTGCGGTTCCGGGCTGTGTTTCAGGATCTTCTGGTTGATCAGGAGGCGAACGACACTGCCTCTTCGTTCCTCAAATCCAAGATCCGGGAGATGATAGACGACCCTGCGGTGGCGGATATCCTCTCTAGCATCGATCACCCATATGCATCCAAACGCCCGCCGATCGACACCCACTATTTCGAGACTTTCAACCGGGCCAACGTCTCCTTGGTCGATCTTCGCGCCGATCCGATCGAACGGGTGCTTCCGAACGGCATCAAAACGAGAGACCGGGAGTTCGCGCTGGACACGATCGTTTTTGCGACCGGTTTCGACGCCATGACCGGGACGCTTTTGAAGATCGATATCGAGGGACGGGCTGGCCGAACCTTACGCCAGGCGTGGAAAGACGGTCCGCGCACCTATCTGGGATTACAGGTAGAGGGTTTTCCAAATCTGTTCACCGTCACTGGGCCCGGCAGCCCGTCTGTGCTGACCAATATGCCGGTGGCCATTGAACAGCATGTGGAATGGATCACGGATTGTATTGCAGCGTTGCAGGGGCGGGGCGCGTCCAGCGTCGAAGCGTCCGAAGAGGCGGTTTCCGACTGGGTCCTGCATGTGAACGAGTGCGCCGATGCGACCCTGATGCCGAAAGCCGGGCATTCCTGGTACCTCGGCGCGAACGTGCCCGGTAAGCCGCGAGTCTTCATGCCGTATCCCGGCGGCATGCAGCGCTACAGGACGATTTGCGAGGACGTCGCGGCGGCGGGGTACAAAGGGTTCGTGATCCGTTAGTGCGCGCTGTGTGCCGCGCGTTTCCCGCCGGGTTTGGTGTTTTGGAACGGCCCGACACGGATCAAGGACCGTCCCAGTCTTGTAAAAAACGTGGATATCAACTATTTTTTGTTCATGAGCAGACAACGGTCCAAAGCTACCGAATTCAGTGGCGGCTGCATTGGTTTCGCGCTGAGACGCGCGGCCAGAGTGGTTGGGCGGCGCTATGACACGGCGTTTCGCAAGGTTGGGTTGCGTGGCGGTCAGTTTTCGATCTTGGCGTCCCTTAGCCATGGGGAAGCCGTGCCGTTGGGCACGCTGGCGGAACGTTTGGGAATGGACCGGACAACCCTGACAGCGGATATCCGTCCGCTGGAAAGACAAGGTTTTGTTAGATCCAGACAGGATGACAGGGACAAGCGGGTTCGGAACTTGATGATTACGGATGCCGGAATGGAAATGTTGGAAAAGGCTATTCCCGTATGGCGGCAGCTTCAAGAAGAGACGCGGGCCATGTTGACCGGTATCGAGTGGGATGAGATGCGCGGTCATCTGCGCGATTTGGCACGGTAAAAAAATTTGATCATTTATGTGTATATCAACGTATATAGCGAGAAGCATCTGAACCGCCGCGGGCGTGGATGCGCATCTTCGAGGATGGACCGATGAAAAGACTATTGGCGTTTGTGTTGAAGACCGGGGTGGCCTTCGGTTTCGTCGGCATCCTCGCCGCGGGCACTTTGTTCTTGCACCAGCGGAAAGCGGATTCATCGGTTGAGGCGGAACCGCCGGTTCGCGTTCTGCCGGTCTCTGCCGCGGCGGTCTACCCGAGCGACGGTTTTATCGTGACCGACAGATTCATCGGACGGCTGGAGCCGGCCCAGCAATCCAGCCTTGCCTTCGAACGCGGCGGGCTGGTTCGGACCATTTCTGCGGACGAAGGCGACCGTGTCGCCGAAGGGCAGGTCATCGCAACGCTGGATACCGACCTTCTGACCGCAGACCTCGACCGTCTGGAAGCGCAGCGGCGGCAGATCGAAGCCAATCTGGAACTGGCGAAACTGACGACAGCGCGGCAACAGACATTGCAGCAGAAGGGACATGCATCCGCCCAGCGGTTCGACGAGGCACGCCTGAACGTTACCGCCCTGGAGGGCGAGCGGGATGCGTTGCTTGCCTCGATAAACCGCGTCCGCATCAATCTGCGGAAGTCGGTAATCAGGGCACCTTTTAGCGGCGTCGTCGGCGGAAGGTCCGTCGATCTTGGCGCTGTGGTGGAAGCGGGAATGCCGGTGCTCGACCTTCTGGAGACCGGTCGCCCGCGGGCCCGGATCGGGGTCGCGCCGGATATCGCGCGCGATCTGACCCAGGGTGAGACACTCACCCTGCGCGCCGGCGGTTTGCAGTTTGAAGGGACCATTACGGCCATCCGCCCTGACCTGACCACCGCGACGCGCACGACGACCGTTCTAGTGGCGCTTAAGGATGGCGGGATAGGCGCCCGGCTGTCTTTCGGGGATACGGTGGCCTTCCATGTCGAGCGACGGGTCGCGCGGCCGGGATATCGGCTGCCGCTCTCGGCCCTGGTGGAAGGGGAACGCGGGCTGTGGTCCGTATTGACCGTCACGCAAGGGGAAGAGGCGGGCGCGGTCGTGAGCCTGGAAGTCGTCGAGGTGCTGCATGCCGCCGGCGACCATGTCTATGTCGACGGAACCCTGCGCCCCGGGACATTGGTGGTTGACGAGGGGCGGGAGCGCATCATTCCCGGCCAACGGGTCAGCCTGACCGGTGAGGTGGGGGGATAGGTACATGAATACGCTGCTGTTTCGGAACCGCCGCCTGCTGTTTCTGCTGCTGGGATTGATCGTCGCCGTCGCGTTCCTGGCCTACGGCAAGATCGGCCGTCAGGAAGATCCGACCATTACCGGTATTTTCGCCACCATCGTGGCCGCCTATCCCGGCGCGGACCCGGCACGGGTCGAAGCCCTGGTCACGGAAAAGATCGAGGAGGAACTCCGGGAGATCTCGGAGATCGACGAGATCCGGTCGACCTCCCGTGCGGGGGTTTCCGTCGTTTCGATCGAGCTGTCGAAATACATACCGGACACCCGCATCGAACAGGTCTGGTCGGAGGTCCGCGATGCCCTGAACGACGCCAACCGCCGTTTTCCGGTCGGCGCCCAGGAACCGGAACTGGATACCGATCGCACGGGGGCGTATACCGCGATCAGCGCGATCACGATGGCGGAAGGGCTGGCGCAAAACCCCGCCATTCAGCGGCGCTATGCGGAGTTGCTTCAAGATCGCCTGCGTCAGATCCCGGACACGAAATATGTCGATCTGTTCGGCGACCGCCAGGAAGAGATCACGATTGCCGTCGACCCGGCCGCGATTGGGGCGTTGGGACTGGCCTTCTCCGATGTCGCCGCGGCCATCGCGCGTGCCGATGTAAAAGTCCAGTCCGGCGCGTTGCAGAACCGGCGTTACGATCTGCTGATCGAGATTGCCGGAGAGATCGAGGATCTACAGCGCATCCGCGATGTGCCGGTGTTGTCCGAAGAGGCAGGGGCCAGCATACGCCTTGGCGACGTCGCGACGGTCCGGCGCGGGTTCGTCGATCCGCCCGCCAACCTTGCCTATGCGAACGGCGAACCGGCGGTGTTGGTGGCATCCCGCATGGAAGACGACCGTCAGGTCGATGTCTGGGCGGCGGCGATGCGCGCGGTGCTGGAAGAGTTCGAAACGACCCTGCCGGGCGGCATCGAACATACACTGCTCTTCGACCAGAGCCGGTACACCAACGACCGCTTCGCGACCCTGTCCCAGAACCTGTTGATCGGGGTTTCCCTTGTGGTGATCGTGCTGTTCCTGTCCCTGGGGTGGCGCGCCGCTCTGGTGGTGACGGCGATGATCCCGCTGGCGAGCTTGCTGTCCTTCTCCATCATGCAGGCCGTGGGCCTGCCCGTGCAGCAGATGTCGGTGACCGGTCTGATCGTTGCGCTGGGCCTTCTGGTGGATGCGGCCATCGTAACGTCCGATGAAATCAAACGGCGCCTGACCGACGGTTTGCCCGCCCTGAAAGCGGTCGGCGGGGCGGTGAGCCGGCTGGCGATGCCGCTTGCCGCATCGACGGTGACGACGGTTCTGGCATTCATGCCGATGGCTTTGCTGCCCGGGCCGGCGGGCGACTTTGTCGGATCGATTGCGCTCTCCGTGATTATCATGTTGAGCGTCTCACTGTTGCTGGCGCTGACCGTCACGCCCGCCCTGGCGGGCACGGTTCTGCGGCCCGACCGCGCCGGCCGGGCCGGATTTCTGAGCAACGGGATCTCGTTGGGTCCGCTTTCCCGATTGTTCGACGGTTTGTTACGGCTTTCGCTGCGTCACAAGTTTCTCTCGATTGTCGGCGCCATGATCCTGCCGCTGATGGGCTTCGCGGCGTTCCCGACGCTGACGGCCCAGTTCTTTCCCGGTGTCGAACGCGATCAGTTTTATATTCAGGTGAAACTGCCGGGCGGGGCGTCCATCGCGCAGACGCGGGACGTTGCCCGCGAAGTTGGCGCCCATGTCAGGGGGCGGGCGGATATCGCCTCTCTGCATTGGGTCGTCGGCGAAAGCGCGCCGTCCTTTTACTACAATATGCAGATGAACCGGGACGGCGTAGCGTCCTTCGCGGAAGCGCTGGTGACCAGCACGGCGCCCGAAAAGACGAAACCGGCCATCGTCGAGCTGCAGCGGGAATTGGACGGGTTGTTCCCGCAGGCGCAAATCCTGGTGCGGGGGCTCGTTCAAGGTCCGCCGGTCGATGCGCCGGTGGAACTGCAGGTGGTCGGCCCGAACCTGGAGACCTTGCGGTCGCTGGGACAGCAGGTTCGCCAAGCGATGGCGGACAGCCCCCATATCACGCATGCAAGGGCGGATCTCATCGGCGCGGACCCGAAACTGCTGTTCGAATTGGACGAGGACAAGGTGCGCCTCGCGGGATTGAACCTGGCCGATGTTGCCGCGCAAATGGAAGCGGCCCTGCGCGGCACGATCGGCGGTTCATTGGTCGAGGCGACCGAAGAACTGCCGGTGCGCGTACGGTTGTCTGAGCGCGACCGCGACAGCGTCGAAGCGGTGCGGTCGGTCTTTATCATGCCACCGGGCGCGGCGGGATTGGCGGATAGGGGGGAGTTTCCGGGTATTCCGCTCAGCGCTCTCGGGTCCTTCACCGTCGTTCCGTCGGACAGTCCCATCTCGCGGCTCGACGGCGAACGGGTGAACCGTGTCCAGGGCTTCGTCGATCCGGGCGTCCTGCCGGAAGAGGTCTTGAAGCTGGTTCAGCAGCGCCTCGAAGCGACCGGATTTCAAGTTCCCGCCGGTTATCGGATCGAGTTGGGCGGGGACGCCGACGCCCGGGCCGAGACCGCCCGGAACCTGGCCCGGTCCGCCGGAATGGTCGTGGTGCTGACCATTCTGACCATCTTCGTCACCTTCAACTCCTACCGCCTGTCCATCCTCACCACCCTGGTCGGTTTCCTCTCGATGGGGCTCAGCCTGCTGGCGCTGGCGGTGTTTCAGTATCCGTTCGGCATCCAGGCGCTGATCGGGGCAATCGGATCGATCGGGGTATCCGTCAATGCGGCGATCATCGTCCTCACCGCCTTGCAATCGGACACGGACGCCATGGCCGGCGATCTCGAGGCCATGAGGCGGGTGGTCGGCCGGTCGACCCGCCATATCGTCTCCACCACCATCACCACCGTCGGCGGGTTCGTGCCGCTGATCTTGGAGGGTGGCGGGTTCTGGCCGCCGTTCGCGATGGCAATTGCCGGCGGTGTCGCGCTGTCGGTCGTGCTCGCCTTCTTCTTCACGCCGCCGATGTTCTCCCTGATGATGCGCACCGGCCGAAAGCGGGGATCGGTCGACCCGGAACCGAAAGGCGAGACGGCGCGGCCGGTTCTAGCGGCCGCGGAATAGACGGCGGTTCAGGGGCCGGGGGCCGGCGTTAGAATTTCCACGGTTTCTGCAAAACCGCGGACTTCCGTATTGCCGACAACGCGGAAAGCAACGACACCGGTTTCCCCTGTAGGCAGCCCGTCACCGCGCGCACGGTCCGCCGTCGCCCGCGATACCAGGATTTGCGTATCGTATTGCTTATTGAGGCTTTCCAGCCGTGCGGCAAGGTTCACCGTGGCGCCGTGTACCGTATAGCTTTGGCGGCCGCCGCCGCCGACATTGCCCGCGACCACGGGCCCGGTGCAGATGCCGATGCGGGCCGTCAGATCATGATCGGTTTGAGTCGCCTCCTGAATCGCCAAGGCGGCTTGAACGGCGCGATGGGGGTGATCGCCGTGTTCGAGTGGAACGTTAAAGGTCGCCAGCACCGCGTCGCCCTGGAACTGGGTGATGACGCCGCCATGGTCCGAGATGATGCGGGCGACGTCGTCGAAATAGTTGTTGAGAATGGTGACGATGCCGCGCGGTCCGGCCTTCTCGGTAAGGTCCGTGAAGCCCGCGATATCGAGGAACAGGATGGTTGCTTCGCGTTCCACCGGTTCCAGCATGCCCTTGTCGTCAATCAGGGCGTCCGCCACGGCGGGCGGTACATACCGTCCGAATACCTCGGAAAGGGTTCGTTTTTCCTCGTCCAGCGCCAGTTGCCGGATCACGGTCTGGCGGGCCCGGTGGATGACAACGGCCACCAGAGCGGCGACGACGGTCAGAAAGACGGCTTCCTGCACCCGTGTGCCGGTTTCCACAAAATCCGGATCGAGGTAGAAGGCCATGAATGTCTCGGTGTTCAACACCGACGGCAGGTCGCCCCAGTCCAAAGCGTTCGGCATATCGCGGATCGCCCAGTGGTGCGCCATGAGCCAGCCCGCGCCGCCCGCAGCGCCGCTGAAGAAAGTCAGCCAGGGCGAGAGACCGAAGGCGGCCACCGCGAGGATCACGAAGTAGAGCGGGAAGGTGGCGTTCCGGAAGGAGAAGGTTTGCGGCACATCAAGCCCCGCCATGATCGGCTGTGTGGCGATCAGGGCGGATAACAGGGCGATGTCGAATGCGACGAAGAGGTATTTCACCCAGGGCTGATCGTGCCGCGACCCGATCAGCAGATAGTGGCAAAAGCCGAGGATGAGATACGGAACGACGGCCAGCGCATAGCCGATGGAGTGCGGATTGTCCGCGCCGCCGCGGGTGAAATAGAAAAATACGAGGAGACCCGTAAGCGCCACAAAACGCGCGATCAGCGCCAGGCGCAGACCTTTCTGCTCCGCCTCCCGCAGAAGCGGCGTCACATCCGCTGTGTCACCATCCGAAACGGCCATTGAACCGTGCCCCGCCTTAGCACCGCCTGGACGGCGGCGCTTAAGGCGACGTAGCGATTAGGACGCGGGATTCAAGGTCCGCCAGACCTTCTCCGCCGTGGCAGGCATGGTGATCGGCCCGACACCGGCGGATGTAATGGCGTCGTTGATGGCGCAGGTCACGGACGGCAGACCGCCGCTGGTGCCGGCTTCGCCGCACCCTTTCACGCCCAACGGATTGGTCGCGGTGGGAGAGGGCTGCGAATGAAAGGCGATGTTCGGCACATCCGCCGCGCGCGGCAGGGCGTAGTCCATGAAGGAGCCTGTCAGGAGCTGACCGTCTTCATCATACTGAGCGCTCTCCATCATCGCCTGCCCGGCGCCCTGGACGGCGCCGCCCTGGGCCTGGCCTTCCACCAGCATCGGGTTCACCAACACGCCGAAGTCGTTGACCATCGTGTAACGGTCCAGCTTCACGGCGCCGGTTTCGGGATCGATCTCAACCTCGCAGACATGGCAGCCGTTCGGGTAGGCCGGTGTGGGCAGGTTGTTCACCAGTTCCACCGACAGTTCCGTCGGCATTCCCTCCGGCAGGCTGGCCAGCGTATTCAGCTTTTGCGAAAGCTCCATGATGCCGATTTCCCGGTCGGTGCCGGCGACCCGGAAATTGCCCTCGGAAAACTCGATATCCGCGCTTGCCGTTTCGAAGAGATGGCCGGCGATCTGCTTACCCTTGTCGATCACTTCGTCGGAAGCGGCGACGATCGCCGATCCGCTGGACATGACGGACCGCGACCCGCCGGAACCCCCACCGGCCAGCAACTCGTCGCTGTCGCCCTGCAGAAGGCGCACCTTGTCGAATGGAATGCCGAGCCGCTCGAAGAGGATCTGCGCGAAGGTGCCGGCGTGGCCCTGGCCGTAGTCCAGCGTGCCGGTCACGATGGTGACGGTCCCGTCCTTTTCGAACCGGATGCCGCCCATTTCGTTGTTCGGAACGGCGGTTACTTCGCAATAGGGCGTGATGCCGATGCCCCGGCGCTTGCCGGCGGCTTCGCTCGCCGTGCGGCGGGCGGCGAAACCGGCATAGTCCGCTTCAGTCAGGGCGCGCTCAAGCACGGTGTGGAAGTCCCCGCAGTCGATGGTCTCGCCATTGCCCGCTTCGAACGGCATCGCGTCCGACGGGATCATGTTCTGCTGGCGCAGCGCCACCTTGTCCCGGCCGGTTTCCCGGGCTGCCTGATCCACCAGGCTTTCCATGATGTAATTGCCGTCCGGCCGCCCTGCGCCGCGATAGGCCGCGATGGGCGTCGTATTGGTCATCACCAGCTTGGAATCGACGAACATGGCGGGGGTTTTGTAGACACCGATGCCGTTCTTCAGAATGTTCGGTGCGGGCATCATCGGGCCGACCAGCGAAATGTAGGCGCCGAGATCGCCGATAACGTCGACCCGCACCCCGGTGAAGTTACCCTCCGCGTCCAGCGACACCGCGGCGTCGAAGGTCATGGCGCGGCCGTGCATGTCGCTGAGGAACGCGCCGCTGCGGTCGTCCGTCCATTTGACCGGACGGCCCAGGGCCTTCGAGGCGAAGAGAATGCTCGGATATTCCGGATAGACATAGATCTTCATACCGAAGGAGCCGCCGACGCTATAGGTGCGGACGCGGACCTTTTCCGGCTCCACCTTCAAGACATGGGTGGCAAGGATGTTGCGCAAACCGAAGACGCCTTGCGAACAGACATGCAGGTTATAGCGCTCGTCGGAGGCATCGTAGTCGGCGATTGCGGACCGCGGCTCGATCGGCGCCACCACCAGGCGCTGGTTGGAAAGCGTCATGCGCGTGACGTGGGCTGCTTTGGCGAAAGCTTCCTCGACAGCCGCTTCATCGCCGCCCTGCCAGTGCACTGCGGTGTTGTTTTCCGCGACCCCGGGCCAGATCTGTTCGGCATCCGCGTCGGCGGCCTTCGTCATATCGACGACCGCGGGCAGGATTTCGACATCCAAATCGATCAGTTCCGCGGCGTCGCGGGCTTGGGCCAGGGTGTCGGCGACCACGACGGCAACCGCTTCGCCGGCATAGCGGATCCGGTCGACAGGCATAACCTTCCAGACCGTTTCCGCGATCGGGGTCCCGTCCGGGTTCTTCAACGGCACGACGTTCGGCGGCGCGCCGTACCCGGCGGCATCCAGGTCCGCGCCGGTCACCACCATGTGGACCCCGGGGCACTCCTTCGCGGCGGAAATGTCCACGCCTTTCAACAATGCATGCGCATAGGGCGAGCGATAGACATAGGCGTAGAGCTGGCCGTCCAGATTCATGTCGTCCGTGTACTGCCCTTGACCGGTCAGCAGGGTAGGATCTTCTTTGCGCGGCACATTCTGGCCGATCCCGAATTTACCGGAAGCGATAGACGGATCGTCGAGGGCTGGCATGGTTGGCTCCTTTCACACTTCGCGCAGGGATCGCGAACGTTTCGTAGGCAAACAGATTTAATAGGGCGGCGTTGGGGAAATAAAAGGGGCGATTTCAGAAAACGCCACAGGACCAAAGCGAGCAAGACGTTTCGCCGCACATGACTTTTTCCGGTACGTGGAAACCGGGGGCTTAGCCGAGTCTAGGTCTGGATCGGCAAGGCGAGGTCCTCCACCACTTCCGCGGCGGGTTGGGTTTCGAAGAAGGACGGATCCACAATGATTTTGGTGTCCCGGCCGCCGCCGCCGAGAACAATCTTATCACACCGCATCACCGCTGCATCGACCCAGATCGGCAGATCCTCCGGTGTCGCCACCGGCGTAACGCCGCCAATTTCCATGCCGGTGCGGGCCCGCGTCTCATCGGCCGAAGCGAAGGAGACTTTCCGCGCCGGGAACTTCTTGCGGACGGTGTGGTTGACGTTCAACCGTGTGGTGGCGAGCACGACGCACAGCGCGTATTTCTCCTCGCCGGTCTTCGTTCTGACAAGAATCGCGTTGGCCGATATATCGGGGCTGTAGCCGTAATGGGCGCAGAAATCCGCCGTGTCGGCGAGTGACGGATCGCAGTCGATGATTTCATGGGCGGCGCCGCTGCTCTCCAGCGCGCCGCGTATCCGATCGGTCAAACTCGACAAGGGGCTTCTCCCAAACTCCGTTCTTGCATCGCACGGGGGTTTCGGACCATAGTGCGCGCGCCGGGCGACCGGCGATGCTGGCGATGACGACAGGACGAAACCATGCTTCGACGTAACGGACAAGGATTGGCGCGCGGCACGCGACGATGAGGCGAGGTTGACCCCTTGGGTCACGGGATCTGTCGGGCGGCTGCAAAGGCCGCCCTTTTGTATTTTAGCGCTCCGCACACGAAACGAGGGGGCGCCCATCCAGCGAGATAAAGACAATGACGGCAAAAATTTTCATCGACGGCGAAGCGGGAACAACCGGCCTGCAGATCCGGGCGCGGCTTGAGGGCCGGACCGATCTGTCGTTCATCCAACTGCCCGACGCGCAGCGGAAGGACACAGAGGCGCGCCGGGATGCGCTCAACCGGTCCGATGTCGCCATTCTCTGTCTGCCCGACGCAGCGGCGCGGGACAGCGTGGCGCTGATTGAAAGCAACGACGTCAAGGTGATCGACGCCTCTTCGGCCCACCGGACGGCGCCGGGCTGGACCTATGGGTTTCCGGAATACGAGGCAGGGCAGCGGGCGCAGATCGCCTCCGCGGCACGGGTAACCAATCCGGGCTGCTACGCCATCTCTTCGGTGGCGATGCTGCATCCGTTGGTCGGGACGGGCCTGTTGCCCGCGGACTGGCCGGTCACGATCAATGCCATCTCCGGCTATACCGGTGGCGGAAAGGGGCTGATCGCCGAGTTCGAGGACGAAACGGCCGACAGTTATTCCGACGCGACCTACTGGGTCTATGGATTGGGGCTGAAGCACAAACATGTACCGGAAATCCAGCAGTGGGGCGGCCTGGCGGAGCGGCCGCTTTTCGTCCCCAGCGTCGGGCGCTACCGGCAAGGCATGATCGTGCAACTGCCGCTTCAGCTCTGGGCCCTGCCAAACGCCCCGGCGGCGCAGGACCTTTGGGATGTCTATGCCCGGCACTACGAGGGAGAACCCTGTGTCGAACTGGCGCCTCTAGAGGATACCGGCGCGATGGCCCGGCTGGATCCGGAATCGCTGAACGGCACCAACAAGATGCGCGTGCATGTCTTTGCCTCCGAAGATGGCCGGCAGGCGGTGGTGATGGTGCTGATCGACAATCTGGGTAAAGGCGCTTCCGGCCAGGCCGTGCAGAACCTGAACATCATGCTGGGGGTGGCCGAGGAAACCGGCCTGACAGACGCACTGGTCTATTAGGCTTTAAACGGTGTTTCCTGCCCGGTTCGATCTCTTGGAACGGATGCGGGCGGGACTGACGGCGCCCCGGGAAAAGGGATTTGGGAATGGATGAAGCACGACAGGCCGCGCCGCTGATCCTGGACTATGAAGGAAAGAGGCCGGTGATCGATCCCAGTGCCTTCATCGCGCCGGGCGCCATTATCATCGGTGACGTGGAAATCGGGCCCGAAGCCGGGATCTGGTACAACTGCGTGCTGCGCGGCGACGTCAATGAGATTCGCATCGGGGCGCGCAGCAATCTGCAGGACGGCACGGTGGTTCATGTCTCGACCAAAGGGCAGGGCACCTATGTCGGTGAGGATGTTTCCATCGGCCATATGGCGTTGATCCACGCCTGCACGGTCGAGGACAAGGCCTTCATCGGCATGAAGGCCTGTGTGATGGACGATTGCCGGGTCGAGACGGGGGCCATGGTTGCCGCCGGCGCGCTTGTCACGCCGGGAAAAACCGTCGGTGCGGGGGAATTGTGGGCAGGGTCGCCCGCGAAGATGATGCGCCCCGTCGGCGACGCCGACAGCAGGATGATGGACTGGACCGCGCCGCACTATGTGCGGCTGGCGGGTAAACACAAAAGGATAGGTTCCTAAGAAATTGTTCCTAAGGTTGAATGACATGAAACAGCGACAATCGGGTACAACCCGGAAGCGAAGTGCCGAAGCGCGCGCCGCATGGCGGCTTGGGCACAAAACCCACAAAAATATCAAGGCTTATTCCCGGAAAACAAAGCATAAAAAGCCCCATCCCCAGGATGGGGTTTCTTTTTTCTTGTGCAGCTTTATTAGCGAATCGTTAATACATTCCCGGTTTAAAGTTGGTCAGAACAAAAAATGGGGCTGTCCGACGGACTGACGCTATTTCGACCTAGTGCTTTGGTGGGGTGTGGGGACTCGAAGCACATGAACAGTTGGGGCTATTCATGAAAATTCGCACCAAATTGACGCTTTCCACCATCGTTCTCGGTACTCTGCTCACTCTCTACACCGCCTATGAAGCCGTAACGGCGTCCATTCTCTATTCGGAAGGACAAAAGGCCGTCGAGATCAACAGGGCATCCACCCTTTTCCTCGCCGCGGCCGGTTCCTACGCTGTCGAGCGCGGTACCAGTGCCGGAGCTTTGGGCAACCCAGCGAACGCATCGGACAAACAGATCCAAACAATTGCGGAGCGCGGCGCAGCCGCCGATGCGGCCCTTGAGGAGGCGCTTGCCATTGTCCGAGCCGCAGGGTCAGCCAAGCTTGACGAGGATATCCGGCACGTTGAAGAAGACCTCGCGGAAATCGCGAAGCTGCGCGCCGAGAGAGACGCGGTTTTGCAGCGCAGGGCGGACGAGGACCAAAGCCAGCTTCGTTCGGCTGTGTTCAAGGGTCTGACGAAACTGATCATCGATACCCAATTGCTCCGCACGCATGAGGAAGGTGAGTTGGGCATCCACATGCCGCCGGACATCCAGGCGAGTTTTGACGCACGCCATTCTTTGTGGATCGGCAGTGAGTATTCCGGCCGCACCCGGGGCATGGTCGCGGGCATCCTCGGTGCAGGGAAGAAACTGTCCAGTGCTCAAATCAAACTGATCGGCAGCAATATTGGACATGTCGATACAGGATTTGAGAATGCCAAAGCGCAGACAGGTCGTTTTTCCGACGAGTTCGGAGCGCAGCTCAATGAGGCGCACGAGATCTTCAGTGGAAAGATCTCGGAAACGCTCGATGAGATTGTGGCTGCCAGTGAAACAGAGGCGCCATACCCATTGTCCAACACAGAGTGGTTTGCTCTAGCGACGGAGGGCATCGGCAAACTGTTGGCGGCGCAACGGCAATCATCGGTCGAGATCGAGGCTAAGATCGGTGATGTCCGGCAGGGCGCGCTGACGCTGTTGATCGTGGATCTGATCCTCGTAGCCGTTGCCTTGGGGATCGTCGCCCTATCGCTTTATGTGCTGTACCGCCAGGTGCTTGGTCCGCTCGGGGAAATCCAGGATGCCATGGGCGGTCTCGCCGGCGGAAACCTGGACACCCACGTGCCGAAGTTCGACCGCGAGGACGAAGTCGCGGCCATGGCGGAGGCGGTCTACAAATTCAAGCAGGAGGGCAGAGAAGCCGCCCGGATGCGCGAAGAACAGGAACGCGCGAAGCGGGAGGCGGAAGAAGCTCAGAAAGCGGCGATGATGACCTTGGCGGATTCCTTCGAGTCCGATGTCGGGTCCGCTATTCAGCTTGTCTCGTCGGCAGCCGTAGAGCTTACGGCGACCGCCAAGCAGGTCGCCGGAACGGCCAAGAACACCGAACAGCAAAGCCACAGCGTCACCCAGTCGGCGGAAAGCGCGAACACCAACATCGATGCGGTCGCCAGCGCGGCGGAAGAGTTGAACAGCGCGATCGGCGAAGTGGCGGGTACCGTCGGCGAGGCGGCGGCCGTGGCGCGCGCGGCGTCCGAGGAAGCGGCGGACGCACAGACGCGGATCGATGCCTTGGACAAGGCCTCGAACAAGATCGGCGACGTGGTGCACCTCATCCTGGATATCGCCGAGCAAACCAACTTGCTTGCTCTCAATGCGACGATCGAGGCAGCCCGTGCCGGCGAGGCCGGAAAGGGTTTCGCGGTTGTCGCCAACGAAGTGAAGTCGCTCGCCAGCCAGACGGCCAAGGCGACCGACGAGATCGGCGCGGAAATCTCCAACATGCGCAGTGCGATCGGGCAATCGGTGACGGCGGTGCGCGGCATCGGCCAGACGATCAACAAGCTGACCGATATGAACAACACCATCGCTGCGGCGGTAGAGGAACAGTCGGCCACTACCAACACCATGTCGCAATCCATGTCCGACGCGGCCCGCGGGGTCGCGGAAGTCAGCGGAACGATGGACGAATTGTCGGCCAACGCCGCCGAGACGGGCGCGGCGGCGGAACAGGTCCACAGCGCGACCAGTGAATTGTCCCAACAGGCAAACGCCATGCAGGCATCGCTGACGGCCTTCCTGGAAAAAGTAAGGCGCGGCTGATACCGCGCCTTACAAGACCTGCGATGCGGGTCCTGTTGTCTAGGTGATGCGCACCTTCACGTAGGAACCGGGCGCGGCTTCCAGGGCCGGGAACTTGTCGGTCTCCCCGGGGATCCGGGCGGGCGTTTGTTTACGGCCCGCATGTTTCTTCATCCACTTCATCCATTCCGGCCACCAGGAACCGGGATGCTCCGTCGCCGAGTCGAACCAGGCGTCCGCGGTTTTCGGGTTCTTCGCATTGGTCCAGTGCGAGTACTTCACCTTGTCCGGGTTCGGCGGGTTCACCACGCCGGCGATGTGGCCGCTGGCCGCCAGGACGAACTTCACCGGACCGCCATAAGTCTGGGTCGCGGCATAGGTCGAAATCCAGGGCGCGATGTGGTCTTCGCGCGTCGACAGCACGAAGATCGGCGTATCGACCGAGGTCAGGTCGACGGGCTTGCCGCAAAGCTCGATCCCGCCCGGACGGATCAACTGGTTCTCCAGATACATCTTGCGCAGGTAGAAGCCGTGCATGGCCGCCGGCATCCGCGTCGAGTCCGAATTCCAGTAAAGCAGATCGAACGGGAAGGGATCCTTGCCCATCAGATAGTTGTTCACCACGAAGGACCAGATCAGATCGTTGGCGCGCAGCATGTTGAACGTGGTCGCCATTTCCGACCCGTCCAGATAGCCGCGTTCGTTCATCCGCTCTTCGAGGGAGGAAAGCTGTTCCTCATCGATAAAGACCGACAGTTCGCCCGCTTCCTCGAAATCGATCATGGTGGTGAAGAAGGTCGCCGACTTAACACGGTCGTCCTCCGTCGCTTTCATATAGGCCAAGGTCGAGGCCAGCAGGGTACCGCCCAGGCAGTAGCCGATCACGTTGCTTTGGTGCTCGCCGGTGATCTCCTCGATCGCGCCGAGCGCCGCGAGCGGCCCTTCGACCATGTAATCCTCGAACGACTTCTCGGCCAGTTTCTCGTCCGGATTGACCCAGGAGACGACGAACACCGTGAGCCCCTGTTCGACGGCCCATTTGATGAAGGAATTCTTCGGGCGCAGATCGAGAATGTAGAACTTGTTGATCCACGGCGGGATGATCAACAACGGGGTCTTATGGACCTTTTCCGTTGTCGGCTCGTATTGGATCAGTTGCATCAAGTCGGTCTGAAACACGACCTTGCCCGGCGTGGTGGCGATGTTCTCGCCGACCTCGAACGCCTCGGCGTCGGTCATGGAGATCTTGAGCTTGCCTTCGCCCTTCTCCAGATCGTTCAACAGGTTTTCCAGGCCGCGGACCAGGTTCTCTCCCTTGCTGTCCAGGGTCTCCCGCAACACCGTCGGGTTGGTCAGCAGGAAGTTGCTGGGCGCAAGGGCGTCGGCGAACTGCTTGGTGTAGAAGTCGACCTTCTTCGCGGTTTTGTCGTCCAGGCCTTCGACTTCGCCCACCGTGTCCTGCATCCAGCGCGCGGTCAGCAGGTAGGACTGCTTGATGAAATCGAAGAGGGCGTTCTCGCTCCAGGCCTCGTCGCGGAAGCGCGTGTCGCTGCGGTCCGGCGTTATGACCGGGTCTGCCTCCCCGCCCAGCATGCGCTGCGTGGTGGAGGTCCAGAGGTTCATGTAGTTCTGCCACAGCGTGACTTGCGCCTGCATGACGGCCGTGGGGTTCGACATCATGCGTTGGGTCATCTCGATGAAGGCGGAGCCGACGTTCAACGGATCGCCGTGTCCCAGCGCGCCGTCGGAACTCCCCGGATGTTTGCTGAGGAACTCGGTCACCAGCTTCTGGCTGCGCTCGGCAATACCGGCCATTTGGCGCGACATCTCGACAGGATCCGGCCAGTCGTGTTCCGCGCCGGAATTGTTCTCGGATTTGTCGGACATGGGACCCCTTGCATTTTGTTCTGTGTCCGCCGGTCGTTCGGCAGCGCAGCATAGAATTTCTCCGCCTTATAATCCAGAGGCTTCGGGATACCAAGAGGGCGGATTTCGGCCTCTTTTCGGCGGGACCGGCGGACATTTTTGGACAAGGGTGGAATCCTATAGTATGCCCGTAGAGTGCCGCGCGCCGGTTGCGGGCCGGTACTGGCGTCTTGGTTTAGAGTTGAGATGGGTTGGGTAAGACGATGCGACACACCGATATGGAAAGCCGTCCGACAACATGGGCTGTCTGGAGACGGTTCTCTCTGGTTCTCGTTCTTGCTGTTTCGGTGTCCGCCTGCGAGACCGCGGGCGACATCGCCTCGGCCGCCAATCCCCTGAACTGGTTCGATGACGACGAAGAGGTGGAATCGACGGAACCGCAGCCCGTACCCGGATCGTCGGACAACTTCCCCTCCGTCGGGAGCGTGCCGCAGAAGCCGCCGCCACCGTCCATCCTGCAAGAGCAAAGCGCGCTGCAAAATCAGTTGGTCGCCGACAAAGCGAACGCGCAATACACCGACCAGCAGATCCGTCAGACGCAATCCGCGGCGACGGCCGCGGCCACCGCCGCGGTACCGCAGCCGGCCCAGCCCGCGCGCGCCGTTCCGCAGCCCGCGCGCGCCCAACCGGCGCCGCCGCCGCAGCCCACCGTGGCGCGCGCCGCGCCGCAACCGGTTCCGGCCCCTGCCGCCGCGCCGGCTCCGGCGCCTGTCGCTGCACCAGCGGCTGCGCCGGCGCCCGCCTTCAGCCAACCGGTCGGCCAAGCGGTCCATATCGCCACGCTGTACTTTCCGGGTGGCGGGTCGCTCTTGACGCAGAACGACCTCAATGTGCTCTCCCAGGTCGCCGGAATCTACCGCAATGGCGGCAAAGCGATCCGCGTTGTCGGGCATGCCAGCAAGGCAACCGGAACCAGTCAGCAGCAGCGGCAGGATCTGGTCAATTACAAGGCGTCGCTGGACAGGGCGACGTCGGCTGCGGCGGCCTTGCTCAGAATCGGCATCCCGCAGGACAAGATTGAGATCGCCGCCGTCGGCGCGCGTGAACCGCGGTTTTCCGAAGACACCGCCGCCGGGGTTTCCGGCAACCAGCGGGTCGAGGTGTTTATTCAGTACTGATCCAATCGCCGGGCAGGGGGCCTTGGACGATCCGTTGCGGTAGGACTAACTCAGCGTTAGACCTGACGGCGCGGGTCGGCTAAAAGGCCTCACCTGTGATCCGTTCGACCGATTGACCGACCTTCCGGCCCCATGATTGACGATTTTCACCGCATCAAGCGCCTGCCGCCATACATCTTCGCCGAAGTGAACGCCTTGAAGGCGGAAGCCCGCGCGCGCGGCGAGGACATCATCGATTTCGGCATGGGGAATCCGGATCTGCCGACGCCGGAGCATATCGTCAACAAGATGGTCGAGGCGGTGCAGGATCCCAAAACGCACCGTTACTCCACCAGCCGCGGCATCCCGGGTCTGCGCCGGGCGCTGTCGGCCTACTACGAGCGACGTTTCAACGTCGCTATCGATCCAGAAAAAGAGGCGATCGTCACGCTGGGGTCGAAGGAAGGCCTGGCCAATCTGGCGCAGGCGATCACCAGCCCGGGCGATATCGTGCTGGCGCCGAACCCGTGTTACCCGATCCATTCCTTCGGTTTCATTATCGCGGGCGGCGCGATCCGGCATTTGCCGGCCGGCAATGCCGAAGAGGACTTCCGGGAAGAGTTCATGAATGCGCTGCGCCGCGGCGTCGCCCATTCAATCCCGAAACCCCTGGCCGTCATTCTGAACTTCCCGCAAAACCCGACGGCGCAGTGCGTCGACCTGGATTTCTTCGAGGAGGTCGTCGACTTCTGCCGGCACCATCAGATCTATATTCTGTCGGACCTTGCCTATGCGGAGATCTATTTCGGGGACACGCCGCCGCCTTCGGTGCTTCAGGTGCCCGGCGCGCGCGAGATTGCGGTCGAGTTCACCTCCCTGTCGAAGACCTATTCCATGCCGGGTTGGCGGGTGGGTTTCGCCGCCGGCAACGAAAAGCTGATCGCCGCGCTGGCGCGTATCAAGTCCTATGTCGACTACGGCGCCTTTACCCCGATCCAGGTGGCGGCGACGGCGGCGCTGAACGGGCCGCAGGACTGCGTGGACGAGATCCGCGCGGTGTACAAGGAGCGCCGCGACGTCCTGATCGAAGGCCTGCACCGGGCCGGCTGGGATGTGCCGGCACCGGAAGCGACCATGTTCGTCTGGGCGCCGCTTCCGAAGAAGTTCAACAATGTGGGCAGCTTGGCGTTTTCCAAGCAGTTGCTCAGCGAGGCAAATGTGGCGGTCGCTCCGGGCGTCGGCTTCGGGGAATATGGCGAGGGCCATGTTCGCATCGGCCTTGTGGAGAATCTGCACCGCATCCGGCAGGCGACACGCGGCATCCGGTCTTTCCTGGCCGACTGCGAGCCGATAGAGCCGGACGCGGCGGCCTGAAACCGGCGACAGGGGATAGTATGACAGACGCGCTGAAAGTGGCGATTGCCGGTTTGGGAACGGTGGGCGGCGGCCTTGTCCGGCTGTTGGAAGAGCATGACGGCCTGATCGCCGCGCGTGGCGGACGGGCCCTGAGCGTGGTCGCGGTCAGCGCGCGGGACCGCAGCCGGGATCGTGGCTTCGACATATCCGGCTATGACTGGTTCGACGATGCGGTGACGATGGCCGAGACGGCGGAGGCCGATGTCTTCGTCGAATTGATCGGTGGCAGCGACGGGATTGCCAAAGAGGCCTGCGAGGCCGCGTTGAAAGCGGGCAAGCATGTGGTTACCGCCAACAAAGCCTTGATTGCGCATCATGGTCTGGCGTTGGCGGCTCTGGCGGAAACGAACGGCGCCGTCCTGGCCTATGAAGCGGCGGTCGCCGGTGGCATTCCCGTCATCAAGGCAATTCGCGAAGGTCTGGCCGGCAACCGGATTTCCGCTCTGCACGGCATTCTGAACGGGACCTGCAACTACATTCTGACAGCGATGCGCGAGAGCGGCCGCGCGTTCGATGACGTGCTGCGGGAGGCGCAGGACCTGGGCTATGCGGAAGCCGACCCCAGTTTTGACGTCGATGGGATCGATGCGGCGCACAAGCTCGCCATTCTGACCAGCCTGGCCTTCGGTGTGGAGATCCGCTTCGACGATGTGGCGGTGGAAGGCATCCGGGCGATCAGCCCGGCGGACATCGAATATGCCGAGGAGATCGGCTACAAGATCAAGCTGCTCGGCATCGCTGAACGGACGGCGGACGGCGTTTTCCAGCGGGTTCACCCCGTCATGGTGCCGACCAGCGCGCCCATCGCCTCGGTCGAGGGGGTGTTCAACGCGGTGGTGACGCAAGGCGATTTCGTCGATACCACGGTCCTGGAAGGACGGGGTGCGGGAGACGGGCCGACCGCATCGGCGGTGGCCGCCGATCTGATCGACATCGCGGCGGGACGGGGCGGACCGGCTTTCGGCATGCCTGCGGGCGACCTGCAGGCCGTGCCGACGCTGTCGCTCGACCGCCATGTCGGGCCCTATTACGTGCGCCTCGTGGTGATCGACGAGCCCGGCGTGATGGCCGACGTGACGGCCATTTTGAGGGACGAGCGGATTTCCCTGGAAAACGTGATCCAGCGGGGCCGGGATCCGGGCGCGCCCGTGACGGTGGTTCTGACCACGCACGAAACGAATGAGGCGGCGATGCAGTCTGCCCTGAAGAAGATCGGAAACATGGACGCGGTGGTGGAGCCGCCACACTTGATCCGGATGGAGAGGTTTCAGGATTAATATCCTGATTTCAATAGGTTTAACCGAAGTCTATTTTGAAGAACAAGGGGAGTGACATAATGCCCGAAACACAATCCGACCGTAACCTTGCCCTGGAAGCCGCGCGCGTTGCCGAGGCGGCGGCGCTTGCGGCGTCGCGCTGGATGGGGCGCGGCGACGAGAAAGCAGCGGACCAGGCGGCGGTGGACGCCATGCGCACCGCGTTGAATGCGCTGGATATCGACGGCACGGTCGTGATCGGTGAAGGGGAACGCGACGAAGCCCCGATGCTGTTTATCGGCGAAGAGGTCGGTACCGGCAGCGGCCCGAAAATCGACATCGCCCTCGATCCGCTGGAAGGGACCACGATCACCGCAAAGGGCGGCACCAACGCCATGGCGGTACTGGCGATGGCGGAAGGCGGCAACTTCCTTCACGCGCCGGACGTCTATATGGACAAGATTGCGGTCGGCGGCGGTTTGCCGGCCCAGATCGTCGATCTGGATAAGTCGCCGGTCGAAAACCTGAAAGCGGTTGCCGAAGCGAAGGGCAAGAAAATCGAAGACGTGCTGGTTTGCATTCTGGACCGGCCGCGTCATGCGGATTTGATCAAGGCCGTTCGCGATTCCGGCGCCCGCATCCAACTGATCGGCGACGGCGACGTGTCCGGCGTGATGGCGACCTCCGACCCGGAAAGCGGCATCGATGTCTATATGGGCAGCGGCGGCGCGCCGGAAGGCGTATTGGCCTGTGCCGCCCTGCGCTGCATCGGCGGCCAGTTCCAGGGCCGGCTGCTGTTCCGGAACGACGATGAAAAGGCACGGGCGCACCGCGTGGGCATCACCGACCTGGACCGCAAATACGATCTGATGGACCTGGCCAAGGGCGACGTGATGTTTGCCGCGACGGGCGTGACCGACGGTCCGCTGCTGCGCGGCGTGCGGATTTTCGCCAACGGCGCGACCACGCATTCCATCGTCATGCGTTCGAAAACCGGGACCGTCCGGAAGATCGAAACGCTGCACGACTTCGGCCGCAAATTCTGGGTCGATCCCCGCAAATAAACGGAGGCGGCCGACGGTCCGATGACAGAGCCGGCCTTTCTGAACGTCGAACGGTCCGCGACCGGCAAACGTTGGGCCCTCAGGGCGGTGGACGACCGGGCCGCCGCCGTGCTGTCCCGGCAATTCGATCTGCCGGATGTCGTCGGGCGCGCCATGGTCGGGCGGGGCGTCGGATTGGACGGCGCGGAAGCCTTTCTGAACCCGTCGCTCCGCGATCAGCTCCCCGAGCCGATGGATCTGCGCGGGATGGAAGAGGGCGTGGCGCGCCTGGTTCGGGCGGTCCAGAGCGAAGAGAAAGTTGCGGTTTTCGGGGACTATGATGTGGACGGCGCGACCTCGTCGGCGCTGATCCTGCGTTACTTCGCGTCCCTTGGCGTTCCCACCGAAGCGTATATTCCGGACAGGCTGGCCGAGGGCTATGGGCCGAACCTGCCCGGTCTGTTGTCCCTGCAGAAGGGCGGGGCGGGCGTCGTCGTCACGGTCGATTGCGGCATCACCGCGTTCGAACCGCTGCAGTCGGCGCAGGAAGCCGGGTTGGACGTGATTGTCGTCGATCATCACGCTGCCGAGCCGCGCCTTCCGGCAGCGTCAGCCGTGATCAATCCCAACCGCCTGGATGACGATAGCCCGCACGGCTACCTCGCCGCCGTGGGGGTGACCTACCTGCTGCTGATCGCACTAAACCGCGCCTTGCGGGAGGTGGGGCACTTCACGAACCGGCGCGAACCCAACCTGCTGGAGCTCTTGGACCTGGTCGCCCTGGGCACCGTGGCGGATGTCGTCGCGCTGAAGGGGCTCAACCGGGTGCTGACCACGCAAGGCCTGAAGGTCCTGGCGGGCCGCCGTAACGCCGGCCTGCGGGCGCTGTCGGAAGTGGCCGGGGTGGATGAGCGGCCCGGCACCTATCACTTGGGGTTCCTGTTGGGGCCCCGGATCAACGCCGGCGGCCGTGTCGGGGAACCGGGTCTCGGTGCGCGCCTGCTCTCCACGGAAGACCCCGCGGAAGCCCTGGAGATCGCGCGCCGCCTCGACGCCTATAACGCCGAGCGCCGGGAGATCGAGGCGCAGTGTCTGGATCAGGCGATCGAGCAGGCGGAGAGCGGGGGCCTCTCGGAGTATCTCAGCTATGTCGAGGCCGACGGTTGGCATCCGGGCGTCATCGGGATCGTGGCGGGACGCCTAAAGGAACGCTACAACCGCCCGTCCTGCGTGGTGGCGCTGGATGGCGCACAGGGCAAGGGCAGCGGCCGGTCGGTCGAGGGTGTGGACCTGGGCGCGGCGGTGATCGCCGCCCGGCAGGAAGACTTGTTGATCAACGGGGGCGGACACAAGATGGCCGCCGGCTTTACGGTGGCGCGGGAGGCGAGCGGCGCGTTCCGGACCTTCCTGGAAGAGCGGATCGCGCAGCAGCTGGCCGGTATGCCGATCACCGCACGCTTGTCTCTGGACGGGGCTCTGGAGGTTTCCGGTGCGACGGTGGAACTGATAGAGACCCTGGAGCGGCTGGCGCCTTTCGGCATGGGCAATCCGGAGCCGCGTTTCGCGATCCGCAACGCCCGTGTCGTTCAGTCGGATGTGGTCGGCACCGATCACGTGCGCTGCCGGGTGGCCGGCAGCGGCGGCGGGAGCCTGAAAGCGATTGCGTTCCGCGCGGCGGATCAGGAGTTGGGCGCATTGTTGCTGAAGGCGCGGAACGGTGCGCCGGTACATTTGGCCGGACGGCTGCGGATCGACCGCTGGCAGGGCAGGGAGCAGGCTCAACTGATGATCGATGACGGCGCCGAGGCGCTTTAGGGGCCGCCGGGCGGACCGGGCCGCCCTAACGTTTCAGGTCTGTCGCGACCTCAAGCATCTCCGCCACCGTACGAAGGGTGGTCGCCGCCGAACTGTAGGCGCGTTGCACCTCGATGATGTTCACCAACTCCTCGCCCAGATCGACGTTCGAGGATTCAAGGGAGTTGGGCACGAACCGGGCGCGGCCCGAGATATCCGCCTCGAAGATCTGAAGCGGGCCGTTCAGGCTGCTCAAGGCGAAGTGCGTATCGGTCCGCGGGGCCAGAAGCTCCGGGTTCACCACATCGCCGACGGCGATCTTGCTCAAAGGCCGGGTCTGGCCATTGGAGAAGATACCGATGATCTCGCCGGCTTCGTTGAAGATCGTGCTGGCAAGTTCGCCTTCCTCGAAACCGTCGGACCGGGTCTCCACCAGGACGTTGTTGGGGGCGAAGCTCTGAACGTCGCTGAGGTCCAGCGTCACGCTGTTGGTCGCGGCCGGGTTCGCCCAAGTAACGTCCAACGTCAAGGACTGCGGCGTGTTGATCGTACCGTCCGCGTTAAAGGTCACGGTGGTTGCGCCGGCAGGGCTGGTCACCGTGGCGTCGGTACCGCTGAAATTCAGCGTCCATTCGTTGAAGTTGGCTGTTTTCGTGAAGCTGAGATCGATCGTCCGGCGGTCCTGCACGTTGTCGGCAGATCCGGTGCCGTCGAAGACCGTCAGGCCGACATCGAAACTGTTGCCTACCGCCTCGTCCGGATTGAGGTTGGCGTTGATCGAGGCGGTGGTTGTGGCGCTCGCCTGGAACAAACCCGCCCCTGCATCCAACCGGATCGGTTGCAGGCTCGAGGCGCTGTTGCCGACGGTGAAACTGTTGGTCGCTGGGTCGAAGGGGAAGCCCTGGACAAAATTGCCTACATTGTCGGCAAGAAATACCTGCTCGGTCCCGCCGACATTGACGACGCGGCGCTGGAGCTGACCTGAATCCGTCAGCAGCGTTTCGCCCGAACCGTCGACGCTGTTGTTGACGATGAAAAACCCGCGCCCGCTGAGGGTCAGGTGGAAGTTGTTCTGGCTGAACTCGATTGCCCCTTCCTGGCGGACGTTCCGGCGCAGGAAGGTATCGGTGCCCCGCAAGGCCGGGAAAGTATTGCCCGAGACGCGCTGCGCGTCGACGACGAGGTCGTTGAAGCGGATCCGCTCTTCCTTGTGGCCCGGCGTGGTCGCATTGGCGATATTCTGTGAAATCGCACTGAACGCCTGCGCATTCCCCTGAATGGCGGTGATGCTTGAGGCGAACAGGAAATTGGCAACCACGGAGTTCCGCTCCAGCTAGATGGATTGATCCGCCAGGCTCGTCGCAAGGATGATGCCAGTTGCGCTAGGTGCGTTTTTGGGCGCCCTGTCCCATGGGAATAGGGGGGTGTAAAAAACTATGCGAAAATCGCTCTCTAACCGCTTGACGCAACCGGGGACGCCCCATATACCTCCGCTCCGCCGACCCCTTCGTCTAGAGGCCTAGGACACCGCCCTTTCACGGCGGCAACACGGGTTCGAATCCCGTAGGGGTCGCCAACGACCGCATTATCGCATAAGCCGCCTTCGGGCGGCTTTGTCGTTTCCGGGGTAAGGGGGCTGCGCGTCAGGCATCCTCCAGGCCGGCCATGACGGACACGCCATCGGGGGGCAGCCAGCTCTTCGCTTCGCCGGCATAGGGCGCGCCGGCATTTCCCATCACGGTGGTGCGCCACATCTCCCGCGCGTGGGTCGCGCTGTCGTACCAGCTTGCGGCATGCAGCAGACAGCGGTTGTCGCCGACGACCAGATCGCCCGCCTGCCAAGTGTGTACGTAAACGAACCGCTCCTGGGTGGCGTGGCGGAGCAGGTCGCGGATCAGCCGGGCGCCGGCGCCGTCGGGGCCGGGTTCCATGCCGGCGACCGGGCCGTCCAGATAATCCATCTGCTTTTCCTCGCACAGGTAGAGGGCGGGATCGCCGGTTACCGGATGATGCCGGACCAAGGGCTGGCGGACGGGCTTCTGATGGTCCAGGACGGGTGTCGGCATGACGCCGGAGCGCACGTCCTCAACTCCGCGGCCGATCCAGCTCATGGTGTGGATACCGTCCAGACCGTCGATCAGGGCCTTGGTGTTCGGATCGAGCGCCTTATAGGCTGCGGTGCAATCCGCATAGAGGGTCTGGCCCTGATCGGGCGGCGGCACCGTGACGCCGAACAAGAGCGAAACATCCGGCGGCGGCCGGCGGTAGCTTTGGTCGGTGTGCCAATTGATCCGGTCGGGGAACCGGACCGGCAGAGCGCCGGAGGGCCGCGGGGGCGGCGGGTGATCGTGGCCGGGCTTATTCGACAGGACCATGATTTCCGCCACGTCCGGATGGAAGAACCGGGGCGCGGTCAGCGTCGCGCGGATATCTTCCAGTTCGGGGCCGAAAGCCTGCGACAGGCGGACATAATCCTCTGGCGCGCAGGCCAAGGCCGCCAGTCCGGAGAGCACCAACAGACCCTGCGCCTGCGCAAGACGGCCCTGTATATCGAAGGCCGAGTCGAGCAACGCATCCACGGCGGCGCGGGCATCAGGAGCCTCAACGACAATCTTCGCCCCGAAGGCCGCGCCCGGGAGCGGGCCTGTCCGCAAAAGCGTGTTCCGGTTTTGCATGGTTTCCGTCGTCATGCCCCGATGCTGCCAGGAATGCCGACATTGCGCAAAAACGGACTGGAGCTACCCATTTGCTGGCGTATTGTGGGGGTTGCGGGCCATTGGCCGATCATCGCCGTTGAACAGGTTTTGTCCTATGTCGATTTTACCCGATCTGATCAGATCGTTTCGCAGTAAAGGCTTGCAACCTTTAACCGGCTACAACAGCCATCATTTCTTCGATTGGCGGGATGCGCCTTTCACGGTCTTCAGTCAGGGAAGCAGTATCGTCGGCTGCCCCGGTCTCGCGCTCCAGGAAGTCATGTTTCTCGAAGGGCTGGGGGCTTACCTGAACCCTCGGAACTGTCTGGTCATCGGCAACGCGATGGGGTGGAGCACGATCGCGACCGGCCTGACCTTTCCGAACGCCAAGACGATCGGCATCGACAATGCGGCCCGGGACGGCATCGACTTCACCAACCAAGCCTTCAAGGAACTCTCCTTGAAAGGGGGAGCAGTGCTTGCCGAGTCTCCGGCGGGCGTGGCCGGTGTGGCGGCGCACTTCGACGGTCCGGTCGAGTTTTGTCTGATCGACGCGGTGCATGACAACACGGCGATCCAGCAGGACTTCAAGGCAGTGCGGGAGATCGCCGCGCCCACCTGCGTCTACCTGTTTCACGATGTCATCAACTGGGGAATGCTGCCGGGCTTCAATTCCTTGATCGCAGCGAGCGGCCTTAACGGTTTCGTTTTAACCAGGACGCCGTCCGGCATGGCCCTGGCCGCCCCAAAACCGTTGGCGCCCGATCTTGAAACCTATCTTTCGGTTTTCACGGACGACCCGGATCTGTTCCGCCGCTATCGTGCGACCGTCCGTGCGAGTTTCGACAAGTTGGCGTCATTCGATCAGGATTTGTAACAGCTCAAGGCCCGGACGACACGGGTCAGCGGGTAAAGCCCGCCATGTGTCGCCGCAGAACGTCGACAAAGGTCTGAACCGGGAGCGTGAGCTGCCGTCGAGAGGCGTGTACCAGCGCCATTTCATAGGTCGTCCTGGGGTGAAACGGGCGGCTTGTCACCCCGTCGCCATAGGTTGCCCGCCCGTTGATTGCATCGACGATCGCCACCCCGGCCCCGGCGCGGACAAGATTCCTGGCAGTCGAAAAGAAATAGCTCTTGATCGGCGATTTGAGGGCCACGCCCGCCTTGGCGAAATGCGCCGCCATCTGGCGGTCGATGACATGGTCCTTCGCGATGCCGATCACCTCACGCCCCTCCAAATCGACAGGGGTGATGATGTCTTTGACCGAAAGCGGATCGTCGGCGCGCATGATGCAGACGCAATCCAGCCCAAAGAATTCATAGGCGAGGTCCGAGCGCGGGGAGGGGGCCTCGACAATGCCGAGGTCCGCCTGACCCTGCGCGACGAAGGAGAGAACCTGCTGCGAGGTGCGCACCTGGATCTCGATACCGACCTCCGCTCTCGTTTGATGGAAGGAGGCGATGACGTCCGGCAGCAACTGAATGGCGGCGGCCCCGTAGGAGGCAAGGCGGACCGTGCCGATCGATCCTTCCCTTATCTGTTGGGCACGGCTTTCCGCGCGCCCGGCGGCCAACAACGCCATTTCGGCGTCTTGTTGCAAAAGGCCCGCCTCCGGCGTGGGAGCGAAGGCGCCGTTGCGCCGTTCGAACAGGGTAAAGCCCAGCTCCGACTCCATGTTGGAAAGGGCGACGGACACTGCCGGCTGCGACAGGTTCAAGCGGGCAGCGGCCTTGGAGACGGACCCTTCTTCCAAGAGCGCCTGAAAGACTTCCAACTGGCGGAGTTTAAGGTGCATGGCGGACCCTGGGTCTGGTTGGCGGGAGTTCATCACGTCTCATAAACAAATCGTATATTCTAATAACAAAAATTCAATTGTCTTTATAAATAGTGCCGCTAAGACTTTTGCCCGGTCTCTCGGGAGTTGTGCATGCAACGCATTACCAATGAACATGGCTTGGCCTTTACCGCTTCGCGCCCGGAAAGCGTCGAGGCATTCGACAGGCTGACGCGGTGCTATATGGGTTTTCGGCCGGACACCGGCGCCGTCCTGCAGGACTTGCTGGCCGGCGACCCGGAGATGCCGATGGCGCTATGCGCCCAGGGCTATTTCGCGAAGCTGTTCGGCAGTGCGAGCTTCTCCGAACGTGCGGCGCAAACCTCCCGGACCCTGACGGCCCATCTCGAGACTGTCGTGGCGACAGACCGCGAGCGTCAGCACGCCGCCGCTCTTGCTGCCTGGGTCGACGGTCAGATGGATACGGCGACCGCAATCTGGGAACGCATTCTGCTCGATCATCCGCTGGACGGTCTGGCGCTACGGCTTGCCCATTTCACGCATTTCTATTCCGGCGACGGGCGTCGCATCCGCGATTCGATGGCGCGCATCCTGCCGCTTTGGCCGGAAAACCATCCGGACTATGGGTTTCTCCTGGGCATGTACGCGTTCGGGCTGGAGGAGTCCCGTGAATACGGCCCGGCCGAGCGCTACGGCCGACGCGCGGTAGAGATCAACCCGAAGGATGCCTGGTCCGTCCATGCCGTCGCGCATGTGCTGGAAATGACCGAACGGCACGAAGAGGGGATCGCCTGGGTGCGGGACCTGGAGCCGGACTGGTCCACGGTCAACAATTTCCGCTTCCATCTTTATTGGCACCAAAGCCTCTATCATCTGGAACGCGGGGAGTTCGACGAGGTTTTCCGGCTCTACGACGAGCAAGTCGTCTCCGACATCGAGTCGGGATTTTATCTGGATATCTGTAATGCGTCCGCTCTGTTGTGGCGCCTGGAGATGTTCGGGCTGGATGTCGGCGACCGCTGGGGGAAACTGGCCGAGGTCTCGAAGCGCCATGTTGACGACAGGGAACTGATCTTCGTCTCGCTGCATTATCTGATGGCGCTGATCTCCAATGGGGACAGGGTCGAGGCGACGGCCATGACCGATACGATCCGGCACTGGGCAACGCAGGACAGCACGCAATCCAGAATTTGCGCCGGCGCCGGCGTCGCGCTGGCGGAAGCGATGCAGGATGCCCGCGACGGCCATCATGCCGAAGCCGTCCGGAAGATCGAGGGTGTGCGCTACGCCATGGACGGGATCGGCGGCAGCATGGCCCAGCGCGACGTCTTCGTGATGATCATGCTGAATGCGGCACGCGCCGGCGGAGACGCCGTCAAAGCACGCTCCCTGTTCATGGAGCGCAACGCGCTGAAGCCCAACTCCAGTTGGGGCTGGCAGGGTTACGGCGATGCGATGCAGGCCCTGGGCGAGGGGGCGGCGGCCGAACAGGCTTTTTCGAAGGCAAACGAAATCCGGGTGATGTGATGCTGATGAGAAACATGGCGCCAGAGGTGAAGAAGCAGATGATTTCGCACAAGGGCGCGCGGATCGCCTTCCAGCCGCGGATCCGAAAAGGGGCCTTCTTCGAGGCGGCCTGGCGTTACGGCTGCCGCGACTTCTCCGTCTACAACCGGACCTACATTTCCAGTACCTTTTCCAATCCGGACGAAGAGTATTGGAACGTGATCGAGAATGTGGCGCTCTGGCCCGCGATGGGGGAACGTCAGGTCGAAATCTCGGGCCCCGATGCGGCACGCTTCGTTCAGCAACTGACGCCCCGGGACCTCTCAACCTGCAAGGTCGGTCAATGCAAATATGTTCTGATCACCGGGCCGGACGGTGGGATCCTCTGCGACCCTATCCTGCTGAAACTGGCCGAGGATCGGTTCTGGATCTCGACATCCGACGTCGATCTGGAGCTTTGGGCCCGGGGTGTGCGGATCAATTCCGGCCTGCAGGTGGAGATCCGCGACGCCAATGTTTCGGTGATGCAGGTTCAGGGGCCGAAGTCGATCGCCCTGATGACCGATCTGTTCGGCGATGCGATCCCGGATCTCAAATACTATTGGATGGCCGCCGTCCCCTATCATGGCAGCGAGCTGGTGATCTCCCGAACCGGATGGAGCGGCGAATTCGGATATGAGATCTATTTGAGCGATCCAACGCTCGGCGACAGGCTTTTCGACGATCTCATGACGGCCGGTGCGCCCTATGGGGTGGCGCCGGGTTCGGTCAATCAGACGCGCCGGATCGAGTCCGGAATCCTCTCCATGGGGGTCGACATGACGCCGATGGAGAACCCTTTCGAAATCGGTCTGGGGCGGTTGGTTCAACTGGACAACGAACATGACTTTATCGGCCGCCGGGCCTTGGAACATCTGAAAGAAACGCCTGTGGCGCGGCGGCTGGTCGGCTTCGTGCTCTCCGGGGACAAACTGGACCGGAACGAGGATGTCTGGTCTTTCGAGAAGGATGGCGAGACGGTCGGCAAGCTGACCAGCATGGCGCACTCGCCGCGCCTGCAAAAGAACATCGGCATAGGGATTGTGCGGGCGGACCTCGCTGAGGTTGGGACCGATCTGAAAGTCGATACCTGGGACGGTGAGCGGACGGCGACGGTGTCGCCGATGCCGTTCATTCAGAAACGCCAAGCAATGGATGCCAGGGAGCTTCTCAGCCGGGTAAAGGCTGAGGCGAGCCGGGCATAGTTTCACACCATGTTCCGTGCGACGGGACCGATTTTTCAAAGGGAGAAGTAAGGTGGCCAAGATTACCTCGATCAACCATGTGGCGTTTGCCGTAAAGAACCTGGCGGATGCGCTGGAGAACGCCACGGACGTGTTGGGCGGCGAGATCATGATGGAGTTCGAGTCCATCGAGGACAAATACCAGGGGGCCTGCGTGCGCTTCGGAACCAGCGTGATGAGCTTCATTTCCAGCGACGACCCCGACAGCTTTATCTCCAAGTTCGTGGAAAAACACGGCAACGGCGTCCAGCATATCGGGCTCGAGATCGACGACATCGAGGAGTATGTCGCCCAATTGGAAGCCAAGGGTGCGCGCGTCGACAAAAGCGAGATGGCGGACGAGCAGTATCAGGAAGCGCTTGTCGGACCCAAGACCGGCAACGGCATCGTGCTGCAACTGACGGGATGGAAGGCCGGCCCGTTCGATGCGACCTATGACGGTTGCGAGCGGCTGTGCGAGAAATACTCGCAGAATCCGAAATTGAACCTGCTGGCCGGCAATCAGCTGCCGAAGGAGTAGGGACGCCGCCAGCTTTCAGTCCTGTGCAGAAAAGGCATTACAAGGTATGGCCAAAGGGGCTTCCCCATGCGTTGGAGCCTCTTGGCACATCCTTGTTCGAAAACCTGGAAGAGACAGCGCGTAACCATCCCGAGGTTCCGGCAATACTTTATTATGGCCGGGCCGTCACCTATGCGGAACTGCTCGGCGAGGTGCGCAAGCTGGCGGGATACCTTACCGCGCGGGCGGGCGTCCGGGACGATGACCGGGTCTTGCTGTATCTGCAGAATTCCCCGCAATTTATCATCGGATACTACGCCATTCTGGCAGCCAATGCTGTCGTGGTGCCGGTCAACCCGATGTGCCGAGCGGCCGAGCTGCAATACATTGCGGAGGATGCCGGGGCTGCGGTCGCGATCACCGGGATTGAAAACCTGGATCAGGCCGCCGCCGTTTATCGGTCGGGCGGTATAGGCCACGTCGTCGCTGCTCGGTACGGGGATTATGTCGGGGCGAAGAACGATCTGCCGTTGCCCGACGTGATGGCCGGTGAGGTCTACGATCCGGACGGAATCGACGGTCTTGTGCTGTGGAACGAGGCTTTGGAGGCGAACTGCCCGGCGCCCGACCACAAAAGGACGCCGCGGGACTGGGCGGTTATCCCGTACAGTTCCGGCTCTACCGGCAAGCCCAAGGGCTGCCTTCATTCGCACGCCACGACGAACGCCGTTGTCCAGGCCTATGTCGCCTGGATCGCGATGCCGGCGACGTCCAGGGTGCTTGCGACCTTACCGTTCTTTCATGTCACCGGCATGCAGAACTCGATGAACGCGCCGATCCTGAACGGGGCGACAATCGTCTTGATGACGCGTTGGGACCGGGAGACGGCGGCCACTCTGATTGCGCGGCATCGGGTTTCCTTGTGGCGGTCGATCACCGCATCGGCGATCGATTTCTTTTCGAATCCGGGCTTGGCGCGGTTCGACATCTCTTCCTTAGCGTCCATCGGCGGGGGCGGGGCGCAAATGCCGGAAGCGGTGGCGCATAAGATCAAGGCCCTTACGGGATTGGACTATGTCGAGGCCTACGGTTTGAGCGAAACGATGGCGCCGACGCACATCAATCCGCCGGACGCGCCGCGCCCGCAATGCCTCGGCATTCCGATCTTCGGCGTGGAATCGCGCATCGTCGGCCCGGAAACCGGTGAAGAACTGGGCCCGAACGAGGTCGGGGAAATCGTTACCGCCGGCCCACAGGTCTTCCTCGGATACTGGAACAATCCGGAGGCGACGGAACAGGTCTTCATGGAAATTGACGGCAAGCGGTTCCTGAGGACCGGCGACATCGGCTACTACGACGATGACGGGTTCTTCTATTGCGTTGACCGGCTGAAGCGGATGATCAATGCCTCGGGCTTCAAGGTCTGGCCGGCCGAGGTGGAGGCCATGCTCTACGAACATCCCGCGATCAAGGAGGCCTGTGTTGTTGCCGCCAACGATGAACGCCGGGGCGAGACGGTCAAAGCCGTCATCGTCATGAAAGAGGGCGCGTCGCGGCCCACGGACCGGGAACTCGACGCCTGGTGCCGGGAGAAAATGGCGACCTACAAGGTACCGAGAATCTTCGACTACGTTCATTCCCTGCCGCGCACCGGGATGGGCAAGATCCGCTGGCGGGATCTGTAACGCACCTCACGCCTACCGAAGAGGGGCCGCTGGATCGGACGGTTCCTGAAATCCCGGGATTTTCACCGTCCGCTCGGTATTGAACTGCGTCATTCTCACCACAGGGTTATTTCGCAGTTGCGAGATAACCCGTATAAGGGCGTGGAGATCAAACAACTACGGCATCTGCCGGTTGGAGCTGCTGCGGCAGTCACGGCGTCGTCACAGGAGGTGCTTCATGGATTTGAGCGGTAAAACGGCAATTGTGACCGGGTCGACGTCGGGTATCGGTTTGGGCATCGCGACGGGCTTTGCCCGGGCGGGTGCGAATGTGGTGATCAACGGGTTTGGCGATCCGGCTGAGATCGATGCCGTTGTCAAAGATCTTCAAGGGCATGGCGGTACGGTCGCCTACAACGGGGCGGATATGTCCAAACCGGATGAAATCGTCGCTATGGTCGATGACGTGGAAAAGCAGTTCGGCGCTGTCGGTATCGTTGTGAACAACGCCGGGATCCAGCTTGTCGAACCAGTGGAGAACTTCCCGCCGGATCGTTGGGACATGATCGTGGCGATCAATATGAATTCCGCCTTTCACACGGTGCGCGCGGCCGTTCCCGGCATGAAGAAACGCGGATGGGGACGGATCATCAATATCGCTTCCGCCCACGGTCTTGTCGCGTCTCCCTACAAATCGGCCTATGTGACGGCGAAGCACGGGATTGTCGGTTTCACCAAGACGGTGGCCTTGGAAGTCGCTCAGGACGGTATTACCAGCAATGCGATCTGTCCGGGCTATGTGTTGACCCCGCTGGTTGCCAAACAGATTCCGGACACCGCAAAGGCGCGCGGCATCACCGAAGAAGAGGTGAAGCGCGATGTGTTGCTCGCGGCTCAATGGACGAAAAAGTTCGTCACGGTCGAACAGCTCGCCGGTGTCGCGTTGTTTCTCTGCTCGGATGCAGCAGAGAATATCACGGGTATCTCGTTGCCGGTCGATGGCGGCTGGACGGCAGCCTGAGCCCGGCCATGGCCGATACAACCAAGAAAGCCGCCGCCAAGAAGTCCGGTACGAAACGAGCCGCGGCAAAGAAGGCCGCGGCTAAAAAGGCAAAGGCACGGAAAGCAGCGGCGGCGGCACCGGACGGCAAGGAGCCTGTTCGGATGGTTGCCGGCAAACCCTCCCGGCGCGGGCCGCAGCATGAAAAAGCGGTCAATATCGCACTCCAGGGCGGCGGTGCGCATGGCGCTTTCACCTGGGGCGTCCTCGACCGGCTGTTCGAGGACGACCGGATCTGGATCGAAGCGATCAGCGGCACGTCGGCCGGCGCCATGAACGCCGTGGTCGCGGCCATGGGGATGCGGGAAAACGGCGCGGTGGGCGCGCGCGAGCGGCTGCACCAGTTCTGGAGAGCGGTCAGTAAAGTCGGGATCGCCAGCCCCATTCAACGGACACTGTGGGCGAAACTGCAGGGAAATTGGTCTCTCTCGGATTCGCCGAGCTACATCTATTTCGACATTCTCTCGCGTTTGGCCTCGCCTTACGATTTGAACCCGTTCGATCAAAACCCGCTCCGCGATCTGGTCGAGGAGTTCGTCGATTTCGGCAAGGTCCATGAGTGTGAGGACATGGGCGTGTTCCTGTCCGCCACCAATGTCGAAACAGGCCGTGTGCGTGTCTTCGAACGCGACGACGTGAACCTGGATACGGTTATGGCCTCGGCTTGTCTGCCGTCTCTTTTCAAGGCTGTCGAGATCGACGGGGTGCCCTATTGGGACGGCGGTTTCATGGGGAACCCGCCGCTGTTTCCGTTTTTCAAGCAATCCAGTTCGAACGACATCGTCATCATTCAGATCAACCCGGTCTACCGGGAGACGGTGCCGCGATCCGCCGCCGAGATCCAAAACCGGGTGAATGAGATCACCTTCAACAGTTCCCTTTTGCACGAGCTGCGCGCCATCGATTTCGTCACGCGGTTGCTTGATGCGGGAAAGCTGGATGCGAGCGAGTATCGGCGGATGTACACGCACATCATCCACGCCCGGAAACAGATGCGGGGCCTGGACGCGACCTCGAAGCTCAACGCCGAATGGTCATTCCTTCAGCATCTTTTCGAGATCGGCCGAGACTCTGCGCAGCGTTGGCTGGAAAGGAGTTTCGACGATCTGGGCAACCGCTCGTCGGTCGATATCCGCGAAATGTTCAGCGACACGTCGGTTTTGCCGCACTAGAAACGGCTGTTTCGGCTTGGTCTTAGGTGACTTTAAAGCGAATGGCGGCAGGAATGCCCATCTTGCCCCTGAAGCCGTCGCGGCATTGGAGACAAGAGTACGGACATTCCGCCAAGCCATTGGCTGAGCCGCGGCGGCGCTAGGCCGGCCGAGCCGTACGTTTACGGCGCCCAAGCACGCCCAACACGATCAAACCGGAGGCGAGGAGGGGGAGGGCCGCGGGAACCGGCACGGCGCTGACGGCAATCGTGGGATCATAGAAAATCACGGACCTTGGGCGAACAGGCAAAACCCCATTCTGGTCTCGCGACAGGAATGGTACCGCTTCGTTGTCATCGAAGAAGTCGCCGTCCAGGTTGCGGTCGATCAGGCTCATAATCAGATCCTGTGTCGCGGCGCCGCCATTGGAGGTCACGAGTGCCATATTGTCCCGAACGTCCAGAGAGAAGGCAGCAAACAGGTCGGTTCCATCGCCGTTCCAGACTTCAATGATGTCGTCGAACCCATCGATGACTCCGTCCGCGTTAACATCGTCAATTCGGAACAGGGATTGGGATCCGGAGAAATCCAGCAATTCCATTGTGAAGACGTCGCCGCCGAAGACGCTCAAGGCGAAATCGACGGGTGCGTCATTCTCGTCGATATAGACGGACACTTCCGAGCCCGTTACCTGACCGTCCGCATTGGTATCCTCGGCCCGATAGACGACATTGGTGCCACCACCGTTGCTGTCGATGATGTATGCAACATCTCCGTCGAAGCGTATCTCGAAGGGCGACGACGTCGGACTGAGTGCCGTCAGGTCAAGCCAGACCGAAGATTCACCGGCATCGTTTGCGTCGCCGTCTCCGTTGAGGTCCCGGGTTCGGTAAACGAAGTCCCCGTTTGGCGTGCCGACCGTGTCGGCTTCCACCACGTAGATGGCGCCGTCGCCGCCTTGCGCAACGCCATTCGGGGTTATAAGCGCAAGGCCTTCTGCATTGTCCGCGGAAAACCAGACTTGCGCCTCGCCGGCATCCTGCGCGTTGTTGTTTCCATTGCGATCCTGCAAGCGGTAGACGGTATCGCTGCCGCCATCGCCGACATAGACCTCGCCGCCTGTACCTTGCGTCATTGTAAAGACGCTTCCTGTAGGCTGGGCCAAGCCGCTTACGTTGGTGCCGTCGAAGAAGACCGATGTTTCACCGGCGTCGTTTGCGTCGCCGTCCCCATTCAGGTCGAACGCGTGAATGATTTGATCGGTGGTTTGATCCGAGTAGATCATCTGGAATGAAACTGCATGGGCCGGCGTCACAAAGAATGCAGCACTAAGCAGCGCAGGTATTGCCGAACGGTACATGGCAAAAGCTCTCCGGTTGGGTGTGTGAAAGGCGAACTACCTGATCTGAGTAAGCACGTGTTGGGGTGCCGCTCAGATCGGGTAAGTTCTTGTAGATTTGCGATGTGTCGACGCTTCGTCGACGGTTTCGGCATCGTACGTTCCAGTGCATTCGAGTGGGGGCTCAGAAGTCATTTCCAAAGCATTGTCGCTTCGGTCGACAGGGTTTGGATGCGCCGGGTGTACGGAACCGATCTAGCTTATTTTGTCTTTCTCCTTTCCTACCGAGTTGGTCCATTCGCATCGTATTGCGAATGCGAAGCAGTCCTAACATCAATCCATTGGGGAGAGAAGAAAAATATGCGAATGACTCGCATTTGCATTATGTGACCTGGTTCGTCTGCTTCCGGCATAGCAGGTCAACGGGAATTGCCAATGTCCGGTAAAGGTCAAGACAACACTGGGTTAACCCCGTGTTCTGACCAGGTCGGACAGCACACCTGCTGAAAAACGCTGAACACGCGAAGAGAAGCGCGTTACCTGGGATAGGGGAAGTGCCGCGCCATTTCACATCGGCGTTGTAGGCTATCCAGGTTCATTGAGCCTCATGACGCTCGAAAGGAGCGCGCGGGCAGAGCATCGATCCGATCCGGCAACGCAGCGCGGACCGGGACCGGTTTTAGAGCCGCCGCAAAATGTCGAACGGCGGGTTAATCGGGGTTAGGCATTGCCGGATTGCGGGGACCGTCTTTCTGCCTGATGTGCGGCATTCAACGCCTTGGAAATCAATTCAGCGACAAGGTCGCGGGTCACCGGCTCCGGGGCGTGGATCATCCGGGAACGGATTGCCAGCGCCATCGCCACTGCCTGCAAAACATCCCCGTTGCTGGCCTCGCCGAGGACCGCCATGTCCTTGTCGATTACCGCCAGGATACCGGTAATCAATTGGGCGACCCGCACCGGGTCTCCTGTTTCGGGATGCAGAGGGAAGCTGATGTCGAAGATGTCGCCTGTCGCGGTTTTGGCCTGGTAAGGTAAGCTGCTCATCGGGTCTCCTGACGGGCTTGAAGGGGTGGAAAGGCTGCTGCCGGAGCGGCGGGACGTCACAACCCACAAGGTGCATACGAAGCAGCGTTCGAAGCCGATTTCCAGGGTTTGGACTATGGGGCGGCCCGATGTGGGTTCATTGAACCGCCGGCCCGTACACTTGGGGCTTACTCGGCGACGGGGAGACTGCGCACGACACTTTGATCCGGGTGATACCGGACAGACCGCGCCGACATGACTTTCCTGTCGTAGGGTTCTACGGTGCCGCCGATCCTTTCGAAGGTTCCGGCTACAAACATGTTTTGTCCGGCGTCGTTTGCGAAAGGACACCGCAGGATTTCCACAACGGCAAACCGGCGTTCCGGTTTCTTCATCCGCTCTGTCGAAACGACGATACTGCTTGTATCGGTGCAGAGGGTCAGCAGTTTGCTGATATGCGCGAAGTCATCGCCGTCCAGCGCTTCCTGAAGATAACGGCCCTGCATTTCAATGCCGGCGATCTGAGTGATCTGTGTCCCGAACAAACGGAAGTGAAACCCTTCCGGCCGGCGCTCGGCGATGAAGACATGGTTCAAGCAATCGAAAAACCGTTCGGGGGTGATTAGCGTCTTACCGGGTGCGGAGGCACCGGGTTCCACGGGCAGCGTGCGGTATGTCTCCAGAAACCGGCGTCCTAGCGGTGACTCCATCCTGAGGGTGTCATTGTCTTTCAAGGCCATCTCACTGTCCGCTCACCAAACTCCGATCTTCGACAATGCGGATATGCACGCGGGTTTCAATTACCAGGAAGAGCTACTTTTCGATCTCGTATCTCCAGGAGCGCGCCTTGAAGGTCCCGGCGATGGCTGTTCCTGAGCCTTTTCGGGCTGTGCGTTGGCGCCCGAACGAACCCACAAGATCAGGCGCTTCGACCGGGGCCTGTTTAGGATTCGGTCTCCTTTCCACCACGCGCCAGGGTCTTTCTCCGCTCGAGGCGGGTAAGAAAAAACCGCCGGAGAGCATAGCCCTCCGACGGTTTCGGCACTGCCATTCTGTGCCGGCTAAACGGGAAAGACCGGGTTCTCCATCAGGAAATAGACGGTATAGGCAAGGGCAAAGGCCGGGATGGCGCTGTAGACGGTGGCCGCTGCCGCGGCGCGCGGAGCGACGGCCAGGGCGGGGAACAGCGCGTCGCCGTCATTCGCGATTGCATTGCCGAGTTGCGCGGAGAGCGGGAGAGCACCCGACACATACAGGGAGGTCACGACGATCTGGGGACCGCATCCGGGAATGAACCCGACCATGATCGCCATTAGGGGCACCAGGGCCGCGGACGCCATCAGCAGGCTTTCGATTTCTATGTCGAAGACCAGCAGGATCGCTTCGTAGCCGACCATCGCGAACATGACCCAGGCGATCACAAAGTTGGTCCCGCTCAAAACCTGCGTGGTTGCGTTGGAGGGGCTGCAGCCGTCTTCGGAACAGGCACCGGGCTCGCCGTCCCGGACCCAGAGAGCCAGGCTGAAGAGGGTCGCGGCGACTGCGGCCACGGCCACCCAAGGCCCCAGCGCTTCGGACAGATCGATGTCCGCCATCGTTGCCGGGATTGCGATGACGGCCATTGGAACCATCGCGGCCAGCCAGATCTTGTCACTCAAGCGCAACGGGGCCTGCTTCATCGGGGTGTCCGCACCGGTTCGGCGCAGGATCGCCGCCGCAGCCGGGCGCAGGAATGCCGGACCATGCAGGGCGTCGAGCAAATATCCGAACGGAATACCGACGGCGACCGACGCCGCAATGACCAGCAGCCCGGTCGCCGGCTCTGCCGCCAGCAGCAGGAACATGGCGTCGCCGGATGTGGTGATCAGCGCCGCGACAAAGCCGCCGAAACTCATGCTGCCGCGCGTGAACTGCGTCACCGCGACGATTGCGCCGCCGCAGCCGGGAAACGCGCCAAGCAGGGCCCCGACCGGCACCTGCAAGGCGCGATGACGGTTGAGGATCTCGGCGATGCTGGTCTTGAAGAGCTTTTCGCCGAACAAGACCAACCCCAGCGTCGCGGCAACGAAAACCGCGATCTCCAGGTAGGCGTCTGCGGCGACGGCAAGGGCTGCGTCCGTCAGCCCGGGCACGGCGGCCACCAACGCCGTCAACAGCAAGAGCGCGATCAGGCGTTTGTCACGCCCGGTGAGGAGGTCACGATCCGGCGCCTGGAGGCCGAGGGTTGCGACAAGCTTGGTCATAGGGCTGGCCCTGGTTTCTTGTTTGCGTCTTGGAATTAATCTAATTAAGCATCCGCAGTCGGGGAATTCGATTGTTCCTTTTGCAACGATAGGCGATACCAATTATATGCGGTGCCCAAGATGAACACGCGTGATCTGGAATACATCGTGGCCGTGTCCGAGACGGAGCATTTCGGGAAAGCGGCGGAACGCTGCAATGTCAGCCAGCCGGCCTTGAGCGGCCAAATCAAGAAACTGGAAGAGCGGTTGGGGGTCGTCTTGTTCGAACGGACGAACCGAAGCGTTCACGTCACCGAATTGGGGGCGGAGATCGTCCGGCGGGCCCGCCAGATTCTGGCGCAGGTCGAGGAACTTGAATCCACGGCACGGGCCTATGCCGATCCGTATTCGGGACCGCTGCATATCGGGATGATCCATACGATCGGCCCCTATCTGGCGCCGCTCCTCTTGGGAGAAGTGCGCCGCCGACTTCCCAAGACCATGCCGCATTTGATCGAGGATATGACCGCCAACCTTGAGGCCTCCCTGCTGGAAGGGGCGATCGATGCGGCCATTCTCTCCACCGTGCCGACGGATGCGAAGCTGGAAGAGATCGCGCTCTATGACGAGCCTTTCTGGGTGGCCTTGCCGCAGCGGCACCGGCTTGCCGCCCAGGAGGCGATCGCCTTGAAGGAAATCGAGCCCGCGGAACTGTTGCTGCTGGCCGACGGCCACTGCCTTCGGGACCAGGTGACGGAGGCGTTCGGCATGGACGGGAGGGTTCGCACATCACTGGCTGAGCCCTCGACCCAGCGCACCAGTCTGACCACCTTGTTGTCGCTGGTCGGCGCCGATCATGGCGTCACGCTGGTGCCGGCGATGAGCCTTGGCGGCTCTTGGCTGACCGACTCGGGGGTGGTGGTCAGGCCGGAAGGATCCGGGACGGCGGGGCGGACTGTCCGGCTGGTGTTCCGCCGCAGTTTCCCGCGTCGTGCCGTTCTGGAAAAGATCGCGGACATCATCGCGGCCATCATCCCCAACACGGTGACGCCGCGCCGGCGTTAGCGCCGTTTCGTGTCGGGATCTTCTACTAAATCGAAAAACCGCTCGATCGGCCCGGCGTCGGTAAAGTCTCCCCAGCGGAAACCTGGATCGTTTTCCCCGATTTGAACGGCCGACCGCCACAGGGCGACCTGATCGACGAACCAAAGGTTCTCCGCCTCCTCGGAAAAGCGCCGGCGCAGATAGTCGGCGGTAAGAGCCGCCATACTTGTGCCCAGCCCAGGCCGAAACGAGACGGCGGCCGCGCGGGCGATCCCGCCGGGGCCGCCATCCGGCCTGACATAGCAGCAGAAGTCATGCCTTTCGGCCATGTCGAGCAGCGGGGAAAGCGGTGCCGTGATCTCCATATCGATGTCGAGAAACAGGATCGGGCGGTTGTAGAGATCCAGGCATTCTGCGGCCTGCAAGAAGCGCCAGCTTGCATAAAGCGCCGACTTTCGGACCGGCCAGCCTGCACTGTCTTGGTTCCGGACGTGCACGGTGATGCCGGGGGCGTACCGCCGCAGTTCTTCTGCGTCCGCCTCGTCCGCATCGACGGCTAGGACAAGAACCTCTTCGACGCCATTGTCTGTGTGCCGAGCCAGCGACTGCAGAAAATCGCGCCCAAAACGGTGCAGATACCGCGCGTCGGCGGCGACAGCCAACAGAGGGGGGGAGCCCGATCGCGCGGCCGCTCCTTGGTCGGCACCGCCTTGGGCTATGCGCTTCATCTCCGCGTCGGCGATCATGTGGCTGCATTGCAGGAAGACGGTCGTCAGGGTTTCGTCGCCGTTGGCCAGAAACCAGGACGGGTTGGACAGGAACGCCGCGCGGGCTTTGAAAAAGGCAGAGACGGCGGCGCGGGCCTCGCCGTTGAGGGCCGCCAGATGGCCTTTTGCGTAGTGGAGAGGCGCCATTTCCGGCGCGGTTTCTGGCAGATGGTTGAACAGCGCTTCGAGAATCTGCAAGAGTCGATCAGCACCGTTCTTGGCGGCGATCCATGTTGCCTGCCAAAGAACGAGACCGGCGTCGTTATGATCCGCCGCCCGTTGCTTCAGGAGATCGAATGCCGAGTCCTTCGCTCCAACGATTGCCGCGCACAGGAACAGGCCGGCCGCGGCCTGACAGGATCCGGCAGCAAGAGATGCGGGCTGGAAGACCGCGGCGGCATCCCGAATCTCGCCGGCGAAAAGGGCTCGCCACGCTTGTTCTAGGTCGTGCGCTTGCGCCGGGTCGCCGGACATGAGCGGCTCCTTGGATCCCGTGTCGGAAGGTGTGCCTGAGAAAGCACGATTCTGGCCGACCACGGCAGCCTACCAGTGGCAGGCAGGATTTCAGCGGTTCTTGTTGTCCTTCAAGGAAGCGGCGCAATACGCGAACTTTTTCGGCGGGGCCGCGGCCTTGGAGTTGGAGAAGAAGGCGCTGCACGATCTTCACCACCGGGCGATCGGCTATTTGCATAGCACCTTGAACGGCGAGTCGCGGCGGAACTTTATCCGCACGATCGATGCTTTCGCCCAGACATTCGGGGCGCCGCCTGTCGAATTGCCGGCGGAGCCGGCCGGCTGGGCGGGCTGTCTGGACGAGGAAGGCTACGCGCTTCTGCCGCCTTTGGACGCGGACCGGATCGACAAACTCCGAGCGCGGCTGGAAGACTGCCTGATGACAAGCTGGTCCGGCGATGTCAGCGGCCGGTCGGAGGATCTGCGGGGCCGCGCGAATCTGGGGGTCGTTGCGCAGCGGGACATTCTGCAGATCGAGCCCTTGGTGCGCCTCGGCCTCGAACCGGCGGTGCTGGCCGCGGCCCGCGCGCATCTGGGGGCTGCGCCGCTGCTGCTGGACGTGGCGGCGTGGAAATCCTTTGCCGACCCGGACCGGGCGCGCGATGCCCAACTCTTCCACTACGACTTGGACGACTACCGGTTCTGCAAGCTGTTCATCTATCTGACGGATGTGGACGATGGCGGCGGGCCGCATGTCTATCTGCCGGGTTCGCACCGGCCGGAGACCGTGGCGGCGGTCCGCCCGCCGGAAGAAGATACGGCTGCGCGTGCCGCCTTCGATGAATGGTACTTCAAGACATTGAGGAAGAGCGATGCGGATACGGTCCGTTGGTTCGGACGGGACCCGATCCGACTGACCGGCGGGAAGGGCGCGCGCTTCCTGGTCAATACCGAGGGTTTGCACAAGGGCGAACCGCCGGCGGCCCATGACCGGTGGATTCTACAGTTCGAATATGGCGTCAGCGCCTTTACCCAATGGGGCGGGGCCTTCGATGCGCCGCTTTGGACAGGTGGCGGCGATGCCGAACGCTATGCCGCCCAACTTTTGTTCCGCGAGGCGCAGCGTCTCTAGTCCGCTTCATCGCCGTTTCCAATCCTAGGGCGCCTCCACGCTCGACCCGCCGACAGCCGGAGCCTGCGGGCGAGGGGCTTCAGCCTCGTACCTTGCGTTCCGCGGTGGGCGGATGGCCGAAGGTGTTTTTGTAGGCGCGGCTGAAATGCGCGGCGTCGGCGAAGCCGGTCATCAGCGCGATTTCGATGGCCGGTAGATCGGTTTGCTGCAGCAGGGCGCGGGCGCGGCGCAGCCTTAGGTTCCGGTAGTAGGATGCCGGGCTGGTATTCAGCCAGCGCTCGAACAGCCGCTCCAGCGCGCGCTGGGTGATGCCGACCTCGGCGGCGATCGCCTCAACGGCAAGGGCGCTGTCCAGGTTCCGTTCCATGAAGGTGATTGCCCTTGCCACGCGGGGGTTGCCGACCGCCTGCACAGCGGAGAACTGCTGCGGGGCGTCGGGCGTGCGGATGCCCGGCAGCACGAAGTTTTCGGCCATCGTGGTGGCTAGATCGTGGCCGTGCCGGGCGGCCAGCAGGGTCAGCGCCATATCCATGGCCGCCGCGCCGCCCGCCACCGTGATCCGGTCCCGGTCGAAGACGAAGACGTCACGCTTCACCAGGATTTCCGGATAGGCTTCCGCCATGCTTTCAAGCATTTCCCAGTGGCAGGTGGCCTGATAGCCGTCGAGCAGACCAGCCTTGGCCAGAACCAGACCGCCGCATTCGACCGCGGCGAGGATCGTGCCGAACCGCGCTTGCCGGCGCAGATAGGAGAGGGCCGCCTGGGTCATGGCGCGTTCGGGCTCGTAGCTCGCATGGACGAAAAGCAGGTCGAAAGGTGGGGCGTCCGCGGCCTTGATATCGGCGGGCGAGGGCAGGCCGTTGCTGGCCGGGACCGGGTTTCCGTCCGTCGAGACAGCCGTCCAGCGGTAGGCTTCCCGTCCCAGCATCGTGTTGGCCAGGCGGAACGGCTCCAGGCTGCAGCTCAGGGCCAGCTGCGAGAATTGCGGCAGCAGCAGGTGACCCAGCTTCACCGGTTCGCGCCGGTCCAAATAGGCCAGCATTGGATATCCTCGATGTTCGTTTTTGAGCAAGAACCGTACGGATAACGCATGGCATCGGCAAGGCTTCCCAGTAGGCTGATGCGCAAATCGACGCCCCAGAAAGAACGGGAGGACAGCATGAACAACGAGGTCGTGATTACCTGCGCCATCACCGGGTCCGGAGATACGGTTGGCCGGCATCCGAATATTCCGATTACCCCGCAGCAAATCGCCGATGCGGCCCTGGAGGCCGCCCGCGCCGGTGCCGCAGTGGTGCATCTCCACGTCCGCGATCCGGAAACCGGCGCGCCGAGCCGCGACCCGGATCTCTTCAAACAGACGGTGGACATCATTCGCTCGTCCGACACGGACGTGGTCATCAACCTGACCGCCGGGATGGGCGGCGATCTGACGCTCGGACCGCCGGACAATCCGATGGCGATCGACCAGGCCGGCACCGACATGGCCCCCTGGCACGAGCGGGTCTCCTATGTCGACCAGTTGCGGCCGGAAATCTGCACGCTTGATTGCGGCACCATGAATTTCGGGCATGGCGACTACATCATGACCAACACGCCGACCATGCTCGCCAAACTGGCCGAGGCCATCGCATCCTACGGCGTGAAGCCGGAGATAGAGGTCTTCGACGCCGGGCATATCACCATGGCGAACGCGCTGATCGACCGTGGCCTGATCCAGGCCCCGCCGCTGTTCCAGCTTTGCCTCGGCATTCCCTACGGCGCGCAGGCGTCTCCCAACATGATGCGGGCCATGCGGGACGAACTGCCGACGGACGCGGTCTGGTCCGGCTTCGGGATCAGCCGGTTGCAGATGCCCATGGTGGCCCAAGCCATCCTGCTCGGCGGCAACGTGCGGGTCGGGTTGGAAGACAACCTGTATCTGGACAAAGGGGTTTTCGCCTCCAACGCCCAATTGGTGGAGCGCGCGCGGCAGATCATCGAACTGATGGGCGCCCGGGTGCTGACGCCCGCCGAGGCGCGCGAGAAGTTTCACCTGACCAAACAGGTCTAGTCCGGCTGGGGACAAGGGAGTCTGACAATGCGTGACGTGAAGACGGTCGGCCTCGTCGGCGGCGGCGTGATCGGCGGCGGCTGGGCCGCGCGAGCTCTGGCGAACGGCCTGGATGTCGTGGCCTACGATCCCGCCGACGGGGCCGAGGATATCCTGCGCGGAAAGATCGCGAATGCATGGCCGGCCTTGACGCAAATCGGCTTGGCGGCAGGGGCGGACCCCGCAAGGCTGACCATGGCGGACAGCATTGAAGAGCTGGCGGAAGCGGCTGATTTTATTCAGGAATCGGCGCCCGAACGGTTGGATTTGAAGACGAAGATCCATACCGCGATCGACGCGGCGGCGGCGCCCGATGTGATCGTGGCGTCTTCCACCTCCGGACTGCTGCCCAGCGATTTTCAGGCGGGCTGCTCCCATCCGGAACGGGTGATCGTCGGCCATCCTTTCAACCCGGTCTATCTGTTGCCGCTGGTCGAGTTGGTCGGCGGGCAGAAGTCGTCGATGGAAAGTATCGAGGCCGCGTCGAAGTTCTACCAGTCGATCGGCATGTATCCGCTGCATGTCCGAAACGAGATCGACGGGTTCCTGTCGGACCGGCTGCAGGAAGCCTTGTGGCGCGAGAATCTGCATCTGGTGAATGACGGCGTCGCAACCACGCAGGAGCTGGACGACGCCATCGTCTACGGCCCCGGACTGCGCTGGGCGTTCATGGGCGTGAACCGGACCTTCGCGCTGGCCGGCGGGGACGAAGGCATGCGCCATATGCTGCGTCAGTTCGGACCGGCCTTGAAACTGCCTTGGACCAAGCTCGAGGCGCCGGAACTGACCGACGATCTGATCGAACGGATGGTCGACGGAACCGAACAGCAAATGGAAGGGACCAGCATTGCCGAGTTGGAACGCCTGCGCGATCAGTGCCTGATCTCGATCATGACAGCCTTGGGCGAGTTCAACGAAGGGGCGGGACGGTTGCTCAAAGAACAGCGGGAACGCGTAGGAAAAACGGGGTAGCACGCCATGGATTTCGGACAGACGGAAGAACACAAGCTGATCATCGAAACGGCGCGCCGCTTCGCGGAAGAAGAACTCTACCCTTACGAGGCGGAGGTCGAGGCGTCGGATGCGGTCAGACCGGATCTGGTGCAACAGATCCGGGAGCGATCCATTGAATTGGGCCTGTATGCCGCGAACATGCCCGCTGAGTTGGGCGGCGGCGGTCTGGATACCGTCTCCATGTGTTATGTGGATCGGGAGTTGGGCCGGGCCAGCATGGCGCTGAACTACATCGTCGCGCGCCCGTCCAACATCCTGCAGGCTTGCGTCGGCGATCAGCGCGAACGCTACTTGATGCCCTGTGTCAGTGGCGAAAAGGTGGACTGCCTCGCCATGACCGAACCCGGCGCGGGGTCGGACGTGCGGTCCATGTCCTGCAAGGCGGAGCGCGACGGGGACGACTTCGTCATCACCGGCGTGAAGCACTTCATCAGCCATGCGGATCTGGCGGATTTCGTCATCCTGTTCGCCGCCACCGGAGAGGAAGAAACCCCGCGCGGCCCGCGCAAGAAGATCACCTCCTTCCTGGTCGACAAAGGTTGGCCGGGTTTCACGGTGCGCGACGGCTACAAGAACGTCTCCCACCGCGGCTACCATAACTTCGTGCTGGAATTCGACGATTGCCGCCTGCCGGCATCGCAAGTGCTGGGCGAAGTGGACAAAGGGTTCGACGTCGCCAACGACTGGCTGGGCGCGACGCGGCTTCAGGTTGCCGCCCTTTGCCTGGGCCGGGCGCACCGCGCGCTGGAGCATTCCCTGGATTGGGCGGTCGAGCGCAAGCAATTCGGTCAGCAGATCGGCAAATTCCAAGGGGTCAGTTTCAAGTTGGCGGACATGCAGATGCAGCTTCGCGCGGCCGAGCTGCTGACCTTCGAGGCAGCCTGGAAGGATACCCAGGGCGCCATGCAGGACATGGATGCGGCGATGGCGAAACTGGCGGCGACCGAAGCGCTAGCCTTCATCGCCGATGAGGCCATCCAGATTCATGGCGGCATGGGCCTGATGAGCGAACTGCCGCTGGAGCGGATCTGGCGCGACGCCCGGGTGGAACGGATCTGGGAAGGTACAAGCGAGATCCAGCGCCACATCATTTCCCGTTCCCTGTTGCGTCCGCTCGGCGGCTAGGCGGCGGAGATGGAGCATCGGCGTTCCAGGAAGATCGCGAATTTGGAGCGGTTGCTGCGCCCCAAGTCCATCGCCGTCATCGGCGGTCTGGAAGCGCAACGCGTGGTCGAGCAGTGCCGCAAGAACGGCTTCGGGGGCGAGATCTGGCCGGTAAACCCGCGGCGCGCCGACGTCGCCGGGATTCCGTGCTTCCAAAGGATTGAGGAATTGCCCGGCGTCCCGGACGCGGCCTTTGTCGCGATCCCGCCGGATGCCTCCATCGAAGCGGTAGAAGTACTGCGGCAAGCCGGTGTCGGCGGTGCCGTCTGTTATGCATCCGGCTTCAAGGAAATTGGCGGCATCGGTGTCGATAGGCAATCGGCGCTGCTGGAGGCGGCGGGCGACATGGCCGTTGTCGGGCCGAACTGCTATGGCGCATTGAACTATCTGGACGGTGCCGCCCTGTGGCCCGACCAGCAGGGCGGGCAACGGGTTGAGAGAGGGGCCGCCGTCGTCGCCCAGAGCGGCAACATCAGCATCAGCCTGACGATGCAGGAACGGTCGGTCCCGCTGGCCTATGTAATCAGCGTCGGGAACAAGGCGGATCTGGGCTTTGAAGACTACGTTGTGGCTCTGTCCCGCGATCCGCGCGTGACCTGTATCGGGCTGATCGCCGAGAATATCGATAATCCCGTCGCCTTTGCGCACGCGGTGCGGCAGGCCAAGCAGGCCGGCAAACCGGTTCTCGTTCTGAAGGCCGGGTCGTCCGTGAAAGGGGCCCAGGCCACCTTTACGCACACCTCTTCGCTCGCCGGGTCGGACCGGCTGTACGACGCGTATTTCGACCGGATCGGGGTTGCCCGGGTGCCGTCCCTGTCGATCTTGATGGAGAGTTTGAAGCTGTTGTCGGTGTTGCCGCCCTTGACCGGCAACCGGCTCGTTTCGATGAGCTGTTCCGGGGGCGAAGCGGCGCTGATGGCGGATCTTGGAGAGAAGTACGGCTTTGAATACCCGGACTTCGACGCCAAGACCGACGGGGCGCTCAACGAGGTCCTTGGTGAGAAGGTCGCTGTCGCCAATCCGCTCGATTACCACACCTATATTTGGGAGAACCTGGAGGCGCTGACCGGCTGTTTCACGGCCGCTTTGTCGGCGCAGGTTGATGCCGGTATTCTTGTATTGGATTACCCGCATCCGGAAAAATGCGACCTCACCGCATGGGAGCCGGCCACCCGGTCTATCATCGCGGCCGCGGAGAAGTCGGGGACGCCAACGGTCGTGGTCTCATCCCTGCCGGAGAATTTTCCCCGCGCCGACCGCGAACGGCTGCTGAACGCCGGGATTGTGCCGCTGCAGGGCTTGGAAGAGGCCATGCAAGCGCTTCGCGCGTCTTGGGATGCAGGCCGGGCCGCGGGCAGCACCGTCGCCTCGGGTCCAGGGCCGGAACCGGACCGGATGCGAACGCTGGATGAGTGGCGGTCGAAGAAGTTCGTCGCGCGCTTCGGTTTGTCCTTGCCGTCTGCCGCGCTGGTGTCATCCGCCACCGAAGCCCTCGCGGCGGCCGAAGCCATCGGCTATCCGGTCGTCGCCAAAGCCGTTTCAGCCGAACTGGCGCACAAGACGGAGGCCGGTGCGGTCAAGGTCAATCTGGCCGATGCGACCGCACTCGACGGGGCCTGTGAACATCTCTTCAAGCTCAGCGATACTGTCCTTGTCGAAGACATGATCGGCGGCGTCGTCGCGGAAGTCCTGGTGGGCGTCAATCGCGACCCGCAATTCGGGCTGCATCTTGTGGTCGGCGCGGGAGGTGAACTTGTCGAGGTGTTGGACGATGCGGCGATCATCCTGTTGCCGGCGACGCGCGACGAGATTCAGGCGGCCCTCTCGACGCTCAAGATCTTCCGCCTGTTGTCCGGATATCGTGGGCGCGCCAAAGGCGATATCCCGGCGCTCCTCGACGCGATAGAGGCGGTGGCCCTTCTGGCGGATCAGATGGCCGGGTCGTTGACTGAGTTGGATATCAATCCATTGATGGTGCTTCCGGAAGGGCGGGGCGTTGTTGCCGCCGATGCGCTCGTCCGGCTGCGCGACGAAGAGTGAGGAAAGAAGCCATGAATGACGTCGTTCGAACGGAAAGACGGGGCGCGGTGTTGGAAGTGACGCTAGACCGTCCCAAGGCCAACGCCATCGATGCGCCGACCAGCCGGATCATGGGAGACGTCTTCGCGGCTTTCCGGGACGATCCCGATCTTCGGGTGGCGATCCTGACCGCGGCGGGAGAGCGTTTCTTCTGTCCGGGATGGGATCTGAAGGCCGCGGCGGCGGGAGAGGGGCCGGATGCGGATTACGGGGTCGGCGGGTTCGGCGGCTTGCAGGAATTGCCCGGTCTCAACAAACCGGTTATCGCGGCGGTGAACGGCCTTGCCTATGGCGGCGGTTTCGAGGTGATGATCAGCGCGGACATCATCATCGCTGCCGATCACGCCACCTTCGCCTTGCCGGAAATCAATTCGGGCACGTTGGCGGACGCGGCGACCATCAAACTGCCGCGGCGCATCCCGCATCATGTCGCGATGGAGATGCTGTTTACCGGGCGCAGCTTCGACGCGGCGGAGGCGAAACAGTGGGGTATCGTGAACCATGTCGTCCCGGCTGCCGATCTTATGGCGACGGCCCGCGATCTGGCGGAGAAACTGGCCGGCGGGCCGCCGTTGGTCTACGCGGCGGTCAAGGAAGTGGTTCGGGAAACCGCGCATCTCCCGGTGCAGGACGCCTTCGATCTGGTCACCAAGTCCAAACTGAAAACCGTCGAGACGCTCTACAACAGCGAGGATCAGAAGGAAGGCGCGCGCGCCTTCGCGGAGAAACGCGCGCCTGTCTGGAAAGGTATCTAGGCAGTACGGGTCTTAGACTTTCGCGGCGACCGCTTCCACTTCGACGAACATGTCGGGCGTGGCGAGGCCGGACACAACCACCAGGGTGGAGGCCGGGATGTGGTCGCCGGTGATCACCCGGTCGCGCCCGATCCGGAACCCTTCCACGAAACGCGCATCGGTAATGTAGGAGTTTACCCGCACCAGATCGTCCAGACTCATGCCGGCATCTTCGAGGATCGCCTTGATGTTGCGCCAACAGTTTTCCGACTGTTCTTCGATGGTCGAGGCCAACGTGCCTTGAGTGTCGACGCCGACCTGGCCGGAGACATAGAGCGTGCGCGCATTGGCGGGAATCTCGACGCTGTGGGAATAACGCGCCTGCGGCGGCGCGATCGAAGACGGGTTGCGGGTGATCAGGGTCATGAAGGGCTCCTTTGGCTTTAATGGCTGTTGCCGCACGCTGACCCTCAAGGCCGGTCGGTTCAAGAGGAAACCACCTTGGCTTTTGTTGGCGGCTTTAATTGGCGCGGACCGGCAGCCAGTTCGCCGTGAAGCGTTCGGCATCTTCCGAGCGTTCGAACCAAACCGTGACCGGGGCCGCGTCCGCGACGACCAGAACCCAGCCGCCTTCGCATTTGCGGTCGCACCAGGTCGCAAACCGTTCCAGGCTTGCTCTGCTGACGGTTCCGCTTAACCCTTCCGCATGGGTTTTGGAGAAGGGTCCTGTCGAAACGGGCCGAACCGGGGTCCAGTGTTTTCGAACGATCTCTTCGGGCGGCGGACGGCCGGCCTCGCCGAACCCGCCGCCGAAGCGCTGGGCGCCGGACCAGTCGCCGCTGGCCGCCGCGTCATCGGCGATCTGGCGCCGCATGGCTCTGACCGCGATCAAGACGGCCCATCCGGCCAGGGCGGTCAGCAGGGTTACGGTAATGAGGGCTTGAACGGTCATCCGGTGGCGACGTTGGGGGTGAGGCTAGCGATGGCCGTGTAACACGTCGTCGATGGTGTCGAACACATCATCGAACATCGCCTCGGTCAGCCGTCCCGTATTCGTGTTGTAACGCGAACAGTGATAGCTATCGACGATCCGAACCGATTGGCCCGGTATCTCGTGCACGGCGTTGTGGGCGAACTTGAAGGCCGACTGGCGCTGGCCCAGGGCCTTGAGGGTGGCGTTGTGCGACAGTTGTCCCAGGCACAGGATGACACGCAAGGCGGCCATCGCGCCCACCTCCGCGGTGAGGAACGGCAAACAGTTCGACACTTCCGATCCGACCGGCTTGTTCTGCGGCGGCACGCAGCGGACGGCGTTGGTGATGCGCGCGTTCGACAAGGTCAGGCCGTCGCCCGCGTGCCGGTCGTATGTTCCTTGGGTGAAGCCGCGTTCGCCGAGCGTCTTGTAAAGCAAATCGCCGGCGTAATCGCCGGTGAAGGGCCGGCCCGTTTTGTTCGCCCCCTGAAGGCCGGGCGCCAGACCGATGACCAGCAGCGCCGCGTCCAGCGGCCCGAAACTCAAGACGGGCGCATTGTGCCAGTCAGGCTGTTTCGCCCGGTGTTCCGAACGGAAGTCGGCAAGGCGCGGACACAGGCCGCAGTCCCTGGCAGGGGGAGTAAAGGTCATGATGAAACGGTGTCCGCTCGAGGCCGAACCCGTCAGGCCCGTTCGACCAGCGGCTCGTCTTCGTACTCGTCTTCGTATTCCTCTTCGAACTCGTCGTATTCCTCGTCCACGGTCTCGCTGTCGCGGAAATCCGTCTGCCGGAAGTCATCCCGCCGCGGGCGGTTCGTGTTCCGCTGCGCGTCGTGGAAATTCCGTGCGACCGCCGTGGAAAGCGCGGACAGTTCGATGAAGTTGTCGCATTGCCGGCGCAGCTCGTCGGCAATCATCGGGGGCGAGGTCTTAATAGTGCTGACCACGCTGACGCGCCGGCCACGCCGTTGCACCGCTTCGGCCAGGCGCCGGAAGTCGCCGTCGCCGGAAAACAGCACGATATGGTCGAGATGTTCGGCCATCTCCAGGACATCGATGGCCAGTTCGATATCCATGTTGCCCTTTACTTTGCGGCGGCCCTGAGAGTCGGTGAACTCCTTCGCCGGTTTGGTGACGAGGGTATAGCCGTTGTAGTCCAGCCAATCGACCAGGGGACGGATCGGCGAATACTCCTGCTCTTCGAAGAGGGCGGTGTAGTAAAAGGCGCGAACCAACTGGCAGTGCTTGCGAAATTCTTCGAGGAGTTTCTTGTAGTCGATGTCGAAACCCAGCGTGCGGGCGGCGGAATAAAGATTGGCGCCGTCAATAAACAAAGCCACGCGTTCTTCTTTATACAAACCGAAATTCATTAAATCGCTCCCACTACCCACTTTCACTTTTCTTATGACCTCGGTCTAAATCGAAATGTAATCAAATCGCAAGGAAGGCCGAATGGTCGATATTTACTCGCCCGACCCGGCTCCGACAAGCATTCAGCATGTTGCAAGTCCGACGGCGGGTCACTATATTCCGCCGCTCGAAATTCCGGCAATCGCCCCCAACAGGTTGGAATTGCTCGCTTGGATGCCCTATCTTATTGATTAGGGACGCCCGGCGCGGTGATACGGCTGACCCTGGCGCTAAAGGCGATGCCGCCGGCGACATTAGAGGATGAAGAATTATGGCACGCGTTACCGTTGAGGATTGCGTAGAGAAAGTTCCGAACCGGTTCGATCTGGTCATGGTTGCAGCGCAGCGGAGCCGCGATATCGCCACCGGCGCGCCGATCACCGTCGACCGCGACAACGACAAGAACCCGGTCGTCTCCTTGCGCGAGATCGCCGACGAGACCGTCGAGCTCGACGGGCTGCAGGAACAGCTGATCCGCAATCTTCAACGCCATGTCGATGTCGACGAGCCGGAAGAAGTCGACATGATGGAACAGATGTCCACCGGCACGCTGGAAGACAAACCGGTCGAAGAGCAGCCAAAGGAACCGATGTCGCCCTTTGCGTCGGCCCTGCCCGACATGCCTGCTTTCGAGGATGTGGAGCCGGGGATCTTTGAAGACTAAGGCGCGCCGACGACTGCTAACGGAACAGGTTGAAGGCCGACCGTCGCCCATCCACTCCGGCTGCCGCTAGGGGTGGGCGTCCGCGATGTTGCGTCAGTACGAACTCGTCGAACGCGTAAAGCACTATGATCCAGGCGCGGATGAGGATCTCCTCAACCGCGCCTATGTTTTTGCGATGAAGGCGCACGGCACGCAAAAGCGCGCTTCCGGCGATCCCTATTTCTCCCACCCGGTCGAGGTCGCCGGCCTGCTCAGCGAAAAGCGGCTCGATGCCTCCTCCATCGTCACCGGTCTTCTGCACGATACGGTCGAGGATACCGAAACCACGCTCGACATGATCGGAGACAAGTTCGGGACGGAAGTCGCCGGGCTGGTCAACGGCGTGACCAAACTGACCCAGTTGGAGCTGCAGTCCAGCCGCACCAAGCAGGCGGAGAACTTCCGCAAGCTGGTGCTGGCGATGTCCCAGGACATCCGCGTGTTGGTCGTCAAACTGGCCGACCGGCTTCACAACATGCGCACCTTGCGCTTCATCAAGAAGGAAGAGAAACGCCGCCGGATCGCCCGCGAGACGATGGAAATCTACATCCCGCTGACCGAGCGGGTCGGGATCCGCGACTGGAAAGAGGAGCTTGAAGATCTCGCCTTCGCCGAGCTGAACCCCGATGCCCGCTCGTCGATCGTCAACCGGCTGCAGTTCCTGCACGAGGAAGGCGGAGACACGATCGGCCGCGTGATCGAGGAGTTGCAACGCGTCCTGCAGGAAAACGGGGTCGAGGCCAAGGTCACCGGCCGAGAGAAATCGCCCTTCTCGATCTGGCGTAAGATGCAGCGCCAAAACATTGGATTTGAACAGCTTTCGGATATCGTCGCTTTTCGGGTGATCGTTGACGATGTGGAAGGCTGTTACCGAGCGCTGGGCTGTATCCACGGGCGTTACACGGTCACGCCCGGACGGTTCAAGGATTACATCTCGCTTCCCAAACCGAACGGCTACAAATCCCTCCATACCGGCGTGATCGGCCCGGAGAACCAGCGGATCGAAGTCCAAATCCGGACCGAGGAAATGCATGAGGTGGCCGAACTGGGGGTCGCCGCGCATTGGCGCTACAAGTCCGGCGAACAGCCCAAGCCCACCCGGGAAGGCCGCCAATACCGCTGGCTGCGCGACATGCTGGATATCTTGTCGAACGCATCGGGGCCGGACGATTTCCTCGAACATACCAAGATGGAGATGTTCTCCGACCAGGTCTTCGTTTTTACGCCGAAGGGAGATCTCCATGCCATGCCGCGCGGCTCGACCCCGGTGGACTTCGCCTACGCGGTCCACACGGACATCGGAAACCGCTGTGTCGGCGCAAAAATCAACGGGCGAATCAAACCGCTGAAGACCGAACTTCGGAACGGCGATCAGGTGGAAATCATCACCTCCAAGGCGCAGACCCCGTCGCCGGCCTGGGAGGCTTTCGTCGCCACCGGCAAGGCGCGGTCTGCGATCCGTCGTTTCATCCGTTCGAAACAGCGCGACCAGTATCTCGGTCTCGGTAAGGAGGTCGTCGATTCCGCCTTCCGGCAGGGATCCTACCAACTGACCGAAAAGGCCTTGCGCGGCATCCTGGACAAGTTCCTCGCGGAGAGTGTGGAGGATCTCTATGTCGCGGTTGGCGAAGGCCGCCATACGGGCCGCGACGTTCTTTACGCCGTCTATCCGGGGGCCCGGGCGGAAGCGGCGCAGGCGAAACCCTCCAAAAAACCGATCGCGCCCGCCAAGACGCGCGAAAAGTCGGCCCCGGGCGTTCCGATCAAGGGGCTGATCTCCGGCATGGCGATCCATTATGCGCGCTGTTGCCATCCCTTGCCCGGCGACCGGATCGTCGGGATCGTGACCACGGGTAAGGGGGTGACGATCCACACCATCGCCTGCAACACGCTGGAAGACTTCGCCGACACGCCGGAACGCTGGTTGGATGTCGGCTGGCAGATCGACGAGGAAAACCCGCAGGCCTTTCTGGGCCGCATCCACGCCGTTCTGGCGAACGAACCGGGCAGCCTCGCCACTCTGTCCAGCGTGATTGGGCGCTGCGGCGGCAATATCTATAATCTGAAGTTCACCAGCCGTGGGGAAGACTTCTTCGAAATGCTTGTGGACATTGAGATTACGGATGTGCGGGCGTTGAATAACATTTTGGCGGCGTTGCGGGCGACGCCCGTGGTCAATGCGGTGGAGCGGTCTTTCAGCTAATGTTCAAACGTCGGAAGAACCGGCAGCCGCATCATCATCTGCGGGAAGCGTTTTGGCCGTCCATCGGGTTCCGGCGCAGCGCTCATTATCTGGGTCACCGGGTGGGGCGCTTGCCGGGAACGCCGTTTTCCATTGCCGCCGGGTTCGCCTTTGGCGCGGCGATCTCGTTCACCCCTCTGATCGGGTTTCATATCCTGGTCAGCGGCGCCCTGGCCTGGCTGTGCGGGGCCAGCATCGTCGCCGCGGCGATCGGGACCGTGGTGGGTAACCCGTGGACATTTCCGATTATCTGGGCCTGGATCTACTCGCTGGGCGTCTGGCTGTTGGGGATGGAACCGCTTCAACTGAATTACGAACTGCTGAGCCTGGGATTCCTGTACGACCATTTCTGGGACATTTTCATTCCGATGATGGTTGGCGGTATCCCGACCGCGGCCCTTGCCTGGGTGGTGTTCTACTTTCCGCTGAAAGCGACCGTTGCCAAATACCAGCTCGCGCGCCGGCGTCGCCGGGAGCGGAAGATGAAGGCTCTGAAATCTGCGGGCGACGATGCGGGGGCGGCGGCATGATCATTGGACTTGGCACCGACCTCTGCGACATCGGGCGGGTCGCCCAAACGCTGGAACGGTTCGGCGACCGCTTCACCCACCGGTTGTACACCGAACAGGAACGTTTCCGCGCCGACCGGCGTCCGGCCCGGCGCGCCGACCGCTATGCGCAAATGTTCGCCGCGAAAGAGGCCTGTTCGAAAGCGCTGGGAACCGGGTTCCGTCAGGGCGTGTTCTGGCGCGATATGGAAGTCGTTCACCTGCGTTCGGGAAAACCGACGCTCGAGATTCGCGGGGGTGCGCTGAAGCGATTGGAATTGCTGACGCCGGAGGGATTCAGGCCGCAGGCGAACGTCACCTTGACGGACGAGTCGGGTCTAGCGCAGGCGGTGGTTATCCTGTCGGCGGTTCCCATCGACTGGCCGCCGGCACCGGAATGAACGCGTCTATCAGCTTCCTTGACTTGGGCGGGGGGGAGAGGCCATATCCGCCGAACAGGGTTTGCCCGCTGTCGAACGGCGGAACCCGCTATTCAGATACAGCCGTTCCGGTGGCGGAACGGCGCCCTCCCAACCAACCGACGGAATGGGCCTAAACGCGATGGAATTCGTGAAAACGATCGTATACGCGCTGGTGATCGCATTCGGCGTGCGCACGTTCGCCTACGAACCGTTCAATATCCCGTCGGGGTCTATGATTCCCAACCTGCAGATCGGCGATTATCTGTTCGTCTCCAAGTTTTCGTACGGATATAGCCAGTATTCCTTCCCCTTTGCGTTGATCCCGTTTAGCGGACGCTTCCTGAACGATCAGCCCGAACGGGGGGATGTTGCGGTCTTCCGGCTACCGGCCGAGCCCAGCATCGACTATATCAAGCGCATCATCGGACTGCCCGGCGACCGCGTCCAGATGATCAGCGGTATTCTCCACATCAACGGAGAGCCCGTGGAACGGCGGCGTCTGGAAGACAGTGTCTATGTGGACAAAGACGGCCGCACCATCGCGAGCCGGCAGTATCAGGAAACCTTGCCGAACGGACGGACTTATCCGGTGTTCGAACGGTTCGGCGACCAGGGACCGGCCGACAACACCGAAGAGTATCTGGTGCCCGCGGACCATTTCTTCGCCATGGGCGACAACCGCGACGGGTCGCAGGACAGCCGCTTTCTTCAGGCGGTCGGCTATATCCCGGCAGAGAACCTGATTGGAAGGGCGGAGTTCCTGTTCTTTTCCTTCGATCACACGGTCCGCTGGTTCGAACCGTGGAAGTGGCCTTTCGCCATTCGGTATGGACGTTTGCTGAATGGCATCGAATAGACCCATCGACGACACGCTTCTGCGGTCCCTGCAGGTTGCCGACAAGCCGCTGAGCGGCGAGGAAACCGCGTTGCTGGAAAGGGCGATGTCCCACCGCAGTTTACAGGGCGCAGGGATCGGCTACGAGCGCCTTGAGTTTCTCGGTGACCGGGTGCTCGGCCTCGTGGTGGCGGATATGCTTCTGACGGAATTTCCGAAAGAAGAAGAGGGCGCCATCGCCAAACGGCACGCGGCCCTGGTACGGCGTGAAACGCTTGCGGAAGTGGCCGAAAAGATTCGGCTGGGCGACTACATCATGATGTCCGAAGGCGAACATGCCGCGGGCGGCCGGCAGAACCCGGCCATTCTGTCGGATGTCTGCGAGGCGGTGATTGCCTTTCTGTACCGCGCCCGTGGGTTGGAAGGGGCCCGCGGATTTATCTGGCAACATTGGATCACCCGGCTTGAAAGCGCGGCGGAGCCGCCGCGGGACGCCAAGACGTCTCTTCAGGAATGGCTGCAGGGCCGCGGACAGCCCTTGCCGGCGTATAGCACGGTCGGGCGCAGCGGCCCGGACCATGCCCCGCTCTTCAAGGTATCCGTCCAGGTGAACGGCCACGATCCGGTCTCCGGCGAAGGGCGTTCCAAGCGCGCCGCGGAACAGGCGGCGGCCCAGGCGATGCTGAAAACGCTGCAGAACATGCCATGAGCAGCAGCGGCCAACAGACATGGATGCGCAGCGGGTTCGTGGCCGTGATCGGTGCGCCCAATGCCGGGAAATCGACCCTGGTGAATCTGCTTGTCGGCGCCAAGGTGTCGATCGTCACGCACAAGGTTCAAACCACGCGCACCCGGGTTATGGGGATCGCCATCAAGGACGATGCGCAAGTGGTGTTTGTCGATACGCCGGGCATCTTCAAACCCAAGCGGCGCTTGGACCGCGCCATGGTCGGGGCGGCCTGGCTCGGCGTGGAGGAAGCGGACCGAACCGTGCTGGTGATCGATGCTGCCGTCGGTCTCAACGAGGAAAACCAGGCCATCCTTGACCGTTTGGTCGAACGCAAGACGAAAGCCGTTCTGGTCCTGAACAAGATCGACCTGGTGAAGCGGGAAAAGCTGTTGTCCCTGGCGGCGGTCTTCGCGGATACCGGGATCTTTACCGAGACGTTCATGATCTCCGCCAAGAAGGGCGACGGGGCCTGGGATCTGCTGGATACCTTGGCCGCATCCATGCCAAAGGGCCCCTGGCTGTTTCCGGAAGACCAACTGTCGGACATGCCGCAGATGCTGCTGGCCGCCGAAATCACCCGCGAGAAACTGTTTCTGAATGTTCACCAGGAACTGCCCTACGCCGCCACGGTGGAAACGGAACTATGGGAGCCGACCAAGGATGGCGGGGTAAAGATCGAACAGACGATCTATGTCGCGCGGGACAGCCAGAAAGCGATCGTGCTCGGCAAGGGCGGTCAGCGGGTGAAGACCATCGGTAGCGCGGCGCGCGAAGAACTGGCGGATATCCTGGAATGCCCGGTGCATCTCTACCTTTTCGTCAAGGTACGAGAGGGATGGCAGGACGATCCGGCGCGTTATAGGGTCTGGAATCTGGACTTCAACGTCTAGAGCGCCCGGCGGTTTTCGAACCGTTTCTCTCCGGTCGTTCGAAACAGTCGCCTTCGCTCTCGCTTTCAGGGAAGATCGTCGATGGAAACCGGCAGCCATGCACATCCGGAAGATCCGCGGAACGAAAACGTCAGGATCTATGTGAACGGCCGTATCGTGCCGCGCGGCGAGGCGGTGGTCTCGGTGTTCGATTCGGGTTTTCTATTGGGAGACGGCGTGTGGGAAGGCATTCGCCTGCACAACAACCGTCTGGCCTTCATCGACGCCCATCTGGACAGGCTCTATGAAGGTGCGAAGGCAATTGATCTCGACATCGGGATGCCGCCCGATGAATTGCACAAACGCATCCTGGATACCTGCGCCGCGAATGGGATGCATTCCGGGGTGCATATTCGCCTGGTGGTTACGCGGGGTTTGAAGCGCACGCCGTATCAGAGCCCGAAGGCGAATGTCGGCGGCGCGACCGTGGTGATCATCCCGGAATGGAAAGAGGCGCACGAGGCGGTAAAAACCAACCCGCTCAGCCTGTTTACCGTTCACGTGCGGCGCGGATCGTCGGACATTCAGGACCCTATGTGGAACTCACTCAGCAAGCTGAACTGCATCGCCGCCTGTATCCAGGCCGACAAGGCGGGCGCGGACGAAGCCTTGATGCTGGACCCGCACGGCTTTGTCGCAACCTGTAACTCGACCCATTTCTTCATCGTGCGGGGCGAGGAGGTTTGGACCTCTACGGGCAAGTACTGCCTGAAAGGGATCACGCGCGGGAACGTCCTGGATCTGGCCGCCGGCGAGGGGTTTGGCACGTTCCAAAAGGACTTCAGCCTGACGGAGGTCTATGGCGCGGACGAAGCCTTCGTCACGGGCACTTTCGCGGGGCTGATGCCGGTCGGCACTGTCGACGGGCGGATCATCGGGACGGGGCAGAGGGGACCGGTTACGGAACGTCTGCAAGGCCTCTACGCCGACCTGATCGAACGGGAATGCCCCACCGCATGAGCGACGCGGACAAGTGCATACGGATCGCCATGTGGTCCGGTCCGCGCAACATCTCGACGGCGATGATGCGGGCGTTCGAGAACCGGGCCGACTGCGCGGTCAGCGACGAACCCTTCTACGCCGCCTATCTTTACGAAACCGGTCTGGCGCATCCGATGCGCGGCAAGGTGATCGCGTCGCAACCCAACGACTGGCGCAATGTGGTGCGCAAGATTGCCGGCGCGGCGCCGGAAGGCCGGACGGTCTGGTACCAGAAGCACATGGCGCATCATATGCTGCCGCATTACGGCCTGCATTGGCTGGACGATTTCCGGAACTGCTTCCTGATCCGCGACCCGGCCGCGGTCGTCGCGTCCTACGCCGCCAAGCGCGAAGAGGTGACCGCGGCGGATCTGGGCTATCACAGACAGATCGAGATTTTCGAGCGCGAGGCTGACCGGCTGGGACACGCGCCGCCGGTCCTCGACGCCAAGGACGTCCTTATGGACCCGCAGGCGGCGCTTTCTGCCTTGTGCGCGCGGGTCGGGATTGCGTTCGACGCGGCGATGCTGTCCTGGCCCGCCGGACCGCGCGAGTCCGACGGGGTCTGGGCCGCGCACTGGTACGCCACCGTGGAAGCCTCGACCGGTTTCGCCCCTTATACGGAAAAAGACATTGTCGTCCCGGACGCCCTCAAAGCGGTGTACGAAGCCTGCCTCGATCCTTATGACAGGATGGCGCGGCATCGGTTGTCGACCTGAACGGAGGCAGGCCGCGCCCGGTTTTGATAAACGGTGCGGAAAATGTCGACGCGCAACGCCCAACTCAGTCTGGTTTTTTCCTGTATCGGGCATTTCTATTTCCACTATTTCGCGGCGATGTACTTCACCATCGTGATCGCCCTGGCTGCCGACTGGCAGCAACCGTTTCACGACCTGATCGAGCTTTGGACCCCTGCCGCGATCATCATCGGGCTCGCCTCGCTGCCCGCGGGCCGCCTGGCGGACGTTTGGAGCGCGCCGGGCATGCTGGTGGTCATGTTCTTCGGCATGGGATTGGCGACGGTTGCCTGCGCCTTCGCGGATAGCGGAACCGGCCTGATGCTGCTGTTGGCGTCGATCGGTCTGTTCGGCGCGATTTATCATCCCGTCGGCTTGTCCTGGCTGGTCCGCAGTTCGGAGGGATCGACCGGCAAGAAACTGGCGGTAAACGGGATCTTCGGCGGTCTCGGTGCGGCCGCCGCGGCAGGCGCGACGGGCCTGCTTTTGGAACTGGCGGGGTGGCGCGCGGCCTTCCTGATCCCGGGTGCGCTGTGTTTCGTCACCGGTTTCGCGATGTTGTGGTACGTGCTGCGCGGCGAAATCACCGACGTAAAAGCAGGCGGCAACGGGACCGGTAAGGCGACCGCGGACGGGAACATACGGGCATTCGGCTTGTTGATGTTTCCAATGTTCGCCATCGGTCTGGTCTACAGCAGTGTTCAAGCCCTGATGCCCAAACTGTTCGAAGAGGGCCTGGTGGGCCTCCTTTCCGGTAATCTTGCCGCGATCGGCGGAATGGTCGCCGCCGTTTACGCGGTGGGCGCGGTGATGCAACTGGTCGGCGGTCACTTGGCCGACCGCTACTCCTTGAAGCTGGTCTATCTGCTGTGCTGGCTGGCGCAGGCGCCGTTGCTGTTGCTGGTCGCGCTTTCCGGAGAAGTGGTGCTGTTCGTCGCTGCCGTCGTCCTGGTGGTCTTCAACACCAGCGCCTTGCCGTCGGAGAATATTTTGCTGTCCCGCTACGCACCGGAGCGTCACCACGGCATTGCCTTCGGGGTCAAATTCATCCTCGCCTTCGGCGCGGCCCCCCTGGGGGTGGAACTGATCGCTTGGGTCCGCGAAACAACCGGTTCGTTCGAGCTGTTGCTGCTGGGGCTTGGTGCGCTGGCGGCTGTTTCGACCCTTGTCGTGCTGCTTCTGCCGTCCGAGAAGGACAGCCGCCCGGTTGCAGCCGTCGCGGAGTAACCCTAGAACGTCAGTTCATAAGAAAAAAATCTCCTCCGCTTAAAAGGGGGAGATCTGGGTGCGGCTCACGGTGACAGCCTGGTTTTCCAACGATGCGGCTGGTCTGCAGTCCGAGATGGTGTCTCGGGTTGCCGAATACTGGTGCGCGAAAGCGGACGGCCGTCCGATGCCGCGCATTTCGGATATCGACCTGCTGGACCTTTCCGACATAGCGCCCAATTTGGTGCTTGCCGACGTAAAGCCGGACCCGATGGAAGTCCGGTACCGATTGGTCGGTCCGGATGTCGCCCGCTTCATGCATTGGGACTTTACCGGCGAGGAAGTGAGCAGCCTGAAGAAGCGGGCCAACTCCCTAGAGTGGCAGCACGTCTACAAATTCCTCATTGCGTCCGGGCAGCCTGTTTACGGCGAGAATATCATGCCGCCAATCCTGAACCGGGATGTCGCCTATGCGTTCGCGATCTTTCCGCTGTGCGATGAAAGCGGCGCCTTGGCGCGGACCTTGGGGCTGGAGGACTATTCGGTGCTCACACCGGCGGACAGGGCCTTCGCGGAAGGGGAAATCACAATCCGCCAGAAAGGCCCCGGCAAAACCGCCTGACTGTGCTAGACTGGCGGCATGCGGGACTTCCGATCGATTGAGATTCAGTCGGGCTGGCGCGCAAGCGGCGCGGAGATCGGCCGTCTGCTGTTATGGACAGCCTGGCTGGCCTTCAGCGGATTGGGGCTGATCTACGGCTATTTCGTGGAGTTCGATATCGGGCGCGGCTGCATTGCCTATGTCGAAACGTCCGGGACCATCAATCCGGTCCAGGCCGGCCGGATTTGCACCTACTTCATTCCCTTTACCGGCGTGCTGCTGTTCTGGATTACCAGTGCGGCCGGAATGTGGCGGTTGCTGACCGTGTATCGGTAGCTGAGACGGCCTTTCCAAACGCTTGAGGCGTCACAACCGGTCCTGGACCTTGGTAAGGGTGCTGTCCTTCACCGATCTGAAAAAGCAGCTTCGATATCCGACATGGCAGCAGCCTCCGTCGCCTTGGGGCAGCACTTTCAGGACGACGGTGTCCTGGTCGCAATCGATCAGAAGGTCGGCAACCTCCTGAATTTGGCCGCTGGTTTCGCCTTTCAGCCACAGGGATTGGCGGCTGCGACTCCAATAGTGCGCCTGGCCGGTTTCCAGCGTCTTTTCCAGGGCCTCTGCGTTCATGTAGGCCAGCATCAGAACCTCGCCGGTCTCCGCATGCTGGGCGACCGCCGGGATCAGACCCTTCTCGTCGAATTTCGGCGCCAGGACGGGGCCTTCCTCGATCTCGTTACGGCTCATGGTCTTCTGGTCACGCATTTCTGGCTCCCGGCTCTCGCATTTGCGGAACGCGTTTATAGATAGACGCCCGCGCAGTGAAAAGTCTCGCCCCCCAGGCCCTGTTTGAAATGCGCAATGCCGGGCTGCACCGCCGCGTCGATGCCGCCCATGTCGAGAAACCGGACACCCGCTGCCTTGAGACGCAACAGCGCCTGCCACAGCAACAGGTTGTGGGCGTTCAAGTCCCGTCCGGCCTCTCCGGTCCAGCCGACCTGATAGGTCGCGTCCAATCCGTGCCGAACGAAGAGGACGCCGGCAACCAACTCCCCCTGCGCCCGGGCGCTGAGGGCCAGCAGGGCGTCGCGGGGCAGGGCCGCCAGCAGTTTGCCGGAAGGGCCCGTATAACGGCGGTCGCGCCGCTGCCGGTCGTAATGGTCCAGCAGCCAGTCGACCGAGGCCGGTTCTTCGACCGAAAGCGCCGCGGTTTCGGCTTTCGACAGCTGGTTTCGCCATTTCTGTTTCAACCCGGAGCGCAGCACCCGTTCCGGCTTGCGCAGGTCGAGCCACGCCGTCTCGTAGCCATCCATGATCCGGTTGAGCCCGCGGCTTTCCGCGGCTGTCTGCCAGGCGGGCGAGGGGGCGACCTCGGGCATGACGGTGGACCAGTTGAGGCGCAGCAACGGAAAGGTCCGCTTGATCTCTTTCAAGGCGATGGCGTGAATGTCCGGCGGCGCCGGCTGAAAGAACAACGGTCCGCGCAGGATGCGGGTGAAGGAAAGAACCCCGAACTTCCGTACCGTGAAAGCCTGGACCAGACCGACATGCAGATCCCTGGCATAGAGATAGGCCCGCCGGGGCGTCTGCCCCTCTACCGTCTGCATGGCCTCGCCGAAGGCCCAGCTTTGAAACAGGTTGGACCGCGGCACGCGTTCCAACTGGTGCTGCCAATCGGACTCGGTTATGTCCTCGAAAGCGAGACGAAGCTCTGTCACGGGCGGCACCCGTCGGTGGGAAGGGGCGAGGCGATGGCGAAAACCAAGCGGGCCGGCGGTAGGGGCCGCAAACGCACCAAAGCGGCCGCTGCCGCGTCCACCGCGCTGGGCGGGCGTGAAACGACACGGGAACAGCCGGTCGATACCGCCGGCATCGCGCAATCCGCGCCGCACCGCTCGTGGCTCAACCGGCCGATGTTGGGCACCCGGCTTACCTGGCGGATCGTGCTCTTGTTTCTGCTGACCTGCGTCATGCTGGACGTTGTCTTGTGGGGCGTCTTCAACTTCGGCTTCGGCCAGTGCTACGGCGTGCTCTGCCTGCTGTGAGGCCGAAGGGCCGCCTGGACCCGCCGCCGCCAGGGGAGTCGATCAGCCGATCGCCGCGCGGGCGCGCGTCATGATCTTTTTCGGCGTGTCGAAGGGCTCGATGGTGGCAACCCCGCAATCGACCAGAATGTGGATCGCTTCCATCACTTCCTCGCCGAGATGGAATTCGGAATTCTGGAGAATGCCCGCAATCCGGAAAGCGACCTGATTGGCCTCCTTCTCCGGGGTCGACGGCATGATGATGCCGAACTGATAGGCGCCCAGGCGGCCGACCGCGTCGGAAGCCTTCACCATGCCCGACAGCCAGTCGGCGATCTGCTTCAACAGCAGTTCCGCGTTTTCCAGACCATAATCCTTTTCAATCCGCACCGTCGTCGGGATCGACACCACGGCGAGGCTGAGATGGCTGTCGCGGGCCAACGCGTTTTTCACTTCGCGCTCCAAGTGTGCGTCGAAGAAGGCGGCGCTGTGAACCGCCCCGATGTCCGGGTCCATCACCGGATCCTGTTTCAACTCGCGGTACGGCCCGACGACCGAACTCCACAAGCGGCGCCGGTCGACCATCAGAAGAGTATAGGTCGTCAGCGCGCTGTAGTCCTTGTCGTTCGGCAGCACGACATTGGCGCCGCCCCGGTAAAGAACCATTTCGTCCGGATCCGTATCCTCGTCCTTCACCACCAGCATCGGCATGTTGAACAGCCGCGTGTTGTTGCGGATGTGCGAGGAGAGGTAGAGCACCTTTTCGCGGTCGTCATAGAGGGTGGCCGTGATCACCACCGCGTCGAACCCGTTTCCGTCCAGGCGGTTCGCGGCGCGGTAGGGCGCCTGTTCCATGATCGCGTCCAGGCCTTGCCCCAGCAGCGCATCGTAAAGATCGGCTTGATACTCGCTCGATTCCGAGACCATCAGAAGCCGGGCCGTCTCGGCATGGTCGTAGACGCCGACATTCGACAGATCGACCTGGACTCCATGGTCTGCACAGGTTTCGGCCCGACGGAACAGTTCGCTGCGCATGGCGGCCAAACGGCGGATGCTCTGCAGCCGGGTCAGGATCATTTCCGGATTGGTCTTCGACTGTTCCAGAATATCGGCCGTGCGGAGGTCCACGGCCCGGTCCCGGATCGCCTGATCGGCGCGCGCACCCGTCAGCATGACGGGGATCGGGGCGGTTTCGGGGTCCGCTTTCAGCGTCTCGACCATATCCAGCGCCGTTTCGCCCTTGAAACGGCCGACGATCACGATGTCCGGCTTCTGCTCTTTGACCTGATCCAAGAAACCGTCGGGATCCGACACGCCGTGTGCACTGAAACCATTGGCGGTCAGGGCGGAAACGCGTTCCTTCAGAATGTCATCGTTGCGCTCTGCCAACACGATATGTGCGCTTTGCGGCATTCCTGCTCCCCAACCAACCGAGACCGGTTTCCTTTTGGCTCCCGGTCTCTTACACCCGACACCCGGCCCTAGAGGGACCACCCTTTGGGTCTAGAATAGAGGAACCGTTGGTCTGTGCAATTGTGCTGAACGTTTTTCGATGCATTTTCCGGTCTTTATCGGTGGTTCCGCCGATCCCGTCTGGACCGGTCGGCGTACATTTCCGATAGTGTGCCGAAGCAAAGAACAGACGGCCTTGGCCGCAGGGAGAGAAAAGAGTGGGCGATAACGCGTCTATTTACGAACAGGGTTTGGATAAGAATGCGGCGAACTACGCCGCCCTGTCCCCGGTGAGCTTCCTGAAGCGCGCCGCAACGGTCTATCCCGACAAAGTGGCGATGATTCACGGCGAACGCCGGATAACCTACCGGGAGTTCCGCGACCGCGTCAGCCGGTTCGCCTCGGCGCTGATAAAACGCGGAATCGGCAAGGGGGACACCGTCTCGCTCTTCGCGCCGAACGTTCCGGCCATGCTTGAGGCGCATTACGCCGTCCCCCTGGTGGGCGCGGTGCTGAACAGCATCAACACGCGCCTGGATGCGCCGACCGTCGCTTTCATTCTGGATCACGGCGAATCCAAACTGGTGTTCAGCGACAGGGACTTGAATCCGGTGATGAAAGAGGCGATCGCGACCATGCAGGCCGCGCCGCCGGTCATCGATATCGACGATGTACTTGCCGACGGCGGCGAACTGATCGGAGAGACCGAGTATGAGAGCTTCCTGCTGGAAGGCGATGTGGACTACCCCTGGTCGCTGCCAGACGACGAATGGCAGGCGATCTGTCTGAACTACACGTCCGGCACCACCGGAAACCCGAAAGGGGTCGTCTATCATCATCGCGGCGCCTATCTGAACGCGCTGGGGAACAGCGTGGAGTTCGGCCTGTCGGCCGACGCGGTCTATCTCTGGACCCTGCCGATGTTTCACTGCAACGGCTGGTGCTACACCTGGGCGGTGACGGCGGTTGCCGGAACGCATGTCTGCCTGCGCAAGGTCGACCCGGCGCTCGTCTTCCCGATGATCCGCGATCACAAGGTCACCCATATGTGCGGCGCGCCGATCGTGCTGACCATGCTGATCCATGCGCCGGAAGAACAGAAATGCGCGTTCCCGCAAACGGTTAAGATGGTAACGGGCGGGGCCGCGCCGCCTTCGGCCGTAATCTCGAACATGCAGAAGATGGGCTTCCAGATCATCCATATGTACGGCATGACCGAATGCTACGGCCCCAGCACGGTTTGTGCCTGGCAAGACGAGTGGGACGGTCTGGACACGGAACGGCAGGCGGAGATGGCCGCGCGGCAAGGCGTTGCCCTGGTCACGCTGGAAGACCAGCGTGTCGTCAATTCCGACACCATGGAAGACGTTCCCGCGGACGGAAAGACCATCGGGGAGTTGGTCCTGCGCGGCAACACGGTGATGCGCGGCTATCTGAAGAACGGCAATGCCACGGTGGAGACCTTCAAGGGGGGCTGGCTGCATACCGGCGATCTGGCCGTCATGCATCCGGATAGCTATGTGGAGATCAAGGACCGCTCCAAGGACATCATCATCTCGGGCGGCGAAAACATCTCCTCCCTGGAGGTGGAAGAGGTGCTCTACAAGCATCCCGACATCATGGAGGCTGCGGTCGTCGCCAGCCCGCACGACAAGTGGGGCGAGACGCCGTCGGCCTATGTCACCTTGAAACCGGGATCAGACGGCCGAGTCTCGGCGGAAGAGATCATCGACTATTGCCGGGAGAACATGGCCCGCTTCAAGGCGCCGACCAAGATCACCTTCGGGCCTTTGCCCAAGACCTCGACCGGCAAGATCCAGAAGTTCGTCCTGCGCGAGCGCGAAGGCTAGCCGCTTGCTGAACTTCTATTCGGATACGCAGACCCGCCCGACGCGGGCGATGCGGGAATCCATCCTGGATATCGAGGTCGGCGACGAGCGCCATGATGAAGACCCGTCCACCCTGGCGTTGAACCGAAGGGTGGCGGAGATGTTCGGGATGGAGGCGGGCGTCTTCCTGCCCTCGGGCACCATGTGCAACGAAATCGCCATCGCCGTGCATTGCCGGCCGGGCGATGAGGTGATCTGCGAACGCAAGAGCCACATCATCTTCGCCGAAAGCGGCGGGCCGGCCGCGTTGTCGGGCGTGATGATGCACCCGATCGATGGCGAACGCGGTATGCTGACCCCGGAACAGGTCGCGGGCGCGATCCGTCCGCGTTCCAGCTTCGCGCCGCCCAGCAGCCTGCTGGTGACCGAACAAACAACCAATCTGGGCGGTGGCGGCGTCTGGCCGGTGGAACAGTTGAACGCGGTCGCCAAGCTGGCGAAGGACAACGGTCTCGCTACTCATCTGGATGGGGCCCGCATCCTGAACGCGGTCGTGGCCACCGGGATTTCGGCCAGGGACTATGCCCGCCACCAGGACAGCGCCTGGATCGCCTTCACCAAGGGCCTCGGCGCGCCGGTCGGCGCAGTGCTTGCCGGCAGCGCAGAGTTCATCCGGCATGCCTGGCTGTTGAAGCGCCGTTGGGGCGGCGCGATGCGCCAGACGGGCGTGATCGCCGCCATGTGCCTTTATGCGCTGGACAATAATGTGGAGCGGCTGGCGGACGACCATGCGATGGCCCATTGGATCGGCACGCATCTGGCCGATCTTCCCATCGTCGCCAACATCCTGCCGGTCGAAACGAACATTGTGATCGTCAACCTGCAGCCGGACGGTCCGGACTCTGCGACCGTTGCCGAGCATCTGAAGCGGGAAGGCATTCAGGTCACCAAAACCGGCAAGCGCCAATTACGCATCGTGACCCATATGGACGTCGACATGGCGGCGGCGGAGGCGCTTGTCGGCGCCTTTTCGGGGATCTAGAGCCGCGCTGCAATTTGGAATCAGTTGCAGTCTTCACGAAAGACTGGCGGGCGGGGTCATGCCGTGCCGGCGACGATCGACTGCTTGGAAAACTGACTCGCGGCCAAAAAAGATGCTCTTTGCAGCGATTGCTTTAGATCAATTGAAATAGATCATTTTTTTTACGTCCGGTCATACGCATTTCAGCTCAGCATTCCTATCTACATAAAGTCAGCAAGGAGGGTTGGGGTAAATGCGACATTTTAGGAATATCTTATATGTAACGCGTGGTCTCGGTGACGAGACGGACGGATTGAAACAGGCGTTGAGCCTGGCCCGGAACAACAGCGCACCGCTGGAAGTCCTGGTCGTGTCGCCGGGTCTTCCCGACGGCATGAGTGAATACAGTCAGCGGTACAGTTCCGCGATCTTGGAAGAGACACAGGAAGTCATCCAGAAGACTGCCGAAGCCCTCAAAATCGCGAAGGGGGATATAGACATTTCCTATGCTCAGGTCGGCGATACCGCTCCCGCGGTGGGCGTGATCCGGACCGTCTTGGAACACCGGCACGATCTGGTGATTAAACAGGCCGAAACCCACGATGGCCACAGTGGCCTGAGGGCGTTCGACATGGATCTGCTGCGTAAATGCCCTTGCCCGGTATGGCTGTGCCGGCCCATCGCAAAACCCAGGACCGAGATTTCGGTGGCTGTCGCCATTGATCCGCATAGCGAAGGCGAAGCGGCGCAAGCGCTATCCAAGCTGATGCTGGAGTTGGGTCGATCACTCGCCGACGATTGCAACGGCATGCTGCGGATCCTGTCCTGTTGGGGTTTTGAGAATGAAAGCTATCTTCGCAACAACCCCTGGATCCGAGTGCCGGACAAGGAAATAGACGAGGCGAAAGAAGCTGAAAGAGAAGCGAATTACCGCGATCTGTTGATGCTGACGAACCTTGCCGGCATTGAGCGGCATAACAGCATAATCGAGCACATGGACGGACAGCCCGAAGACGTCATTCCGGCCCATATCCTAGACAACAACATCGATATCCTGGTGATGGGAACGCTGGCGCGTACCGGCATTGCGGGGTTCATCATCGGCAATACGGCGGAGAACATCGTCCAAAACGTTCCCTGTTCCTTGCTGACGTTGAAGCCGGCGGGTTTCGCGACGCCTGTAAAACTCTACGCGTCCTAGGACGCCGGGATGGAAAATGTAGGCGTGCCGCCGGTTGAAAACCGGGATGGGCAGGGTGACAATCCGCACGGAAAAGAGGCCGAGGCCGTCCTTGAAGGGCTCCTCGCCGATGCGGAGGGACTGAGTCCCGAGGAGGCCGGGGTCCGTTCCGCGCGGCACGGTCCCAACCGGCTGCCGGAAGCGAAGCAGCGCGGCCCACTTCTTCGCTTCTTCTCCCAGTTTCACAACGTTCTGATTTACGTGCTGCTGGGAGCGGCCGCGGTGACCGCCCTGTTGGAACACTGGGTCGATAGCGGCGTGATCCTGGCGGTGGTGGTTGTAAACGCCGTGATCGGCTTCCTGCAGGAAGGCAAAGCCGAGAAGGCGATGCAGGCGATCCGCCACATGTTGGCGCCGCGCGCTACCGTTCTTCGCAACGGCGTCCGGTTGAGCATCGAGGGCGAGGGGCTTGTGCCCGGCGACATCGTGCTGCTGGAAGCCGGCGACAAGGTACCGGCGGACATGCGGCTCTTGCACGCACGAAGCCTGCAAATCCAGGAAGCCGTCCTGACCGGCGAGTCGGTCCCGGTGCATAAACATACGCAACCGGTCGCATTGGATGCCCCGCTCGGGGACCGCGCCTGCATGGCGTTCAGCGGCACCATCGTTACCGCCGGACAGGGCAAAGGCGTCGTCACCGCCATAGGCGGCGAAACGGAGATCGGCCGGATCAGCGGCATGTTGTCTTTGGTGGAGACACTGACGACGCCGCTGGTCGCGCAAATGGCGACATTCGCGAAGTACCTCACCGCCTTCGTGCTCGTCTTGTCCGCAGCCATTCTGGCCTTCGGTTACTACGTCCAAGGCTTGCCGTTCACCGACCTTTTCATGGCGGTGGTCGGCTTGGCGGTGGCAGCGATACCCGAAGGGCTACCCGCGGTTCTGACCATTACCCTCGCCATCGGCGTTCAAGTCATGGCGCGCCGCCATGCCATCGTGCGGCGGCTTCCCGCGATTGAAACACTGGGTTCGGTGTCGGTCATCTGTACGGACAAAACCGGGACATTGACGCGAAACGAGATGGCGGTCGCCTCGATCGTGACGACGGAAGCCCTCTATGAGGTCCGGGGGGAAGGGTACGCGCCCTTAGGCACGATCCTCATGGACAACGATCCTGCGGACACAAGTGCCTTGGCCGATCTCGCCCGGACCGGGTTGTTGTGCAACGACGCCGCCTTGATCGAGAAAGACGGTGACTGGCGCGTAGAGGGCGACCCGATGGAGGGCGCGCTTCTTTCGTTTGGTGGCCGGGCCGGGCTCGATATCGACGTCGAACGCCGTTCCTGGCCGCGCACCGACGTCATTCCGTTCGACTCCACGACCCGGTACATGGCGACCCTCAATCACGATCACGACGGCCACAGTCTCGTGTTCGTGAAAGGAGCACCCGAACAGGTCTTGGAACTCTGCGATCTGCAATCGGACGGCGCCGGCGGGTTCATGGCAATCGAGCCCGAGTACTGGCAGGCGGCGGCTGAGAAGATGGCGGGCGAGGGACAGCGTGTCCTGGCCTTCGCCATGAAACAGGTTCGGCACGATCAAACCGTCCTGGATCATGCCGACCTGGAAGGCGATCTTACCCTGATCGGCATGGCCGGCATGATCGATCCGCCGCGCCCGGAAGCGATTGACGCCGTCGCCGAGTGCCGGCGTGCGGGTATCCGTATCAAGATGATCACCGGCGATCATGCGGGCACGGCCGCCGCGATCGGGAAACAGATTGGATTGCAAAACCCTGACAAGGTGATGACCGGGGCCGATCTGGACGGACTGGACGACGAGGCGCTCAAGGAGGCTGTGTCGGAGACCGATGTCTTCGCCAGAACCAGCCCGGAGCACAAACTGCGCTTGGTGGTCGCCCTGCAGTCCCACGGTGTCACCGTCGCGATGACCGGGGACGGCGTGAACGACGCCCCTGCCTTGAAACGGGCGGATGCCGGTATCGCGATGGGCCATAAGGGGAGCGAGGCCACCAAGGAAGCCGCGGACCTTGTGCTTGCGGACGATAACTTCACGTCGATTGCCGCAGCGGTGCGCGAGGGCCGGACAGTCTACGACAACCTGAAAAAAGTCATCTCATTCCTGCTGCCTGTGAATGGCGGGGAATCGCTGAGCCTGATCATCGCTATCCTATTCGGCCTGACGTTGCCGATCACGCCGGTCCAGATCCTTTGGGTGAACATGGTGAGTTCCGTTGCGCTGGCGATGGCGCTTGCCTTTGAGCCGCCCGAAGCACAGGTCATGCAACGGCCGCCCAGACCGGTCGGAGATCCGATCCTGTCCCGAGTGCTGATCTGGCGGATCGTTTTCGTCTCCATTCTTTTCTCTATTGGTGTATTCGGGCAGTTCGCGTTGGCCCAGGCGCAGGGTGCGGGGTTGGATACGGCGCGCGCCATGACGGTCAATACGCTGGTGGTGATGGAGATCTTCTATCTGTTCAGCGTGCGGTACACGCACGGAACGTCCCTAACCTGGCGCGGCGTCTTGGGAACGCAAGCCGTGTTGTGGGCGGTCGGAACGGTGACCGCGTTGCAGTTCCTTTTCACCTACGCACCTTTCATGCAGACGTTCTTTTCGACCGCACCTCTCACATTTGGGCAAGGCTTGCAGGTGGTCGTGTTCGGCCTGATGACGCTTGTTCTGCTGGAGGTGGGCAAAGCCACGGGCCGCGCGACGGCGCGGGTTCGAGGATGAGGTGGATGCCATGATCCTGGATATCATTCACTCCTCGCCGTTCTACGAGTTCACCGCCTTGTTGGCTCTCGCCGGCCTGATCGGTTTTCTCGGTCTGATGCTGCGGCAGCCGATGATCGTCGGGTTCATCGCGGTCGGCGTCCTGGCCGGCCCGTCCGCGTTGGACATCGTGCAATCGGAAGCCCAGATCCAGTTGCTCGCGGAACTTGGCATCGCCGTCCTGTTGTTTCTCGTCGGTCTGAAGCTCGACCTGAAATTGATCCGAACCCTTGGCCCGGTTGCTTTGGCAACCGGTCTGGGGCAGGTCGCCTTTACCTCGCTGATCGGGTTCGGGATCGGCATGGCTCTCGGACTTGGAACCGTGACGTCGCTTTATGTCGCCGTCGCGCTGACCTTTTCCAGCACGATCATCATTGTGAAGCTGCTTTCCGACAAGCGAGAGGTGGACTCCCTTCACGGCCGGATCGCCATCGGCTTCCTGATCGTTCAGGACCTGGTCGTGGTCTTGGCGATGATGGCGCTGTCCGCTTTCGGTCTGGGGTCGGGAGAGGGCGGCGGCCAGTCCCCGTTGGTGCGCCTGGGAACCGTATTGTTCTACGGCGTCCTGATGGTGGGATTTGTCGGACTGTTCATCCGTTTCGCAGCCAATCCGTTGATGCGGCGCATCGCGCGGTCGCCCGAACTGCTGGTGACCTTCGCCATCGCCTGGGCGGCGCTGTTGGCGGCACTGGGCAGCTACCTGGGCTTCAGCAAGGAATTGGGCGGCCTGCTTGCCGGTGTATCGCTGGCATCCACGCCGTTCCGGGAAGCCATTATCGCCAGGCTTTCCGCCCTGCGGGATTTCCTCCTCCTCTTCTTCTTCATTGCGCTGGGGTCCCAGCTCGATTTGGGGTTGCTTGGCGAACAGATCGGGCCGGCGCTGCTGTTCTCGGCCTTCGTCCTGATCGGGAACCCGGCGATCGTTCTGGTCATCATGGGGTTCATGGGATACCGCAAGCGGACCGGATTTCTGGCCGGTTTGACCGTGGCGCAGATCAGCGAGTTTTCGCTGATCCTGATGGCCATGGGGTTGACGTTGGGGCATGTCACGGCGGAGTCGCTGGGCCTTGTCACGCTGGTCGGGCTTATCACGATCTCGCTCTCGGTTTACATGATCACCTATTCCCACACTTTGTACGGCGTGCTTGAGAAGGCGCTCAGCGTGTTCGAAAGAAAGATCCCGTTCCGGGAGGAAGGGATCGCCGATCATGGCTTCGATCGAAAAAGCTACGACGTCGTGCTGTTCGGCTTGGGACGGTACGGAAAGCGGATTGCGCATTGCCTTGAAGAAAAAGGCTTTCGGCTGTTGGCCGTCGACTTCAACCCCGAAGAGGTCAGAACCTGGTCCAAGAGCCAGGGCGCGGCGGTCTATGGAGATGCCTGCGATCCTGCCTTTGTCAGCAGCCTGTCGCTGAAGGGAGTCAAATGGGTGATATCGGCCATGCCGCAGCACGATACCGGCGTGACGCATGAGGACCCCAGGTTGTCCCTGATTTATGGATTGAAAGAGCAAGGGTACAAGGGCGGCATTGCGGTCTCAACGCAGGAGCAAAAGGACGTGGCGGTTCTTCAAGAAAAGGGTGCCGATCTTGTCCTCTTTCCCTTTCATGACGCGGCGGAAGAGGCCGTGGACCGGATCATGGCGCGGGCTGACCGGTGATGACTGCTGGTGGTCTCGGTGGTATGCTATGGATAAGTCTTCGCTGCGTCTCCAGGGGTACGAACAATCCTGTATTTTAGCGGGCTTTTGCGGCATTGCTCCTGGTCTCCGGACCGAGACAACGGTTCTCTTTGGCTTTTGGGACTCTCGTTATGGCTGGCGGATGGACACGCGACGGTGCCGTTCAGGATCAGATCGACGATACGGTCGCCGATGCGGTGAAACGGGCGCGCGCCGGTTTGCCGGCCGGTCCTTCCGCGAAACACTGTGAAGAGTGCGGCGAGGAGATACCCGAAGCGCGCCGCCAAGCGGTGCCGGGTGTCAGAAAATGTGTTGCATGCCAGGCCGCCTGCGATGTGGAGCAGGGGCATGAAAGCTTCAACCGGCGTGGGAACAAAGACAGCCAACTGCGCTAGCGGACGTAAGTCAGCTCCAGTGAGCCACGGGCCTCACAGGCGTCACGCCGCGCTTCCGATGCCTCCCGCATCGCTGCGCCCGGCCTTCCTGGCCACAAGACCCGATACGTCGTCTCAATGGGTCCGAATCAAGGCGCGACGCACTAGATCTCGTACAACCGTCCGAACTGGGGCAGTTTGTCGTCGATCCTGCCGAGACGCAGGCTGTGCCAGATGAGGGCGTGGTTGCTGCTGCTCACGGGTTTGCCCAGCGCTCTTTCGATTTCGGCGGCCTTTTCGAAGAGCTGCAAGTTGGTGCAGGAGACGAAGACAGCGTCGACATCCTCCGCCTTTCCCATGTCCAATGCGGCCTTAACCATGCTGTCCGGCGAGATCGACGCGACGAGGCCGTCATCCTCTTCCAGGAACGAGCCGAAGGCGGCGATTTCGAACCCCTCGCTTTCGAAGAATCCGCCGAAGAAGGCGTTGACTGCCTCGCCATAGGGCGTGATCAGCGCGATCCGGCGCGCGCCCAGGGCCCGCATGGCGGTCACTGCCGCCGTGGCGGGATTTGTGAATTTCGCGGTCGGTTCGGCTTCCGCCAGACGGTCCGAAATCCGTTCGGGTCCGATCACGACGGAAGCGGAGGTGCAGCCATAGGCGATGACATCCATCGGCGACTGCGGCAGCAGGAGGCGCGCCGTGTCGGCGATCCGCGCTTCCATGGCGCGCAGGGTCTCCGGCGTGATATGCGGGTCGTTTTCGATCCGGGCGTGGTAAAGAGCGACGCCGTCCAACGCCTGAAGGACGAGGCGGAATTCATGCTCCAGCGTTTCGTCGGATGCGAGAACGACTGCGCCGATCCGCGCCCGGTGCCCGAGTTTCGGGCCGACCTCGAAATCGAGTTTCCGCGTCGGCGGCATGCCGGACCCGGTACCCTTAACGGCGGCGTCGGACATGTCATTCTCCCCTTGGGTTTCAACCGGCAGGAAACTCTGCGCCTTCAAGCGTCAAGTCGGCAAGGCAAAGCTTTCCATCGGCAGGGCGGGCGGCTTTCCGGCGATTGTGTCGGCCATCAGCCGGGCGGAACCGCAAGCCATGGTCCAGCCCATATGGCCGTGGCCGACGTTGGCATAGAGCCCCTCGGTCCGGGTAGGTGCCATGAAAGGCAGGCCGGTCGGGGTCATCGGGCGCAGACCGGCCCATTTTTCGGCCCTTTCAAAGTCTCCGACGCCGGGAAACAGGCTTTTGGCGCTGCTCAGCATGCTGTCGAAGTCGCTGTCCTTGTACTGCCGGTCATAGCCGGAGAACTCAGCGACGGCGGTCAACCGAACGCGGTCGCCGATCCGGGCATAGGCGACCAGATGATCCTCATCCACCCCGCCGACCGTCGGGGCCCGGTTGGCGGCCGGGCTGTCGATATCGAGCGGCACCGTCATCGAATAGCCTTTGACCGGATAGACGGGCAGGGTGAGGCCGTGTTTCTTCAGCAAATCCATGCCCAGCACTCCGGTGCAGAAGATGGCGGCATCGGTCTCAATTTCGCCTTGGTCCGTCTTCACCGCGGCGACGGCTCCGTCGCGGACCTCAATGCGCTCAACCGTTGTCCCATACCGGAAGTCGACACCATGCCCAGCACAATGATCGGCGAGATTGCGGGTGAAGAGGCGGGCGTCCCCGCTGCCGTCGGTCGGGCAGTAGACCGCACCGGCGATCAGGTCCTTGGACGCCTCCAGCGCGGGATCGACCGCCGCCGCCTCCGCGCCGGTGAGGAACTGCATCTCCTGCCCGTCATCCTTCAAAAGTTTCATATGCGCCGCCCCGGCGGCGAAACTCTCCGGCTTGCGGTAGAGGTAGAGCAGCCCCTTGCCGATATGGTGGTAGGGTACGCCGGTTTCTTCCGTTACGCGTTCCAGGCAGGATTGCGAGTAGAGGCACAGCGCGTGCTTGGCGAGCGTGTTCCGTTCCGCGCGGCCGGCCGTGCATTGGCCCAGAAACTTCAGCATCCAGGACCAGAGCGCAGGATCCGCCGACGGTTTGAACCGAAGCGCCTGACCGCCTTGGAAAAGCGATTTCAGCAGGACTTTGGGTGCTTTGGGGGAGGCCCAGGCGAAGGAATGGCCGGGCGCGATCAGGCCTGCATTGGCGTAACTGGTGCCTTCCGCGGGTTTCGCGTTCTTCTCCAGAACGGTCACCCGGTGACCGTCGCGCAGAAGTTCGTAGGCGAGCGCCGTACCGACGACGCCCGCCCCGACGATAACGATGCGGGCCATGGCCTTGGCGTCTTACACAGCGGCGATGACCCCGATTTCCACGGTGTAGTCCGGGGCGGCGAGTTTGGATTCGACGCAGGCCCGGGCGGGCGTGTTGCCCGGCGAGACCCAGGCGTCCCACACCGCGTTCATTTCGTTGAACGTACCGATATCCGCCAGCCAGATCGTTGCCGACAGCAGCTTGGTCTTGTCGGTGCCCGCTTCCGCCAGCAAAGCGTCCAGCCGGTCCAGAATGTTTTTGGTCTGCGCCTCGACCGAGGCTCCCCTGGCGTCCGCGGCGACCTGTCCGGCCGTGTAGCAAACCCCGTTATGGACGACTGCCTGGCTCATGCGGTCGCCGACCTGATAGCGCGTGATCGACATGGATACTCCCTCCCGTTCATGATGTGTCAGTGTCACTCTAGTTCCAGCGGCGCGGCGCACCAATCGCTATTCGGGCCAAAGGCTTCGTGACAGGCGGGAAACTGTGTTGCGGCAAAAGCAGGTTTTCGGACCCTGTCCGTCGGTATAAAGAGTCCGGAACGGGTGGGAGGAGTGCCATGACCGCAGCCGCGGACCTTTCTGATTTGTTTTCGCTTTCGGGCCAGACGGCACTGGTTACCGGCGCCAGCAGCGGCCTGGGCCGGCGGTTCGCCCTGACCTTGGCGGCGGCGGGCGCGGATGTCGTCCTTGCGGCGCGGCGCACCGACAAGCTGAACGAACTGGCCGGAGAGATCGCGGGGCTGGGCAGGCGCGCCGAAGCTGTCGCCATGGACGTTACCGATCTCTCCTCGATCGAAACTGCGGTTCACACGGCGCACCGCAATATGGGACGGATCGACATCCTGGTGAACAATGCGGGCGTGGCGGTGACCAAGTCGGCCCTGGATCATACCGAGGAGGACTGGGATTTCGTCATCGACACCAATCTGAAAGGTGCGTTTTTCGTCGCGCAGACCGTCGCCAAGACCATGGCGGAAGACGGCGGCGGCAGCATTATCAACATCGCCTCCATTCTGGGCGAGCGGGTCTTGAAACAACTTGCCTCCTACGCCGCGGCGAAGGCCGGCCTGGTTCAGGCCACCAAGTCCATGGCCCTGGAATGGGCGCGCCATAACATCCGCGTCAACGCCGTTGCGCCCGGCTATATCATCACCGAAATAAACCGTGACTTCCTGACCGGCGCGGGCGGCGAGAAAATGCGAAAGGGTGTTCCGATGCGCCGCTTCGGCGAGGAATCCGACCTGGACGGTCCGCTCCTGCTGCTGGCGAGCGGCGCGTCCGGTTTCATGACCGGCAGCGTGCTGACCGTCGATGGCGGTCACGTCCTGTCCGTTCCCTGAACAACAAAGCCCAACGAGCGAGGAAAGAGAGATGATCGTCGATCACCGTACCTACACCGCCTATCCCGGCAAACTTGCCGCCTTCCTGAAGGTCTATGAGGAGAAAGGGCTGCCGCTGCAGTTGAAGTATCTGCAGAACATGGTGGGGTGGTATCAATCGATGGATATCGGCCCGCTCAATCAAGTCGTCCATATGTGGGCCTATGACGATCTCGCCGACCGGGCTGCGAAGCGCGCCAAGCTTAACGCCGACCCCGACTGGCAGGTCTACCTGCAGGAAGCGACGCCTTTCCTGATGTCGATGGAAAACAAGATCCTGAACCCGACACCCTTCTTCGACCTGAAGAAGATGGTTGGAAAGTAGGCGTTCTATTACGCGGTTTATTGAGAGGCTGGCACTATGGATTTCTCCCTACCGTCCGAGGTCGATGCGATACGCTCGCGGTATCGCGCCTTTGTCGACGAACACATCATTCCGCTGGAATCGGATCCGGCGAGTTACGACGAACACGAGAACATCGCGCAAGACGTTCTGAAACAGGTTCAGCAGAAGGCCAAGGATGCCGGACTGTGGTCGCCGCAGATGCCGCAGGAACGCGGCGGCGTTGGCCTCAACACCCAGGGCATGGCGGTTTGCTACGAAGAGATGAACCGATCGATCTTCGGGCCTGTCTGTTTCAACGCGGCCGCCCCGGACGACGGCAACATGTTTGTGCTGAACAAGGTCGCGCGGGAAGAGCAGAAGCAGAAATGGCTTCAGCCGATCATCGACGGCGAGGTTCGGTCGGCCTTCGTGATGACGGAACCCTCGCCGGGCGGGGGCTCGGATCCGAGCATGATCCAAACCAAGGCCGAGCGGCATGAAAACAAGTGGGTGGTGAACGGCCAGAAATGGTTCATCACCGGTGCGGAAGTCGCCAGCCACTTCATCCTGATGGCCAAGACCTCCGACGATCCGCGAAAGGGGCTTACGGCCTTCATGTTCCACAAGGATCAGCCGGGCTGGCGCATCAAGCGGCGCATCCCGATCATGGGTCCGGAAGAGCATGGCGGCCATTGCGAAATCGAGTTCGACGGGCTCGAGATCCACGACAACGACCGGATCATGGACGTCGGCGACGGTCTGAAACTGACCCAGATCCGCTTGGGCACGGCACGGCTTACCCATTGCATGCGCTGGCTGGGACTGGCCAAACGGTCGCTCGAGATCGCTCAGGAATATATCGAGCGGCGCGAAGGGTTCGGCGTGAAGCTGGCGGAACGCGAGAGCGTGCAGCTCATGATGGGTAAGGCGGCGATGGATATCGAGGTTGGCCGCATGCTGACCATGAAGGCGGCCTGGAAGCTGGATCAGGGCGACAAGGCCCGCAAGGAAGTGTCGATGGCCAAGGTGCAGGTCGCCGATGTGCTGCATCAGGCGGTGGATACCGCCATCCAGCTCAACGGCGCGCGCGGCTACAGCAAGGACACCGTGCTGGAATGGATCTACCGCTATGCAAGGCAGGCGCGCCTGGTCGACGGGGCGTCCGAAGTCCACAAGATGGTGCTGAACCGGTTCTACACCGCGGAGCGCAAGGACTTCTGGCAGTGGGGCGTCTAACCGCATGGGGCTGACGCGATGAGCCTGACGGGGGCGGAACACCGGGACGCGCTGGCCGCCTTTCTAATGGCTGCCTGGGGCGCGGAGGCGGTCGAGCTCAACGACTACCGGAAGCTGAGCGGCGGTGCGATTCAGGAGAATTGGCTCGCCGATTTCCAGGTCGTGGGCGGCCCCCATGCGGGCCGTTTGGAAACGGTGGTCAGAACGGACTCGCCATCGGGGGTCGCGGTCAGCCACAGCCGGGCGCAGGAATACCAGCTGTTGAAAGCCGCGTTCGACGCCGGTGTCACGGTTCCTGAGCCGTTGGCCTGCTGCGAGGATACCGAGGTCATCGGCAAGCAGTTTGTCGTCATGCGGCGGGTTGCCGGGGTGGCGTTGGGCCAGAAGGTTGCCCGGGACCCGTCGCTGGGCGGGGATCGCGAGGCGCTGACCGAACGGCTGGGGGCGGAACTGGCGCGTATTCACGCGATGACGCCCGCGACGCACGCATTCGACTTCTTCAAGGAACCGGATAAGTGCGACTCCCTGGCCGAGTTCTATACCCAGATTGACGGGTTGGAAGAGCCGCGCTCGGCCATCGAATGGGGGATGCGTTGGCTGACCTTGAACCGTTTGCCGCCGGAAGACCCGGTGCTGCTGCATCACGATTACAGAACCGGGAATTACATGGTCGATGGGGACGGTTTAACCGGAATCCTGGATTGGGAATTCGCCGGCTGGGGAGAGCCGCACGAAGATCTGGGCTGGTTCACCGCCATGTGCTGGCGCTTCGGACAGCGCGACAAGCCCGCCGGCGGGATCGGCTCGCGGGAAGCCTTCTACCGGGGATACGAAGAGGCCTCGGGCCGGAAGGTCGATCCCAGGCGCGTCTATTTCTGGGAAATCTTCGCGCATATCCGCTGGGCGACGATTGCCGTGCAGCAGGGCCACCGTTTCCTGAAGGGCGGCGAGAGGACGTTGGATATCGTCCTAACCGGCCGCCGGCCCGCCGAGATCGAATATGAAATCCTCCGTATGACCCCGCCGGAGAGCGGGCTGGTCGACGCGGTCTATTAGGAAGGGACGAAGACCGATGATCCCCGATACGCCCGGCGCCAAGGACCTCTTGGAAACCGCTATCGCCGAACTCAAAGCAAACATTCTGCCCGCGGTCGACGGCGACAACAAACTCACTGTGCTGATGGCGATTGCGGCGATCGACACGGCGGTGCGGGAACAGCAGACGATCCACGAGTTACAGGCCGAACAGCGCGGCGCCATGGCGGCGCTTGCCGGCGGTCCCGTGTCCTCTGACGACCGGGCGGCGGATCTGTGCCGCGCGATCCGGACCGGCGCCTTCGACGGCGGGGACAAGGGGCGCGCGCTCTATCACGCATTGCTCGATGACGTGACGGCGCGAACGGCCATCAGCAATCCGAAATATCTGGCGGCCGCAGAGGCGGATTGGGCGGTGCGCGGCTAAAGAAACCCTGTGGCTTGTCAACTGAGACGAGAATATCAGTGGCGCGATAGTAGAAACTCCTTATAAATTGATGAGCTGATCGGTGACCGGCGTGCAGTGGGGGTACGCGAACCAGGGGTGGTGTTAGGCCGTCATGACGGGGACACTTCGAAACGCGTTTCCGCCCAAGCGGACGCGGCAGTGGCTCGCATGGCAACCTGTTGTCTTCAGTCTATCCGGATTTGTACTGGCTTGCGGGGCGATATTCGCCCTGCTCTATGCTGCGGCGACCCACATGAACCGGGACGCGAAAGCGCTGTCCAATCGGTTGGCTTTGACGGCAATTCAGGTGGTTTCAGAAGAACTTGAGGGCCGCATCCTGGAATACGCTTGGTGGGACATCACTGTCGAACAGGTCGAACAGGGGATTGATCCCGATTGGGCCGCTGACAATATCGGAGAGTATCTTGCCGACGCGTTCGGGTATTCCGGCAGTTTCATTGTCGGCCGTGAAGGCGCGACGGTTTTCGCCTATCAGGCAAACGAGGACAGTCCAGCCTCTGCAGAGGCGCTTTGGGGGCAGGCTTTCTCGCAGTTCCTGAAAACCGTCAACGATACCGATATGCTGGAAACCCAGCCACTGAGCGGTTTTGTGCGGTTCGGCAATGACATATGGCTTGTGTCAGCCGGGGCGATCACGCCAGAGGACCCAACGGAAGAGCAACTGCAGCCTGCTCCACGGGCGATCTTCGTTCTACACCAAAAGCTTGATGCCGCGTTCCTGCTATCGCTGGGCGATCGCTATGGTTTCGACGGGCTGTCGATTTCTGAACGGACGGCCCTGGGGACCGGCATTCGTTTGAAAGACCAGTTGAACACCGAACCTGCCGGGTATCTCGTTTGGCAACAGCGGACGCCTGGAGATGACTTGATCTACGAAGTGTTGCCATGGGTCATCGGGATAGTCGCCGTTCTGCTGATCGCGGCCAGCACGATTTACTTGCTGTGGCTGAAGACAGCGGTGGAAGCAAGCGCCGCCAAGTCGCAGATTCTGGCGAAAATGAGCCATGAGTTCAGGACCCCTTTGAACCCGATCCTGGGCTTCTCCGAATTGATGGCCAACGAAACAATGGGCCCGTTGTCCCCTCACTACAGAGGGTATGCCGAAGATATCCATCAAGGCGGACGGCACTTGCGGAACCTTGTGGAAGAGTTGCTCGACTTGTCGAAGATCGAGGCCGGTAAGCTCGAACTGCAGGACACTATCGTGGATGTGGAACAGGTGGTGGAGGTTGTGACTCATTTGGCTGGCGGCCAGCCCGGCGCTCATGGCGGCACCGGTCCGCTGCATGACGCGAAACCGCGTATTGTCTCCTCAGTTGCGGATGGTGTGCCGCATCTTAAGGCCGATGAGCTGCGTTTGCGGCAGGTGCTTATAAACATCCTTTCAAACGCCGCGAAGTTCTCCGATGGCCAGCCCATCGAGGTCCGAGTAGACGAGGATAATGGCGCTGTCAGGATCGAGGTTGAGGACCACGGCAGCGGTATCGCAGAAGACGAACTGGGCCGGGTGCTTCAGCCGTTCGAGCAAGCAAGCAAACTGTCGCCGGAAAAGGCGATCAAGGGCACCGGTCTGGGCTTGGCGATCAGCCGCGAATTGATGCGACTGCACGGCGGCGATCTGACGCTCGAAAGCGAACTGGGAAAAGGGACGCGCGTAACTCTGCTGTTTCCCCGAGGTCGCAGCGTGGCGGCCTAGGCCAGGACCAACTCCATAAACACGCTGTTGGGGTCTTCCCGGTACGGCCCGAACGGGCCGCAGAAGCTGAAGCCGTGGCGTTCGTATAAGCGGTGCGCCGGTTTGAATTCCTCCATCGATCCCGTCTCAAGACTGACGTTCCGATAGCCGCGGTCGCGCGCGACGCCGATGATGTGCTCCAGGAGTTTTGCCGCAACGCCCTTGCGCAGATGGGCCGCTACGGTCCGCATGGACTTGATCTCGCCCTGGTCGGGCGAGAGTTCCTTCAATGCGCCGCAGCCCATCAGGTCCGGGCCGTCGCGCAGGGTCCAGAAAGTGATCTCCGCTCCCTGCAACCCGCTGAGGTCCAAGGCGTGCGTGCTTTCCGGCGGAGATATGCTCTGCATGTTTTCCAGATGAGCCCGCAACAGGGCAACAACGTCCGGCTTATCGAGTTCTCCTTCAACGATCACCATTCCGGCTGCCTCCGGTCATTCGCCCAATCGGTCGGTGGCGGGCGGCGGGGTGCGGGAGAGAGCGGCGATTTCTGCATGCAGATCCGGTGTCATCTCCAGGTCGGCCGCCATCAGCGAGGGCTGCAACTGCTCCACCGACCGGGCGCCGATGATCGGGGCCGTGACGCCCGGATGCGCGCCGGCCCAGGCGACCGCCATGGTGACAGGATGGTGCCCCTTGTCGGCGGCAAGCGCGGTGAATTTCTCCGCCGTCTCGTAGACCCATTCCTCACTGTAGCGTTTGATGTATTCCTGATTGCTGATGATCCGGCCGCTGTCCGGGCGTTTCCCGACGCCGTACTTGCCGCTCAACAGGCCGCCGCCGACCGGCGAATAGGTGATCACACCCAGATTCTCGGCTTGCGCCAGCGGCAGGATTTCGACTTCGACCTGGCGCTTGACCAGGGAATACATCGGTTGGATGACATCGAAACGGGGCCAGCCGTTCTTTTCGGAGATGCCGAGGCCCTTGGCGACCTGCCATGCCGCATAGTTGCTGCAGCCGAGATAGAGCACCTTCCCGTCGGCGACGAGCTTTTCAAGGGCGCGCAGCGTTTCCTCCAACGGTACGGTCGGCTCCCAGCGGTGCATGAAGAGGACGTCGATCCGATCCGTCTGCAGCCGTTGCAGGCTGTTCTCCACCGCCCGCAGGATATGGCGCCGATTTCCGCCGCCGCTGTTCGGGTCGTCGCTCATCCGGTTGAAGCATTTGGAGGTGATCACCAGGTCGTCGCGGTCGTCCTTCATCAGGCGACCGAGAATGGTTTCCGCCGCGCCGTGTGTGTAGACATCCGCGCAATCGAAGAAGTTGATCCCCTTGTCCCGGCAGGCCGCATACATTTTTGCGGATTCCGCTTCGTCCGCGTCCCCGCCGAAGGACATCGTCCCGTAGCAGAGTTCGGAGACCTGCACGCCGGTGCTTCCCAGTGGCTTGAGTTTCATGTCCTCATCTCCCGACCGTGTTTGAGCGGGGAATTTACCGCCGGCGGCCCCGTTTGGCATGCCTCAAGACGGTAAAGAGTGTTTGCACGGCAGGCTGCTTGCATCTTTCGGCCTTTTGGCTCATACACCCTGTGTCTTTGGTCGGGAGGCTGCTTCCGGCCATTTGCTATTGTGGAAACGGATTTGGACACCGCATGTCGAAAGAAGACCTGATTGAGCTTTCCGGAACGGTCATGGAAAAGCTGCCGAACGCAATGTTTCGGGTGAAGCTGGAAAACGACCATGAAATCATCGCCCACACGGCGGGCAAGATGCGCAAATTCCGGATCCGGGTCATGGTCGGCGACAAGGTGGATGTGGAAATGACGCCCTACGATCTTACGAAGGGCCGGATTACCTTCCGCCACAAATAGCATCGGCGCACAGATCCTGTGCGATGCCGGGGGCCTCAGGGCCCCCTTTGCTTTTCCGCCCGGGCGAGCGCCAGGGCCGCGCCGACACCGACCAGGCAGGCCAGCGCCGAATGCCAGATCGCACCGTGCCAGCCCCCCGACGTTGAGACGATGAACGCCATGATGGGCGGGCCGGTCAGGCTACCAAGGTTGGACCCCTGCATCATCAGCCCGTTCACCACCCCGATCAGAACCGGCGTCGGGGCGTGAACGGCCGTTCCGGCGAGCAGGCCGCCCGGGATCATGCCGCCGATGGCGCTGAACACGAAGGCGGCGGCAATCCGGCCTTCCACCGATAACCAGTCGCCAAAGGTTCCGACGCCGCACAGGGCCATCCCGGCAAACGCGACGATCAGCAACAGGGAACGCCCGACGCCGCGGGCCAGAAGCGCGCCGGCGGCGATGTTTCCGATGGTGTTGGCCGCGACGACCAGGGCCGTCGCCAACGCGGCACGCGTCGGAGAAAGTCCCATTTCGTCGATCAGGTAACTGGGCAGCCAGGACATTACGGCCAGAAACTGGATCGAATAGACCCCGAAGGTCAGCGCCAGCAACCAGGGGCCTTTCGCGGATGCGACGCGGCGCAGCCCTTCGAGCGCGCCGATGGCGGCATGTCCGGTCGGCGGTTGCCAGCGGGTGGAATGGGTTGCGGCGGTGACCACGACGGCCATGCCGGCCGCGAGGCCCGCGTTCAACAGCCAGACCCCGCGCCAGTCGAGCAGCGGCATCAGGGCGGGCGCGAGGGCAATCGCGATCGCCATGCCCGCGGGCACATAGGTCCCCCAGATCCCGAAGGCCAGATCCCGGTCGCGCTCGTGAACGGCGCTGACGATCATCCGCGGCGAGGAGACGGCCACACCGATAAAGCCGAAACTCTCCAGACCCCGGCTCAGCATCAATTCCGTGCCGCTTTCCGCCATGCCGCCCCACAGCGATCCGACCGCCAGACAGAGAAGGCTGATCTGGGACGCGCGCCGGGGCCCGATCCTGTCGGCAGAGGCGCCGACCATCGCGCCCAGCAGCGCGCCGGAGAGATTGAAGAGCGACGCGACCCAGCCCGCGGCGACGAAATCGAGACCCAGATCGGACCGCAAGACCGGTATGGCCGGTGCGACCTTGCCGATCTGCATGCCGGCCAGAATGCCGGCCAGAACGGCGACCGTGACAATATCCCAGCGCGTGCGGCCGGACGGTGAGGAGGGGGCGATTGCCATGCGGGGATGGATCTTTGCGATCTGATCAAAGGACCCGATCAGTCTAGGTTCTTGTGCTGGGATTGGCGATCCATTTCAATGCCGGGCCGATGAAGTCCTAGATGAGCTACAGCATGTCCGAAAACGCCTTTCGCATCGCCAAGGTCGAGGCCATCCCCTTGGAGATCCCGTTCAGTCCGTTTGGCAAGGACGGTGGCCCGGCCCATGAGTTCGCCGGCAATCGGTGGAACGCCCTCTCCACATTGCTGGTCAGGGTCGAAACGGAAGCGGGACATGTCGGCTGGGGCGACGGGTTTAGTTACAATTGCCTGCGGCCTCTGAAGGCGGTTGTGGAAGACATGATTGCGCCCGCGGTCATTGGGCGCGACGCGCGCGACATCCGCGCCATCAGCGAGGATCTGCAACGCGGTATGCATCTGTGGGGCCGCTATGGGATCACGATCTTCGGCCTCAGCGGTCTGGACATCGCGTTATGGGACATCAAGGGCAAGGCGGCGGGGCGGCCGCTTTCCGCGCTGCTGGGAGGCGCCCGGCGCACCACCGTTCCCGGCTATGCCAGTCTGTTTCGTTACGGCGATCCGGACGTGGTGGCGGAGCGCGCCCAGGCCGCGCTGGAAGATGGCTACACAATTCTGAAACTGCATGAAACCACAACGGAGCCACTGGCCCGGGTGCGGGAGCTTGCAGGGGCGGAGACGCCGGTCACGGTGGACACCAATTGCCCTTGGACGCCGCAGCAGGCTCGTGACGCGATTGCGGCCATGAAGCCCTACGATCCCTATTGGATCGAGGAACCGCTGTTCCCGCCGGAAGACTTTCAGGCCTTGGCGGCGCTACAACGCGACACCGGCGTTCGCTTGGCGGCCGGGGAAAATGCCTGCACAGCGATGGAGTTCGGGCAGATGATGCGAGCCGGGGCGGTGAGTTTCGTTCAGCCCAGCGCTACCAAGGTCGGCGGCATTACCGAGTTTGCGAAGGTCGTGACCCTGGCCGGCCACTACGGCGTGGGGGTTATGCCGCACTCTCCCTATTTCGGGCCGGGCTACGTGGCGAGTCTGCACCTTTTGGCATCCGTTGTACCGACGGGATGGCTGGAACGTTTCTATTTGTCCGTTGAGGCGTCACTCTATGGCGGTCTGATCGATCCGGACAAACAGGGTAACTTCGCGGTGCCGGATGGTCCCGGTTTGGGTGTCGAGCCCGATGCGGACGTGATTCGCGACTATCGCGTTAAGAATTTAGATTAGAAAAGGACAAGAAATGCCCACATTTCGACCGGAAAAACTAAACGGCACGGTGAAGGGTATTGTGCAGCTGACAGGCAGCACGGCGGAAGAGGCGCAGATCGTCGCCGATCACCTGGTGCTGGCCAACCTGTCCGGTCATGACAGTCACGGCGTCGGCATGATCCCGAAATACATCAGTTGCTTTCACGACGGATTGGTGAAGCCCAATACTGCGGCCACCTGCACCAACGATGCAGGGGCGATCCTGCAATTCGACGCCGGCAAAGGGTATGGGCAGCGGGTTGCGCTCGACGCGACCGACGCCGCGATCCAACGGACGCGGGAAACGGGCGTAACCCTCTACACGCTGTCCAACGCCTTTCACGTCGGTCGGGTCGGCCACTATGGCGAGCGTGCGACCGAGGCGGGGTTCGCCTCCATCCATTTCGTCAACGTTGCCGATCATACGCCCAGTGTCGCGCCCTTCGGCGGCGGCGATGCCCGCCTGATCACCAATCCGGTTTGTGTCTCCGTACCCGGTACGGCCGACCAGGACCCGATCATCCTGGATATGGCGACCAGCAACATCGCTCTCGGCAAGGTTCGGGTGGCCCACAACAAGGGTGTTCCACTGGATGACGGCAACTTGCTGGACCCGGAAGGGCAGCCGACCACCGACCCCGGCCACATGTTCCCGGAACTAAAGGGCGCCTTAACCCCGTTCGGCGCGCACAAGGGATCCGGCCTGGGGCTGATGTCGGAATTGCTGGGCGGCATTCTAAGCGGCGGCAAAACGATCCAACCCGGAAGCGAGCGTTTGGGCGGTATCATCAACAACATGTTCGGGATCATTTTCGATCCGGCCCGGTTGCTGGATCACGATTCCTTCGCGCGGGAACTGAAAGCCACGATCGATTATGTGAAGGCTTCGCCGGCCCAGGATCCCGCGAAACCGGTCATGGTGGCGGGCGATCCGGAACGCGCCGCCAGGGTCAAACGCGGTGAGGACGGCATCGCGCTGGACGAGACAACCTGGGAAGAGATTTTGGCGGCGGGCGAATCCCTGGGACAATCGCGGGATGTTACCGCTGCCCAAGCCGCCTAGCCTGTGGACCGCGCCCCCCTTGCCGGCGGAGGGGCGGCGGTGAGCGGTGCGGTCGATCCGGCGGCGAATGTCGCGGCGCTGACCCCGTATCTGCCGCCAGACTTGCTGGCGTATATCGCCTCCGGTGCGCCAACCAAGTCCAAACTCACCGGAAGCCCCGGTTCCTGGAACATCGATCTGGGCGGCGGGGCGCAGCTTTATCCCCAGGGCGCCGAGGCGTATGCCGCCGCGCAGGTGGAGGCCTTTCTGGCCAATCCGGTGCGGCGGATCAGTTATGCCGTGTCCAATTTCCTGTTCGAGCCGGACCAGTTGGATGAGACCGGGCATTTCACGCCCCGGCCCTTGAACGCGTCCCGGCTGGCGTCGCAACTCGCGGCGCAGGATCCGGATTCCATCGCCGGCAGCGTCGCGCAGTCCTTGCTGAGGCATGCGGACGGGGCGGTGTTGGAGTGGTTCCCGGATCCGGATGCAGGACATCTTGTCTGTTTCGGGTTGGGATTGGGATTGCAGCTCTCGCCGCTCGTCGAGGCGCTGCGGGTCCGCGACGTGGTGATCGTCGACCTGTTTCCCGAGTTCCTGCTGCACAGCCTTGCCGCGGTCGACTGGCATGCACTTGTTGAGATAATCCGGGACCGCGGCGGTCGGCTCTACTTCCTCTTCGGGAACGACCCGGCGGCGCTGGCCGCGGGGGTGCAGGAGGTGCTGCGGCGCGATCAATATGCGCGCATTGACGGGACTTACATGGCCGAACACTATCAGGCGGCCCCGTTGCCGGACGTGATCCGGCTGGTCCAAGACCGTGGCCCGTTGATCGAACTCTCCAAGGGGTTCTTCGAGGACGAAGTCCGCATGCTGTCGCAGACCGCGGAAAACATGCTGAGCGGTGAAGGGCGTTATCTGGACCCGCGCCGGCAGATCGCACCGCCATGCGCAGGTGCGGTTGTATTGGGTAGCGGGCCGTCGGCCGATGCGGGGATAGCCCATGTAAAGCGGCTGATCGGGCAGGGGGCCGCCTTGTTCAGCGTGGGCACCGGGTTGAGTGTCGCTTTGGAGCACGGTCTGCAGCCCGACTTGCATTTCGAGATCGAGAACGAAGGGACCATCCTGGACGGTCTCGATGCCTTGACGGACAAGTTCGATCTGAAAACCGTTACTCTGTTCGGCAGTTGGACGGTCGCGCCCAGCAACGTGGCCTATTTCAAGGATAGTGTATTCTTTTTTCGCGACACGAATTCGGGCACGCGCCTGTTCGCCGACCCTGAAGAGGCGATATACCTGTCCGGACCCACCGTCGCGAATCTCGCTTGCCGTTTTGCGGTCGCCGTCGGGATACCGGACGTCTTTCTGTTCGGCGTGGACCTTGGATCCCGCGACAGGCAAAAGCATCACAGCGAAAGTTCTCTCTACACGACCTTGGATGACGAGTTTTGGCAGGGCGGACGGGGCATGGACGCCTTGGAAATCGAAGCGCCGGGCAATATGGGCGGCGTGGTCTATACGTCCCGCCAGTTCAAATTGACCGCGACCACCTTCGAAGGGCTGTTCCGCTACTTCAAGGATACCCGTTTCCACAATTGCAGCGATGGTATTCTGCTGGCCGGGGCGGCGCCGCTGCGGCCCGGGGACGCGACCCTGTCGACCGAAAGGGAGAGGCAGCGTTTGATGCCGGACGATTTTGCCGTTCCCTACACGGTCGGCGATGCCGGAACGCGGCTGTCGGGTTATCGTGAAGCCATGAATGTCTGGCATACCGGCTTCCGCAAGGCGGTGGCGGAAAGCGGCGGCGGCATCGACGGTCTGATCGATAGGGTGCTTCCCCTGGTTGCGCTCGCCGAAGACAGCCGCCGTCACGGGCCGGAGGCGGCGGTTCATATCGGCTTCTCGGGTTCCTTGCTCAGCATGCTGCAAATAGCGTACGCCATCGTGCGCCGGCTTCCTCCGGACGATAGACCCGGCTTCATGGAGCATTTTCGCGGGGAACTGCTTCGGGCCGTCGAGGGCGCGGTCCTTCGGGTCGACCGGGTGGCGGCCGATCTGATAGCGAAAACACAGGACAAGAGGAGTGCGCCATGACCTGGATGAAAGGTGTACGGATTGCGGCTTTGGCCGTCGCCGCGGTCGGCATCGCAGCGTGCGAGCAGCAAACCCCGCGGGTTGTCGAGATCTTCATCAGCGAAAACGGAACCCAGAAATACCTGGGAGAGGCGGCGCAGAAGGGCCCGATTCAGTTCCAGATGCTGCCGCCGGAAATCGCTGGCGCGGCGGGATACCAGGAAGTCGCCCTGGCCACGTTCAACAACAATGCAGCGCAGCGGACCAAAAGCATTTTCACCGCCAACCCCGGCGAGGCGCGCAGCGACGTCCGCACGATCCTGATGATCGGCGCAGGCGAGGGGGCGAGCGGGTCGGCGTTATGCCGTGGCGCCCAGCCCCAAGCCACGCTCGGTGAAAAGGAAACGAAATTCGTCGCCGTTCTCTGCCGTGCTGAGCAACGGCTGGCGGAGGCGCACGGCTGGGTGCGCCAGGAAACAGCCGCTCAGGATGAGGAATACCGGCTCGTCATGGTGGATCTCGCCAACGCTCTTTTCCAACGGAGGCAACAAGGAAAGTAGCGCCGACCTCTCGAAGGCCGCGCCGCGTCAGGCTGGCGTCTTGCCGTCCGCCAGCGGTGCCTCCCAATCGCGCACGGCGGTTTCCCGCAGCGGTTGGATTTCGGCGGCAGGGGAGGTTTCCTCCGGCGTCATGAACAGACCATTGCGGGCGAAAGCATAGCCAAGCTTGCGGCTGCTGGTCACCGTCGTCAGCAATGGCGAGAGCAACGGTCCCAGGATCAGCGGCAGGAACCAGATCAGCGACTGCGGGGCAAGCGTCAGGACGACGGCGGCCAGCAGAAAACCGAACGCCAGATTGGTGGCGTGGCTGCGCAAGGCACGCACCAGGCCGATCCGCCTGCTGTCGCGGGTTTGCGCGTCCCAGCGCACCGATATGCCGCTTAGGATCGACGCGACAAATCCGGTCTGAAAAACCATCATCACCGGGGCAAGAATGACCGAGGCCGCGACTTCGATCATGCTGCTGACGAAAAGGCCGCCGAACCCGCCATAGCGCCGGCGTTCGCTGGCATCGGCCGCCAACAGCATGGCACCCATGACTTTGGGCAGGATCAGCATCGCCATGATGGCGCAGAACAGTTCGATCGCCATAAGGTTCCAGGCACCGGGATAGAGCGTGAACGACTCCGATCCCGGCCCGCGATAGGCGAGGCCTGGATTGCTCTGATGGATCAGATTGATGACGCTCATCAGGATGAAGAGGAACCACAAGGGCGACGCCACGTAGGACATTACGCCGGCGGCGAGGTGGAAGCGGCTGAGCGGTTTCAATCCGCGCTGCGGGAGCACCCGTGTGTGCTGCAGGTTGCCCTGACACCAGCGGCGGTCGCGTTTCACATAGTCGATCAGCGTCGGCGGAATTTCCTCATAGCTGCCTTCGCCGATGGGAATGTTCCAGACTTTGTAGCCGGCGCGCCGGATGAAGGCGGCTTCCACGAAATCATGGCTCATGATCTCGCCGGACAGCGGACCTTTGCCTTTCAGCACCGGCAGGTCGCAGTGATCGAAGAAAGCGGCTGTCCGGATGATGGCGTTGTGGCCGAAATAGTTGCCGTCGCTCATCTGCCAGAAGCCGACGCCGGTATTCACCACTTCCGCCGTGGCGCGGCTGCCGAACTGCTGAAGGCGGCCGAACAGTGTCTCGGCCAGGATCGGGCGCGGCACGGTCTGGATGATGCCTGCATCCGCATTGGCTTCCATCATGCGGGTGAGGTCCGTGACCAGCCGCCCGGACATCACGCTGTCGGCGTCGAGCACCACCATGAAGTCGTAGTCGCGTCCCCAGCGGCGTCCGAAGTCGGCGATGTTGCCGGCCTTGCGCCCGATATTCTGCTCTCGGCGGCGGTAGTGGAGACGGTTCGGGTTCAGCAACCGCTTCAAGCGTGCGAAACTGGCGATTTCCTGTTCTGCAATCGCCAGGTCGGTCGTATCGCTGAGTAGGAAGAAGTCGAACCGCTCGAGCGACCCCTCGGCTTCGATGGACCGGTAGGTTGCTTCCAGGCGGCGGCAAGTTCGCTCGGGATCTTCGTTGTAGACTGGCATCACCAGGGCGGTACGCGCGGTGATCGGCCGTTTGCGGTTCAAACTGGCAAGAATGGGCGACGCGGCGGCTTCCGGATCTTTGAACACTGCCCGGATAATGCAGCCCAGCAAGGAATTCCAGAACCAGATCGCAATCCAGACAAAGGACAAGGAGAACAGGACCAGCATGCCCCATTCAGCCACGGTCATCCCCATTGGGGACAGGATCGCATACATGGTATGAACGGCTGCCGCGGTGGTTCCGATAACCGGAAGAGCGAATAAAAGCCGCCGCAGTCCTAGATTCAGACCGTCCACAGATAGCTCCACGTCTCAGTCACACGGTCGCCGTCCTGGCGCAAATGCGCATAGAACTCCGCCCGTGCCGCATCCCGGCTTTGCATGTCGAATGTCACCTCGACATCTCCGTCGGCACGTCTGTTAACTCTTACGTCGCTGGGATCACCGTGCGGGCTTGAGACATGAGCCTCGACCGTCCCCTCTGGCTTGAGCGTGAGCCCGGTGAACCGAATAGCGGCACGGAGATAGGCAGCTTTTTTCCGCGAGTCCAGCGGTATGACGCTACTCGACTGTGCAAACCCTCGTGAGGTCCACGTCAACGGATTGCCGTTCACGGCGGTGAGACGGTAGCGCAACGGCAGCGCTTCCCCGGGCACGGGCTTTTTATCGGGTACCCAGAAAGCGGCGATATTGTCGAAATCGACATCCGTGCTCTCGATTTCGACAAGCTGCACATGGCCCTTTCCCCAGTCGCCGATCGGTTCGACCCAATAGCCCGGGCGGGCGTGATACCGCTTTTCCGGGGTTTCGAAGACCGTTTCGTCCTTTTCCCGCTGCAGCAAACCGAAGCCCCGGGGATTCGTGGCGAAATGCTGGGTGATTGTGACACCTTTGCGCCGGAACAGCGGCCGCCAGACCTGCTCTCCATCGGCCAGTTCCAAGGCTAGCCCGTCCGAATCGTGCACTTTCAGCGGATAGCGCGCCGGATCGTCCTGCCGGTCGGCCTCGCCATGGAGGAACATGCTGGTCAGCGGCGCACAGCCCAGTTTCTCGACTTCCCGGCGCAGGTGCAGTTCGGCCTCGACCTCGACGGCGGTATGATCGCCGGGTGTCACCGTGAAACGGTATGCGCCGCACAGGCTGGGGCCGTCCAAAAGCGCCAGAAGGGTCAGTGCCTCGGCGTCGGGACCGGGCTGCTCCAGCCAAAACTCCCGGAATACCGGGAATTCCTCGTCTTTCGGCAGCGCCGTATCGACCGCAACGCCCCGGGCGGACAGTCCGTATTGCTGTTTACGGCCGAGAAACCGGAAGTAACTGGCGCCGTGAAAGACGATCAGTTCGTCTTTCCAGCTGTGTTCGGGATGCAGGGGATAGACCACCTTGAACCCGCCGAACCCGTCGGCTTCAACCGAGGCCGCGTCGTTTGCGACAGCGCCCAGATCGAAATCCTGCAAATCGTAGGAAAGCGGGGTTACGAACGGCCCGTTCAACTCGTTGAGGGCAACAAGATCGTTGGCGTAGACCCCTGGTTTCACGAAGTGTACTTCGAAGTCGCGCTCGCTGTGCCAAAGGGCCGCGTCCGGTTTGAAACGGATCTGTTGGAATTCGTCCGGGCTCAGCGACCGCAAAAGATCGGAGCCGGTCATTTTAGGCGGGTCGTAGACAGCGCGTGCCAGCCCCCGCACATGGTCGCGAAGATCGTCATAGGTCCGGATTACGCGGGCGGTGTGCCGGGCCGAAGCCTGCAGACCGGACGGCCTCAGCGCAGCGGTTGCCGCGCAGGCCGCCAGGAGGGTGGTAAAGGTACGGCGGTCGATCATAGGCGCCTTATCGTTTTTCTCTGCCCGGCTGGCGGGACACTGTATTCACCGTCGGCGTTTTGCGCCGGGCTGTTTGAGACACCGGACCGGCCCTCCGAGGCCCTCCCGTCCCGGTATCCCAGATGCCCTATAAAAACGGCAAAAATAGGGCGGCTGGGCACACGTGTTGTCACAATTTCGTGACACGGCTTTTATTGGTTTTCCGGGGTTTTTTCGCTTACGTCAGTACGCGCGTACCCTATTGATCGGCGTCGGGACGTTTCTAGTTTTTTCAACAATCGCGGCGGTTGCCGCAAGCCCGAAAGACGATGCACGCCATGCAGACAAGCGGCTCCTCTCCCAAGCAGCGCGTGCGCGATCCGCGCCTCGATTTCTTCCGGGGCGTGGCCATGCTGATCATTTTCGTGGCGCACGTGCCGGCCAACTATTGGGGCCGTTTCATTCCAGCCCGATTCGGGCCGAGCGACGCGACGGAGATGTTTGTCTTCTGCTCGGGGTTCGCCGCCGCAATCGCGTTCGGCGGGACCTTCGTCAAGGCCGGTTTCTGGCTTGGCACGGCGCGCGTCGCCTATCGTATTTTCACGCTCTATATCGCCCATATCATGATGTTTCTGTCGATCGCGATCGCGGTCTATATCGGGACGCAGATCTCGACAGAGAAAGACTACGTGACGGGGCTGGCGCTGAACCCGTTCTTCAACGATCCGGGGCCGCAACTGGTTGGCCTCTTCACGCTGACCTATGTCCCGAACTATTTCGACATCATGCCGATGTATATTGGCGTGCTCGCCATGATGCCGATCGTGATTCTGGCGCAACGGGTGCACACGGCGTTGGCGGTCGCCCTGGTGGTGGGCGTCTATATGCTGCAGTGGAACCTGCAGTGGGATTTCCCCTCGGCCCCCTTCAACGAGAGCTATGTCTGGTTCTTCAACCCGTTGGGTTGGCAATTGCTGTTCTTCACCGGGTTTGCGCTGAGCCGGGGCTGGATCAAGCCGCCGCCGATCAATACCTGGGGTATTCTGCTGGCCATTGCCGTCGTCGTCTTGGGTTATCTGATCTGGAACCGGGCGACGTGGCGTGCCTTCCCGGAAGTGAAGGTCCTGTATGACATGGTGAAGGAACCGGCGGTTCTCTTCGGCATCGATTTCGGCCTGCTCGGCAAGACGGATTTCGGCCTCGTGCGGTACGCGCATTTTCTAGCGCTCGCCTATCTAGCCGTGGCGATTCTCAAGGGCCGGGAGCAGATACTCTACGCGGCGATCTTCAAGCCGATCCGCAAGGTGGGCCAGCAGGCGCTGGTGACTTTCGTGGTTTCCATGTTCCTGAGCCGGATCGCCGGCATGATGCTGGACTATCTGGGCCGCGAACCTCTGACCTTCGCGCTGGTCAATTTGACCGGGATGGGGATTTTGGTCGGCGTCGCCTATTTCGTGGGTTGGTACAAGACGCAGCCCTGGCGTCAGACGGAGAAAAAGGCCCGCCCTACGATGACCTCTGAGGCGCTGGCGTCCGATACGGACCGCCGGGCGCCGGGCGGGGCGCGCCCGATGCCCGCCGAATGATCCGGCCTTTTCGGTTCGCGGTTTCTCTCTTTCTTTTCGGCCTGTTGGGGGCCGGACCGGTCTATGCCCAATCGGAATTGCGGCAGTCCTTGTCCTTTACCAGCGAGGCCATGGCCCGGGACATGCAGTATTCGGTCTATCTGCCGGACGGATACGACGCCGAGGCCGCGCTACCGTACCCGGTCATCTACCTGTTGCACGGCCTGGGCGGCAGCGAGCGGGACTGGCCCAATGTCGGTCGCGCGGGCAAGACGGCGGACCGCTTGATCGCCGCGGGACAGTTGAGGCCGGTCGTGATCGTCATGCCGGACGGGGAGGATGGCTGGTACGTCGACAGCGCCTCCTACGGCGGGCCCGGCAACTACGAAACCTATATCCAGCGCGACCTGCAGGACTATGCCGAAAGGCGCTACGGCGTCGGCGGTGCGCAGGACCGGCGCGCTGTCGCAGGGCTATCCATGGGCGGATACGGCGCCGTGCGGCTGGCCTTTAAGTTTCCGGAACGGTATGCGGCGGCGGTGAGCCTCAGCGGCGCCATCGTCACCAACGGGTCCCCGGACCGGCCCGTGACCGAACAGCAAGTCAAATTGTTCCGCGGGGCTTTCGGCACGCCTTTCGACGTGACGGCGTTCAACCGCCAGAACGTCTTTTCGCTGCTCGACACCTTGGAATCCGCGCCGAAGGACCGGCGTCCGCGCATTCTACTGACAGTTGGGGACGACGATTACTTCAAGCTCTACAAAGGCGCGTTTGCGACCTTCCTCGCGCTCAAGGAGCGAAAGCTGCCGCATGAGTTGCGCGTGACCGACGGAAACCATAGTTGGAAACTCTGGGCGCGCGAGCTGGAAACGGCGTTGCTCTACATCGAACAGGCATTCCAAGCACGCGCATCTACAGCGGCCTCGGCCGACTAGAGCACGTCGATCTCGTCGGTGCTGAATTCCTCGATCCTGTAGTCGAGCAGTTCCTGGTAGTGCCGCTCAACCTCCGCCCCGTAGAGGCCGCAGACGATGCCGTCGATCAGCCGGGGCAGCGCGAACTTCAACCCGTTCATTCCCCCACCGCTGAAACCCTGCGAAAGGGTCGCACCGAAGGTGAACAGATGCAGATTCCGTAAGCAGGGCAGGGCGCCTTCCTCGCGCTCTTGAAACTCGAATCCGGGGCCAAGATAGGGATAGGCGGCCAGCATCTCGCTCTCTTCGCCTGCCGGCGGGATGAACCGGTCGGCCCAGGTCGCGATGGCGGGATGCAGACCTTCGAGTTCGCCGCGTTGAGCCAGGTCGATCACAAAGCCGGTGCCACAGACGATGTGGTCGACCGTGAACGGGCCTTTCGGCGTATCGATTCGGACGTCTTGCCCGTCGAGAGAGACATTCTCCCAAGGCGCGCCGACCACGAGCCGGAAATTCGGATGCCGCGCCGTGCGCTCAACGGTTTCCTTAGGGGCCGGTTCCCGCAACGTCAGGATATGATCCATGAACCGCCAGCGCCAAAGATCGGGCAGGGCCGCGAAGCCGCGTAGGAACCCGGCCTTCTCCAGATGTTTGTAAGGTTGAACCTTGTGCAGATCCTGGCGGCGGGTGAACAAGTGCACGGCTGTTGCGCCGGCTTCCAGCGCCGTGGCTGCCTGGTCGAACGCGGACGCGCCCGCCCCCAAGACGGCCAGTCTTTTACCCTCGAACCGGTGAAAGTCGATGTCGGGGTCGGACGCGTGGTCATAGCGCTCTTTGGGCAGCGCGGCCGTTACTTTTCGAGGGACGTGCCACTGGCCGGCCCCCTCAATCCCTGTGCAGAGGACGACTTTCCGCGCCGTCATTTCAGCAGCTTGGCCGCTCTTTGTGACGCCGAGGCGGAAGCCGTTTCCCTCCGGGATCAATTTGTCCAAGCGGCAGTCGTTCTCGACGGGCAGGGCGAGAACTCGGCGCAGCCACAGAAGGTAATCCTGCCAGGTCCGGTTCGGGATCTTGTCCATCGCCTGCCAGGCGGCGGCCCCATGCTGGGCTTCGTACCAGGCGCGCACGGTCAGAGAGGGAACGCCCCAATCCGGTCCGGTGAGATATTTCGGGGACCGCAGAGTGAGCATTCGCGCGAAGGTTACCCATGGGCCTTCCTGGCCGTAGGGGGCCTGGTCGATCACCAGGATATTGTCGACCTTGTCGCGCTTCAGACCGGCGGCGATGGAGATGCCTGCCTGTCCGGCGCCGACGATCACCACGTCGTAACTACCGCTGTCAGCCGATTCGGCGAGCCATGGTTTGAAAGGATAGGCGAGTATGTCCAGATCGCGGCGGATCTGTTCTTCCAGGGCTTTCAGCCCAAGCGCCGCATCCGGTGCGCCGGTATCAGGGGCCATGACGCCGCGGGCGGGCCACTGCGAAGGCCGGGATCAAGCCAGCCGGGGCGCGGCTGCCACGGTCGGGGCGGTCGCCTTTCGGCCGGTGCCCAAGCGCCATAACGGCGGAGCCCATCGCGACGCTGGCGAAGGTCAGGCCAAAGAACCAGACGAGTAAAACCAGGCCGACAATGGTGTCGTCGCCCCCGAACAACAGAGTACCCACGCCACCGACGTCGAAAACCAGGATAGCGGCGACGACCAAGACACCGATCGCCGCGCCGGCCAGCGCGTTGCGGAACAGATAGCGAGGAAAGCTCTCTTGCATCGACTCACACCCCTTCGGTTGCCGCATAAGGTGGTTCGATGACCTTTCGAGGTCAACGGTTAACGGCGGGGTGCGGCTTATAGCTCCAATTCTACCATGTCGCGGTAAGCGTGCCAGGAGGCGTGCCCGATCACCGGCAGGATAACCGCCAATGCGGCGAAGGCGGTAACGACGCTGATCGCCATCATGCCGACAATGATCGTGGCCCAGAAGAACATCGTCACCGGATTGCGGTTGCAGGCCTTGATGCTGGTGATCATGGCCGTCATCACGTCCGCGTCCTTATGGAGCAGGAAGGGGATGGAGACAGCGCTGATCGAAAAGGCCGCCGCGGCCAGTACCGCGCCGAACAGGTTACCGATCACCAGGAACGGGATGGTGTTCGGCGAAGCCAACATTGTCGTCACCAGCTCATCCGGCGTGAATTCCTGCAGCCCGAAGAATAGTGCGAAGAGCAGCATGGCGATTTTCATCCAGAGAATCATCAGAATCGTCAGCGCCACGCCCATCAGCGCGATCTGCCGGCCGCCATGGCGGCCGAAAGCACCGAAGACGGCGTCCTGGCGGACTTCCTCTCCGGTTTCCAGCCGGCGGCTGATCTCATAGAGGCCGACGGCGGTGACGGGACCGATCAAGAGAAAGCCTGCGGTCAGCGGAAAGAGCAGGTGATAGGACTGGAAATAGGCGATGATCAGCACGATGGAGATCCCGGCCAGGGCATAGAATATCCCGAACAGAATCCCGTACCGCCAAGTCTTCTCGTAATCCTGCCAGCCCCGTGTCAGCCACGACCAAGCCTGATCGGGCGGCACGACCCGAACCTCCGGAATCTTTACATGCCAGCTTTCCAGCTTGGTTTCTGCGCTTCCGCCGTGTTGTTCAGTGCTGCCGGTTTGCTGCGTCATTCTGTCTCTCTATCCCTAGAAACTCCAGCTTTTGCGCCCTTTGGGCGGACTCCGCCGGTACATGCACCAGTGTGAATGCTGCGCTGCCGAAGCGTCCTTGATCTAGCGCAATGCGTCCTTGTTGCGGCGCAGGAATGTTAGCTCCGTCACGAGTGTACTACCCATTGTCTCAGGGAAGGGGGACTTTAGCTATGTCCAGCGTATCCGCAGGGGCCGCCGTAAGATTGGCCGACCTGCCCGGTTACGACGAGGAAATCGTTCGTCGGTTTACCATCATCACAGTGTTCTGGGGCGTGGTTGCGTTCCTGGTCGGAACCATAATCGCGTTTCAATTGGCGTTTCCGGTGCTGAACCTGGGGGAATATCTTTCCTTCGGACGGCTGCGGCCGGTTCACACCTCCGCGGCGATCGTGGCGTTCGGGGGGAACGCTCTGTTCGCCTGTTCGCTGTATATCGTTCAGCGAACCTGCCAAACCGGACTGTTCGGCGGTAAGGCCCTGACCGAGATCATTTTCTGGGGTTTCCAGTTGGTGATCGTTCTGGCCGCGGCGGGATATGTGCTCGGAATCACCCAGAGCAAGGAATACGCCGAACCGGAATGGTACGTGGACATTCTGCTGGCCCTGGTCTGGGTCGTTTACGCGGTTGTCTATTTCGGCACCGTGATGAAGCGGCGGGAGCCGCACATCTACGTGGCCAACTGGTTCTTCATGGCCTTCATCCTGACGGTCGCCGTGTTGCATATCACCAACGCCTTGGCGATCCCGGTCTCCATCACCTCGACGAAGTCCTACCCGATCTTTGCGGGTGTCCAAGACGCCATGACCCAGTGGTGGTACGGCCACAACATGGTCGGTTTCTTCCTGACCGCCGGGTTCCTGGGGATCATGTACTACTTCGTGCCGAAACGGGCCGAGCGGCCGATCTACAGCTACCGTCTGTCGATCGTTCACTTCTGGGCCATCATCTTCCTGTACATCTGGGCCGGACCACACCACCTGCATTACACGGCGCTGCCGGATTGGGCGCAGACGCTGGGTATGGTGTTCTCGGTGATGCTTTGGATGCCGTCCTGGGGCGGGATGATCAACGGTATCATGACGCTGTCGGGTGCGTGGCATAAGCTGCGGACGGACCCGGTCTTGCGCTTCATGGTTACCGCCGTCGCCTTCTACGGCATGTCGACCTTCGAAGGTCCGCTGATGTCGGTGAAGCAGGTCAACGCGTTGAGCCACTATACGGATTGGACCATCGGTCACGTGCATTCCGGTGCCCTGGGCTGGGTCGCCTTCGTGGCCTTCGGCGCGATCTACTTCCTGGTGCCGGTCTTGTGGAAGCGCGAGCGGCTTTACTCGGAAAAACTCGTGGAAGTGCATTTCTGGATCTCCACCGTGGCCATCGTTGTCTACATCACCTCGATGTGGATGTCGGGGATCACGCAGGGTCTGATGTGGCGCTCCTACGACGAGCTTGGCTTCCTGCAATTCTCGTTCAGTGAAACGGTTGCCATGCTGCATCCCTATTACATCGTCCGTGCCCTGGGCGGGGTCCTGTTCCTCGTTGGCTCTCTGGTGATGGTCTACAACCTCGTGCGGACCGTCCGAGACGTCCCGCGTGTCGAGGATGAAGCCCCCGTGAGCGGGCCTGTCCCGGCGGCTGCTGAGTAAGGAGGAGAGAAGAAATGTTCAGCCATTCCATTATTGAAAAGAGCACGCCTCTCCTGCTGCTGCTGACCCTGGTCACCATCAGTGTCGGCGGTCTGGTGCAGATCGTTCCTCTGTTCACGATCGAAAGCACGATCGAGAAGGTCGACGGTGTGCGCCCGTACTCTCCCCTGGAGCTCGTCGGGCGGAATATCTACATCCGTGAAGGCTGCTATGTCTGCCACAGTCAGATGGTGCGGCCCTTCCGGGACGAGGTCGAGCGGTACGGCCACTACAGTCTGGCGGCCGAGAGCATGTACGACCATCCGTTCCAGTGGGGTTCCAAACGGACAGGTCCGGACCTTGCCCGCATCGGCGGCAAGTATTCCAACGACTGGCACGTCGCCCATCTGATCAACCCGCAGAGTGTGCTGCCGCACTCGATCATGCCGTCCTACGGCTTCCTGATCGATAAGGAGTTGGGGCAAACCGACATCGACGCGCATCTGCGGGCCCTGAGGGTCGTGGGCGTGCCGTACGATGACGAGATGGTCGCGGCGGCCAAGCAGGACCTCATCAGTCAGGCTCTGCCGGACGCCGATGTCGATGCGCTGTTGGCCCGGTATCCGAAAGCGGTGACGGGCGACTTCGACGGCCAGCCGAACCGGCTGACCGAGATGGATGCATTGATCGCCTATCTGCAGATGCTGGGAACGTTGGTCGACTTCGACGACTACAGCACCGCCGATCTGGCCCAGTAAGAGGAGAAACGGATCATGGGTAACGATATCCTGAGCATTCTCGAGACCTTCTGGCTGGTCATCGCCTTCGTCTGCTTCGCCTGGATCGTCTGGCGTGCCTTTAAACCGGGCCGTAAGGCGGAGATGGAGTCCTATGGCTCCATCCCGCTTAACGAGCGGGATTGAGCGGCGCCCGTCCAGCAATACAGCGTTTTTGAAGAAAGGTTCTAGAATCATGGCCAAAACCGAAATCGATGCCGCCACAGGCGTTCCGACGACGGGGCATGAGTGGGACGGCGTAAAGGAACTCGACAATCCTTTGCCGAAATGGTGGGTGATGACCTACTTCGTCACCATCGCTGTCTCGATCGTTTACGTTTTCCTGTACCCGTCCTTTCCGACCGGCACGGGGTATCTGAAGGGTTCGCTGGGACATACCGAGCGTATCTCCGTCGAGCAAAGATTGAGCGAGGCCCGTGCTGGGCAATCCCAGTGGCTTGACCAGATTACCGCCGTTTCCCTGGAAGAAGTGGCTGGGAATGCCGAACTGCTGACCTTCGCCCGTCAGGGCGGCCAGGCGGCGTTCAATACCAACTGCGCCGGGTGCCATGGCGTGGGCGGCGGCGGACAGTTGGGCAAGTACCCGGTGCTTGCCGATGACGACTGGATCTGGGGCGGCGACATGGAAGCGATTTACGCGACCATCAGTTACGGCATCCGCAGCGATCACGACGAAGCCCGTGTGAGTGAAATGCCCGCCTTCGGGGCTGACGAGATCCTGTCGGCGGAGGAAATCGACGTGCTTGCCGATTTCGTCCTGGCGCTTGCCCAGGGCACGGCGGACTTCGAGTCCGATGCCGGTGTTTCCTACCTGGAGAACTGTGCCGCCTGTCATGGCGAACAGGGCGAAGGGATCACCGATCTGGGCGGACCGAAGTTGAACGACTTCGTCTGGCTCTACGGAGACAGCAAGGAAGCCATCGCCGCACAGATCAGCCGGCCGCAACAGGGCGTCATGCCTGCCTTCGGGCCGCGTCTGGATGAAGCCACGGTCCGCATGCTGGCTGTTTACGTGCACAGCCTCGGCGGCGGCCAGTAACAGTTCGGAGGAATGGTGAAGGATGGACGGCGGAATGGTTAGTAGCGCCGAAACGGTTGAAACGTCTGCAAGCCCCGCAACGGGGTCTGCTTCCGCCGGGACGGCCGGCGGTGCTCCCAAACGTAAAAAGGGAGCGCCGCGCCGTGTCATCGGGATCTTTCCGCAGTCTGTCCAAGGCCCGATCCGCAATATCAAGTGGGCTGCTCAGCTGATCCTGCTGGCGATTTATTACTTGGTTCCCTGGATCCGCTGGGATCGCGGACCGGACGCCCCCAGCCAGATGGTTCTGGTCGACATGCAGTCGGCCCGGATGCATTTCATGAATGTCGAGATCTGGCCGGGCGATCTGTATTTGGCGACCGGGGCCATGATCCTGGCGGCTCTGGGACTTTTCATCGTTACCGCACTCTGGGGACGGCTCTGGTGCGGATTTACCTGTCCGCAGACAGTCTGGACCGATCTCTTCATGCAGACGGAACGCTGGATCGAGGGCGACCGCAGCGCCCGCATCCGGCTGGCGCAGCAGCCCCTTTCCGTGGCGAAAGCCTCGAAGAAAGGCTTCAAGTATCTGGTTTGGATTCTGATTTCCGCCGCGACGGGCGGGGCCTTCGTGCTCTACTTCTTCGACGCGCCGACCCTGGCGGTTCAGTTCTTCACCGGGGACGCGCCCATGAGCGCCTACTTCTTCACCGGCCTGCTGACCGCCAGCACGTATGCCCTGGCGGGCGGGGCCCGGGAGAAGGTGTGCACGCATATGTGCCCCTGGCCGCGCTTCCAGTCCGCGTTGCTCGACAAAGACAGCCTGGTGGTGACCTATCAGGATTGGCGGGGCGAGCCGCGCGGCAAGGCGAAACAGGATCTGCGTCCCTCCCTGGCTTCCTTGGAAGGCGAGGGGGCCTTGGCCACCTCCACCTTGACCGAACTTGCGGAAGCGGCGGCCAAGGGGATCGGTGCCGGGGAAATGGGTCGGGGCGACTGTATCGACTGTAATCAATGCGTTGCCGTCTGCCCTATGGGGATCGACATCCGCAAAGGGCTGCAGCTCGAATGCATCGGGTGCGGGCTCTGTATCGACGCCTGCAACGCGATCATGGACAAGGTCAAACGCCCGCACGGCCTCATCGCCTTCGACAGCGAGGCAAACCATTTGGCGCGGTCGGCCGGCGAAGCACCGGTCCCACGGCACATGATCCGCCCGCGGACGATCATCTATGCCGGTTTGATCTCTGTGCTCAGCGCGTTGCTGATCGTTGGGCTGTTGCTCAAGGAGACGATGGTTCTGACCGTCATACCCGATCGCCAGCCCGTTTTCGTCCGCCTGTCCGACGGTTCGATCCGAAACTCCTACACGATCCGCGTCACCAACAAGGAACGTGAAGTCCTGGACTTCAACTTGAAGGTGGACGGCATGCCGGGGTTGCTGCTGCGTGTGGAAGATACCGAAAGCGCGGCGGAGGAAGGTGTGCGCCTGTCCGTCGGCGAAGCGGGTGTGGAGACCTGGCGCGTCTTCGTCACAGCCCCGCGGGAGCTTGGCCTGAAAGGCAGAAACGACATCGCCTTCGAGGTGCAGAGTATCGGGGCCGCAAGCCCGGATAAGGTAGAGGCATCCTACGTCTGGGGCCCCAACTGAGCGGAGTGAGAAATGGCTGTTGTGGATAGTCAGGAAAGTGAACTGAACGGGCGGTACCGCTGGATTCCTTGGATCTTCGTCGGCTTCTTCCTGGTCGTGTTCACTGTCAACGGGATCTTCGTCTATCTGGCGACCACCTCCTGGGTGGGCCTGGTCACGGAGAATCCCTACGACAGAGGATTGAATTACAACGAAGTTCTCGCGGCCAAGGCCGCGCAGGATCAGTTGGGTTGGAACCATTCGCTTGCCTTTGAACGCACCGGTTTGTCCGGCAACACCGTGACGGGCGTCCTGACCCTGTCCCTTACCGGACACGACGGAACGGGGTTGGACGGGGCGACGGTCAAGGCGGTTGTCGAAAGACCGGGCCGGTACAGTCAGGCGTTTGTGCTTTACCTTGATCAAACCGGCGACGGACAATACGCGGCCGGTTTTGAATTGCCGCTACCGGGACAATGGCATGTCCGGTTGGCAGCGAAAAAGGGCGCCGACAGTTACCGCAGCGCCGAGACTTTCTACGTGGAGCCGAACTAGATCATGACGGATGCGGTCGCCACCGGACCCGCTTGGGACAAGCAAAGCGGCTTTACCTCGACGGAAGGACACCCGGGGCAGGACAAGCTCGGCCCTTACGTCCAGCGGGAAGAGGGCGGCCCCTCCAGTCTCCACCTGATGGTGGATGGACTGCGGTGCGGCGGTTGCGTGCGCAAGATCGAAACAGGCTTGAACGCGGTTCCGGGCGTGTCCGTGGCGCGCGTCAACCTGACGACGCGGCGCTTGCGCGTCGTTTGGGACGAAACTGCGGCTGACCCGGAACGGATCGTCGACACAATATCCGGTCTGGGGTTTCAGGCGCGGCCTTATGATCCCGAAGAACTTGGACGGCAGGATTCCGCTGGCGAGCGTCGGCTGCTGAAGGCCATGGGGGTCGCCGGGTTCGGCGCTGCCAATGTCATGCTGATGTCGGTCGGCATCTGGGCCGGGCAGGCCGAAGGGATGGGCGAGGCGACGCGCGCCCTGTTGCACTGGTTCTCCATGGCGGTGGCCCTGCCGTGCATCGGCTACGCGGCGGCGCCGTTCTTTCAGGCCGCTTGGAGCGCGTTGAAGCAGGGCGCCACCAACATGGATGTGCCGATCTCGGTCGGCATTCTGCTGACCACGGCGATGAGTGTTTTCGAGACGATGCGTGGCGGCGACCACGTGTATTTCGAATCCGTTCTGATGCTGGCTTTCTTCCTGCTGCTGGGCCGTTTTCTGGATGACCGCAGCCGCGCCAAGGCCCGTTCGGCGGCGGAGCGTCTATTGTCGCTCGGCGGCGGCACCGTCGCGGTGCGGTCGGACGACGGGACGGTCCGGACTGTCGGTGTCCAATGGGTCCGGCCCGGGGACATGGTCCTGGTTGCCGCAGGGGAGAAGTTCGCTGTTGATGCGATCGTGTCGGAAGGCCGCTCCGACGTGGACACCAGCCTGATTAACGGCGAAACCGCCGCGGCCTCCGTCGCGCCGGGCGACCGTGTCTTCGCCGGTATGATCAATCTGTCAGGCCCCGTGACGCTGGAAGTGGACGCGGTCGGGGAAAAGACGCTGCTTGCGGAAATCGTGCGCCTGATGGAAACCGCCGAACAGCGGCGCGGAGCCTTCGTTTCCCTGGCGGACCGGATCGTCCGGTACTACACGCCGGTCGTCCACCTGTTGGCGCTTGCCGCCTTTCTGGGATGGATCTTCATGGGCGGGATGGCCTGGCAGCCGGCGATGCTGATCGCGGTTGCGGTGCTTATCATCACCTGTCCCTGCGCCCTGGGGCTTGCCGTGCCGGCGGTCCAGGTCGCGGCGGGCGCGCTTCTCATGCGCAATGGAATTCTCCTCAAGTCCGGCAGTGCGTTGGAGCGCCTGGCCGGCATCGACACCGTAGTCTTCGACAAGACCGGCACGTTGACCGATGGGGAACTGCGCCTGCTCGAAAAACCGGCGGATGGCGAGGCAATCGTCCTTGCTGGATCCATGGCCTTGAAGAGCCGGCATCCCCTGTGCCGCGCGCTCGTTCGGGAGACCGCGGCGGCCCGGCCTCTGGAGGGCGTGGAGGAACATCCGGGCCAAGGGCTTTCATGGTGCACGGACGGTGGGGCCGAGGTTCGCCTGGGCAACCGCCGTTGGTGCGGCATCGGCGAAGATCAGGCCGATGCGGACGGTCCGGAACTTTGGCTCGTCCGGCCCGAGGCGGCCCCTGTCCAGTTCGTTTTCGCGGAAAGGCTGCGCCCCGATGCGGTCGAAGTGATCGCTGAATTGCGTTCCATGGGGGTTGAGGTCCGGCTGTTGTCCGGCGATCGCCGGGCAGCGGTGGCGAAGGCTGCCGAGCAGGTCGGCATCGCGAATTGGCGGGCACAGTGCGATCCGGCGGAGAAAGCCGCGGCGCTGGAGACCCTCTCCGCCGATGGGTGCAAGGCATTGATGGTGGGCGACGGGCTGAACGATGCGCCGGCGCTGGCGGCCGCCCAGGCGTCCTTGTCGCCGTCGGCCGCCGCCGACATCAGTCAGACAGCCGCGGACGCGGTGTTCCAGGGGGAAAATCTGCAACCCGTCGTCACTCTGCTGAGGACGGCCCGCCGTGCACAAGCCTTGGTCAAACAGAATTTCGCGCTGGCTTTGCTGTACAACGCCTTGGCAATTCCTTTTGCGGTGGCCGGGTTCGTCACGCCGCTGATTGCCGCGGTCGCGATGTCCGCCAGCTCAATTCTTGTGACGGGGAATGCGTTGCGGATCGGTACGGGTAACAAGGGAAGGTGAGGGCATGACGTCGCTTTTGTATTTGATTCCAATTGCCCTGCTGCTGGGCCTTGGCGGCTTGGCGGCGTTCTTGTGGACGCTGCGCAGCGGACAGTACGAAGATCTGGACGGGGCGGCGGAACGGATTCTCTACGATGACGAGAAATGAAGTCACCCGCGATTGATCCAAGTCATTCGCAGGTTCGCGCGTATGCGGTTTTTATCAATTCGGTCTCCGGGATCTTAGACCGACCCGGCTAAAGTGAGGGAGTAAAGCTGTGCAAAATCCAGTTGTTCTTTGTGTCGCCCTGATTGTGGCGCTGCTTTTGTTGGTCGTCGGATGGATTGTCTTCGGCCCGTTGGTCGCGGTCTATGCAGGCCTCTTGCTGACCGCCATCGGCATGATTTTCATGGTCGGCATGCTGATCACTTTCCCCAAGGATCCCAACACGGTCGACTGACCGGATATCGGAGGGCGGCCTGGCGCAAGAGCCACGGCCGCGGTCCGGCATTAGATTTTGCGGGAACGCGCAGCTGCCCGGACGGCGTCAGGCTTGATCCGGGACGGCTTGCTGCTGTTGCAGGGTGACGAGCACATCGTCCTGTTCGAAGACCGCGACACCGCCTTCGACTTCAACCGTTTCATCGCCGATCTGGACGCTGGAGACATCCTCGCCGAGCAGGATGGTCAGTTCGTTGTCGGAATCCGTCATCGAGACGACATCGTCCACGGTGAGGGAGAGTTGAACGCCTTCCACTTCGGAAAGGTCCAGCGTTTCGATATTGCGGACATCGGCGAACTGGTCGCCGGACAAAACGTTGCTGTCGCTACCGTTCGCCTGGAGTCTCAGCGTGTCTTCGCCGACGCCGCCATCGCGCAGGCTTGCGAAAGCATCGAACACCGCCTGGGCCACCGGGTCATCCCCGCCGTCAGACGTCAGATCCGCTTCGTTGACGGTTTCGGAGATCAACAGATCGTCGCCGAAGCCGCCGCTCATGCTGTCGCCCGGGTCGCCTCCGATCAGTGTGTCGTTGCCGAAGCCGCCTTGCAGGATATCGGCCCCATCGCCCCCGATCAGCAGGTCGTCGCCGAAGCCGCCGAACAGCGCGTCATCGCCGTTGCCGCCGTCGAGCGTGTTGTTGCCGAAGAGGCCGGAGATCGTGTCGTTGCCGTCACCGCCGGACAGGACATCATTGCCGTGAAGTTCGAAGATCTGATCGTCGCCGGCTCCACCGAAGATGTTGTCATCATCGTTGCCGCCGCGAAGAACATCGTCGCCGTCGCCGCCATCGATCGTGTCGTTGCCGTCTCCGCCGTCGATGGTGTCGTCACCGCCGCCGCCGAGAAGAAGGTCGTCGCCCCCGATGCCGAACAGTTGGTCTTCGCCGTCGCCGGCGAAGATCAGGTCATCGTCGCTGCCACCGACCAGACCGTCATCTTCGTCGCTTCCGACGAGGACCTCGCCTACGTCGCGCACATCGTCCAGACTGAAGTCGGGGATGGGGGCGCCGTTGTCGTCTACAAGGACGACCTGGGCGACTTCGAAGCCGCGCGCCTCGATGTTTTGGGAGGTCAGGTTCAGTTCCTGACCGGTCGGGTCTTCGAGGTAGGTTTCAAGCGTGTCGAGCTCTCCGGCCGCGATCACCTCCGCCAAGGCCTGCGGGGTGAGGATCAGATTGATCGTATCCTGACCTTCGCCGCCCAGATAGGTGACGTCACCGTTGTCGCCCGCGGCGGTGGTGACTTCATCATCGCCGTCGTCAAGATCGACAATCGTTTGATTGTTCAGGAAATCGAGCCCGAACAGATCGATGGTATCGCTGCTGTCGGAGGTAACGACCGTCAAGGATTGGCCCGTATTGACCGACCCGTTGCCGTTCGAATCCCGGCCGACTTCCTCGATACCGGAGTCTGCCGCGACGAATCCGTCCCGGAACCCGTCGAAACTGCTTGCCTGCACGACGATACGGTCGGTGCCGGCCGTGCCGCTGTCGGCATAGGTGTCCTGACCGTCTCCTGCCTGCCAGATGTATGTATCGCTACCTTCTTCGCCGTCGAGCAGGTCGGATCCTTCTCCACCGCGCAAATCGTCTTCGCCGGCGCCGCCCAGCAGCGTGTCGTCGCCGTCTTCACCGCGCAGATCATCGTCCTGCAGGCCGCCGATCAGTTCGTCCTGGCCATCGCCCCCTTCGTAGGTGGCTTCCGAGATGTCAGAGGCGACGATCCGGTCATCACCGTCGTTGCCGTCAACTTCCGTGTCGTTGTTCAGGAACTCGACGCTGGAGAAATTCCAATTCTGGTTTTGGTCACTGCCTTCGATGTCGAGCCATTTGCCCGGATTGGCGTTTTCGTCTCCGTCGCCGCTGTCATAGCCGATCGCTTCGATCCCGGATGCGGCGCCATCGAAGTCGTCCTGAAGGCCCTCGAAGTCCTGGGATTGACTGATGATGGTGTCGGTGTCGCCTTCGCCATCGCCGGTGTCGTTGAAGGCGTCGCGGCCGTCGCCGGCTTCCCAGATGTAGGTGTCGGACCCGTCTTCGCCGTCCAGGTCGTCAATGCCGGTGCCGCCGACGATACGGTCGTTGCCGCCGCCGCCGGTGATCGTGTCGTTGCCTTCGTCACCCTGCAGATCGTCATTTTGCGCGCCGCCGATCAGCGTGTCGTCGCCGTCATTGCCCTCGTAGGTAGCCTCCGAGATGTCCGAGGCCACGATGACATCGTCGCCGTCGTTGCCGTCGACCTCGGTTTCGTCGTTCAGGAACTCGACGCCGGAGAAGTTCCAGTTTTCGTTCCCGTCGCTGCCTTCGATGTCCAGCCACTTACCCGGATTGGCGTTTTCGTTGGCGTCGCTGCTGTCATAACCGATGGCTTCGATGCCGGCCTCTGTGCCGTTGAAGTCGGCTTGCAGCCCTTCGAAGTCCTGGGACTGACTGATGATGGTGTCGGTGTCGCCTTCGCCGTTGCCCGTATCGTTGAAGGCGTCGCGGCCGTCGCCGGCTTCCCAGATATAGGTGTCGGACCCGTCTTCGCCGTCCAGGTCGTCAATGCCGGTGCCGCCGACGATACGGTCGTTGCCGCCGCCGCCGGTGATGGTGTCGTTGCCTTCGTCACCCTGCAGGTCGTCATTTTGCGCGCCGCCGATCAGCGTGTCGTCGCCGTCATTGCCCTCGTAGGTGGCCTCCGAGATGTCCGAGGCCACGATGACATCGTCGCCGTCGTTTCCGTCGACCTCGGTTTCGTCGTTCAGGAACTCGACGCCGGAGAAGTTCCAGTTTTCGTTCGCGTCGCTGCCTTCGATGTCCAGCCACTTGCCCGGATTGGCGTTTTCGTTGGCGTCGCTGCTGTCGTAGCCGATGGCTTCGATGCCGGCTTCTGTGCCGTTGAAGTCGGCTTGCAGCCCTTCGAAGTCCTGGGACTGACTGATGATGGTGTCGGTGTCGCCTTCGCCGTCGCCCGTATCGTTGAAGGCGTCGCGGCCGTCGCCGGCTTCCCAGATATAGGTGTCGGACCCGTCTTCGCCGTCCAGGTCGTCAATGCCGGTGCCGCCGACGATACGGTCGTTGCCGCCG